>Ga0302314_10014393_pt1 | contig 13550 bp, 15 predicted proteins | sample III_Palsa_N2_3_FD_200533 | JGI IMG/M metagenome (GOLD analysis project Ga0302314, IMG submission 200533) | Peat permafrost microbial communities from Stordalen Mire near Abisko, Sweden - III_Palsa_N2_3 | ecosystem: Environmental > Terrestrial > Soil > Palsa > Peat permafrost | place: Sweden...
AGCCTTCGTGGAACACCGGGGTGGAGATGTCGGTCTCTGCGGTCCTGGTCCGGATCTGAGCGAACAGCTTGTCCTGCAGCGGGACCGTGGGTGCCAGCTCGGCGTCGGTGTAACCGTTCTCAGCCTCCAGGTACGCGACGACGGCTCGGTCCTGCTTGTCAGCGAGCCATTGCCAGTCGTCTTCCCTGGTGTCGCCGTGCGCCACGTGGAAGGAAGGCTTGCGGGGCGCGATGGGTAGATGGGGAACGTCGGCGAGGGGCATAGCGTTAGATCTAACTGTGTCACGAACTTCCTACCCGCTGGGTTCGCTGGGCGCAACAGTGACCGACCGTGCCGAGGTGGCCTCGCGCCTCGCGGCCGACGGTACGCCGGTCGTGCTCGTGGGCGAAGACGCAGCCGCCCTCGGGGAAGCCCTGGTTGTGGCGCCGGACAGGGATGCCCATGAGCGCCTGCTCGGTGTGATGGTTGGTGACCTTTCGGGCTCCGCTACCGCTGCCGCGGCCGCCGAGATGGCCGGCGAGCTCTGGCCTTGGGCCAGGACCGCCCTGGGCCCAACCGAGCAAGTTGACTAGCCTGGTCTCGCCTGCTGGGTAGCACGCAGCAGTTGTTACTATCTACGTAGGAGAAATCCCCTACGGAGGGAAGCTCGATGGCCAAAACAGCCGAAGATCTTGACCTGGGCCGCTACCAGCTGGGCTGGAGCGATGTCGAGGACTATTACGTCTTCAAACCCAAGAAGGGCCTGAACGAGGACATCGTGCGGGAGATGTCCTGGATGAAGGGTGAGCCGCAGTGGATGACGGACCGTCGCTTGAAGGCGCTCCGGTATTTCGAGCGCCGGCCGATGCCGACCTGGGGCGGGGACATGTCCGGGATCGATTTCGACAACATTTTCTATTACATAAAGCCGATCGACAAGCAGGTCAGCGCCTGGGACCAGCTTCCCGACTCGGTCAAGTCCACCTACGACAAACTTGGCATCCCCGAAGCCGAGCGTAAGTACCTCGCCGGGGTTACCGCTCAGTACGAAAGCGAAGTCGTCTACCACCGCAACCGCGACGACCTGGCGCGCCAAGGTGTGCTGTTCTGCGATATGGACACTGCGCTCCGGGAGTACCCCGAGCTGGTGAAGGAGTACTTCGGCAAGCTCATCCCGCCGAACGACAACAAGTTCGCTGCCCTCAACTCGGCCGTGTGGTCGGGCGGGTCGTTCATCTATGTCCCACCCGGCGTGAAGGTGGACATGCCGCTCCAGGCGTACTTCCGCATCAACGCCGAAAACATGGGCCAGTTCGAGCGGACCCTGATAATCGCCGACGAAGGCAGCGAAGTCCATTACATCGAGGGCTGCTCAGCCCCTGTGTACAGCACGGACTCGCTCCACTCTGCCGTTGTCGAGATCGTCTGCAAGAAGGCCAGTCGCGTTACCTATACGACCATCCAGAACTGGTCCAACAACGTCTACAACCTCGTGACCAAACGTGCTCGGGCCGATGCCGAAGCGCACATGGCCTGGATAGACGGCAACATCGGGAGCCGGCTCACGATGAAGTACCCGGCGGTCTACTTGATGGGGCCGAAGGCGTCCGGCGAGGTTCTCTCGGTCGCCTATGCCGGCGCTGGCCAGCACCAGGACGCTGGCGCCAAGATGGTGCACGCGGCACCCGAGACGACTTCGACGATCATCTCCAAGTCGATTTCAAAAGACGCCGGACGTACCTCGTACCGCGGGCTCGTCCGCTTCGAGGAGGGCGCCAAGCACTCCAAGAGCTTCGTGCGCTGCGACGCCCTCTTGCTCGACGAAAAGTCCCGTTCGGATACTTATCCCTACATCGAGTTCGGCGAGCACGACGCCCAGGTTGGCCACGAGGCGACGATCTCCAAGGTTGGCGACGACCAGCTCTTCTACCTGATGAGCCGTGGTCTTTCCGAGCAGCAGGCGATGAGCATGATCGTCAACGGCTTCATCGAGCCTGTCACCCGGACGTTGCCGATGGAGTACGCCGTCGAGTGGAGCCGGTTGATCGAGCTCCAAATGGAGGGCAGCGTAGGCTGACCGACCGCCCGGAGGCCGGTCGCGAGACGGGCCTCAAGTCCGGGCGTCCGCCAGGCCCTAAGATCCAGCTGTGGGAGCTGCGGTGGCGTTGGCAATCATGCTCGTGGTTGTTGTGGGCGTACTGAGCCTGGCTGTCAATGCACAAGGGCCGTTCCAAGGTGGTTCACCCCTCGGCCAAGCACGTCCGGCGCGCGCCAGCCACCCCGGAGCTCAACCTCCTCCCCCCGGTCGGGCGCCTCGCCGGCCCACCCGGGACAGGGCGGAGCGCAGCCGGGACCGGCCACCGGCTCCCCCCCCGGCCGCCCCTGCGACGGGCCCCCAACAGCAGGTGGAGCCCGACATTGCCGTCGGTGACCTGAAGCCGCTCAATACGCAGGGCCAAGCGCTTGTCATGTCCGTCGTCGACGAGCGGACGCTGGGCCCCGTCACGCGGAGCCGGCTCACGCTGCGCATCCAGCCGACGGAGGGCGAGCCGTTCGAGGTGACCACCCGCGTTGCGTTCCCAACCCCTGAGGAACGCGCGCGGATAAAGGTTGGGAAAACCATCGGTGTCCGTTACGACTCCGAGGACCACCGCCGTGTTGTGGTCGACCCCGAGCAGGACGCGGGAGACTGACGGGCCTTTGCCCGACTGGCTGTTCGCCGACCGCATCGATGCAGGCAGAGCGCTTGGTGAACTTGTAGCGCTTTGCCACGACCTTTCGGGCCCTGTGGTAGTCGCCCTGCCCAGAGGCGGCGTACCGGTAGGTGCCCAGGTGGCACGCAAGCTCGGCGCGCCTCTGGTTGCCATGCCGGTTGGCAAGGTCGGTGCTCCGGGGCGTGAGGAGCTTGCGGTGGGTGCTGTGGCCCCGGGAGGGGTGACCGTGCTCAACGATGACGTGATAGCGGCTTTGCGCCTCGGCCCCGATGATGTCGACGACCTGGTGAGCCGGGCGGCCGTCAAGGTAGCCCATCAAGTCGAGCTCTACAGCCGGGCGGGCCAAGGGGTGCCACTGTCGGGACGTTGTGTGGTGGTGGTCGACGACGGCTTGGCCACTGGCGCGTCGATGCGTGCGTCTCTCATCGCAGTCCGCGAACTACAGCCGCGACGGCTCGTCCTGGCTGTCCCTGTGGCGGCGCCCGAAGCCCTCGCATCGCTTGCGTCGCTGGTGGACGAAGAAGTCTCGCTCGTGCGGCCCGAGCGGATGGAGGCGGTCGGGGCCTGGTACAAGGACTTCAGCCAAACCACCGACGCCGAGGTTGCCGCGCTCCTCGCAGAGCTCGGTTAGGCCAGCCGGCGCTTTGCCTGGTGGCCAACGCGGTCGCTCGCAGGGCTCAGCAAAGACATCTGGAGAAGGGTCACCGAATGAGCTGGGAACATCCAGCGGAAGTTGCCGGGCCCCACCGTCGCAACGGCACTAGTCGTGCCCACCACGTTGTCGCCCTGGTAAATGTTGTATGCGGTGGGAGAGGGCCCGTCCAGTACCGTAACGAGCACGCGGCCTTCGTGAAATAGGTGCCCGACGTCAACCTCGGTGGCAACGGAGCGGTCCGGGCTCACGTTGATGACGAGAAGTTGCAAGACGTGCCCCGAATCTCCTGCCACGCACTGGAGCACTGGGACCGTTTCGCCGTACGGCTTCATGTCGGGGTTGCCCCATACCCACGAGTCGAGCCTCTCCGCCCCGGCGAGCGACGACATCAGCCCGAGCACTTCACCAGTCGGCTCTTCTACGAACTGGGGGCCGGGGCCGGCGATCATGGCGCTGTCCACGCTGAGGCCTACCGGGTCGATGGCCAGGTCGACACGATTTCTGCTGAGGAACGGGGTCGAATTGAGCAGGTACTTGTCCGCCAGAGGAAGGTCGTGGACTATCCATTGGCGAAGCTGTGAGGCCACTAGCAGGCCCTCGTCGAGAGAAAGGTTGAAACGCGGGTCTGCCGCCGGCATCGGCACAACCAGCTGGCCATATTCGGTCAGGACGACGGGGATGTCCTTGCCCGAGTAGTGGTGGATAGCTTGCTGCAATGCCGTAACGGTGGCACCCTCGCGCTGCGGCGCGTTCATCAGGTTCTGTTCGTACTCGCTCAATGAAGCGTGGGTGTTGAGAGGTTGGGCGTATTCGTGAAGCTCGACACAGTCGTAGGGGTAGGCTCGGCCCATCAGCCGGAGAAAAGCCGTGTTCGTCTGTTCGGTTTCACAAATGTGCACTCGCGGTGACATCTTTTTCATCGCGTCATAGAACTCGACGAAGCCTTGATGTGGGCCTGAACTGTAGCTCACCGTTATCTCGGCGCCTCGGGACGGGACCGCGCCGTGCCGGCCGTTACCGAAGGTGATCTCGCCGTCCGACGGGTCGAAACGGTAGACGCGAGAGCGCGAGTTTGCGACCGCGAGGTTACCGAGGGGCCACCAGCGTTGCCCTGCCACGTAGACGGTTTGCGTCCTTGGGACAACCGGGGGGAAGTAGACGAAGAACGTCTGGTTCGGGCGGCCGGTCGAGTACGAGGTCAGGCGCTCGTCGTCAGCGAAAGTGCCGACCGTCTGGCGAAAAAATGCCGTCGTACCGCCGAAGGCGTACAGGCAAGTGGCAACTTCCCAACGCGTGCAACGCCCGATATGAGGGCCGACTTTCACAGCCTGGCCCGAGCGCCATCCGTACTGGTACGGGCCGTTCTGCTCGTTGCCGACCTCCCAGTAAGGCACGTCGTATGGGGCCGAGTGACCATTTGCCGCTCGAAGCGACGCCCAGTACCCGGCGTCCGACGGGCGTGAAGAGGGCCCTTTGCTAACAGGCGCGGTCATGTAGGCGACGAAGTCGGCCGCCTCTTGTGCCGTGCCGGTTACGAAATTGACGATCACGTCGCCGACCGAACCAGTTTCGCCCAGCAACTTGCCGAACTCGTCCGGCCCGACCGTAGACAGCGCCGGCCCGTCAAGGGCGCAGCACCTCTTTGTGATCATGGCCGCTTGCATTGCGTACGGTTCATTCGGCAGGCGCCGCGAGTGCGGCCCGATCGCACGCAACCAATCGAAACTGTCCGCGGTTATACCGGCCGGGTAGCGCAGAGCAGTCACGCCAAGCTGGCGGACCTCTCGGACAAAGGTCGGGTAAAAATTATCGGTCAACGGGTCGAATGCACCTTCGGCGTTGTACGGCCAGAGCAGGTTCGAGCCGAAGAGCTGGGGGCTGATCTGTCCCATGTCCACTGGGCTGACGACCACCACCACCGACCCTGCGGGCACCGTGGTGGGGAACGGACGGGCCGCTGTCGGCACGTTCGGTGCGGCGATTAGTGCGGCTACGACCCAGGCGCCGGCCACCCGGGAGCGCAGCCTGCTCGCCTTGACCCGCGCCAGTACCCGCCCTGGTGAGGGCCCGAGGTGACGCCGACAGGAGGCGAGATTTCTGCGCACCTAGTTAAGCTGCCTTTCTGAAACCGCATAAGCTCTGCAAGTTACAGTGACTTCTTCCACCTCGACCTCTTCGACTTCCAAGTTCAGCGCGGGCGCTGTCCCTGCCCTGCCGGGGCCGGGCTGGCTTCGCCAGTCGCGCCTGGCCTCTTGGGAGAGGTTCTCGGCTTCCGAGCTGCCCAGGGAGTCCGAGGAGATCTGGCGTTACAGCCGCATCGAAGAGCTCGAGCTGAGCCGGTACGCTCCATGCCCTCCCGGTGGCGAGCTGCCGGGTGAGCTGCAGGCTTTGGTGGGCTCGGTCGGGCCGGACGCAACTGTCTTAGTCAGCCACAACGGCGGTGAGGGACGCATCCTGAACCCCCAGAGTACTTTGCGGGTCGCCACCTTCGGTGACGCGCCGCTTGGGGAGGGTGCGCCACCCGCTCCGGTCCTGCATGGGCCTGCGGCTGATATATGGACGGCCTTGAACGGTGCGTTCGTGCAGGTCCCGTGGAGAGTGACCGTCGCCGCAGGGGCGACTGTCGAACGACCGCTCGTCATCGTCCACTGGTTCGATAGAGACGGTTGTGCCGTGTTCCCACGGCTCGAGGTCGAGGTCGGTGACAACGCCTCGCTGCGAGTGGTGGAAATCATCGCCTCCGCGGATGTCGACGTGCTGTCTGTCCCGGTGGCGCATTTGTACCTGCGCCCCGGCGCCCGGCTCGGCTTTGGCCACGTTCAGCTCCTCGGCGGCCGCGCTTGGCAGCTGGGCAACCAGGTGAGCCGGGTGGGCAAGGACGCGACGTTGCGGTCGATGACGGTCGCGCTCGGCGGCCACTATGCGCGTGAGCGCACCGACTCGGTGCTGGAGGGCCCGGGGGCCGACAGCGAACTGCTGGCCGCCTTCTTCGGTGCGGGGGACCAGATGCACGACTTGCGCACGGTCCAGCACCACGCCGCTCCCCACACTCGCTCCGACCTGCTTTTCAAAGGTGCTGTCGCCAACAAGTCGCACTCGGTATATTCGGGCCTGATCCGCGTGGAAAAGGGGGCACGGGGGACCAATGCCTTCCAGACCAATCGGAACCTCGTGCTTTCCGAGGGAGCGCAAGCAGATTCGGTGCCAACCCTGGAGATCGAAGACAACGATGTGCGTTGCTCGCACGCCTCTACGGTGGGCCCGATCGACGAGTCGCAGCTGTTCTACCTCGAGAGCCGAGGCGTGCCAACCCATGCCGCAGAACGCTTGATAGCGCTCGGGTTTATGGAGGACGTGCTCGAGCGTTTCCCGGTGGGCGACATGGTGGGCTGGCTACGCCAGGCGGTAGCGGGCAAGCTCGGTTCAGCAGGCTTTGCAGGCCCGGCTGGGCCGGGGCCCGGGCACGGGGCGGTTTAGGCGATGGAACAGATAAGGGTGAAGCTTTCAGACTTGCGCGACGGCGAGGCTGTGCGGGCCGAAGGTGGCCCCTACGGGATATGCCTTGCTCGCGTCGGCGAGGACATCTACGCCCTCGCCGACCGCTGCAGCCATCAGAACTGGCCACTTTCTGATGGCGAAGTCGAAACGTTCAGTTGCAGCATCGAGTGTACGAAGCACGGCAGCACATTTTCTTTGAAGGACGGCAGTCCTCAGTGCTTGCCGGCGACTGTACCGGTCGCGGTCTACTCGGTGACCGTAGAAGGCGACGAGGTAGTGGTGAGCATCCCGTGAGCGAACTTGTCATAGAGGGCCTGCGGGCTTCGGTGGGCGGGAAGGAAATACTGCGCGGCGTGGACCTGACCGTAGCCAGCGCGCAAGTGCACGCCGTGATGGGCCCCAACGGCTCAGGAAAGTCCACTCTTTCTCACGTCATTGCTGGCCGGCCCGGGTACGACATCATCTCGGGCACGATCACCCTGGACGGGGCCAACCTGCTCGCGATGCCAGCGTGGCAACGCGCTCGCGCCGGGCTCTTTCTAGCCCTGCAGTACCCGATAGAGGTTCCCGGGGTGAGCTTGGTGGCAGCGCTCGGCGAAGCGTTCACAGCGTCCGGGCGCGACGCTGCGAAAATCCCGGCTCTCTTGGCCGCCGAAGCGAAAAGCGTCGGTTTCGACGAGAGTTTCCTTTCGCGGCCGCTCAACGTCGACCTTTCGGGCGGGGAGCGCAAGCGCAACGAGGTGCTCCAGCTCGGGGTGTTGCGACCGAGCATCGCCGTCTTAGACGAGATCGATTCCGGTCTCGACGTCGATGCGTTGCGGGCGGTGGCGCGGCGCGTCAGCGAGCTTGTGCGCGAGGCGGGCATCGGCGTTCTGGCAATAACCCATTACCAACGGCTCCTTTCCGAGCTCCCCGTCGACCGTGTCCATGTCCTGTCGGCCGGTCGCATCGTTGCCAGCGGCGGGCCGGAGCTGGCGCTCGAGCTCGAGGAAACCGGGTACGTGGACTACGGCGAGGAGGCCTGCGGTCGTTAGTTAGGAGGTACTGCGGCGCCCCCGGGCGTGGCCAAGCTTGTAGCCGAGCCAGCCGGCGATCGCCCCGACGGCGACATATTCGGCAATGTGGAACGCGAGCGAGACGACTCCGGCGAAGGCCCACAGCAGCACGCCCCCGACCACGATGATCCCGAGCACCGGCCAAATCGGGCTCATCCCGCGGCGGCCCTTGTCGTCGCGGCCCCCCGTAAGATCGGCCTGTTGCGCACGGGTGTCGGGCAGGGCAGCAGGCCTGGTCGAGAGCATCCCGGAGATTTCAGCCGAGCCGGAGTCCCTGGTCTTGGTCTTCGTACCGACGGGCGGGCTGGGGGTCACCCCGAGCGTGCGACAGATCAGGCATTCACTCTGGGGGAACCCGTGGGCGCAATTAGCCACCGTCCGCTTAGCCTACCGGGCCCCCTGCGCAGGCGGCCGCGGCCCCGTCGCTGGTCACTCAGTCCAGTCGGTGCTCGCGGAGGTAGCGCTCCACTTCGGCGGCGAGGCGGTCGCCGGACGCCTGGGTGAGACGAGGGCCGTCCTCGGCCGGGCTGAGGTCCATGTCGGCGTTCACCTCGGCGTCTTGTTCCTCGAGCCTGGTGACGTAAGCGGAGGCGTCTTCGTCGGTCGCCACGAGCTCGTTGATCTGGCGTTCGTACGCCGCCGTCGAAATCTCCAGTTCTACGAGGTCCAGCCTCGTCCCGATGAGCCGGGCACTTCGCTCGACCAGGGCGAGCGTCGCCTTGGGCGACGAGCTCTGCGAAACATAATGGGGGACGCTCGCCCACAGCGACACCGTCGGTATGGCCGCCCGGTTCAATGCGTCGCCCATGACGCCGAGTATGCCGGTCGGCCCTTCGTAGTAGGAGGGCTCCACCCCGGCCAGTGCGGCCAGATCGGCGTTGCCCGCGCCGCCGGTGATCCGGACAGGACGGGTGTGCGGTACGTCAGCGAGAAGCGCACCGAGCAGCACGGCCATGCTGATGCCGACCGATTCGGACATCTCGTGCAGCTCGCGAGCAAAGCTGCGCCAGCGCAGTTGAGGTTCGGGGCCGGACAAGAACACGACGTCCCGGTCGGCCCCTGGGACATGCGCGCTCGACAACGTCAGGACCGGCCATTCGAGCCGGCGAGCCTCGCCCAGCTCGAGGCGCACGTGGGGCCGGCTGGAGGTGAAGTCGAAGAGCTCCTCGGAGTCAAAGGCTCCGAAGGTCTTCCCGCCTAACGCCCGTACCAGGTAGGCGACCGCCTCGGAGGCCGCGTTTCCGGCGTCGTTCCAGCCCTCGAAGGCGGCGACCAAAATTGGCCGGCGAAGCTGTGGCCGGTCGTCCCAGCGGAGCAATCCCATTTCCATAAGGCTAGTTGTTTTGCCGTGTTCTGCTTCCCCCGAAAGTTGACCCATCAGGTAGGCTTTCGACCGTGCACGGCCGTGCCGAGAGGCTGTTCAGCTTCCCAAACCCCGTCAACGACCTTGCCGCCCGCACGGTGGCCTTTGTGGTCCTGCTCATGTGCATGGCCGCCATCGCCTTCGACGAGCCGTGGCTGCTCGTCCCGATCGCGTACGGGTTCTGGGCCAGGGTGCTCACTGGGCCGACCCTCAGCCCGCTCGGCCAGCTCGCGACACGGGTCGTCGCTCCCAGGCTCGGCCCAGCTCGACCGGTGCCAGGACCTCCCAAGCGCTTCGCCCAAGCAATGGGGACGGCCATGTCGACCGTCGCCGTAGTGCTGTGGTTCGGCTTCGGGGAGCACGCGGCCACGTGGGCCTTCCTCGGCTTGATCATCGTGGCGGCGGCTTTGGAGTCCCTCGCTGGCTACTGCCTTGGCTGCAAGGTCTTCGCCTTGCTCATGAAGGCGGGCGTGATCCCCGAAAGCGTATGCCTGGAGTGCGCTGACCTGAGCCTGCGCCACCGTGAGCTCGCGGCCAACCCCCACCCTGCGCCCTAGCGTCTTATTGAGCCCTCGAGGGCCCTTGCTCGTTTTCCAGGGATCTCACGGCTCGACGTCCCTAGAATCGCCCGCGATGGACTGGGACGGGGCGAGCTATGACCGGGTGTCGACGCCCCAGACCCGCTGGGGCCGGGCTGTGCTGGAGCGCCTGGAGCTGGAGGGCGACGAGACCGTCGTCGACGCGGGTTGCGGGACAGGTCGCGTCACCGAGGAGCTGCTCGCACGCCTGCCGCGGGGCCATGTCGTCGCCCTCGATGCCTCGCCATCGATGCTCGAGCTGGCACAGGCTCGGCTCGCAAAGGCCGGCGAGAGGGTGAGCTTCGTCGAGGTGGACCTGTCGGATCTCTCGCCCGCCGACCTCGCTGGGCTGTGCCCGGTGGACGCCGTGCTGTCCACAGCCACCTTCCACTGGGTCACCGACCACGACAGGCTGTTCGCCAACCTCCACGCGGTCCTTCGGCCGGGGGGGCAGCTTGTCGCCCAATGCGGCGGAGCCGGCAACATCGCGAGCGTGATCGAAGCGGTGAGGTCTCTCGGGGTGGACAGGGCCGGCACATGGCTTTACGCGTCTCCCGAGGAGACGACCGAGCGCCTCGAGCGGGCCGGCTTCAGCGACGTCCATGCTTGGTCGCACCCGGAACTGGCGACCTTCCAGAGCGACGCAAGCCTGATCGAGTTCCTCGGGACAGTATGCCTTCGCGAGCACCTCGCCACGATCCCGGCCTCCGAAAGACGTCCGTTCACCGAACACGTCGCGGCGGCGATGCCGGCGACGGTCATCGACTACGTGCGCCTCAACATCGTCGCTCGGGCTTAGTGTGCCCTATGAGCCGTCTCAGCAACTCCGTCAAAGCGGCCAGCGAGGTGCTGGCGCGAGCCGACCTTTCTCAGGAGGCCGGTGTGCGCGAACTGCTCGAGCTCACCCACGAGCGCCGTAACACCGACCTCTCCGATCTCTCACCAACCGAGCAGGCGGCGCTCATAGCCGAACGCTGCGAGCAGCTTCAGCCGTCGCAAGAAGCCCTGGCAAAGCGGTTAGCAGAGGCGGGGGAGCGGGGCCGGCCCTTCATCGCCAAATTCGGCATCGACCCGACCGGCTCCGAAGTCCACCTGGGCCACTCCGTGCCGATGCTGCTGCTCAGTCGTTTCCAGAGGATGGGCCATCACGTCATCTTCATCGTCGGGGACATGACTGCGATGATCGGCGACCCGAGCGGTCGCTCGGACGAGCGGCCGCACCTCACCCAGGAGGACATCGCTCGCAACCTCGCCACCTACCAAGAACAGGTCACGCCGTTTTTTGATTTCTCGCGAGCGGAGTTCCGTCGCAACGGGGATTGGCTGAGCGCTGTCACCCTTCCCAGGTTGATCGAAATTGCCTCGCACATCCCGGTGTCGATGTCGCTGCAGCGTGAGGACTTCCGCAACCGCCTTGCAGCCGGCCACGGTTTGACCCTCGCCGAACTGCTCTACTCGGTCGCCATGGCCCTGGACTCGGTCGAGATCAACTGCGACGTGGAGCTGGGAGGGCTCGACCAGTTCCTGAACATGCAGATGTGCCGCAAAGTTATGGAGATCTGCGGCCAGGAACCTGAGCTCGTCGTGGCGACCACCCTGTTGGAGGGCACCGACGGCACCGGGGCGAAGATGAGCAAGTCGAAGGGCAATTACGTCCCGTTGACCGCTCCACCGGGCGAGGTGTTCGGCAAGCTGATGTCTGTGCCGGACCACCTGATGGTCCCTTACCTGAAGGCCCTTTCGGAGTGGCAGGGCGTAGAGCTCCTTTTGGTGGAGCGGCGCCTTGCCGACGGCTCACTTCACCCGGTCGACCTCAAGAAAATCCTTGCCGGCGAGGTGACGGCTGCTCTTCACGGCGTGGACGCGGCAATGAAAGCGAGGGAGGAATTTGCCGCCCAGTTTTCCAGGCACAGCTACGCAGATGTCGAGGACGCGCCGACCGTGGAAGACCTCTCGCAACCCATCGTCGAGATCGTGAGGAGCCTCGGTTTTGCAAGCAGCAACGGTGAAGTGCGCCGTATCGCCGAGCAAAATGGGCTCCGCCTAGTCGTCGAACCGCCTAATGGCGCCCCCCAGCTACAGGCCACCCTCAAGCCGGAGGACCTCCGCGAGCCCCTTGCGGACCTGATGGAGGCCAAGCTCGATGGCATGGCCGGCGATTGGTACCTGAGGGTCGGCCGCAAGCTTGCGCGGATAATCAACCTAATTTGAGGAGCCAGTTCTCGGTGGAACCGGCGATTAGTGCGGCGGTCCCCGACCACGCGAGCTCCTCTCCGAAGGACTCCACAAGCGATACCGTTGTGACGGGAGCCTCCATCTGGAGCGCGGTCGATCCTGCGATCACCAGGACGGGCAAGGCGAAACTCGCTGCTCGCGCGACGACGCCGCCGACGGTTTTGCCCTCGAGAGATGTCTCGTCGAGGCGTCCTTCGCCGGTCGCCACGGCATCTGCGTCGCCCAAGGCGGCGTCTAGGCCCGTGGCCGAGGCGACAAGGTCAAAGCCGGGCACGAGCTCGGCGCCTAGTGCTGCCAACCCACCCCCGAGCCCACCGGCGGCGCCACCGCTGGCGAGAGGTCTTACATCGATGCCGTAGCGGCTCGAATACTCCTTAGCGACCAGTTCGAGCCGTTCGCTAAGCGCGTGCACCTGGGCCTCGTCTGCGCCCTTCTGTGGTCCAAAAACTGAGGCTGCGTCTAAAAAACGGGTGCGGACATCGCATGCCACGCGGACGATGACCCCGCGCTCGGAGAACCTCATACCTCCGAGCGCCTCGACTGCTCCAAGACCTCCATCGGTCGTGGCCGATCCGCCGACCCCGACGATAATTTCGCGAGCCCCGGCTGCAATGGCGGCTGCGATCAACTCGCCCGTACCGCGCGTCGTCGCTCGGAGCGGGTCGTTCCCCGACCGGCCACCGGCAAGCAAAAGGCCCGAGGCAAGCGCCATCTCGACGACCGCGCTCTCGCCGTCCAAGCGCCAACCGGCGTTGGTCGCTTGGCCGAGCGGCCCCGTCACGACCTCGAAGCGGTTCGGCCCGCCGAGGGAGCTCAAAGTGCCCTCCCCGCCGTCGCTGAGCGGAAGCTCGCGGGCGGCCCACCCGGCCGCTCGGGCACCCGCAGCCATGGCCCGTGCGACTTCGCTGGCGTCGAGGCTCCCCCGGAACTTGTCCGGGGCGGCGAGCAGCCGCCTAGAGACCTGACGCCCCAGAAGGGTTATCAGGGCGCGGGCGCCGCAACGCCGCGATGATGACCAGGTCGACCAGTGCGAAGAACGCCCCCAGCCCGATGAGCGTGTACTCGGCCGGAGCCGGCCGGACGAGGAAGATCGGCGCCACGATCAAGAAGGCTGCTATCCCGAGGACGAACAGGTGCTGCAGCGCCTCGTCACGCCCGAGCGGTGTGATGGCCATAGCCTCAGAGACTATAGGGGCGGCCTGGCGGGGCGCCAGCGGCGGCCGTGCTATAGGCGCTCGACGCCGACAGGTCGTACCGCCGGCTCGCCGGCCTGGTCAGATGCGTCGAGGCCGATGTCGAGCACGATGGCCCATTCGTGGTAGCCCTCGGGGTCGTCCAGCACCTGCCGCGCGCGCCACGTCCGGCCCAGCTCGGCAACCTGCCAAAGAGCCGCGCCGCGGGCCGTAAGGCCGGTCCCGATCATGACGTGGTCGGCGAAGTACTCGGCGAACGCTGCCTCCCAGCGCTGGGCGT
>Ga0302314_10014395_pt1 | contig 13548 bp, 8 predicted proteins | sample III_Palsa_N2_3_FD_200533 | JGI IMG/M metagenome (GOLD analysis project Ga0302314, IMG submission 200533) | Peat permafrost microbial communities from Stordalen Mire near Abisko, Sweden - III_Palsa_N2_3 | ecosystem: Environmental > Terrestrial > Soil > Palsa > Peat permafrost | place: Sweden...
CCACCCTGCTGATGCACGGCGATGTGCTGTGTACCGATGACGTCGCGTATCAAACCGTCCGACAGCAAGTGCGCACACCGCAATGGAAGGCACAGATTCTGTCCATGCCACTCGAAGCCCGTAGAGCGTTTGCCTCCAAGGCCCGCGAAGACAGCCGCGCCCACACTGGCGCCACCCAGGAAAGCATCATGGACGTCAACGACGCGGCCATGAAAAGGGCCATGCACGACGCCGATGTCACCCGATTGATTCACGGCCACACCCATCGCCCTGCCGTGCACTCGCTGCAACTCGATGACCAGGACGCCGAACGCATCGTGCTTGGCGACTGGTACGAGCATGGATCGGTACTCAAGGTCACGCCCGATAGGGTCGAGCTGCTCGGTCTGTCCGTCTCCTGATCTTCGTAGCAAACAAGCCGAATATTGCCGGCTGCGACGCATGCCTTCAACCTGTTCAATGGGTAACCCATCCTCAACGCCTACCCGTTCTTTCAAATTTCGCCCGGCACGCCTGATCCACTCTACGGCTCCGCCGTGGTGCGCCAGCAGCCCCGCTATGTGCGTCTGAGCGCAACCTACGATTATTGATAGGCTGGTTTCAGCGACCAGCAAGCTGTTGCTTGGCAACACAAAAAAGGGACGCTGCGTGGCGTCCCTTTTTTGTGATCCGCAAGACGTCGCTTACGTTCAGACGTCCGAAAGCACTTTCTCGATCGCCGCGGTGACCAACGGCCGCATGACCTCGTAGCCGGCCTTGTTGGGATGCAGTCCGTCGTTGGTGTATTGCGGTGGCAGCGAGCGATCTTCGGCGGCGAGCGCGCTGAAATAATCGATAAAGACAGCGCCTCGTTCCTGCGCGATCTGACGCAACCAGTCGTTCAACTCGGCGATGCGCGCAATCGGTTTCACCTCGGGGCGATGGCTGAAACCGGCTGACGGCGTGATGCTGCCGATCATCACTTTGATGCCATTGACCTGCGCAATGTCCAGCATCGCCATGATGTTGTTCTTGTAATCCTGCGGTGTGGTAGAGCCGGTGTTGCCGGCAATGTCGTTACCGCCGCAAAGAATATGTACAGCCGTTGGCTTCAGCGCCACGACGTCGGGATAGAAACGGATCAGTGTTTGCGGTGTGGTCTGACCGCTGATACCACGGCCGACGATGCCATGGGTGAAAAGCGCCGGATCGCCGTAGCGCCAGATTTCAGTGATCGAGTCGCCGATGAAAACCACTTTCGGCTTGCCCTCTTTTCGAACAGCTTCATTCTCGCCGCGATACAGGCCGAGAAAAGGCCAGTCGCGCGCGCGCTGTTCGACTTCGGCTTCGGTATAGGTGGTGCGGCCGACCGGATCCATAACCCTCGCCATCAACTCCACGTCGGGCGGGCCGGACCTCAGTACAAATTCGAGTATCGCCTGCTCGAATGGAGAATTTTCCCGTGGCGTCGGATCCAGCTGATCCACCATGCCGATGGGTGTTGGCGTCTGTGTCATGGGTCAAATCCTGCAGTTCGAGTTGATTAAAGGCGAAAATGGATCACCACGAACGCGTGGCACGGTTGCAGCAAAGAGATCAGCCGCTAACGACCTGGATGTCCTGAGGAGAAATTGCCACGTCGTCGTTACGCACCACGATCGCGCGTTGCTCACCCGCGCGCATGTCGAAGTAGTTGTCGCTGAAATAGGTCCAGCCGTGCGACACAGTGAGGTGCACGAAGTAGAGATACGTCGGCGCCGTGAGCCCTACGAGTAATTCGTGCTCGGACACCACGTCGATCTTGATGCTAGGTGATGTACCTCTGGGCCGTTCGAGATCCTTGATCGGCGCGAGAAAGCACCGGTTGGCTTTGAACGCATCGCTGCCGGAGGCCACCATCAGAAACTGACTGGCCGAAGAACCGATACGACTGGCCGAAGCCCGCCAGATGCACTGGCTGCTGTTGGCCTGCACAAGATAGGTCGGCGATTCGCTCCAGCTGACGGCTCCGTCGAATGAGGCGAGTTCAACGGTCGCTTCACCATGCAGCGTCTCAAGTGTGTCGTTGGTGATCCACAGCTCGACGCCACCGTCATCCAGCGACTTGAATGACGCCAGTACCGGCGCGTAGGCGCGGGATGTGTAGTAGTACGCGGCTTTGCAGAAACCGTAATAGTCCACCAGGCTCCAGCTGATGCCTGGCCAGCAGTCGTTGTACTGCCAGATCAGCGAGCCGGAACAATGCGGCTTGCGCCGGCGAAAATGTTCGATGCCGAACTTCAGACCCTCGGCCTGGGTGATCTGGGTGAAGTTGACATACTCTTCCAGCGTGGTCGGCAATCCCGTTACCGGAATCAGCATCGCGTCGACTTTGTCCTTCGGCTTGTCCTTGATGCGATTGAGCAGGCCTTCGCTGCCCAGCATGCGCTGATCTTCGGGTAGCGCGCGCTGCAACGTCTGCATGCCCGGCGAGGCCTGGATGCCGTATTCGCTGATGAAGCGCGCGTTGTCTTCGGCGTAGCGCGTATAAGCGACACCTTCAGGGCTGTGATCGAAGCTGCCGACCGGCTCATCGATCGGAACCAACGGCAGGCCGTGCCATACCGTCCAGTGATGCACGTCACCGGCCAGCATGCTGTTGTCACTCGGGCCGCCGGTGGGACTACCGGGCCAGTACGGTGTGGTCGGGTCCAGCTCGGCCAGCGCGTCGGGCATGATGCCGTCGTAGTAGAGCGCACCAGCCAGCGCGTCATTGGTGCCGAACATGCGGTTCATGAAACCCTGCACCGCCTGACCTTCGTTATTGCCGCACCAGACTGCCATCGACGGATGGTGGCGCAGCCGCTCGATCTGATGACGCACCTCGGCGCGCACGTTGTCGATGAAAGCAGGCTCATGTTCCGGATACGGCGCGCAGGCAAACATGAAGTCCTGCCAGACCAGCAGGCCGAGTTCGTCGCATACATCGTAGAAGGCGTCATGCTCGTATACGCCGCCGCCCCAGACCCGAATCATGTTCATGTTGGCATTGGCCGCCATCTGCAACAGGTGGCGATAATGCGGCTCATCGACGGCGCCAACGAACGAGCTGGCTGGCACCCAGCACACGCCGCGGGCAAAGATTGGAACGCCGTTTAGTACAAAACGAAAGAAATTTGCGCCAGGCTCATCGGCGTCGGACGACGTGTCGATGGTGATGGTGCGGATGCCAACTTTCATGTCGCGAAAATCGATAATCTGCTCGCCGGCCCTCAGCGCCACATGCATGGCATAAAGATTCGCTACACCGAGTTCAGGCGTCCACCAGAGTTGTGCATCGTCGATATCGAATTCGACCGATGCCTTTGCATGCTCCAATGTGATTGTCCGCTGTTGAACGATCTCACCCGATGGATCTCGCAGCACGATTTCCGCGGTGAGCATCGCATCGCTCGAGAATGCATCGACTGCCACATCCACGCTGACCGTTGCACGGTCACGCGCGGAAGAGATATCGCGCGTGGTGAACTTGACTGCATCAATAGCCGCCATGGTTTCGACCCGCAGCATCACCGGCTTCCAGATGCCAATCGTCGGCAATCTCGGACCCCAGTCCCAGCCCCAGCCAAACTGCGCCTTGCGAATAAAATTGCGCTTGGTTTCCTCTATGGGATCGGAAATGATCGACCAGACAGGCATGGTCTTGTCGACGACAACGGTCGCTGTCGGCGTAAAACTGACCATCAACTTGTTGGATCCCGGCATGACGTGCTCGCCGATATCGAACGGCCACGCGCGGAACATATTGTCGGTTGAACCGAGAGCCTTCCCGTTCAACCAGACCGTGGCAAACGTGTCGAGGCCTTCGAAATTGAGAACGAGCCGCTGGTTCGCTGCCAACGATGGCGCATCGAAGTCAGCACACCACCACCATTCGCGATCCTTGACCCATTCGCACTCGGGTTCGGTGCGATCACCGAAGGGATCAGGCAGTCGTCCAGCTGCGTGCAGCGCAAGATAGAGATCGCCAGGGATGGATACGTCGACCCAACCTGCAACTTCTGCACTGGCTAGCGCTACATCACCAGCTGCCGCTGCGCCAACATCGAAATCCTTCACCCGCCAGGTACTGAACATGCTGATCCTCGAGCGCCCCCATGAACAAGGCGCAAGCAACCATCAGCGCCGTGAATAATTGTCACGGTATCGTGACTTAAACAGCGACGCAAGTATCATCGAGCTCGCTTCAGCTTGACCAGGGCATCGGCGCCCGCTACCGCTACGGCCGTATAAATGGCAACAATCTCGTCAAGTGTGGCCACCTTGTTACCAAGTGCCTCGACCGCTCCACGCAACGCGGCCAAGTACATCCGTGCCAGCACTTCGGCTCTCGCCTTGGACAAACCATGCGAGTCACGCAACACGCCGGTCCAGTCTTTTATCGACACCTCGTGAACCTCCCGGGCGATGTCAGGGAACACCGCTTCGTCGGAAAACATCCGGGATAGCAGAGGGCCACGCTCGCGAACCAGCTCCAGCCACACACGGATATTCACGCCAACACGCTGGCGCAAATCGGGGCTTTCGGGAAGCACCGCTCTCGCCCTGTTTCCCGCTTCCTCCATTTCCTGATTCAGCAACGCCCGCAACAACTCCTCGCGATTGGTGAAGTAGCGATAACCCAGCCGTTTGTTGACACCGGTTCTGGCCGCTACCTCTTCCATGGTCACAGCCGAAAGACCGTGTTGCACGACGATGGCGGCGGCGGCCTGCAGAAATTTGGCGCGCCGCTCGGCGGCCGGCAGCCGGAGTTTTGCCGCTGGCTTGTCGCGCGCTGCTGCCTTCGATTTGATCATGCCGTTCCTGCCATCTATTTCTCCGCGACTTTACCCTGTACTGCGATTTTGATCCCTACACGCCGCGTTCTGGACACAGCCATGCCGCTGTAGAAAATGCCGCAGTGCGAGTTGCGCATCATCATAAGTCCCGATACCGTGACACGCCAGGCTGAATGACGCGCTCAGTCAATGGAGACCATCGAGTGAGCCTCGCGCCAATGAGACTCTTTCCTCAACCCAGCCCTCGCCGTGCGCGTGGGCCCTGAGTACGCACGCATGAATGTGGATATCGATGTACGACCGGGCGAAACGGTTACAGCGCCGACAGCCAATGATCGTCACTCCCGCCTGTCCACTGGCCTGCAGTTCGGTTACGGACTGGGCCAGTTGCTCGATGGCGCTTCGTCAAATGCGATCAATATCTTCCTGCTGTTTTACCTCACCGCCGTATGCGGACTGTCGGGTTCAGCCGCGGGTATCGCCATTTCGGCTGGCCTGGTCATCGATGCGGTCGCCGATCCCGTCATTGGCTTTCTTTCGGATGGCTGGCGCTCGCGCTGGGGTCGCCGCCTGCCTTTCATGCTCACGGCTGTTTTGCCTGCCTCGATCTCGCTGGTGCTGCTTTTTTCGTTGCCAAAGAGCGTTGGTGGCTCGGCGCTGTTCTGGCTGGTGATGCTCGTGTCGTTGCTATTACGGCTTTCGATATCACTGTTCAATCTGCCCTACCTGGCACTTGGTGCAGAGATCACCGACAACCACAAAGAGCGCATGACAATTGCCGCCTGGCGCTGGGGCCTGGGCATGGCCGCCGGCCTCACGGCAGTGGCGCTGGGCTTTGGCGTCTTCCTCAAGGGACCGGGCGGGTTGATGCAGCGCGACGCCTACTCCGCATTCGGTCTCGCCTGCGCGACTTTGATGGCGATTGGGGCGATCGTCTCGATCGTGGTCGGCCACAGGCTGCGCGGAAGAATGCATGAGGGTATTCAGGCTACCGGCGGCAACCTTGCGAACTTTATTGCCGGCGTAATCGAATTGTTCAAGAACGCCTCTTTCAGAGCGTTGTTCGCCTCGGCAATCCTCTTCTTCGTTTCGCTGGGCCTGTCACTTTCGCTGGGTCTGCATGCCAATACGTTCTTCTGGCATCTGGAAACTAACGAGACCCAGCTTGTGACCCTGAGCCTGTTTGTCGGTCTGCTGCTTGGGGCGCCGCTGGCAGGGCTTTTCGGGCGTTTCGAAAAGCGCACTGCCATGATTGCCGGGTGGACTGGCATGATGTTCGCGCTGGCCATACCGGTCACCCTTAGACTGCTGGGGCTTCTGCCGCTGACGCACATGCCGCTGGCCGAGCTGCTTGCTGGCGTCAGCCTGTTCAGCGGTGCGATGGGCTCGATCGTGGCGGTGGCTTTCGGCGCCATGATGGCGGACGCCGCCGATGAACATGAATATTTGTTCCAGATCCGGCGCGAGGGGCTTTACTTTGCCGGCTGGTCATTTGCAGCCAAGACATCCGCCGGTATCGGCACACTCCTCGCGGGACTGATTCTGGAGTTCATTGGCTTTCCAAAGGATATTGCCGCCGCCGGTGGCACGCATGCCAACCTGGCGCCACGCACGATCGAGCTGCTCGGAATCTGTGTCGGTCCCGGCACGGCCGCGATTGGCCTGGCCGGCATCGTGGTGATGTTCGGCTACCGGCTGAATCGACGCCGTCATGCGGAGATATTACTGAGCCTTGCCGAGCGGAGAATCGGACATGCAGCACGGACGTAAATTCAAATAGACGTCCATATGCAAGGTAATCGACATTACCGCACTGCGCCGACCCTGGCTCCCGCGCAGTGACCTAAATCCCCTTGAAGCTCGGCACGTCCCTATCTGGCTGCTTTTTTTTCGCTGCGATACCCACGAAAATCGGCAGCTCGTAAACAATCGATGTTGCACTGCAATCATCACCTCTGACGTAAGCTTTGCAGGGCCAATCTCGCCGTAGTCCGATGGCACTCGTTGTCGGTTGATCCGATCTGCCTGCCTGTTCCGATAACCGCAGAGTTGGCCTATTCGCTCGGGTAATGGCGCTGCACCGAATCGAATCATCTGCGCCTGTGTCATGCCAAAACGTCGACGATGCGCGTGCGGGATGTATTAGGGCACGTCGTTGCAAAGCCCCATTTCCCGCTGCACAGCAGCAAAAAACAGACTTGTCTGTTTGTAAATACATCTCTATCTTTCGGCCAAGCTCTGGCCAGGCCGCTTCTCGCGGCGGCTTTGATCAAGAGCGCAACCGCTAGACTTCGTTGGAGGGGAATTTAGTGCGCACTTCTTATCTGATCATGCTTGCCTGCAGCAGTGCCTTGATGACCATGGCGACCCCGCTGTATGCACAAGAAACGCCCGTCGGCATCGACCCTGCACAGGCATCCACAGCCGCCCCCGCCGTGCCAGCAAACACAAAGGGCAACAAAACGAGCCGAACCACGGACGCAGGAGCCGCGTCACCCGACAAGGCAGCCAACCTCTCGGAGGTCATGGTGACGGCAACCAAGCGTGCGGAGTCGATCCAGTCGGTACCGGTGACGGTCACCGTGGTCAGCGCAGCGCAGTTGCAGAATCAGGGTTTGAACAATATCCAGGATCTCACTGCCGCCGTACCCGCTCTCAGCGCACAATCAGGGCAACCCATCGCACTGCAGATCCGCGGCATCGGCGTGCCGCAGAACGCTCAGACAGCAGAGCCGAGCGTAGGGATAGTCGTCGACGGCGTTTCACTGGGCAACGCCATGGCCAGTGCCCCGCAGCTGTTCGACGTCGCGCGCGTGGAAGTGCTCGAAGGCCCGCAAGACACGCTGTTCGGACGCAGCACTTCGGCCGGTGTGCTCAACATCACCACCAACGCACCGGATCCCAGCAAGGCCGAGGTCATTGTCCATGCCGATCAGGGCAGCCGCGACAGCTACACCCATCAAGCGGTGCTGAACCTGCCGGTTTCGACCTACTCAGCCCTGCGTTTGTCCGTCGCCGATACCCGCCAACCTGACACGGTCTACAACGATTACCAGCACAGCTGGGGCGAGAACCGGAATCAAAGCGCGCGCTTGCGCTACCTCTGGCAGCCCACCGACAAGCTCACCGTCAATCTCATCGCCGACTACTCCCGCATCTTCGAAAAGGTCGGCTTTACCGACTTTCCGGTCTATCAGTCCACACCAGGCAGCACGCTGAGCAATCTGCTCAGTCTGTGCGGGCTCGTACCAACTCAGGACAACAACCGCACCTGCACCGATGGTCCCAGTGGCTATACCGCCAAGTCCGAAGGATTATCAGCTCAGGTCGACTATGACTTTGGCGGAACGACGCTGTCGTCGATCACCGCAGTACGTCATCTCAGGGCTGGCGGCGGCGGTGATGCGGACAGCACACCCGTCGATATCGTCAACACCAACACCAATAACATCAACCTGCGCACGGAGAGTCAGGAATTCCGCGTAACCTCGTCGGACAATGATTTCCTCGACTATGTCGGTGGTCTTTACTACTACCACAGCACGAATATCTACAACGCGCTGGAAGAAGGCGAGCCGCTGCTGGAGGATGGCCTTCCCATCCTGGCCGGCCAGGCATCGCTGACCCAGTCGAGAGAAAGAAGCTATGCGGGTTATGGTGAAGCGACATTGAAATTCACGCCGACATTTCGCGGCATTATCGGACTGCGTTATGGCGATGACGATGTCTCTGCCAATACCGTTCGGCAGCTCGCGCCCGGGGCGCTCTTTCCGATCAACGGACTCGCTGCCATCAACGGACGTATCGACAACAAATACAATTCCTTCCGACTGGGCGTGCAGGACGACCTGACATCCAACGCGATGGGTTACATCACCTTTACCAAGGGCTACAAAGGCCCGGCAGTGAATGATCAGGCCGCCACGAACAACGTGCCGGTGCTGGTCAAGCCGGAAATTCCCATCGCCTGGGAGGCTGGCCTCAAGACTACCTGGCTCGATGATCGTATCGGTATCAACGGCTCCATCTACCATACCCATCTGGAAAATTTTCAGGCGCTTTACTTTGACCCCGCATCGGCTACGTTCGTCTATGGCAATGCGCCCTCGGTCACCGTCAAGGGAGCTGAGCTAAGCGCGTTCGGTCGACTCACGACTAACTTCACCCTTAATCTGGGCGCTATCTACAACGACGCCAAATATGGCAACGGCTACTTCGTGGGTTGCGCGGCAAACTTCCAGACAGCAGCGGATCGCTGCACCACGGTGGTCAATCCCAATGGCAGCACCGCGAAAGAGGCCAATGCCAGTGGCAACCCGTTGGTGGGTTCCCCAAAGTGGAAAGTCACCCTCAATGGCACCTATACACACGCGTTGAATGCCGACCTCGACGGCTTTGCGTCGGCCGATGGCGTTTACACCTCGCGCATCTATTTTGATCAGGCCTACGACCCGACGGATACCACCGGCAGTCACGTGCTGCTCGGTGCCAAAATCGGGGTTCGTTCGCACGACGGACGCTGGGGTGTTTATATCTACGGCCGCAACCTGACCGACGAGCGCGTGCCGCAGTTCCGATTTGTGACCCCGTCGGGCACACTGCTCGGCGACTCCAATACCTACAGCCAGACATTCGGCGCCGATTCGTTCCGCACGGTAGGTGTGTCGTTCGACGCCCGCTTCTGACGGGCTCGATCTGATGGACGACGTCGTCAACAAACCGCGTATCCCGTATGTAAAACGCAATGTCCGACCGACTGCTACAAACTCGCTTGATAGAGATGCCATTTTGACTACCAAACATACCGCCAAAAAGGCATCGCCACGCGCAGCAACCAAAGCCAAGCCAGTGCCCGCCGCAGTACCGATGCGACGACCACAAGCTCAGCGCAGCGCAGACACGCAGGCCAAGCTCATCGCAGCTGCCATCACCTGCCTGCATCGCGTGGGTTACAGCGCGACCACGGTCACCATGGTCGCAGACGAAGCCAAGGTCAGCCGCGGAGCGATGTCCCATCAGTACCCAGCCAAGACCGACCTGATGCTGGCCGTGGTGGAAGCAGTGTTCGAGGCCGATGCGCAGTATTACCGCCAAACGGTGGATGCCCGTACGCCGAAGCAATGGGTAATTGATCTTCCCGAAATGGTGTGGGAGGCGATTAGCCGCCCATCCGGAACCGCCGTGATGGAGATCATGCTTGCCTCGCGCTCAGACAACGAACTGGCCGACAAGCTCAGCGTCATGCAACAAAATATTGACGCCCGATCGCATGAATGGATCGTCGAACGCCTGGTCGCCGCCGGCCTCAACGATCGTCCGAATGGTGAAGCTGTTCATCGTCTGTTCGTGGCGGCGATACGCGGATTATCGATGGAAGCACTGTTTCGGCGCGATCGGGCCGACAGCAAAAAATCGCTTGCCGTGCTTGGCGAACTTATTGGTCTGCTTTATCCAATTGCTGAAGCCAAACCATCGAAGAAAGGCAAGCAACGTTGACCATTGCACCGAGCCGGCGCGCCGCGCCTAAAGATTTTTTGTGGGGCGTGGCGATTTCGGCGCACCAGAGTGAAGGCAACAACGTCAACTCCGACATCTGGCTGGCCGAGAACGTCAAGCCGACGCTGTTTGTCGAACCTTCGGGCAACGCGTGCGACAGCTATCATCGTTTTGCCGAAGACATCGCGATCGCTGCCGATCTCGGTTTCAACTGCTACCGCTTCGGCATCGAGTGGGCGCGCATTGAACCCGAGCAAGGCCAGTTTTCCAGCGTCGAGCTCGATCGCTATTCCCATATGCTCGACCTGTGCCTGCAACGCGGCCTGGCGCCAATGGTGACCTACAACCATTTTTCAGTGCCCCTCTGGTTCGCCAAACGCGGCGGGTTCGAAATCGCCGATGGCGCCGACCTGTTCGCACGGTTTGCCGAGAAGGCGACCGAACGATTGGGCGACCGTATCGCCGCAGCAACCACATTCAATGAAGCCAACGTCCAGCGCCTGCTTGCGCTTATCCGCAAGGCCGATGCCAAACCCGGCATCGATGCGATGCTTGCTGCCTGCGCCGAACGCTGCGGCTCGGCGCATTTTTCATCCTTGGTCTTTGCCGATTTTCAGAAAACCGAAGCGGTGCTGCTGGATGCGCACCGCAAGGCGATGGCGGCGATGAAATCAGGTCCTGGCCATTTTCCTGTCGGCGTATCACTGACGATGCAAGACGTACAGGGCGTAGGCTGGATCAACCTCGCAAAAATTGTCGCCAACCGACTTTACGGACCGTGGCTCGACGAGGCAAAGCACGCCGATTTCATTGGCGTGCAAACTTATACCCGCGTGCAGATCGGCCTGCGTGGGCGGATCGATCCTCCCACCGATGCCGAGATGACGGCGGCAGGCTACGAGTTCTATCCGCAGGCTCTCGGCGGCACGATACGACTGGCCGCTGCCCGAACGGGCAAGCCCGTCTACGTCACCGAGAGCGGTATCGCTACCAACGATGACTCGCGCCGTATTGCGTATATCGACGCCGCCTTGACCGAAGTGCGGCAATGCATGGATGAAGGCATCGACGTACGCAGTTTCATCCAGTGGTCGCTACTGGACAATTACGAATGGACGGCCGGATACGACCAGCATTTCGGGCTGGTCGAAGTCGACTTTGAAACGTTCAAGCGAACGCCCCGGCCCAGCGCATTCCATCTGGGATCGATAGCACGCACGGGAAATATTTAGGCTGCGCTGACGAAACAGCTGTCACGTTGCCTGCCTCGATCGCTTTCGATCGTGAATAGCTTATTTGGCAAACTAATGGAGTCAATATGTCCGAAACAAGCCATGGCACTGACACCACACCATTACGGTTCCGTCTGCCTTCCACCGTGTCGGCTCAATGGGCCGAGGCTTTCGGTCGTCTAGTCACTGAAGTAATGAAGGCCGGCGGCCCCCAACCGCAACCGCTAAGCAACGATCCCGATCTGTGGGCTGACTACAACGACCGGAGCAAGGCGTTTAGCGAAAGGCTGGCTGCGCCGGTTCTGGCACGACTGGGAACGCGAACCATCGGCCATGTGCTGGGCTGTGTGCCCGTCCTGGAATACGTTCCGCGAATACGGCAGCCGCACGATGCGCGAGTGATCTATATCCACGGTGGCGGTTTCACGGGAGGCTCTTCGACGGCAAATGCCGTAGCTCCCGCGGTGATCGCGGATCTGCTCGGTGAATCGGTGCTATCGATCGACTATACGGTGACGCCTCGTGGTCGGTTCGACACGATAACTGACGAAGTTGTCGCGGTCTTCGATGCCTTGGCCAGCACTGGGACACCCGCTGACAAAACCGTTCTCTATGGCGACTCTGCCGGCGGCTGTCTTGCCGTGGCCTCGACACTCAAACTACGCGATCAGGGCAAGCCGATGCCGGCTGCTTTGGCGCTGTGGTCGCCATGTGTGGACCTGCGCTTTCAAGGTGACACGATACGCACCCTGCTCGACGTCGATTTCTTTGATATGGAACGCCTGGCCTTCGCCATCGATATGTATGCCGGGCCCGATGATCTTGAACATCCCTACGCATCGCCAATCCATGCTGACTTCAGTGGCGGCTTTCCTCCCACCCTGATTCAGGCAGGAACTCGCGAAATACTGCTCAGCGATTCGGTACGTCTGTATCAGGCGCTGGATGTCGCGGGTTGTGCGGTAAAACTGGATATCTACGAAGGCATGCCGCATGTGCATCAGGCATGGGCTACCGGCACGGAAACGCCGGAAGCGATGCTCGCCTGCCAAAAGACTGCGCAGTTTTTGCAGCGCGGACTGAAGCGCCATAACACGTAGCTTCACCACGAACGCGGTGTATGGACGAACGAGCGCTCCGGAACGGGTTGCCCGTGCTTGAGGATCAGATACCGCTAGCCGTGACGGCTTCGCCGGAACGCGCAACCGCCAGCAACCAATCGGCCGTCATCGCCGGCAAGGTCACCGGCAGCATGTGGCCACCGTCCACCAGTTTCAGCACGACGTGCGGAATTTTCTGCTTGAGTCCTTCGCCGTGCCGCTGGTAATTCAACACCTGATCCTGCCGCCCATACAAGACGTCGATCGGCAAGCGCAGCGTGGGGTATCGGCCTTCCATTCCCGGCATGTCATCGGCAACGGTCAGCATGTCCGTTGATGCGGCGTAAAAGTTGTCTGGCCGCAATCCCAGCAACCCGCCACCTTTTACGCGGAAATCCTTCGGCACCGGCTCTGGACCAAACACGACGGCCAGCACCTTAGGGCCGTTCTTGATCGATAGCGGAATGGCCAGGGTATGGGATATCACGCGACGCATCACTGCAGAGGGAATGGCCATGCCACGGAACGCTTCGGGTGGATCGGTCTCTGTATGCGTCAGCGGCGCAATGAGTGCCAGCCGTGAGACGGATTGCGGATGGTTCAATGCAACGGCCAGCGCGAGCGCGCCGCCCAGCGAGTGCCCAACGAGCATGGGCTTGTCCAGCTTCAACGCGTCGATAAAGCCAGCCATGGTCGCTGCTTGCGAAAAGATGGCTGCGGACGATTGCGCGCCACGCGTCGAATAGCCCGACCCGGGCCGATCGACAAGAATGACGCGATGCGAGCGCGCCAGTTCCTGCATGGGCAAATAGGCAAAGTTGAGCAGCTGTCCAGCCAGGCCGTGCACCATGACGATGGCCGGTCCACTGCCCTGCTCGACGTAATGAATGCGATCCCCGCCAATGTCGACAAACTTGCCCTGCG
>Ga0302314_10014397_pt1 | contig 13548 bp, 13 predicted proteins | sample III_Palsa_N2_3_FD_200533 | JGI IMG/M metagenome (GOLD analysis project Ga0302314, IMG submission 200533) | Peat permafrost microbial communities from Stordalen Mire near Abisko, Sweden - III_Palsa_N2_3 | ecosystem: Environmental > Terrestrial > Soil > Palsa > Peat permafrost | place: Sweden...
GGCCGGCTGAACAGTTTGACCACCAGCGCCTTGGACCAGCTGTGCTCCGGCTGGTCCTTGACGATCAGGAACGGCATCCCCGCCTCGGTCCCCTCGATCGTCACGCCGCCGGCGCTGCTGAACAGCTTCGCGTCGCGGTGGGCGTTCAGCACGTCCTCGAACCGGGTCAGCGCCCAGAACTTCATGCCCGGATTGTGATAGACCGGCGCCTCGTCGCGCAGCCTGGCATAGAGCGGATAGGGATCGAGGCCGTATTCGCGGTCGTAGGGATCGAACGTCAGCATGGTCTGATGGCCCCTGGTTGGTCGGAGCGGAGATTACGACGGGAAACATTTTGGATGCAATGTATCAGAAACGGTCAGGCCTTTATTCCCTGAGATTTACCCGGTCAGCCAGCGACCTAAGTGTCAGATAATTTTACAATATTCAAAGTGCGCATTGGCCCGCCGGCAAAATGCCCAGCGTTCGCGTCAATCCTTGGTCATGGCATGGGCATTGCATAAACTTGTGGGAAAATTGTCGCCAACCGAAGCCGTCGCACGAAGCGCCGATCGACCGATCCGTCGAGGAGTGTGGTTACCCACCGCCATCGCTCCAACCGGGCCGGATCAGCCCCTAAAACGAGGGACAATCGTGCACCTATTCAATACCGCTACCCGCGCCATCGCGATCGGCCTTGCCGGGGCCTGCATGCTGTCGGCGGCGGCTCAGGCCACCACCATCACCCTGGACCTGAACAGCCTGTCGACCGGCACGCTGGGCGGCCCGATAACGATCGATGGATTCACGATTACGCCAGCCGGCAGCAGTGCGACGCAGATCGTCAATGTCGGCGGGACCAACACGCTGGAGAGCACCGACAGCACCTTCGCTGGCGGCACGGGCGATGTGCTGACGATGGCGAACGGCGGCACCTTCTCGCTGGTCTCGGTCGCGTTGGCCGCGACCGGCGGCGACACCGGCTTCGGCATCAACGTTCTGAACAACGTTACAGGCCTGGGATACGGTTATGGCGCCTACGAGCAAGGCCGCACCAACCTCACTTACGGCGGCCCGCTGACCGCATCCTTCACCACCGAAGTCTACTCATCGGACAGCGATTTCCAGAACGGCACCGCGTTCAGGATCGGCATCGTGGATGGGGACAACGGCGAGGCCGTCCAGTCGATAACGGTGTCCTATACACCCGCCCCCGAGCCTGCCTCGCTGGCGATCTTAGGCTCCGGCCTGGCGGCGCTGGGCTGGCTGCGCCGCCGCAGAGCGATCTAAAGCGAATTCTTCACCATCCGCTCCGCGATCGGCCGGTACAGGATGGTCTTGGCGCTGGCGAGGTCGAGCGCGTCGTCGAGCACCATGCCGCCGGTCGTGCCGAGCGCCGTTAGCCGGTCGATCACCGCGCCGGGGTCGTCGGCCTCGATCTCATAGATCGCCAGATAGCGGCTGGCCCCTTGCGGGTTGCCGGGGACGTCGACGAGCTTGAAGCGCTGGGCGGCGACGAAACCGTCGACCGCAAGCACTTCGGCCAGATGCTGCTTGTCGTACCAGTCGTTATAAGCGTCGTCCTGCCCCGGCTTAGGCTCGGTGAAGACGACATATTTGAAATGCGGCATGAGACGCGGCCCTCCCCAAATTCCTTGGGGGCCATTCAGGCAAGAAACCGCGTCCAGGGCAAGACCGCGCTCAGGCGGCCATGCTGTGCAGCACCGGAAGCACGTCGCGGCTGCGATAGGGCTTGTGGAAGAAGACCGCACGGTCGGGCAGCGCGGTTTCGGGCGCGTACATCTTGCCCGAGGTCAACAGGATATTCACATGCGGCCAGCGCGCCCGGACGATCTGCGCCAATTCGAGGCCATCCATGCCGTGGTTCATCACGATGTCCAGGAAGACGATGCGGATGTCGTCGCGGCTTTCCAGCATGCGCAGAGCCTGCTCCGCATCCGACGCCTCGACAGTCCAGAAGCCGGCCTCGTACAACATGTCGGCCACCGTCATGCGCTGCATCGGCTCGTCATCGACGATGAGGACGATCTGTCCGGCAGCTGCTCTCTTCGCGTCCATACGCTCACCCAAAAGGTCATACGGCCAATGTTGTTCATGACCACATAGGGACCCGCTCTATTCCATAACAAGGAAAATCCATCATGTTGCCGTGATATTACTGTGGCCGGGGCCGCTTACGGCGCCCGCAGGCCACCGTAGAAATGCCAGCCGTTGGACACCAGCCAGCCGCAATCGACCGGCAGATTGACCCCGGTGATGGCGGCGGCCTCGGACGACAGCAGGAAGGCGACGGCGGTGGCGATCTCCCCGGTTTCGATGACGCGACCGAGCGGCGCCACCTTGATCAGGTCGTCCAGGCTGCGGTCACCGCGTTTCAGCGCCGCCTCCAGCGCCGGGGTCATCGTGCAGCCCGGCGACACGGCGTTGACCCTGACCTGCGATCGGCCCCATTCGGCGGCCAGCGTCTGGGTCATGGCGATCACCGCCGCCTTGGCCGGACTGTAGGAGTGGAGCGGCGTCGACATCATGCCGGCGACCGAGGCGATATTGACGATCGCGCCCCGCCCGCGCATCACCATCCGCTCGCCGAAATAGAGGCAGGACAGATAGGTGCCGCGCTGGTCCACGCGGACGATGTCGTCCCAGGCATCGAGCGGGAAGTCGCGCGGCTTCATCGCCGATTTCTGCAATATGCCGGCGCTGTTGACGAGATACTCCGCCGGCCCCAGCGCTGCCTCGACCGCGCCCGCTATGGCTTCGAACGCCGTGGCGTCGCCGACGTCGCAGTGCCAGAACCGGCCGCCAATCTCCTCCGCCACCGCCTCGCCGGCCGGGTTGATGTCCAGCACCGCGACCGTGGCGCCGCGCGCCGCCAGCTCCCGCGCGCAGGCCTCGCCGATGCCGCTCGACCCGCCGGTGACGACGGCCAGTCCCTTGAGTTCCCTGCTGCCCGGCATTGTCCGCTTCCCCGTTTCAGTTTTCGATTGCCGGCCAAGTTATTGCGCGGCGGGGAAGAAAGGAACGGCAATTCGGGATGTCAGGCACCGGGATGCACCTGCGCCACCGTGCATTTGGATATCCGCCCGGTGATCGCGCAGCGGTCGACCACCTTGCCGGCGCGATCATGGATTTCCGCCTTCCAGCCGGCCTCGCCGGTGCGCTCCAGGGTCATGAAGCCGAAGCCGTCGATCCACGAGCTGAAGGCATCGGGGCTGGCGCCCGGCACCGGGTCGGACTTGTCGGGCAGGACCTCCGGCAGCGGCACGATATCCTCCTGCGTGCCGGAAAAGCCGGTGACGATCTGCGACGGGTATTTCCCGCCGAAGCTCAGCTGCTCATAGACATGGACATGGCCGGAGAGCAGCAGGTCGACGCCGACCGGGTAGAGGTTGGGATCGGCCTTGGCGAGAATCTCCGCCAGCGACTTGTTGGCCGGCCCGAGTTGCATGGTGCCGTCCTTGGCTCGTCCCGCCGACACGCCCAGCACCGGGTGATGGTTGGCCAGGATGGTGTGCGGCATCTGCCCTGCCAGCACGGCGATGGCCTGGATGTTCGCCATATAGGCGGCGATATGCGGGTCGTCCGGCGCGAAGGCCTTATAGCCGGCATCGGAGGTATCCCAATTGACGATCTGCGCGCCGTCGCCGAGCGGCACCGCATAGGGCACGCTGAAATTGCCCTCGCCATCGTAGAGCGGGTTGTCGCAGCTGGTCTCGGCGGCGAAGGGCGCGGTGTCGAGCAGGCGGCGCCAGCCCTGGCCGGCGCGGTTGCAGCTTTCATGATTGCCCCTGACCGCGATCCACGGCGCGGCCCTGAGCAGCGGCTTGGCCGGGTCGAGGAAATCCACCCGCCAGGCGTCGAGCCCATAGCCCCACGGGCTGCCGGCGCAGACCGCGTTGCCGTCGGGGCAGGGATTCTCACGGTAGAGATAATCGCCGACATGCAGCACGATATCCGGCTTCCACTCGGCGGCGGCCTTGGCGATCGCGGCGAAAGGGTAGGCCCTGGGATCGTCGCAGGGCTGCACCGCATTGTCCGCCGCCTTGATCCGGCAGCCAGTGTCACCGATGACGACGATCCGCCTGATCACTTTGGGCTGCAGCGGAATCGGCCAGCCATGGACCGACACATCCTTGGCCGTGGGCGCGATCGCCGCATCGCAGACGGTCGCCGGGAAAGCGCTGGGCTTGGTCAGTTCGGGCCTGGACGCGGTGGGCCGCAACGGCGCCGTGCCGGCGGCGACGCGGACATGCATCTCCACCACCTGCCCATCGACGAACAAAGCCGGGCAATCCTTGATCTCGGTCACCACCCGCGCAATCCGCTGCCCGTCGGGGCCGAGCAGCATGTAGGCGGCGATGGGGGAAATGGTCGCGGGCTGGGGCTCGGCGAACGCAGAAAGCGGAAAGAGAAGAAGGGCAGCGGCCCAGGCCAACAGCTTCGGCATCGTCTTCTCCCTCAAACCGCAAAACCCGTAGGGCGGATTAGCGTAGCGTAATCCGCCAGCCGAGCAACGCTCGGCATTCGACGCCCCGGGAGGCTCCGTTGTCGGATTACGCTGACGCTAATCCGACCTACTTCATACCCTGTCAGGCCGTCATATCCAGCACGGCCGTCGCCGGCCCGGTCTTTTCCCAGCCCTGGACCAGCAGCCGGCCGCTTGACGGGTTGGCCATGACCGCCAGCCGCGTGTCCGGCTGCAGGATCGGCGGAGACAGCCAGTCGAACGACCAGCCATGCGCGCCGGCGATCAGCTTGCCCATGGCGGCCCGGCGGCCGAGGCTGGAGCGGTTGCGCGGCTTGCCTTTCGGGCCCGGCGTCGCCGCCCAGTGGTTGGCGGCGGCGGGCTCGGCCGGCTCGAAGGCGCCGGTCTCGGTGCGCTCGATCACCACCGCTTCGCCGGGCCGCAAACCGGCCAGGGTGAAGATCGCCGGCACGCAGATCGGCGTCGCGCGGATCAGGGCGACGGCTTCGGCGAAGCTGCCGCAGGTGTCGAAGGCCAGGCGCAGCAGATGGCTGGGCGGCAAGGCGCGGGAGCGGTTGACCCGCAAGCGCGACGCCGTCCATCCGACCGCCTTGCCCCATTCCGGCAAAGGCAGCGGCGGCTGGTTGATCGCCGCGGCGAAGCGTCCGGGCGCGAGGCCCGTCAGCACGCCGGCAAAAGCCGGCCAGGTGATGCTGACATAGGGTCCCGCCGTGCCCTGCTGGCGCACCGCGATCAGCGCCCGGCCCAGCCCGTCGAACGGCCAGTCCAGCGTGCGCAGAAGGGTCACGCCGTCGCCGTCCGGCGCGGCGCCGGTGGTGCAGCCCCATTCGTATGAGTAGTTGAGCAGGAACGCGCCATGGCGGCCGATTGCCCGGTCGACCAGCGTGACTGCGCCGACATAGGGGCTGGACGATCGCGCATGCCACGTCCGCGACCGTGCATCGGCCCAGCGCAAACCTATCGGAGTATAGGTCCGCCGCGCCGAGTTCATCAGCAGCGCCAGCCGTTCCGGCTCGGCCAGGGCAGTGGCGACGGCGGGCTCTTCGCCGGTCAGGGCATCGATGATGGGAATAATGGGAAGACTTACAGCGTGCATAGCACCAAGTTATAGAGCAATTCTTGCATCACGAAATTTGACAGATGCCCGGCGCACGCTAAGAGTGCGCCGCTTCCGCGAATACCTTTGATCGATCGAGCCACGTGAGCGCCAAACCCAACTCCTATCGCACCGGTCCCGACGAGGACGGCTATTTCGGCCTCTATGGCGGACGCTATGTCGCCGAGACGCTGATGCCGCTGATCCTGGCGGTGGAAAAGGCCTATGACGCGTGCAAGGCCGATCCGGCCTTCCAGGCGGAGCTGGATTATTACCTGCGCGACTATGTCGGCCGGCCGAGCCCGCTCTATTACGCCGAGCCGATGACGCGCCATTTCGGCGGCGCCAAGATCTATTTCAAGCGCGACGAGCTGAACCATACCGGCGCGCACAAGATCAATAACTGCCTGGGCCAGGCGCTGGTCGCCAGGCGGATGGGCAAGACCCGGATCATCGCCGAGACCGGCGCCGGTCAGCACGGCGTCGCCACGGCGACGGTCGCGGCCCGCTTCGGCATGTCCTGCACCATCTATATGGGCGAGGTCGACATGGCCCGGCAGAAGCCCAACGTCTTCCGCATGCGCCTGCTGGGCGCGACGGTGGTGCCGGTCAAGTCCGGCACGCGCACACTGAAAGATGCGATGAACGAGGCGCTGCGCGCCTGGGTGTCCGATGTCGAGGACACGTTCTACATCATCGGCACCGTCGCCGGCCCGCACCCCTATCCCGCCATGGTCCGCGATTTCCAGTCGGTCATCGGCAATGAGGCGCGCGAGCAGATGATGGAGCGCGAGGGCCGCCTGCCCGACACGCTGGTCGCGGCGATCGGCGGCGGCTCGAACGCCATGGGCCTGTTCCATCCTTTCCTCGACGAACCGTCGGTCCGCATGATCGGCGTCGAAGCCGGCGGCGACGGGGTCGAGACCGGCCGCCATGCCGCCTCGATCATCGGCGGCCGTCCCGGCGTGCTGCACGGCAACCGCACCTATCTGCTGCAGGACGATGACGGCCAGATCGCCGAGGCGCATTCGATCTCGGCCGGGCTGGATTATCCCGGCATCGGGCCGGAGCATTCCTGGCTGCACGACCAGGGCCGCGTCGATTTCGTCAGCGTGACCGACACCGAGGCGCTGGACGCGTTCCAGCTCTGCACCCGGCTGGAGGGCATCATCCCGGCGCTGGAGCCGTCACATGCGTTGGCCCATGTCGGCAAGATCGCCGGCGGCCTGCCGAAGGATCACCTGCTGGTGATGAATCTGTGCGGCCGCGGCGACAAGGACATCTTCGCGGTGGCGGAGAGACTGGGGTTCGATATATGAGCCGCCCCGTTGTAAGCCGCATTGGCGCCCGCTTTGCCGCGCTACAGGCCGAGGGCCGCGCCGGCCTGGTCACCTTCGTCACCGCCGGCGATCCCGACCTGGAAACCTCGGCGAAGATCCTGGCCGGCCTGCCCAAGGCCGGGGCCGACCTGATCGAGCTCGGCATGCCGTTCAGCGACCCGATGGCCGACGGCCCGTCGATCCAGGCCGCCGGCTATCGCGCGCTCCAGGCCGGCACGACTTTGCGCAAGGTGTTGATGATGGCCGCCGCGTTCCGTGCCGGCGACGCCGACACGCCGCTGATCCTGATGGGCTATTTCAATCCGATCTATTCCTACGGCGTCGATCGCTTCGCCGCCGATGCGGTAAAAGCCGGGGTGGACGGCGTCATCGTCGTCGACCTGCCGCCCGAGGTCGATGCCGAGCTGCGTGAGCCGGCGGTGGCCGCGGGCCTCGAGGTCATACGGCTGGCGACACCGACGACCGACTCGGCTAGACTGCCGCGCGTTCTCGAAGGCGCCGGGGGATTTCTTTATTATGTGGCTGTCGCGGGCGTGACCGGCACCAAGCGCGCCGCCATCGGCGATATCGCGGCGGCGGTGGCCCGGCTGAAGACGGCAACGTCATTGCCGGTCGCGGTCGGATTCGGCATCCGCGACCCGGAATCGGCGGCAGCGGTCGCGCGCCATGCCGATGCCAGCGTCGTTGGTTCGGCCATCGTCGACCGCATCGCCTGGGGTCTCGACGCCAACGGCAGGCCGGGGCCGGCACTGGTCGATGAAGTCCTGGGTTTCGTCGGCAGCCTTGCCGCCGGCGTACGCGATGCGCGTGTTCAGGCCCAATAACGGATGATCTGCGCATGAACTGGCTGACCAACTTCGTCCGCCCGAAAATCCGGGCTCTGACCCCCAAGCGGGAACAGCCCGACAATCTGTGGGTGAAATGCCCGAATTGCGGGGCGATGATCTTCCATCGCGACCTTGCGCAGAACCTGCATGTCTGCCCGCAATGCAACTTCCATATGAAGATCGAGCCGAAGGACCGGCTGAACCTGATGTTCGACGGCGGCCGCTATCAGCTGATCGAGCTGCCCAAGGCGGCGATCGACCCGCTGAAGTTCCGCGACCAGAAACGCTATGCCGACCGGTTGAAGGACGCCCAGACGGCGACCGGCAGCAACGACGCGATCCAGGTGGGCCATGGTGAGATCGGCGGCCTGCCGGCCGTGGTGGCCGTGATGGACTACCGTTTCATCGGCGGGTCGATGGGCGTCGCGGTGGGCGAGGGCATCGTCGCCGGCGCCCGGCTGGCGGTCTTGCAGAACGCCGCCTTCATCGCCGTCACCTCCTCCGGCGGCGCGCGGATGCAGGAGGGCATGCTGTCGCTGATGCAGATGCCGCGCACGGTCATCGCCATCGACCAGGTTAAGGAAGCCGGCCTGCCCTATATCGTGCTGCTGACCGACCCGACCACCGGCGGCGTCAGCGCCTCCTTCGCCATGCTGGGCGATATCCATATCGCCGAGCCCGGCGCGCAGATCGGCTTCGCCGGCCAGCGCGTGATCGAGGAGACCATCCGCGAAACCCTGCCCGACGGTTTCCAGCGGGCGGAATATCTGCTGAAGCACGGCATGGTCGACATGGTGGTGTCGCGGCTTGAGCTGCACGACACGCTGGCCCGGCTTCTGGCCCTGCTGCAGCGCCCGAACCCAGCCGCCGAGGTCGTTCCGCTTCCCGCGGCCGAGACGAAGAAGGCCCGCGCTGTGAAGCGCGACGAAGCCGCGGAGTAACACTTGGCCGTGCCCAACCCGGCCCTGGACGCCGCGCTGGCGGGCCTGGGCCGGCTCCACCCCAAGAGCATCGATCTTTCGCTCGGCCGGATCGAGGCGCGGCTTGCCGCGCTGGGCAATCCGGAACAGCGACTGCCGCCCATCTTCCATGTCGCGGGCACCAACGGCAAAGGCTCGACCATCGCCTTCCTGCGCGCCTTCCTGGAGGCCGCCGGCTATCGTTGCCATGTCTATACATCGCCCCACCTGGTGCGCTTCAACGAGCGCATACGGCTGGCAGGCCGGCTGATCGACGACGACACGCTGATGGACCTGATCCGCGAGGTCGAGGCGGCGGGCATGGTTGACGGCGTCGAGCAGCCGATTACCAATTTCGAGATCACCACTGCCATCGCCTTCCTGGCCTTCGCTCGCGTGCCCGCCGATGCCTGCCTGATCGAGGTCGGGCTGGGCGGACGCTATGACGCCACCAACCTGTTCCCGAAGCCGTACGCCACCGCGGTCACCCGGATATCGCGCGACCATCGCCAGTTCTTCGGCGACGTGCTGACCGATATTGCCGGCGAGAAGGCCGGCATCTTCAAGCACGGGGTCCCCGCCATCGTCGCCGCCCAGGCCGACACCGGCGTCCGCGACCGGCTGATCCGGGAAACGGAAACGGTCGGTGCGGTGCTGAACCTGCATGGCCGCGACTGGGAGGTGACGCCGAACGCCGCCGGCTTTCGCTATCGCAGCGCCGGGCGCACGCTGGACCTGCCGCCGCCGGCGCTTGTCGGCCGCCACCAGTTCATGAATGCCGGTACCGCGCTGGCCATGCTCGACGCCGCCGACGGCTTCACGGTGGACGCGGCGGCGGTGCGTCGCGGGCTGGCGTCGGTCGAATGGCCGGGCCGGCTGCAGCGCCTGACCAACGGACCGCTGGCCGCCCTGCTGCCCTCCGGCTGGGAGCTATGGCTGGACGGCGCCCATAACGATTCGGGCGGCGAGTCCCTGGGCATCCAGGCGGCGGACTGGCAGACCGCCAACCCGTCATTGCCGCTGGATCTCGTCTTCGGTGTCCGCGCCGAAAAGCAGCCGGCCGATGTGCTCGGCCCGCTGGCGCCATTTACCGGGCGGCTGCGCGCCGTCGCCATCCCAGGCGACCCGGTCTCGCTGCCGGCCGAGGAGGCCGCCCAAACGGCGCGCGCCGTCGGCATCGCCGACAGCGCGTCGGCCGCTTCGCCCGAGGCGGCGGTCAGGGCTCTGGCCGGCGCCGCGGGCCCGCCGCGCCGCATCCTGATCTGCGGCTCATTGTACCTCGCCGGAGCGATTTTGGCCGACAACGGCTGACAGCCCGCCCACCGCTCTTCGCATCTTGTATCTGTATGCTAGGGTGTCGTTGTTCGATGATAACGCTCACAAGCGGGCGGGGATGACCGATGACAAAGCAGACGATCGTTCTGGTCGACGACGACCGCAATATTCTGACTTCGGTGGCGATGGCGCTGGAGGCGGAAGGCTTCGAAGTCCGCACCTATGGCGACGGCGAAGAGGCGCTGCGCGGCCTGACCGGCCGGCCGGCTTCGCTGGCGGTGCTCGACATCAAAATGCCGCGCATGGACGGCATGGAACTGCTGTCGCGCCTGCGCCAGACTTCGTCGATGCCGGTCATCTTTTTGACATCGAAGGATGATGAGCTGGACGAGTTGCTCGGCCTGCGCATGGGCGCGGACGACTACATCACCAAGCCGTTTTCGCAACGACTGCTGATCGAACGTATCCGCGCGCTGCTGCGGCGGGAGGAGCATCGCAGCGGCAATGTGAGCGGCGAGCCGGGCTCGGTGATCGAACGCGGCGAGCTGATCCTGGATAGCGGCAAGCATCTGTGCACCTGGAAGGGCAAGCCGGTGCCGCTGACGGTGACCGAGTTCCTGCTGATCAAGACCCTGGCGCAGCGGCCGGGACATGTGAAAAGCCGGAACCAACTGATCGATACGGCGTATGGTGAGCATATCTACGTGGATGACCGGACCATCGACAGCCACGTCAAGCGGGTGCGCCGGAAGTTCAAGGAAGTCGATGACGGCTTCAACCAGATCGAGACTCTGTATGGCGCGGGCTACCGCTACAAGGAGACTTAAGACCGGAGGCAGTACGTCTTGGTGCTGAGCGCCGGCACGCGCCCGGGCCGGCCGCCAGCCCGCAAGCCGCTGGCCGAGAGGCTGCGGGGCTTCAGGCTGCGCGCCTTCGGGCCGCAAGCCGCCGATGAGGACCGGCCCAAGACGATCGGCCGCCGCCTTCGACGCCGCTTGCCGATCTCCCCGCTGACGCTGCGCATTCTCGCCGTCAATATGTTCGCGCTGGCGATCCTGGTCCTCGGCCTGCTCTATCTCGGCCAATACCAGGACAATCTGATCGAATCGCATCTCGAGGCGTTGAAGGGCGATTCCCGGGTGTTCGCCGGCATGGTGGCGGAAGGCGGCACGGTCGGCGATCTCGATGGGCGATATGCCCTGGCGCCACGGCAGGCGCGCAGCGTGATCCGCCGCTGGGTCGACGCCACCGATGTGCGAACCCGCCTGTTCGATCCCCAGGGCGGGTTCTTCGCCGACAGCCAGACCTTGGATGGACCGAACGGAACCTCGATCGACTGGCGCCTGCTGCCGCCGCCGCACAGTTTCAATACGCAGGTTGAGGAATTCGTCGATTTCCTGTCGCGCCAGCTGGATACCTGGCCCGGCCGGTCGACCCTGCCGAAATACGAGGGCGACGACCGCACCGCGCCGCTGGCCGCCAATCCGGACCTGGCCAAGGCGCTGCAGGGCGAAGTCAGCGGCCGGGTCTGGCTCGACGGCGACGGCCATCTGAAGCTCACCGCGGCGGCGCCGGTGCAACGGCTGAAGCTGGTGCTGGGCGCGGTCCTGCTGAACGGCGACGGGCAGGTGATCGAAGACGCCATCCGATCGACCCAGCTCGACATCGCCAAGGCATTTTCCGCGGCGCTGGCCGTTACCGTTCTGCTGTCGCTTTATCTGGCCGGCACGATCGGACGGCCGATCCGCCGGCTGGCGCAGGCCGCCGAACGGCTGCGGATGGGTACCGGCCGTGAAAACGAAATTCCCGATTTCACCAGCCGCCGCGACGAGATCGGCGAGCTGTCGCTCGCCTTGCGTGAGATGACCGCGGCGCTGCGCAACCGGATGGACGCGATCGAGCAGTTCGCCGCCGACGTCGCGCACGAACTGAAAAACCCGCTATCGTCGCTGGCCAGTGCCGTCGAAACCGTCGGGCGGGTCAAGGATCCGGCCCAGCAGGCAAAACTGCTTCGCATCATCCGTGAGGACGTAACCCGGCTGGACCGGCTGATCAGCGACATTTCCAACGCCTCGCGCCTCGACGCCGAGCTGTCACGGACGGAATCGCATCCGGTCGAACTGGAAACGCTGCTGTCGACCTTGGCGGAAATCCACAGGTCGATCGACGAAACCCGGCCGGGATTCACCGGTCCGGTGGATATCGCCCTCGACGTGCCCAAAGGGCTGGTCGTACGCGGGATGGAGAGCAGGCTGGGGCAGGTTTTCCAGAACCTGATCGCCAACGCCGTATCCTTCTCGCCGGCCAAGCTCGACGCGATCTTCGACCGGTTCTACAGCGAACGCCCCTCGGGCGAGGCCTTCGGCACCCATTCCGGCCTGGGCCTGTCGATCGCCAAACAGATCGTCGAAACGCTCGGCGGCCGCATTTTCGCCGAAAACCGCACCGGGCCGGCCGGCACCATCGCCGGCGCACGCTTCGTGGTGCAGCTGCCGCTGGCGTGAGTCGCGATTTCGGCCATGCCCCTTGTTCGATGCGCATTCCTGCGCAATATTATGTGCATTGATGCGCAGCAGGCGAGAGGTATGGCATGGTCTCGGCGGAATCGGTATCGAAAGTACTGGGACGACGCTTGCGGGCAGGCGGGAGTGTGCCCTCCATAAGGCTCCTGCTGGACATCCGCGCCGGCCTGCCGTTCAGTTCGTCGGAATATCTGGCGAAGACTGGCGTGCTTGCCACGGATGAACTCGAAAGGCTGATTCCGAGGCGGACATTGCAGGACCGGAGGCGGCGAGGCAATTTTTCTATCGAGCAGGGTGAGTTGCTCGTTCGCGTCGCTCGAATCCATGCTTTGGCGGAACGCATTCTCGGTTCGGCGGAAAAGGCGCGGGCCTGGCTTCGCACTCCGGTGCCTGCGCTGGATGATCAATTGCCGCTATCCTTGCTCGATACCGAGGAGGGAGGGCGTGTGGTCGAGGCTGTTCTCGGCCGCATCGAACATGGCGTGTTCAGCTGACCGTGCGCTTTTGGCGAATCGCGGTCGGCCCCAATACGGGTCTCGACGGCGACGGCGCGCGACTTTATGGCGGGCGCTGGAATTCGGAGGGTACAGCCCTTGTCTATGCCGCAACACGGTTATCTCTGGCGATCATCGAGGTTCTTGTCCACGTGCCGCCGCGCTTGTGGCCGGATCAGGCCGAGGCTTTTGCAATTACCCTGCCCGACAATGCCACGATCGAAAGTTTCGACGTGGACAAGCACGCTTTGAGGCAACCCGAGGAGTTCCGCGCTTTCGGCGACGACTGGGTCTCGCGCCGAAACGCTCAAGCAGTTTTGGTGCCGTCGGTCATCGTGCCGACAAAGCTTGGAGGTATTGTGACCGAGGAAGCGAATGCACTGCTTAACCCGGCTTTCGCATCGGATTGGACAATAGCGCGTGCCCCCTTTCGCCTCGATGAGCGGCTACGCCGGAGCAATTGACGCCCGACCGAGCTTGGCTCAACCTTGCCCATCATGATCATGGTTCATGCCACCTGCATTGCCGTCGACGGGCATGGCGTCCTGC
>Ga0302314_10014400_pt1 | contig 13545 bp, 12 predicted proteins | sample III_Palsa_N2_3_FD_200533 | JGI IMG/M metagenome (GOLD analysis project Ga0302314, IMG submission 200533) | Peat permafrost microbial communities from Stordalen Mire near Abisko, Sweden - III_Palsa_N2_3 | ecosystem: Environmental > Terrestrial > Soil > Palsa > Peat permafrost | place: Sweden...
GTGCGTACGACGGGCACCACCGCCAAGCGTTCGCGCTCGGATTCGTCGCGGCTCTGGACCGGCCTGAGGTCTGGGTCTTCTGGGGCCCGTACGGCCTGTGGCTGATGTGGCGCGACCCCGGCGCCCGAAGGCTTGTGATTGGCCTGATCGTGCTGGCGATTGCGCTCTGGATCGTGCCGCAGAAGCTCGGCGGCCAGAGCGCCGGCGCGCTCATCAGCCACGCAAAGACCAACCACTCGGCTCGCAGTGCCGTCAACAGCGCTGACCCGTTCAGGACGGAGATCCGGAAGCTTCGCACGCTGGTACTGGAGCGGGTGCAGTACGCGGCTGCGCTCTTGATCCTGTGCGCTGTGGCGCTGCTGATCCGCGCTCGCCGAAACGCCGAAAGCTGGCTGGCGACGCTGCGTTCCCACCGAGCGCTCTGCGCCGTCGCCCTCACTGGCCTGTTCGGCTTCGTCTGGGGGCTCGGAATCGCCGTCGAGACTCAGGATGGGTTCGCCGGCAACCCGCGCTACGCGGTGCTCGGAGTTGTCTTCCTGTACGTGGCCGGCGGTGCCGCTTTCGGCTGGGGCTGTTATGCGGTCGCGCGAGTGCTGCGCGAGATCGTCGCCCGGGTGCGACGCCGCAGCTCGACAGCGGTGACCGCACCGCTCGCGGTCGGCACCACGCTCGTCGCTGCGCTCTTCATCCTCGTCCCGAACGCCTTCAACCGCCGCTTCCCGTCGGTGCACTCGATCCGTCACTCGCTCAGTTACCAGACCCAGCTCCGCAACGGCGACAAGCTCCTTATCGACCACATGGGCGGTCCCGCCAAGGTGCTCGCGTGCGGCTACGTGATGACCAACAACCTGCAGGTGACGCAGCTCACGTGGTACCTGGACGTCCCGATCGGCACGGTCTGGGCGGCGTCGCCGCCGCCCAATCCCAAGACGCACCAGCTGGCGCCAAACGTCGTCTTCCAGGACGCAGTCACCCCTGGCAATCCGCTCGAGCCGGCGACGCAAACCATCAAGTTCTGGGAGAGCGAGGGCATGCACTACACCGTCACCAAGTCAGGGCTGGTCACCCTCTACACGGACTGCGGGCGCGCGGTCAAGCTGTCGCCGCGACCAGGATCCAGCGAATGACCCGCTCACGGTCAGGCCTGGGCCCAGCGGGGCGCAGGCCGTAAGCATCAGCCCGAATCGATTACCCTCACTGCATATGTCCCTCGCGAAGGTCGCGGCTGTCTGCGGACTCATGGCGCTAGCACTCAGCGCCTGCGGCATCCAAGCCAAGCCGCTGGCAGGCACCGCAAATTTGAAAAAGGCCCCCGGCTACTTTGGCAAGGTCGATGATCCGCGCAAGGTTCACTTGCCGTGTCTGCGTGCCGACCATGTGCCATTCCACAAGTACACGGCCCCCGGCAACCTGCCCGCGATTCAGATCGGAAAGCTTCCGACCGGGCCGACAATCGTCTTCTACCCGACGCCCGGCATCGCCCAGGGGCAGCAGATCACTGGCAAGGACCAGGGTGCCGAGGTGATCGGCTCAGCGCTGCTCTACCCGAACCAGGCGTCCAACAAAGTGCTGTCGATCGCTGAGAGCTGCACCGCCGTCGGCGTCAGCGGCTAGCCCGGAGAACTCATGACAGCAACCGAAGAGCCGACGAACACCCCAAGCGAGAAGCGTTCCAGCATCATCCGCGAGTTTTCGCTGCCGCGGCCCGATTGGTTCAGGCAGCTGCCGTCGTGGGTGCGTGTCGGCGCGGTCCTGTTCCTGCTCGTCGCCGTATCGGTCTGGGTCCGCACCAAATACATCGGCGGGCAGTTCTGGATGGACGAGGCGATCACCGTCGGGATCTCCTCGCACTCGCTCTCCACGATCCCCGGCATCCTGCGGATGGACGGCTCGCCACCGCTGTTCTACATGCTGCTCCACATCTGGATGCAGATGGTCGGCGACGGCGAGGCCGCCACCCACTGGCTCCCGGAGATCTTCGGGGCCCTGACCGTCCCGGCCGCCTATTGGGGCGGACGCACGATGTTCGGCACCAAGCGCGCCGCGCTGATGTCAGCGACCCTGTTCGCCTTCAACGCCTTCCTGGACTACTACAGCGTTGAGACGCGGATGTACTCGCTGATGGCCCTGCTCGGGCTGCTCGCGACCATCGGCTTTGTCAACGCCTTCGTGTACCGGCGCCGTCGCTACGTGGCCCTGTTCGTGGTCGCGCAGGCGCTGATGTTCTACACACACGCCTGGGCCATCTACTTCTACGCCGGCTCGTTCGCCTCCGTGGTGCTGCTGTGGTTCATCAGCGACGACGAGATCCGCAAAGACCTGGTCAAGGACGTCGTGATCGCCTACGGGGCCGCGGTGATCCTGTTCCTGCCCTGGCTACCGAACTTCATTTACCAGGCGACCCATACAGCGGCGCCCTGGGACAACAAGCCGCGCTTCGGCGCGCCGATCCAGATTGCAGAGAGCGTCTTTGGCGGCGCCTCGATCACGGTCGTGCTGCTGATCGGTGCGGGCGTCGGCTATTCGACCCTGGTGAACCGCGGCGCCCGCGTGACCCGCGAGTTCAAGATCGCGTTGATGCTGCTCTGCCTGGCTGTCATCACGCTCTTCCTGGCATGGTGCGGGTCGCAGGTGACGCCCGCCTGGGTCGTGCGTTACTTCGCGCCGGCCGTCGCACCGCTAGTGCTGTTCCTGGCGTACGGGATGTCTCGGGCCGGCGTGATCGGCGCACTCGCGATCGTCTTCACGGTGCTGTTCATGATCCGGCCTTCCGCCTTCGAGCCCCAGTACAAGAGCGACATGCAGACCATCTCCGGCGAGCTGGGCCCGATGCTGCATCCCAATGACCTGGTGATCGTCGGCCAGCCTGAATCGATGCCACTGGCGTACTACTACCTACCGGCCGGCCTGAAGTACTCGAGCACGATCGGACCGGTCGCGGACCCCACCTACATGAACTGGGTCGACGCGATGAAGCGCTACGAAGCCGCCACCCCGTCGAAGGTGCTGCCACCGATGTTGAACGCGCTCAAGCCCGGCCAGCAGGTGCTCTTCATCCGGCCGCTGACCGAGGGCGTGGCCAACTGGAATGCTCCCTGGACCAAGGAGATCCGCCGGCGTTCTGCACAATGGGGAGCGATCATCGCCGCTGACAAGCAGCTGGTCCAGGAGGCTGTGGCGCCGGCCAACTACCGCGGCTCGTGCTGTATCGCCGACTCCGCCGTTCTCTACAAGAAGGTTTGACCGTGCCCGAAACTCCGGTTCCCGCGCCCACACTCGGCGCTGACATCACTGCTGAAAAGCCCGTCGTTGTGCTCGGCGGCGGCCCCGCGGGTCTGACCGCCGGTTACCTGCTGGCCAAGCAGGGCAAGCCCGTGGTGATCCTCGAGTCGAGCGATCAGCTCGGAGGTATCGCGCGAACGACCGTGCGGGACGGCTACCGCTTCGACCTGGGCGGCCACCGCTTCTTCACGAAGGTGAAGGAGGTGGACGACCTCTGGCACGAGATCATGAAGGAGGAGTTTCTCAAGCGTCCGCGCCAGAGCCGGATCTACTGGAACGACAAGTTCCTGGAGTACCCGCTGCAGGGTGTCGACGTGATCAAGAAGCTCGGCCCGGTCGAGCTGACGCGCTGCGGCCTGTCCTACGCGTGGGCGGCGGTCAAGCCCAAGGGGCGCGAGGATACGTTCGAGGAGTGGGTCTCCAACCGCTTCGGCAAGCGGCTGTACGGCCACTTCTTCAAGACCTACACGGAGAAGCTGTGGGGTGTGCCCGCCAATGAGATTCGCGCCGAGTGGGCCGCGCAGCGAATCAAGGGGCTCTCGTTCTTCAGCGCCGCCAAGGCCGCCTTCTTCGGCAACAAGGGCGACAAGATCAAGTCACTGATCTCCGAGTTCAACTACCCGCGCTTCGGGCCGGGGCAGATGTGGGAGGAGATGGCCCGCGACATCACGGCGCACGGCGGCGATATCCGCCTGAACGCGCCGGTCACCAAGCTGGTCAGGAACGCCGAAGGGATCGTCACGGAGGTCGTTGCCGGCGGCCAGACACTGACGCCCTCCTACGTGATCTCCTCGCTGCCGCTGCGGACCACGGTCGGCATCGCCGAGCCGGAGGCACCAGCGGAGGTTCGTGACGCCGCCCGTGGCCTGCGTTACCGCGAGTTCCTGACGGTGCTGCTGGTGATCAAGGGTGACGATCTCTTCCCTGACAACTGGATCTACATCCACCAGCCGGGCGTGCGCGTGCTGCGCATCCAGAACTTCAAGTCCTGGAGCCCCTGGATGGTTCCCAACAAGGAAGACGCCTCCGTCGGTATGGAGTACTTCTGCTTTGAGGGCGACGAGCTCTGGAACATGGACGACGATGACCTCGTCAAGATGGCCTCCGAGGAGATCGAGAAGCTGCACCTGGGCATCTCCGCGAACGTCAAGTTCGGGTTCGTCGAGCGCGTGCACAAGGCCTACCCGATCTACGACGAGAAGTACGCCGAGCGCGTCACCACGATCCGCAACTGGCTCGAGAACAACACCAAGAACCTGACCCAGGTCGGCCGTAACGGTCTGCACCGTTACAACAACTCCGACCACTCGATGCTCACGGCCATGCGCGCCGTCGACAACATCCTGCTCGGCACCGATCACGACATCTGGTCGGTCAACGTGGAGAGCGTCTACCACGAAGAGATCCACGACAGCGAGAACCCATACGCGAACGACCCCAAGACGCCCGCGATGGACGGCCCGCTCGCGTCCGAGAACTAGTGGCCTGGGTGCGTCGGTTTCGTCTGTTCGTTCTGGTCCTGCTTGCCGGGATCGCGCTGAGCGCGACTCCGGCGCTGGCGGCTGGGACGACGACGGTCCCGGCCACTACGACGCCCTCAATATCGCTCGGCAACGCAAGCAGCAATGCGGTCTCAACGCCGGAGACGGTGAGCACCCCGGCGACGACCTCCACGAGTTCCTCGGGCGGTGGTCTCAGCGGCGTCGACGCAATCCTGATCGCGGTGATCGCGATCGGCGTGCTTGCCGGAATCTGGATGTTCGTGATCCGCGACGCACGGCGGCAATCGGCCGGCGTCAACCTTGACGACGACCCCTTCCTGGAGAAGCGGAAGGGCTCGCAGGCTCCGGCCAAGTCGCGCAAGCTCTCGGCGGCGGAGCGTAAGCGTCGCAAGCGCGGCCGGGCGCCGCGCGGCCGCGGTTAGCCCGCCAGCTTGCGGCTTGCGGCTTGCCGCGCGCCCGCGGTTAGCCCGCCAGCTTGCGCTTGCCGCGCGGCCGCGGTTAGCCCGCCAGCTTGCGCTTGCCGCGCAGGATCTGCCGTTCGACCGTGCGGCGTGAGTCACCGGTGAACTCCGCAATCTCCCCGTAGCGGTAGCCGAAGCCGTGCAGCAGCACCATCTGCTGCTGGCGCAGCGGTAGCTGGCGCACCTCGGCCAGACGTTCACGCAGCTCGACCGCGCGCTCGGGCCCCGGCACGACTGGCAATTCGATCAGCTCGCCTCCAGCCTGCTCCTGCTTCTCCTCGAGCGACAGGTCCCGACGCGCAGCACGCAACAGCACCAGTGCCTCACGCGTGGCGGTTGTCGCCAGCCAGCCGAGTTCCGTCCCTGGGACAAGCTCAGCCCGGCAGGCGACCAGCCCCGCCCAAGCCGCCTGGCACGCCTCCTCGATCACGATGCTGGAGGCCTGCACGTTGGCCGCAACGATCCGCATCAGCTCCGGCGCGAGGGTCGCGTACAGCAGCGCGAGCGAGGGATGCTTTCTTATCGCTTCAGGCATTCAGTTCCTAATTGATTCAAAGTTGACACATTTAGATCTACCAAATGAGTCTATCTGAGTGTTAGCTGTGGCCTCTGATTTTGTCTCATTTCGATTAGAGGAGCTCTCATGCCCGTCTACCTCGGCACCGTCAGCGCCACCCCGGACGCAAGCGGTCTTCCCGGCAGCAACATCCTTCAGCAGATCGTCAACGGCGCCGACGCCTGGGCGCTCGCAATCACTTTGCTAGGAGCCTTCGTCGGCGCCGCAATCTGGGCGATCGCATCCCACACCAACAGCCACCACTACGCCGCGCGCGGCCGCATGGCGGCGCTGACGGCCGCGGCTGCCGCACTGGTGATCGGCGCCGCCCCGGGGATGATCAACTTCTTCGCCAACCTTGGGAGCACGGCGAGATGACGCTGATCGCGACCTTGGTCGGCGGCGGGGTTGCCGCCGGCACCGACGATCTGGGCAAGGTCGTTGGCACGGCTACCGGCGGCGTGACGAAGACCGTCGCAAGCGCCGGCCTCAGCGCGATCGCTTCATGGGTGCTCGGTGGCACCAAGTCGGCGCTGGAGGAGGTCGCCCAGGCGATCGGCAGCGCGACCGCTCCGGATCTCACAGCGACCTGGTTCTCGGGCACCTATTGGCGAGTGGCCGGGCTCGCGGCGATCCTCACTGTCCCGTTCGTGTTTGCGGCCGCACTCCAGGCGCTCCTGCGCTCGGACCCCGGCCTGCTCGCGAAGGTCGTGTTCGTTTACCTGCCGGTGTCGCTCCTTGCGGTGAGCCTCGCGGCTCCGATCACGATGCTCCTGCTAGGCGCGACCGACCAGATGTGTGACGCCGTCTCGGCAACGGCGCTCACCAGCGGCGCACAGTTCCTCACCCAGACTGCGGCGGTCGCCGGTGGACTGTCAGCCGTAGCCGGCTCGCCCTTTCTGGCCGTCGCGGTCGGACTGCTCACAGTTGCCGCGGCCCTGACGCTGGCCATCGAACTACTGATCAGAGAGGCCGCCGTCTACGTGGTCGTCTTGATGCTGCCGCTGGCCTTTGCGGCGTTCGTCTGGCCAGCCCGACGGATTTGGGCAGTCCGCATGGTGGAGCTGCTGATCTCGCTGATCCTGTCGAAGTTCGTGATCGTCGCTGTCCTCTCTCTCGCGGGCTCCGCGTTCGGCTCGAGTGGCGACAGCGGCGTCCCGCGGCTGCTGACAGCGATGGCGCTGCTCATGCTCTCGACGTTCGCGCCGTGGACGCTGATGCGGATGCTGCCGTTCACGGAGCTGGCAGCTGGAGCCGCCGGCGCGCTGCGCCATGAGCTGCCACAGATCGGCCACCGCGCCGCCGCAGTTACGGCGATGGCCGAGCCCGCCATCGGTGACCTGGCGGCCGCGCTGCCCGCAAGCTTGCGACGCCAGGCAGATGCAGCCGGACAGAGCGCCGGCCATGGCGATGAGCCGCTACCCGATATGTCCTTCTGGCCGACAGCTGAGAGGCAGTCGGGAGCAAGCGTGCCAGCAGCGGGCGAACCCGCCCCCGGCGTCGGAGTGGCGGCCGGCGCCTCGGCGGAGGCACAGCCGCCTGCCCGCCGCGACCCGTTCCCAGAGATCGATCCCGATGTGCATTTCAACCTCGGACCAGGCGACCACTGGCTCAAGGAGGAGGAGTGAGCGAAGAACGCCTCACGTATCGTTTCGGGCCGCTGGAGCGGCGCGGTCTACTAGGGCCGGTACGCGCGGGTCAGGCTGCCGCGATCGGCACCTCTTTGGCGGTCGCGATGGCGATTCTGGACCGGATGCCAAGCGCCGGCGGGGCGCTGGTCGGACTGCTGCTGGTGGGTCTCGCGCTGGTGGTGACGACGTTGCCGTTCGCCGGCCGCACTGCAGAGCAGTGGGGACCCGTCGCCGGTGCGTTTGCCCTGCGGCGTTTGACCGGTAGACACCGGTTCCGGAGTCCAATCCCGACCGCCGGGATGCGATTCGGGTCACGCGGGGGCGGTGGCTCACCCGTGGGGCCGGCCACCGCGCTGCCACGCGAGCTTCGTGGCCTTCGGCTCGCGGGCGCGGGACTAGATCGAGCCGGAATTGGCGTGATCTCAGACCTCCACGGACGCCGGCTGACAGCCGTGCTGGCCTGCCGCGCCCTCTCCTTCGCGCTTCTCGACCCGGAGTCACAGGAACGCCGCCTGGCCGGATGGGGCCTCGTCCTCAGCACCGCTGCACAGGCACCTATCCGACGACTGCAATGGATCGAGCGCACCGCGCCGGCGCAGGGTGACGAACTGGCTCGTTGGCTACACGAGGCACGCGATCCAGTGCTGCCGCCGCGCGGTACGCCGATGGTCGAGTCCTACCTGGAGCTGATCGGTTCAAGTACACGAGTAACCCATGACCACGAGGTGCTGCTTGCGGTTCAGATCGATGCCGCCCGCGTACGCGGTCGCCGGGATCTGAGTCTGGAGTCTGTCCTCGTCGAGCAAACGGGAAGAATCGCTCGTGGCCTGGAAGCCGCGGAGGTCAAGGTGCTCGGAGCCCTCAGCGCGGGCCAGCTGGCCCGCGTGCTGCGAACCGGTTTCGACCCGTATGCCCGTGCCGAGCTTGCCGCCCTTGAGACGGTCGACCGTGGACGCCAGGGGCTCGCGGCGTACAGCGCCGGCCCGCTCGGCGCGCAGGAGCAATGGGACCACTACCGCTGTGACGGCGCCTGCCACGCCACGTATTGGATTGGCGGCTGGCCGCGAGTCGACGTCTCGCCGATGTTCATGGATGCGCTGCTGGGCAGTTCGGACACCGTCCGGACGGTCGCCGTCAGCTTCGAGCCCGTTCCGCCGGATCGGTCCGCCCGGGAGGTTGAGGCCGCGATCACGCGCGACCGCGCGGACAGCGAACTGCGGCGCCGCTTTGGGCAGTCGGAGACCGCTCGCCAGCGTCAGGCCCAGGAGGCGGCGGTGCGCCGTGAGTCGGAGCTGGCCGCCGGCCACGGTGAGGTGCGTCTCGCGGGGTTCGTCACGGTCAGCGGCCGTGACGAGGAGGAACTGCAACGGGCCTGCGCCGAGATCCACCAGCACGCGGCACGGGCGCGGCTGGAACTGCACCGCATGTACGGACAGCAGGCCGAGGGTTTCACGTTCACGCTGCCACTCGCTCGAGGCCTGCGATGAGCGCCGAGCGCCCGGCTCACCGCGTGACCACCCGCCACGCCCAGGCGATCTACCCGTTCACGGCAGCGGGTGGGCTTGGCGGTCGCGGCGCCTTCATCGGCCGCGACACGAGCGGCGGCGCCTTCTGTTTCGACCCCTGGGTGCTTTACGAGCAGGGCCAGCTCGATGACCCGAACGCGATCGTGATCGGCAAGCTCGGTCAGGGCAAGAGTGCGCTGGTGAAAACGCTGCTGTGGCGCATGCTGCTGTTCGGCCGCCGGGCATTTGTGCTCGACGTCAAGCGCGAGTACGGGCCACTGTGTGAGGCCGTCGGCGTGCGCCCCGTGTCGCTCGCGCCAGGCGGCAGCGCCCGGCTCAACCCGCTCGCCGCGCGGCCTGAGGAGCATGCCCAGATTGACCTGCTCCGGGCGATCACCACGGCCGCGATGGGCGAGCCCGTCAACCAGGTGGAGGCCGGCGCGCTCAGAGAAGCACTGAGGACGGTCCGCCGCCACGCGGTTGAGCCGACGCTGCCGGAGATCGCCAGTGTGATGTTCACGCCTCCGGCAGAGATGGCCGCCCAACTGCAGACAACTCCCGCTCTGCTCGCGGACGATTGCCGGCGTGCCGCGCTTGCACTTCAGGATCTCTGCGAAGGGCCGCTGAAGGGGATCTTCGACGGACCCACGACGCCCGGGTTGGACCTTGACGCGAAGCTACTCGTGCTGGACCTCCACGCCGTCCGCGACTCCCCCGCCGTCGGGATTCTGATGGCCTGCGCCAGCGCCTGGATGGGTGCGCAACTCGCTCGCACGGCGGAGCAGCCGGACCGCGCCCGCATGATCAACGTTGCGGACGAATCCTGGAAGATCATCCAGCGCCGCGGTCTCGGCGAGTGGTTCCAATCGAACTTCAAGCTTGCCCGGCAGTTCGGCGTCATGAACCTGGTTGTCCTGCACAAACTCGGGGACCTACAGGCAGCGGGCGACGCCGGATCGCGCGCGGCGCGGATCGCCGAGGGCCTGGTGGCCGACGCCTCGACCCGAATCATCTACCGGCAGGACGAGAGTCAGGTCCAGAGCGCGAAGGAGCTGCTCGGCCTCTCCACCACCGAAGCGCGGCTGCTGACCCAGCTCTCCTCGGGACAGGCGCTGTGGAAGGTCGGCGCGCGGTCGTTCGTCGTCCAGCACTACCGCTCCCGCACCGAACTGCGGCTGACCAACACTGACACGGGGATGCGATTCGGTGCACGCTGAGCTGCTTTCGGTAGTCGCGACGGTTGCCGCCGTCGGGCTTGTGCTGCTGGCCGGCGCCGAGCCGGTGGTACGCGGACTTGATGGCGGCGCGCGCTGGGCTCGCGGGCGCGATCTGGCGGTGCTGCGCGTGCGCCGACGCGGCAACGGCCGGCCGGGCGGGCGCCTCGCCCTTGGCCGTCACCACGGCCGTCTGCTCTATGCCGAGCGGCGGCACGCCCTGGTCGCATTCGGACCGCCTCAATCGGGCAAATCGGCTGGGCTGGCGATTCCGGCACTGCTCGAATGGGCCGGCCCGGCCGTGGCGTCCTCGATCAAGACCGACCTGCTCGCGGCGACGCTTACCCGGCGTGACGCAGTCGGTGAAGCCCTGATCTTCGACCCGTTTGCGCTGTCCGGCCTTCCGTCCCACACCTGGTCGCCACTGGCCGCAGCCGACAGTTGGGACGGCGCGCTCGAGGTCGCCTGGCGGCTGGCGGCGGCTGGCGAGCTCGATCAGCGTGGCGTTGACGGCGGTGACTTCTGGGCGATCGCCGCCGAGCAGCGGCTGGCGCCGCTGCTGTATGCCGCGGCGCGCACGGGACGCGGAATCGAGCAGGTTGTGTCATGGGCGTACGGCCAGGGCAACCGAGAGCTCGACGCCGCACTCGACACGGCGATTACCGGCGCGCGTGACGCGCGCGAGTACGCCGACGCACGCGCCGCGTACGACGCGGTGCGGGCATTCGCGGCGCAGGCCGACCGCACCCGGACCTCAATCGAGGCGACCGCTCAGGCACTGCTGCGGGCCTATCGCTTCACGCGAGTAGCACGGTCGGCACGCAGCTCTGAGATCAGCGCAGAGCGGCTCCTGAGTGGCGCGGGCACGCTGTATCTGATCGGTGACGCCAAGGCCTCGAAACTACTCCGGCCGATCTTCCTGGCGTTGCTGGCGGAGGTCATCGACCGTGCGTACGCGCTGGCCAACGAGCACGGTGGACGCCTGCCACTGCCATTGCTGGTCTGCCTCGATGAGGCCGGAAACGTCGCGCCGTTGCCGAACCTGGCGGAGATCGCGTCCACCGCGCCGAGCCACAACATCCAGCTGATCTCGATCTTTCACGACCTGGCGCAGGCGCGCAGCCGCTACCGCGGCCAGGCTGAGACAGTGGTCAACAGCCACCGCGCCCGCATGCTGCTGCCGGGCGTGGCGGACCTTGACACGCTGCGCTACTTCTCCGGGCTGGTCGGTGAGCAGGAGCGGGTCACGCAGACGCGCACCACTGGTCGTGGCGGGCCCACCCGTGCAATGAGCCGCCAGCGGGCGCCCCTGGTGTCCGCGGAGGCGCTCAGACAGCTGCCCGAGGGTCAGGCGCTGCTGCTCTACGGGCGGCTGGCACCGGTGCGGGTGAGGCTGCGAACCTGGTTTGCTGATCGCAGGTTGCGGCGTTTGGCGGGGCGGTCGTGAGACCGCGCGGCGGTCGTGGATGCTCGGGGCGACGTTCGTGAGGCCACCGGTAGAGGACATTGATCAGTGCCGCGAGTGGTTCGAGCGCCTGTGGTTGGACGTGTGCGCGCTGCGCCGGCGTTACCAGCTGCCGGTTCGGCGAACCTGGTGGGAGAACCCGCTCCAGGTGGAGGTACTGGCAGCGTTCGCCGCCTGGGTTGAGCGCTACGACAGCGGCGAGTGGGATGACCCACCGGGGAAATTGGCACTCCTTTATGACATTGAGCGAGTATCCGGACTGCTGCGTGAGGGGGAGGAGCCGTTCTACCCTGACCGCGACCGACTCGCGTTCGAACGTTTCCTAAACGAAGGAGCACCAGATGGCGCTTTCCCGGCACGTGGCTAATGGCCGCCAGCATCGTCCCCTAGCGGTCCCGATCCACCGTCCGTCGCTGGATGCGCACATCCCCTGCCACAACCTGCCTGAGCACGGCCTCGGTGAGGGGCCCAGCTACGAGCTTCTGACCAACGAGCTGTTGCTTGACGGCCAGGCCCGGCTCAACCTCGCGACCTTCGTCACCACGTGGATGCCGTCGCTGGCGGCGCGGCTGATGAGTGAGACCGCGGACAAGAACATGATCGACAAGGATGAGTACCCGCAGACGGCTGCCTTCGAGGCTCGCTGCGTGAACATCATCGCCAACCTCTGGCATGCCGACGAGTGCGAGAACGCGACCGGCTGCTCGACGACCGGTTCGAGCGAGGCGGCGATGCTCGCCGGCCTGGCGATGAAGTGGCGCTGGCGCGAGAAGATGCGCGCGGCGGGCAAGCCGACAGACCGACCGAACCTGGTGACCGGCTCGAACGTGCAGGTCTGCTGGGAGAAGTTCATGCGCTACTGGGATGTCGAGCCCCGGCTCGTGCCGATGGAAGGTGACCGCTTCCACCTGGGCGCCGCCGAAGCGGTGGCCCAGTGCGACGAGAACACGATCGGCGTGGTCGCGGTGCTCGGCTCGACCTTCGATGGCAGCTATGAGCCGGTCAAGGAGATCGCGGCGGCGCTCGACGATCTGCAGGCGCGTACCGGACTCGACGTGCCGGTGCACGTCGATGGAGCCTCCGGCGGGTTCGTCGCACCCTTCCTGCAACCTGACCTGGAGTGGGATTTCCGGATCCCGCGAGTCAAGTCGATCAACGCCTCCGGCCACAAGTACGGCCTGGTCTACCCGGGCGTCGGTTGGGCGATCTGGCGCAACGAGACGGAACTGCCCAAGGATCTGATCTTCGACGTCAACTATCTGGGCGGACATATGCCCACCTTCGCGCTCAACTTCTCGCGGCCGGGCAGCGAGGTGATCGCGCAGTACTTCATGTTCGTGGCCCTCGGTCACGAGGGCTACAAGCGTGTCATGCAGAACGCGCAGGACGTGGCTCTGCACCTCTCCTCAGGGATCGAAGCGATGGGTCCCTACCGGATCCTCACGCGCGGTGACGAGCTACCGGTGTTCGCCTTCACGCTCAACGACGACGTCAAGAATTACACGGTCTTCGATGTCTCGGCCCGGCTGCGACAGCGCGGCTGGCTCGTGCCTGCGTACAACTTCCCTGAAAACCGTCAGGACCTCAGCGTGCTGCGAATCGTCGTCCGTGCCGGCCTGAGCATGGACATGGCCGACATGCTGCTGGACCAGATGGCCGAGGAGACGGACACCCTCCAGTCGCTCGACGGACCGCTGCCCAAGGCGAAGTCAGGCCCACGCCAGGCGTTCGCCCACTGAGGCTCACCGCTCGCGGCGGGCTGCCGGCCTGGGCCGCGGATCGCCCCGCGGGGCGCGGCGGGTCGTTTTCCTGGCCCGCGGGTCGCTGGCCTGGCCCGCGGGTCGTTTTCCTGCGAACAGTTGGGAGCAATTCGACCCGCAGGGCAGTTGAGACCGCTCAGCGCGCGTCGCGGGTCGATTTCCTGCGAAC
>Ga0302314_10014401_pt1 | contig 13545 bp, 30 predicted proteins | sample III_Palsa_N2_3_FD_200533 | JGI IMG/M metagenome (GOLD analysis project Ga0302314, IMG submission 200533) | Peat permafrost microbial communities from Stordalen Mire near Abisko, Sweden - III_Palsa_N2_3 | ecosystem: Environmental > Terrestrial > Soil > Palsa > Peat permafrost | place: Sweden...
GAGAAGTTATACATCGGCTTCAGGAGGTCGGGCACTTCGTGGCTGATAAACGTCAAGATGCGATCGGCGTGGGTCTTGCGCCCCATGATGTACCAGGATGTCGGCTTGTAAAAATCCTCGCGTTCCGGGTAGCTCGCGTTCCACGAGTACGGCGTCGACCAGTACGGCTCGAAACACGCAATGCTTTTCAGGCTGCCCTTCGGTATGCCCGCCGGGGAAATCTCGAGCGGTTTCTGTCGCGCCTGGTCGTCGGCGTCATTGATATTAAGGTAAATCTGCCCGCGCCCGAACTCGCAATCTAAGAGCGCCGCCCGGTAGAACTTCTCGCGGACCTTGAGCCGCTCGCATTCCGCCTCAATCTGCGCGATAACCTCGCTTTTGTCGCCGCCGCTCTTGCTCTGCAGCTTGAACCATTTGCGGGTCATTTCCGTTGCGACCGTCTCGCACGGGGCGCGGTACTCGGATATCTGCGTGAGTTCGGACAGGTACGGGTAGCCGGGGAACCACAGCCCCCCGCCATACCCCTGCGCGCTGCCCTGGTAGCCCCACGAGGGCCCGAACGAGTCGAGCGCGAGCGTCGTCCGCTCAACCTCGCCCACGCAGAGGAACGTCGGAGCCGCGTCCATTGCCGGGGCGCCGTCGGCGGCGAGTACGGGCGTGCCGTCTTGCGCGAACAGCGCGGCGGGCTTCGTACGGAGCATGGCGGGGTCGCGCGGCAGCACGCCCGCCGGGAGGTCGGGTATCGTGGCAGCCGTCGGGCGGTCGGGGCGCTTCGGGTGCATCGGCGCGTCCTGCGTCGCCATTTCGGCGGCGAGCCGCATAAGCGCCGCCGGGATGACCATCCGTTTAGGGGGCGCAGCCTTAGGGGCGGGCGGGGGGTTGAGCCAGTTTGCGACTCGAGCGCGTAGTTTGGTGAGCATAATCCGCACTATAGCGTGTCTGCGCGAATCTGTGAACCGCGACACGCTTAACGTCCACGATAGCGCGTAAACCTTGCAATCACTGAATAACGGAACGGAGCTAGACGAGTTGACGCGATGTCCCGAAACTGTGACGCATGCACGTTGACGGCGGCGTCAGCCTCGCCCAGAATGGCGCCACTGAATCACGGAACGGAGTAAACGAGATGAAAGGCGGGTCTATGAGCAAATTCAACTGGGATCAACGAATGAACTTCAAGCGCGCCGTGCGCCTGAACAGCCCCGCAACGTTTGCGGAACTTCGCAGCCTGTACGAATCGGTGCGAGCCGGTACGCAGTTCGGCTGCTATTCGGGCTACTCGCCATGAGCGAACACGATGCACATTTGAGCCTGACCGATACCGTCAGGATTATCCGCGAGGACGCATTGCGCCCCGCCGACCCGCTGGAAACCACGCAGCGCATGACGCCGTATCAGAAAATGGAAGCGCGGCGGCGCGGGTGGGCTCTGCATTTCCGGGCGCAGGAAGCCGTGCGGACCGGACCGAGCAGTATCTCAACGCCGGATTTCCGCGACAACCGCCCACGTGGGCATCTCGATGAGCACCAGAAACGCATCCAAGACTTACGCACGGGGGACGACGAATGATTTCCCTCGTCCTCGCCGTTGCTATCGGCACCGCGCAGCCCTGTCTCGCGCCGCCCGTTATCCATCATCACGGACACCGCGCGCATGTCCCGCAGCCCGTACAATCCTGCGTGACGCCGCCGGTTCCAATGTGCTTCCGTGAACCGGACACGGAACCGGACATTCTCCCGATAGCCGCACCGCTGATTTACTACACGTCGCCGCCCCTGGCGGATGACACGCCGCCGGCCGGCGAAACGTCGCAGGACGAGCCGCCCATTATCGCCGGGGGCGAGGTTATCGTGCTCGGCACGACCGGTATATACGCGCCCATCGGCGGGGGCGATACGCCCGTGCCGCCCGGCGGATACTCGCCGCCCCCTGTCGGTACGCCGTGCTGTGCGACGCCGCCCACGCGGGCGCCCGAGATGAACGGACCGGGGGCGGCTGGCGCCCTGACGCTGTTGCTCGGCTGTGTGGCGGTGCTGCGGGGTCGTCGCCGTGCGTGAAACGGGGCTCACGTCACGGAATATGCATTACCGTTGGGAATGGCAGATACCGCGGCCCAAACCGGGCGAGGTCGAGTACCTGGCTTCCCGGGCTCGCCGAACTGTGACGGGCGTCGCTGCAGTCCGGCCGGGAACAGCCGACAATACAAGACATGGACATTCTAGCCAACACAGTCGCCCGGATCGCTCTTAACCTGCTTGGGTTCGTCGTAGGGTTCGGCGCGGTCATTTTACTTTTTTGGAGTTAAACGAAATGAGCAACCAAACGAAACACACACCCGGACCGTGGAGCGACGATGGCGACTATATCCGCGCCAAGGCAGGCAACAATCGCCCGGACCTGGTGCGCATCGCCGAAATCTTCCCTGTATGGAGCGAGGCAGAGGGCGCCGCCAACGCCAAGCTCATCGCTGCCGCGCCGGATATGGCGGAAGCGCTGCGCCTAATGCTCGACGTCTACGGTAAGGACGCGACCGGCGGCGTATCAGATCAGGCACGCGCCGCGCTCGTAAAGGCGGGTCTATGAGTTGCTACCAACTAGGCGTTGTCGTCGGGTCGGGGCTAGCGCGTGTCGCAACGCTCGTAGCGCTCCTTTACTGCGCGTATGAACTGCGCGACATAAGCCACACGCTCGCCAGCATCGACCGCGCAACGTACGTGATGTGTGCGAAAAACCCTACTGATATCGATCTCTGTCTGTAGATAGGAGCTAAATATGAGCAACTACGAACTATTCGGCCCGAGAGGCGGCCCGTTCTACGTCGCCGACACCGACCGGCGCGTGCGGCGCGCGTCCTTCTCCGCAGTCATCTTACTTTTTTGGAGATAAATATGAAAATTCTAGCTTTGTTTCTCGCGCTCGCCACCGTGGCGGCGCACGCCGAGGCGCCCCTATGGGTCACGGTCACATCGAACGCAACAGCCGCATTCGCATTTAAACGCGGCTCGTGCAAAGCCGTCGACAGTGATAAGGGGGTACACGCGCTAGTTTGCATCGAGCGCCAAACAGCCCCCGACGGTACGAGCATGTTCCACTACGTCGCGATTGACCGGGACACGTGCCCGACCGGCGTCGGCGAAATCCTCACTAGCGACATGCGCGGTACGCTCCTCGCGGACGACCAAGTGGTGGCGGACGGAGGCACGATCGCCAGTCAGGAATGGGAATTTATGTGCGGCGTGTCAGGCACCATCAAATGAGCACCTACGAACTATTCGGTACGAGGAACGGTCCGTTCTACGTCGCCGACACCTCCAAGCGGGTCCGGCTGCACGGGCGCCCGCTCACGCGCTACCCCATGAGTCGACTGTACGATCAGCGGTGCGACGCCGTGGCCGTGCAAGACTGGCTCGCCGAGCGCGCTGCGGGCTACCCGCCGAAACAGTTGCCGTGGCCTGCCGAATGAAACCCACGGGGCAACCCGCCGGGCGCGCGTACGAGTTCGCCTTGCTGCTCATGCGGCTAGTCAATATCGGAATGTTCTGGTTGATTATCGCCGGATTGTTTCGGCTAGGACTCGGTGAAGGATCATGAGATACGCCGACGCAAAGCATGAGTTCGACCGGCGGTACTGGCATCGCATGCTACACAAGCACGGCTCGGTACGCGCGGCAGCGATCGCAGCGGGACAATCCCGTCAGAACGTGTCCAAGGTGATAAATTCCCTCGGGATGCGCTCGCCGGTCAGCGCAAAGTATCGGAAGGATTTGACGCTGGTCGCGCCGACTCCCACCACGGCGGAGGAGTCAAACGCCAAGAGTCGGCCGACCTGCGCCGGCTTGAGGTAAAGCACGGAAACCGCCCCCAGTCTAAGGCGGGTAGGTCTGTTCAGTCAATGCCGGGTCGTCCTCGCCCACGGGCTCGAGCTTCGATAGCAGCACGCCGTTGTTCCGCGCGTAATTCTTGGCATACGCCTCGGCGTACTCGCGACTCGTGGCAGTGATCGGCTGCACGACTTCCTGCAAGTACGTCGCCTGATATTTCATACCGGCAGTGTGGGCCACGCCGCGCCGCGCCGTCAACCTCGACGCGCCGTAGGCATTACCTGACCTTGCACGGTCGCGAGAATGGCGCCCATGTTCGTCATGCTCTGCTTGCGCGGGGCGAGCATCATCAACACTGCGTCGGCAAGATCGGGGCTCGCCACATCGTCGGGCGCTTTCTCGATTTGAATCTTGCCCGTGAGCGTCTCTTTGACCGTGGCTTGCGACAACTGCGAGAGCAGCAAATCGCGCAACGGCAAGGCGCCGTCGATGCAGATAATCAATTGCGAGTCGTACGTCATGCCCTTGCGAGCTCGCCAGGCGTGATAACAGCCGAGCCGCCCCGCGTACCACGTCTGCGCCTTGCGGTTCAAGAATAGGTCTTTCGCCTTGCGCTTCGTACCCGGCACTATCTGCTCGGGGCGGACAACGGCTTCGCTCCCGCGGTACGGGTGGGTCGCAATCGTGCCGTGCTTGAAATACGCCTCGGCGTCCTTCATCGTGGACTGCGCCTCGGTTCGCGCCTCGTTAATGAGCCGCGCATCGGAGTGAACAGCCGCGCCGCCCATGCCGTCCGCGTCGTAGTCCATCGCCGTCAAGCCCCATTCCTCGCAAACGTTGAACGCACGCTGCACGCTGTAGCCCGTATCCGAGCCCTTGCCCGACCACTGCTCGACGTGCTTGACCTTGCGACCCTTGCCGATGGCGAGCGCGTTTTTGTCCTTGCCCTGGTCGGCAATGTCCATCGCGGCCCGCAGCGCGCCAGTCTCGAGGTCGATGCCTAGGAATTTGTCGATATCGACCGCGGCTTGCGCCCACGCGGACGGGATGCACACACCCTCGAGCGAGGCGGCGAAGTCGCAATCAATTTCCTGCTTGATGACAACCTCGTCGAGCTCGGCGCATTGCTGCTCGTACCAGGCTTGCGACTTGCGCGGGTCGTCGCGCCAGGTGAAGTCGAAGCGCCGTATCGCTGGATTGTGGGCGCGCGTGTAGAAGCTGTTCGCCATGCCGTTCACGCTCGACATGTCGATACGACAACGGGTATTGGCAGAAAGATTCTTGTCGATAATCTTGGGATGTTCGAAGTGCGCCGACTCATCGACGATGAATATCGCCTTACGACCGCCGCGACCCGCCATGTCGCCCGCCTCGCCCGTGATGCTCGACCCCGTAAGCGGGAACGATACGCGCTTGTCAGCGCTGCATTTTGTCATATCAAACCCGCCGTTGAACTCGGGTGGCAGGTACTCGAGGAACGAGCGGACCTTGTAGAACAGCGTGTCCGGGTCGCCCGAGCGGTCGAGCTTGATTTCGAGCGCGCTACCGATGCCCGCGGCGAACCCCGTGCGGAAGATGCACAGCGTGCAGAGTATCGCCATAGCGACCCATGACGCGCCGACGTCGCGCGACTTGACGACAACGCCCGGCTTTGAGTCGAGCCAACAGCCAAGCATCCACCGTACCATCTCGCGTTGGCGTGGGAACAGGTGAAACGCAATGACCGGGTTCACGCCGTCGGCGATTAGCCGCGGGTCGTTCGTGTAGCCCCATTGGTCAATGAACGTTGCCATCCCGTCGGCGGTCCGCCCGTAATAATGGCGCAGGCACGGCACACGCTTTTCAGGCACTTTGCGCAACCACATGAGCCGATCCTCTCGCGCCTGCATATCGGCCGCCGCTGCGCCGTACACTTCTACAAGTTCTCGGCGCCGTAAAGCGTAGGCTGCTAGCGCGAGCCGTTCGTCGTCGGTGAGCGAAGCTATGAACGATGGACCGACCTTGCGCACCATCTCGAAATGCAGCGCGACGGGCGAGGGCTTCATCATCGCGGCGAATGCGGCTTCGCTCGCGGCGTCGGCAGCCTCAGCCGGGGTCATTTCACGGCTCGCATTAAGTAATCAACAGCACACAGCGCCATAGCCATCAAGTATCAAACGAAGCGATTAGGCTTGCAAGATCGGCAGGGTTCATCTCGCGCGCCGTTGACATATTCACGGTTGCATTGAAATTCATCGACCGCGACACATAGGCGCCCTGCAGCTTGTTCAACATCTCAGCCGCCTCCGACTTGCTCTGCGTGCTGATCGTTATCACGCCGTCCTTGTCCTGGCTCGCGCCCTTGAACAGCGCGCGCCCCTCCGGACTCAACTCGTCGGTCGGCGTGAGCTCGACCCGCTGATACCCGCGACCCTTGCAGTGCGTGCAGCCGGCTCGAGGCTTCATGGTGTTCGGCTGCGGGGGGCGCTCCTCGGCGAACGGGCTCGGGTCGAAGTGAGCCGCCCACGCCTCGGCGACCAGGGCAGTTGACCAGCAATGGTCACACGGGTCGACCACGACGCGCGAGAGCTCCTCGGGGTCCGCGTTAATGATGAGCCGCAACCACGCCATGCGCTCTGTGAGCGTCGACACGATCTCGGCGTCAACCGCGGCTCGCAACTCGCGCACTCGAGCGCGCACGCCCGGATTGCGGTTCAGGTCGCTTATCTGTTGCGACTGCGAGCCGACCGTCGAAGCCACGAGCCCACCCTGTCGGAACGCCTCGGCGTAGGACATGCCGGCCGCCACGCAGCGGGCGTACCGCTCCTGCCGCCCGGTCAGGGGGCGGGTATGGGGGGCTGCGGAGGGCAGCGCTACGGCCGTGGTGTTAGGCGTACTGCTCATACGGCAAGGCTAACGGTTCGCAAGGCGTCCACGCAAGCCACACGTCCACACGGGGGTCTGAGCCGCTTGCGAACCGTAGTGTACAGATGCACATTTAGGTACCCCTACAACCAGCCACCTCATTTTATTACATACTATATCATCGCGTAATATTTATTTATATTATTATGTTATACAAGATATTGACAGTTAGTGATGTATGTAATAAATTTAGGTGGCTGGTTGTAAGGGTACCTAAATGTGCATCTGTACACTAATCGAAAGGATCCAATGTAATGAACATCATCAGTCGGGACAACGCGCACGCGCTCGGTTTAAAGCGGTATTTCACGGGAGAACCGTGCAAAAGAGGGCACGTAGTCGAGCGGTACGTCTCTACAGGCGCGTGCAAGAGCTGCTTACACCGCGATGCGAGGTCCGACTTGCATAGCCCGTTCTCGTTTCACGCACCGCTCCGCGCCGTGTATTTCAAGGACGCTAGCGGTATCGAGGCGCAAGGGGCGTTTCGCTTCATGGAGAATGCCGGTTGGTACGAAGCTGCCGTTAAATTGCTGAGGGAAGACCCTGCGCTGCTGGCGCACCACACGGCACACCTAACTACATCGCAACGCCAAACGCTGCGCAACGTCGATACGGCGCGCGCGGCACGGCGCGCAAAATTGCAAGCTGGCTAGACTATTGCGCCGCAGCATGCGGGATAATGGCTCCGAACCCCACGGAGCGAGCCCGCCATGCGACCCACAACTTGCGCCCCTGACTGCGACCATCACGAGTACGAGACCGCGTGCGACGATGAATTATCGCGCGAGGGTTCGGGCGACGGCGACGATTATTGAATCGGGATATTGAATCGGGATATTGAAATCGCGCCGATATGTCAGACCAACATTGACGGTTCTGTCAGAGCATGCCTACACTCAAGACATGGCTCGACCGCCTCTTAAAATTCACGCACGCGGATCTCGCGGCGATAAGCTGTTCGCGCTCTGCAGTGGTGATGTCTGGGGAAAGCTCGCGGCGAGCCCGGCCGAGGATGATGTCACGTGCCTACGGTGCCTGTACCGCCTCGGGCGCTATGTCCCGTTGAGCCGCCTGCGCGAGCATCAAGCCATTAGGTCAATATTTTCCGCTCGGCTAGGAGTCGCATGCTATGAATCTGACCGACGCTGAGTTAGCTCGTTTGCGGCGATTCGCCTGGATACGCCGTAAGTTTCTGGCGGGGCGCCGTTACCGGCGGCAGTACCTCCGCGTGCTGCAAGCGCGCTATCGTGAGCGGGGGCAGTTCGCGGGGTGGTGGAGTTTCAAAGGATTCTGCAAGGCGCACGCGAATGGTTGGATTAGTGAGCCGCGCCCCGCAACGTTCCCCGTCGGCTCGGACACTTTACTGTGAGCGGCATCGACGACCTCCCCGACGTGACGCCCTATGCGCAGCGGCTCTTGCGTGGTCACATGCTCGCCGTGCAGCGGCACGCCTCGTACTGCACGCGCGTGCCGCCTTGCTCCTCGGCTGCGATTATGCGCGAGACACACGGGACGCCTCGCCAGTTCATGCGCGCAGCCTACGCCGCGTGCGGTGAGATAGCGCTCATTGAGGCTGCGCGAGCCTCGCAGGCGTACGCCGAGGAGTACGAGGCGGCGATATGAGTTTTACGATTACCTTGCGTTGCCCGCGGCACCCGACCTATACGGCGAAGATACGACCGAGCACCGACTGCGCGTGCTGTCAGCTGATGTTCGTCGCGCGCAATACCTTCCACAAGGCGATAAGCGTTCCTCTCGAGGAGCGCACTGACCCGGATGAGAAAATTATGTATGCGATAGCGGATGGAGGGCAGCCGTAATGAGCAGCGTGAAAGACTGGCTCGCAGTGATAGGTATTCTCGCCGTCGGTTTTGTGGGCGGGTGGGCTATGATGAATGTTCGGCTAGACGACGGGGAGGTGCCCGTTGCGCACCGTCAGCACTGGGAGTTCGACCCGCAAGGGCAAGGTGAAAATTTAAGCGCGGATGCGTGTCGCGCAGCGGGGCGCACGCCGTATTATATCTATCCCGACAACGTTACCCCATTCTACGAGGAGTGTTTGAAGTGAAAGCTACAACCCCGTTTTTCCGCACGTTCATTGCCGCAGTGATGGTCGTCGGCGTGATGGTCACAATGTATATGTGCACGCACCCGGCGTACGGCGCTGAGCCGAGCGCGGATGTCCCGCAGCTGGTCATCGTGGTCGGCTATGAGAACGGCAAAGCGATCGGCGGTCAGGTGCTCGGCATAGCGGATAACCTCGAGGCGTGTCAGAAGGGGCTCGAGCAGATGCTCCCCGAGCTCAAGGCTAAGGAAGGTATCGCGCTCGCCGCAGTTTGCACGCCGTTGCCGCCCGCACCGACCGCCGTTAAGCACAAGGGCGAGGCGAGTATTTAAAATGAAGTGCGAGCACTGCGAGCGATTAAAGGTCGGCCTTGAAACCATCCGCGAGTACACGGGCCCGGATCGACACCCGAACGGGGTCTGGGACGCCTACGTGATCGCGGGCAGGTTGCTGGACGGGCAAGATCAGAATGGCCGCACGGTGCCCCAAAGGGGCAACGAGTGAAGGTTGCTGACTTTTTCTCAGGCATAGGAGGATTTGCCCTTGGATTGGAACGCGCGGGAATGGAGACGACAACATTTTGTGAATCTGACGCTAAGTGTCGTGCTGTGCTTGCTCGGCATTGGCCTCATGTTACTTGCCATCCGGACATTAGGACGCTAGATGCACGCACTCTCAACGCAGACCTATTTTGTGGGGGATTCCCTTGTCAGTTCACCAGCACAGCCGCTCGAGGACGGAACAACGCCATTGACCTCTGGCCCGAATTCAGGCGGTGCATCGGTGACGCGCGACCAACTTGGGTTGTCGCTGAAAATGTACCTGGGATTGGCGATGACGGAACTGAGCGGGTGTGCCGCGATCTGGAGGCATGCGGCTATTGGGTGTGGCCGGTTGAAATCGATACTTCGCCACCACTCAGAAGCCGCGGACGCTCTCGTATCTTCTGGCTGGCCTACGCCCACGGCAAAGGCGAATCACGACGCTCCTTCGATGGCGAAATGGCCTGCTTACAAGCTGTACCACGCTACAGCTGGACGGACTACGCCGCGCCTCTGGGAATGGATGATGGGCTTCCCGGCAGGATGGACCGACTGCACCAGCTCGGGAATGCCGTCACTCCATACGCGGCAGAAATCATCGGGCGCGCGATCATGAATTCGGTGCCCCAAAAGGGAGTCGAACTCGGAGGAGGAGGAACGAAGATATGAAAGACTCACAAATGTTTTGCGGCCTGGCACTCTACGGTTGCATTCAGAAGGCGCCGTTGCTGCTAATACTCGGTATCGTGGTCATGATGACGGTATCGCTGCTACGCGAGAATTCGACTCCTCAAAAGGGAGTCGATCATGAGTGAGTGGGAACCGATGGATTCGCGCGAACGAAGGCTGGTGGTGGGCCGGGAACGATCCTACCGACTCGTGGGGGTCGCGCGTGTATCCAGACTTCTGGGTGCCGCTACCTGATGCGCCCGAGGGAGGCGCCGGCAATGATAACGTCGGTTAATCCGTGCGTCGTCTGCACGCCCGACGATAGGGTCGGCGTGCTTACAGGGCGCATCGGGCTGGTCGGCGTGATTGAGTTAAAACCGCCCAAGGCAAAGGGGATCGTTGTCGTGTCGACCCTGGCGCCCCTAGTGCTCCTCGGCTACCACGTGGCGGATGCGCCCGACATGTCGATAATGTGACGTAGGTCCGTTGACGCCCGCGTCAGCCTCGGTCAGAATTGCCCACATGAAACGCAAACCAAAAGACCCCTGTAGCCCGCACAGTCGCAAGCACAAAGCTGCTGTTGCGTACCTCGCCTCACGTGGCATCACGCAGCCGAAACCGACGTATCCGATATTGACGGCAATCGAGCCGGTTCGCCTGCCGTTCCGGCTTGTCGGTCGGGCACGGGCGGCGTCATGAACTACGAGCCGAACGCGACACAGCGCACCCTGTCACGCCGCGCAACCGAGGCAGCTGAACGCCAAGCCCGATACGTCGCCATGATGCTCGCGGTTGAGATCATCGGGTTTCTGCTCGTAATCGTAGTGGAGTTGGTACGATGAAAATATTAAACAAATTTTCCGACGCGGTAATATTCGAGGATGATGCACCGTCAATTAAATTGACCGTCGAGACTGCGGTTAAGGCGCGCGCGAACCTCTGCCGCGCGAACCTCGGCGGCGCGGACCTCCGCGGCGCGAACCTCTGCCGCGCGAACCTCCGCGGCGCGAACCTCCGCGGCGCGGACCTCGGCGGCGCGGACCTCGGCGGCGCGTACCTCCACGGCGCGTACCTCCACGGCGCGAACCTCCACGGCGCGTACCTTCACGGCGCGGACCTCGGCGGCGCGGACCTCGGCGGCGCGTACCTCCACGGCGCGGGCCTCGGCGGCGCGAACCTCGGCGGCGCGGACCTCGGCGGCGCGAACCTCGGCGGCGCGAACCTCGGCGGCGCGGACCTCCGCGGCGCGAACCTCTGCCGCGCGAACCTCCGCGGCGCGAACCTCCGCGGCGCGAACCTCCGCGGCGCGGACCTCCGCGGCGCGAACGGTAAGACTATAAAATTAGTCGGCAAACGCCCAGTCTTGCAGATTGGTCCGCTAGGCTCTCGCGCTGATACGCTGCTCGCGTTCGTTACTGACGACGGCGTATGGGTGCGTGCCGGATGTTTCTGGGGATCGCTGCTAGACTTCGCCGCTGCGGTCGACAGGACGCACGGCACCAACGAGCACGCGCAGGAATACGGCCTAGCGATTCAGATGATTAAGCTGCACGCATCACTGAGCGGTGTGGAATGAACAGCGGCAACCACGACGGGCAAACCTCACTACTCGCCGCGCTGTTCGCCGCCGGGCTGCACCCTCGCAAACAAATCACCAACGGCAACCGCGTGCATCGTGAGCGCACCGCCGAGGGCAGCGCGGAACGTATCGCCGCCGCCGAGGCGAAGCGGGCTCGCAAGAGGGCGCGGGCGGTACGCGCCACGTGAGCGTCACGAACCGTACCGCCGACGTATGCAGCCGGTGCGGGGCAATTGTGCCTGCGGGGCAGGGCACCATACGCCACTACAACGGGGCGGCTCGAAAGTACGCGCCGAAATATGCCGGGCGCTCGGCGTTCGGTGTGCTCGCGCTCTGCCATTGCAATGCATGCGAATCTCAACGTAAGGTAGGAGCATGAAAGTGTTAACGTACACAATGGCGGGCATCGGCTGCACCGTTCTAGTGTTGGTGTTCTGCGTGGCGATACTGATAGAATCGATAGGAGAAACTACGGAGTAGGGCGATGCTGATTAAGTTCGCGCTCGCAGCCTTTGCCGCGACATACTTTATGTTAGGGCTATCCGTACGCCGCGAGTGGAGGCGTAAGCGTCGTGAAAACCGGCGCCGAAATTAACGCTATGGTGTTGCAGTCCGGCGTGGTCGCCATCTATCATCCTGACGACACGCGCCTGATGTTCTATCCGAGGGGCCGCCTGCCCGCTCATCTCACGGCCTACCTGTCCTGCAGCGACAGAGCCCGAGCCAAAGCCTTAGCCGTATTCTTGACGCGCGACTTGATTCCGAATTGGCGCGACCCGTTCGATTAGCCCACGGGATTCAGCTTGATTCCCATTACGTAGGTGCCCTCCGCGGTGCGTTTGGTGCGGTCTGGACGTACGAACTGCGGCACGCGTCTGTCGAGCTCGTCCACGAGGCGCTGACGAATCATGGGGTAGTCACGCCCCGCCTCGCGGCACCACGCACAGTACGCCTTATACAGCGACGGCAAGGGCTGCCGCGCGCCAGGCGTTACCGTACACATTTCGGCGAGGAACTCGCCTACGTGGTCCTGCGACTCCCGATACTCAGCCGACGCATTGAGAATCGCGGCGGGCGGCGAGAGCCCCTGGGAGAGCCACAGGGCGGTCCCGGCGACTATCCAGGCGAGAATACCGGGCGCCTCCTCGAGCAGCGTACCGTCGAGCGTGAGGTCTTTTATCACCATTGCATCGCCCCGCTCGACCTCGAGGGCGCTTCCGAACTTCACAGGAAACGATAACAACATAATGCGACGCCAGATTGAGAAATCCGCGCCTTTTATGACCGGCTTGTGGTTGGTGAGCAATTCGAGCTTGTGCGACGGTCGGAACGAGAACAGTTGCCCGTACAGCCGCTTGCCGGTCAGGGTGTCGCCGCCCGTGAGTTGCTTTAAGTGCGCCTCTTTGAGTTTCGCGCCGTCGTCCGACTCGGACGCGACCACGAGGCGCCGACCGCGCAGCGCGGCTATCTCTGCCAGTTGCGATGTCGAGCCGCTGTTGTCCTTACCCGTGAGCAGCCCGAACGTTGCGGCAGATGAGTATTCGCCGAGCACGTTATTAACGGCAATCGTGAGCGTACCCTTACCGTTGCCGCCGGGACCGTGCTTAATGAGAATCTTTTGCTCGCGGACATCGCCCGTCACAGCATACCCGTACCAGCGCTGCATGAAATCAACGAGGTCCAAGTCGCCTACGAATATCTCGGCGAGGAACTTTTTAAAGCGCGGGCATTTGGCGGCGGGGTCGTAGGCAATGGGCGCGAGCTTCGTAATAAGCTGCCCCGAATCATGCGGCAGTAGCCGTCCGGTTTTTAAGTTGATGGTGCCGTTGAGACAATTGAGCAGCCATGGGTTTGCGTCTAGCGATTCTATCTTTACGTCGAGGAGATCGCGCAGGATGGCAAGCGCACTATTCTGCGTGGCGACGTTCTCGCATTTCGATGCCCATTTACCGAGCATCTCTATCT
>Ga0302314_10014402_pt1 | contig 13545 bp, 12 predicted proteins | sample III_Palsa_N2_3_FD_200533 | JGI IMG/M metagenome (GOLD analysis project Ga0302314, IMG submission 200533) | Peat permafrost microbial communities from Stordalen Mire near Abisko, Sweden - III_Palsa_N2_3 | ecosystem: Environmental > Terrestrial > Soil > Palsa > Peat permafrost | place: Sweden...
ACCGGACCGGGATTCGCCTTCAGCCATTTCACGCACTGCTGGATGATCCGGTTCGACTGGCGCATCTCTTCCACGCGACACAGGTAACGGTCGTAGCAGTCACCGCCGACGCCGACCGGGATATCGAAATCCATCTCGGCGTATTTCGCGTATGGTTGCTTCTTGCGCAGATCCCATTCAACGCCGGAACCGCGCAGCATCACGCCGGTCATGCCCCACTGCTGGGCCAGCTCCGGGCTGATCACGCCGATACCGACGGTGCGCTGCTTCCAGATGCGGTTGTTGGTGAGCAGGTCTTCGTACTCGTCCACCTTGGTCGGAAAATCGGTGGTGAACGCTTCCAGGTAATCCAGCATCGAACCTTCGCGCCAGCTGTTGATGCGCTTCAGGTCCTTGCCCTTGTGCCACGGCGACTCGCGGTACTGCGACATGTGGTCCGGCAGGTCGCGATAGACACCGCCGGGGCGGTAATACGTCGCGTGCATGCGCGCGCCGGACACCGCCTCGTAGACGTCCATCAGCTCTTCGCGTTCGCGGAACGCATACAGAAACACGGCCATTGCGCCGAGATCGAGCGCGTTCGAACCGATCCACATCAGGTGATTGAGAATGCGCGTGATCTCGTCGAACATGGTGCGGATGTACTGCGCGCGCTCCGGCGCCTCGATCCCCAGAAGGGTCTCGATCGCCTTCACGTAGGCGTGCTCGTTGCACATCATCGAGACGTAATCGAGCCGGTCCATGTAGCCGATCGACTGATTGAACGGCTTGGATTCGGCCAGCTTCTCGGTGCCACGATGCAGCAGGCCGACATGCGGATCGGCACGAACGATGGTCTCGCCGTCCATCTCCATGATCAGGCGCAGCACGCCGTGCGCGGCCGGATGCTGGGGGCCGAAGTTCATCGTGTAGTTGCGGATTTCCTGCATGCTCAATTCTCCCGCCAGTGATCGGCGGCTTCGGCCTTGGCCTGCATCAGATCAGCGTCGTCACGGATGGTGCGCGGCACCAGGATGCGCGGCTCGATGGATACCGGTTCGTAGATCACCCGCTTCTGCTCGGGGTCGTAACGCACCTCGACATTGCCGATCAGCGGGAAGTCCTTGCGGAAGGGATGGCCGACAAAACCGTAGTCGGTGAGGATGCGGCGCAGATCCGGATGTCCATCGAAGATGATGCCGTACAGATCGAACGTCTCGCGCTCGAACCAGTTCACGCCAGGCCATACCAGGGTCAGCGACGGTACCACCGGCAACGTGTCGTCTTCGCAGAACACGCGCAGGCGCAGGCGATGGTTGTGCTCGATCGACAGCAGATGAACGACCGAAGCAAACCGGCGCGGCTCGTTGTTGCCACGCGGACGCCCGGCCCAGTCGAAGCGACCCATCGCCTGGCCTTCCACGCCGCGCGAGAAGCCGTCACCGCCGGCGGTGTTGGTTTCCCACTCGGTTTGCCCGTAGCCGAGGTAATCGACACCGCACAGATCGATCAGCTCGCCAAAGCGAAAAGCCGGCTCGTCGCGCAACGCCGTGGCCACCGCGATCAGATCGGCGGTAGCCAGCTCGGCGACGGTTTCGTTACGAACCGTGCTGACGTTCAGTGTCTCGCCAAATCGCGCGGCAAGGCGCTCGGCCAGCGAGTTCGCAGGTGTGTCGGACATATCAGAGCCTCACGAACGCGCGATGGTGCTGGTGCGGCGGATTTTCTTCTGCAACTGCAAGATGCCGTGGATCAGCGCTTCGGCCGTCGGCGGGCAGCCCGGCACGTAGATATCCACCGGCACGATGCGGTCGCAGCCGCGCACCACGGAATAGGAATAGTGGTAATAACCGCCGCCGTTCGCGCAGCTGCCCATCGAGATGACCCACTTCGGCTCTGGCATCTGGTCGTAGACCTTGCGCAGCGCGGGGGCCATCTTGTTGACCAGGGTGCCGGCCACGATCATCACGTCGGACTGGCGCGGACTGGGACGGAAGATCACGCCGTAGCGGTCAAGATCCAGCCGCGCCGCACCGGCGTGCATCATCTCCACCGCGCAGCAGGCCAGACCGAATGTCATCGGCCACATCGAACCGGTGCGCGCCCAGTTCATCAGCGCGTCGACGCTGGTCGTGGCAAAGCCACGCTGCACGATCGGGTTGTCGCCGGCCGGCCGCAGGATATCGTCGACCAGGTTCAGCGGCTGCGGGTTGTGCATCACCCGGTCAAGCGAGGAGATCACTCCCATTCCAGTGCTCCCTTCTTCCACACGTAGGCAAAACCGATGATCAGCAGCAGCAGGAACAACGCCATTTCGATCAGCGCGACAATGCCGATCTGCTGGAACACCACCGCCCACGGAAACAGGAAGGCGATTTCCAGATCGAAAATGATGAAGAGAATGGCAAGCAGGTAGTAGCGCACGTCGAAGCGCATGCGGGCATCTTCGAATGCCTCGAAGCCGCACTCGTAGGGCGCGAGCTTTTCCGCTCCGGGACGGCTAGGCCCCGCCAGCAGACCGACGGCCAGCAGTACCAGGCCAAGGCCGGTAGCAACGCCGATGAACAACAGAACAGGCCAGTATTCGGCAAGCACGATGCAACGTACCTCCGCGCCAACAGGCGCATCAGTGACCGCGGGGACTTATCCCGTAACTCACGGTCCGGCGACTTCGATTCGGCAGGCCGATACGGCCATGGGCTGCTCAGCCACGCCTGCAGGAGTTGAAGCCGCGAGCGTCCGATGTTTCGCGAGACGACTTCGCGAATCTCGCCATTGTATCAGCGGGCATGGGTACAACGACAAGCCTTGACGGCAGGCGCCTCGAGGCGCAAGTCATCTGACTGACATGACGATGCCAATCAGCTCACACCATTACATGGTATGGGTGGGTCGTTCGGAGCTCAGCGTGCCGGCAAGGATGTTCTCGATGCGGCTACGGGCAGCCTCGGCATCGCTCGATTCGTTGAAATGGACGCCGATGCCCGCGGCACGATTGCCTTGCGCGCCCAGCGGGCTGATCCAGACCACCTTGCCGACCACCGATAGCCGTTCCGTCTCTTCGGCCAGGGTCACCAGCAGCACCACTTCGTCACCCAGCGAATAGTGCTGCGCCGTGGCAGCGAACAACCCGCCGTGCTTGAGAAACGGCATATACGCGTTGTATAGCGTAGCCGCATCCTTGATTTTCAATGAAATGATGCCCTGCCGGGCAGACACGGGTTTCATGCTGGCTCCTGCCGGGCGATCTTGTGCCCGATCTTTGATGACGCTGATCTTATCTGGTTGTCATCCAGCCAAACCACTCTCGCAGCCACCCCATCATGCTTGCTGGCTGCGAATAGCTGCAGGCCTGACGGAGTTCACGGACTCTCCGGCTGACGTGCAAGTAACGATTGACGTTCGTTGACCAGGCGTGCCCAGGAAGCAGGCGGCACCCAACGTGTCACCCAGTCGGCAACCGCTTCGGCGGGCATCGGTCGCGAAATCCAGAATCCCTGCAGTTGATGACACCCCAGGGAAGCGAGCAGATCGCCCTGTGCCGACGTCTCCACGCCCTCGGCAATCACCGTCTTGGCGAGCATGCGGGCCGTCGTGATCACGCCGGCCGCGATCGCCATGTTGCGCTCTTCGCTGAGGATGTCCCGCACAAAGCTCTGATCGAGCTTGATGTGTTCGATATCAAGCTGCTGGATGTGGCTCAGCGACGCACTGCCGGTGCCGAAGTCATCCAGGCCAACGCGAATACCCCGTCGACGGCACTCCTCGATAACCACCTTCGCGCGAGCATGATCCATCGAGGGGCCGGTCTCGGTCACTTCGATGCCGAAACCCACGTCCATGACACCGGGGTAGGCGTCGAGCGCCGTGTCGATGTCGCTGAAAAACGCCGGGTGCAACAAGTGGCGGGTGCTGATGTTCACTGAAACAGGAACAGGGATGCCACTCTGCACCCACGCCTGGCATTGCTTCAGCGCTTCGTCCAGAACGTATCGGCCGATCGGTCGAGCAAGCTGCGGATCGTCCAGCACATGCATGAAATTGGAGGGCTCGATCAGACCCTGCTCCGTGTCGTGCAGGCGCAGCAACGCCTCCATGCCGGCAACGCCGTGCAGACCGGGCAATCCGTCGATATACACAATCGGCTGAAACAGCAGCCGCAAGCGGGACTGCACAAGGGCCTGGGCCATCCGATCGCGCATCGCCTGTAGTCGATGCTGCTCCAACTCCATGGTGGGCTCGTACAACGCGCCTCGATCCTTGCCCTCTTCTTTCGCTTCGTACATCGCCAGGTCGGCGTGCCGGATCAACCCTTCGGCATCGGATCCGTCGAGCGGAAACAGTGTCCAGCCCACGCTGGCTGACAGATAGAGCTGTTCTCCCATCAAGTTGAACGGCGCGCGCAGCGCCTGCAGGATGCAACGGCTGATCGCGTCGAGCTGCTCTTTGCTGTCGAGGCCGGAGATCACCAGCGCAAATTCATCGCCACCGAAGCGGGCCAGCACGTCCGCCTCGCGCAGCAGGCCTAGAATCCGGGCCGAAGCCTCGGCCAGCACCCGGTCGCCGCCGCTATGGCCGATCGTGTCGTTGACGCTCTTGAAGCGGTCGAGATCAAGCACGCCCACGGCCAGCAACGATTGCTGCTGCTCAGCCCGGGTACGCGCCTGTTCCAGCAATTCGAACAATAGCCGCCGATTCGGCAGACCCGTGACCACGTCATAAAAAGCCAGCCGCTCGACCCTGGCTTCATGTTTTTTCTGTTCGGTGATATCGCGCTGATGCCAGATCCGGCCACGTGAAATGCCGTCGATCTCGATCGGCGTGAAATCGCGCAGAAAGATGCGCCCGTCGCTCATCGCGACTTCCTCGCCCTTGACCGCATCGCCCTGGGACAGGATGTCCTTGATCCGGCGCAGTTCCCGCTCGGGATTCTCGTAGGCGTGTTTCAGCTGTGTATAGATCGAGGCCGAAGGCCGACCCTCCAGCTCGGTCGACGCTTCATCGATACCGAACAATGTGCAGAAAGCCTCGTTGGCAAACTTCACCTGCCCTTCTTCGGTAACCACCAGGATGCCGGCGTGCTGGTTCGATAGAATGGTGCGGAAGTGTTGCAGGTTGAAGCGCAGATCGTGCTCTGCCGCCAGTCGAGCGGCACGTGCGCGCTGCATCTGGATACCGAGCCCGAGCTCGGTCGCCATTTCCGAAAAAACCTGAACTTCGATCGGGGTAAAGGCATCGGCCTGCGCTGCTGCGATGACGAACACGCCGATGGCTGCGCCCTCCGCGCGCAGCGGCAGCACCAACGATGTCTGCGCGCCGGGTAGCCAGTGCGGATCTGCCGAAGTCAGCGGGTGCTGGACCTGCGGTTGGCCAGTCAGCATGGCGATCGCCAGAGCATCGCCGGCCTGTTCGGTGACCGCCAGGCTCAGCGGAGCATCCACATCAATGCCATCGGCCAGACCATCGTGCGCATGCACTCGCAGGGTCTGCGCGGCCACATCATCGAGCAAGCCGATCCAGGCGGCTTGATAGCCGCCGATTGATCTCGCCAGGCGGCAGGCACCGGTCAGCAGCACTGGTTCATCGGAACCGCGCGCAACCACCTTGATCATCTCGCTGAGCAGGCGCAACGCGCGTCGCTGCCGACCTTCTTCCTGCACCGATTGCAGCAGGCGCACTCGTTGATCGTGCGCCTCCAGTCCCAACCCGATGCTCGCCCCTGCCTGCTGCAGCAATTCGATCATCCGCGGCGAAAAGAAACTGACGTGCGAAGACCGTATCACCAGGGCCGCCCGCACTTCACCGAACTTCAATACGGGTACCGCCACCACCGATTGGACGCCGTGTCGCACATAAGCCGCGCGGGACATTTCCAGGCCGGGTGTATGGCGAATGTCGGCTTCCAGCTGTGGCTCGCCCTGCCAGAACGGTTGCTGCGCGATGGAAAACGGCAAGCGATCCGGATAGATGTCCTCCATGCCTGGTTCGACATGGGCAGGGGCAATGCGTCGAAACCAGCCGGTGGTGTGGTCCACCTCGCCTACCATCACCAGGCGCGCCCCGATCCGGCGCTCCAGCACTTCGATGACTGCTTCGTAGAGAACCGGAGGATCGAGCGAGCGCACCAACAGCTGGCCAATATCGGAAAGCGCCGCGTAGAAGCTTTCGCTGGACGCGACCACCGATCTAGGCTTGACCTGCATCGAGTTCTGATCCGGATTGTGCATTCACGTGGCCAGCCAAGTGGATGGAATCAGTAACTTTCACCTCGCCATGAGGCACCTGAGTCGGTTGGAATCGTTGTCCGTTCAATCACGGCAAAAACGTGGCACAACCCTGAGGTTGCCCCAGCAACATCGTTCCCCCGAGGCAAAAGCTAGCCCTGTCGATGAGCCGATGCAAGGCACCTTGCCACAGCCGACCCCGGTTACCTGGTTCCAGCCGGTGAAACGGCGCTAGAGCTCGCACCATCCCCAGTGGTCGAAGATCCATAGCGAAGGCAGATCCAGGACCAGTTTCGCAAAGCGCGGGCGGGTGCCCGCAGCGTCCGGTGGCAGGTGATAAACACCCTGGCCGTCACGCTGAAGTGGAGCGTCCTTCCAGCGCCAGCTTTGTACGCCCGCCGCGCTTGCGACGCTCAACTGCAGCCATGGCTGCAACCATGCCGAAGGCTGCCACGGCAGCGCCGACGAGGAAATGGCAGGTATCGCCGGCACTTCGACATACCGCTCGGGCCGGGCAGCCAGATGACGCATGCGATGGCCGCTCAAGGCCATCTGGCTTTGATGCGCCGACAATGCGGTCAGTTTGCTGGCCTGCTGGGCGGGCGATCCGTGAACCTCGACAACGTCGGCACCGGGTGCGTGACCATGCACCATATACGTCAGCAACTGCGGCGATAGCGGCTGTCCGACCAGCGCCAACCGGACCAGCACGTGGGCGGCGCCGTGATCGGGATGGCGGTCGCCGAGCGATGGCATGGCGATCAGGCTCGGGCGAAACTGACTGATTGCCGATGCCAACGTGGACACGGCGGTGCCCTGTGGCTGCAGCAGGCGCCCGGTGACACCCATATCCGGCCAACCCAGCGTCTGGAGTGCCGAGGACGGCAGCTCAAGTAACTGCAACGCCTGTTGCAATTCAGCCTCCCGACGGCGCCCCCAACGCTGCCGATCGACCTGACGAATCTTCACCCGCCGCTCCAGCCAGCGCTGCGGCCACGGGTTGTTGTCGCCAGCGGTCAACAGCAGGATCCGTACCTCACCACCCGCTGCGAGCACCTGCTGGATCAGCAGACCCGCCGCGATAGTTTCATCGTCCGGATGTGGCGCTACGACCAGCAGCCGGGTCTGCCCTGAAAAAACCGGAGATCCCGATGCCGCAGCACTCGACGACAATGGGCTGGCGGCAATGCTCATCAACGCCACTGTGCGAGCAGTTCGAGCAGCAACAGGTCCCCACGCAACGGCCCGCGCAGACTCTCGCGGGTGCGATTGACCGCACCGTACCAGTGGCCGAGTGCCTCCACATCCAAGGCGCTGGCCAGGGGTCCGGTAGCTGCCGTTGCCCTGGCCTTGATCTCGTCGGTGGCAGCCTGGGCGGCAAACCACAGTCGCTGTGCCGGCTCGTTGTCCAGCCAGCGCTTGACCACTTCCATCGGTTGACCACGGCCCGCAGCGAGCGCGGCCAGGTCCTTGCGCACTTCCAGGCGTCGATCGAGCGCACCGTCTTCGGTCCAGGCGCGGGCCAGACCGGGATTGCCGCCAGCGGCGTGCAGTGCGGCGGCAGCGTCACGAACGCCTGCGGCCTGCAGCCAGGCGAGTGCCTGCGCCTCGGCCGGCAAATGAAACTCGATCCGCTGACAGCGGCTGCGAATGGTCTGCGGCAATCGCCACGGCGCATCGGCCAGCAGGATCAGCATGGTCTGTGCAGAGGGTTCCTCCAACGTCTTCAGCAGTGCGTTGGCGGCCGCCGCATTCATCGCATCGGCGGGGTCGATGCAAACGATCTGCCAACCACCGAACTGACTGCTCATGGCCAGTCGCGCCGACAGTTCGCGGATCTGGTCGACGACGATCTCGCTGCGCTGCACGCCATCCTTGCGCAGGCCGAAACTCAACGAAACCACATCCGGGTGCGTCCCGGCCACAAACAACAGACAACTGCGGCAGCGCCCGCAAGCATCGCCATCGACGGGTTGCTGGCACAACAGGCCCTGCACGAAACGCTGCGCGAACGCGCGCTTGCCGAGCCCGGCCATCCCGCACATCAACAGCGCGTGTGGCAACGCATCGCGCTGGCGACGCGCCTGCAACCGTGCCCAGTGTTCGGCGTGCCAGGGCAATCCCGTCATGGCTGCGATGCTCCGACCAGGCTGGCTAGCGCCCGGGTGGCTTCGTGCAGCACGGCGGCCGGCGACTGGCTGGCGTCGATCACCCGGAAACGATCGGGTTCGACGGCGGCGCGTTCGCGATAGCTCGCTCGTACTCGCTCAAAAAAAGAATCGGCTTCGATCTCGATGCGGTCGGCGTCGCCGCGACCTGCAGCGCGGGCGCGGCCGGTCGCCACCGGCAGATCGAGCAACAGGGTCAGGTCCGGCTTCACTCCGGCGCAGGCCCACCGCTCCAGCTCGGCAATGCGCTCGATTGGCTGGCCACGGCCAGCACCCTGATACGCGTAGCTGGCATCGGCGAAGCGATCGCACAGCACCCATTGGCCGGCATGCAGTGCCGGCTCAATGACCTCGCGCACCAGCTGCGCACGCGAAGCAAACATCAACAGCAATTCAGTCTCGGCGGCCAGGTCACTGCGCACCGGATCGAGCACGATGGCGCGCACAGCTTCGCCGAGCGATGTACCGCCAGGCTCACGTGTCTGCACCAGCTTGATGCCGTGTTGCTCGACGTAGTCGCGCAGGCCTGCCAGCAAGGTGCTTTTGCCGGCACCCTCGCCGCCTTCGAGGCTGATGAACTTTCCACGCGAAGCACTGATGGATGCGGCACTCGTTGATGCGGTGCCTGTCAAAGATGTGCTCATTGGCAGTGCTTCCGCTGATAACAATCGACGTTGCGATTGTGTTCCTCCAGCGTGCTGGAAAATACATGCCCACCATCGCCACGGGCGACAAAATAAAGCTCGCTGCCCGGCGCCGGATGCAATGCCGCCAACAGCGCCGGTTTGCCCGGCAACGCGATCGGGGTTGGCGGCAGGCCGGGGCGGGTATAGGTGTTGTACGGCGTATCGGTGGCAAGGTCGACCTTGTGGATACTGCCGTTGTAACCGGCGCCCATTCCGTAGATCACGGTGGGGTCGGTCTGCAGCAGCATGTGATCCTGCAGGCGTCGCACGAACACACCAGCAATACGTGCCCGCTCGTCGGCGCGGCCGGTTTCCTTCTCCACGATCGAAGCCAGGATCAACGCGTCATACGGCGTGGCCAGCGGCAGATTCTGATCGCGCGCCGGCCACATTGTGTCGAGCGTCCTGGCCATCGCGAGGTGCGCGCGCTTGAGGATGTCCAAATCACTGTCGCCTTTCACATAAGCGTAGGTTTCAGGCAGGAAACGCCCTTCCGGCGTTTCGGCGGCGGCGCCGATTTTCTGCATGATCGCCACATCGTCGAGCGAGCTGCTGTCGTGATTCAGTTTCTCGGCCTTCGCCAGTGCCTGGCGCAACTCGGCGAACGTCCAGCCATCGACGATGGTGAAATTGCGTTGGAGCACCTTGTCGGTGGCCATGTTGACGAGCAGCTGGCGCGGCGTGATGCCAGGCTCCAGCGCGTACTCGCCCGCGTGCAGCCTGCCGGCCACCCGCATCTGTTCGGCCAGCAGCCACCAGTACACCGGGTCGGCCGACGTCAGTCCGCGCAGACGCAGTTGGCTGACAATGGAGCGGAAACCGGTACCGCGGGCGATGTCGATGCTGTCGCCCTGTCCCGTCACATGCAGCGGCCTATGGCTGAAGCGATTGAAGTCGTACCAGCCGTACAGCAGCGCGCCAACCGCGGCCAGCAGCATGACCAGCAGCAGCACGCGTAGCGATGCCCCGCGCCTTGGTTTACGGCTCATCCACCCTGCTCCATCGAAAATCCCAGACTGTGCCAATGCCGTTGTAGCTGACGAGTCACCGCGCCTATCGCAAACACGCGCTCACCCAGCGAATGTACCGGCAGAATGCCGCGTACGCTCGAACTGAGAAAGACCTCGTCGGCGTTCAGCAACGCATCCAGCGTCACCCTACCGACTTGCGCTTGCGGACATGCCGCCAGAACCTCGGCACGACCGACGCCGGCAACCCCGCAGTGATCCACTGACGGTGTCAGCAATACACCATCAACCCGCGCAAACAGATTCGCCATGGTCGCCGAAATCACGTAGCCATGGGTATCGCACAGCACGCCTTCACCGATCGCCGGATCGTCCCATTCGGCACGAGCCAGCACCTGCTCCAGCCGGTTCAGATGTTTCATGCCGGCAAGCAACGGCTGTTCGGCGAGCCGGATATCGCACACACGTACACGCACGCCCTGGGAATAGATCTCATCGCTCACCGCGGGCGCTGCGAAGGCAGCCACGATGCGCGTGGGTTGTGGCGACATGGAAGGCGCGTAACCACGTTCACCGACGCCACGGGTCAAGGTGATGCGCACCATCGACTGCGCCAGACCGCGAGTGACTTCCAGCGCTTCATCCCACAGTTGCGCAACGTTGGCAGCAGGTAAGCGCAGCCGTTCGCAGCTCTCAGCGAGCCGGTGCATGTGCCGCGACCACAAAGGCGCCACGACACCCACGAAGCGGATGCTTTCAAACAGGCCGTCACCGTAGGCCAGGCCGCGATCCAGAGCGGTCACCGATTCGGTCGATGCACCATTGACCAGGATGCGCGACGTCATCAATCCGGCACTCCCAGCGCGCGCAGCAGTCCGCGGGCCTTGGCGCGGGTCTCGTCCAGTTCCAGCGCCGCGACCGAGTCGGCAACGATGCCTGCGCCAGCGCGCAGGCTTACATCATGGCCAGTCAGGGTCAGCGTGCGGATCAGAATGTTCAAATCAAGATCACCATTTCGATCGAGATAGCCAAGCGCACCGGTGTAGGCACCACGCGGGGCATCTTCCAGCGCCGCAATGATTTCCATGCAGCGCACCTTCGGACAACCGGTGATGGTGCCACCAGGGAACGTGGCGGCGATGACTTCGCCCGGCGTCACCTCGGCACGCAGGCGGCCTCGTACATTGGAGACAATATGGTGAACGTGGGCGTAACTCTCCACCACCATCAGCTCGTCAACCTCGACGGTACCCGGCACGCAGACGCGGCCCAGGTCGTTGCGCTCCAGATCGATCAGCATCACATGCTCGGCGCGTTCTTTCGGATGCGCACTCAACTCGCGGATACGTGCCAGCTCGTCGTCGCCCGGCAGTCTCGGCCGGGTACCGGCAATCGGTCGGGTCTGCGCGATGCCGCGACGCACTTCAACCAGTCGCTCCGGCGACGAGCTCGCCACCGCCCATTGCGGCTGTTGCAACAAGCCGGCAAACGGCGCGGGATTGGCCTGACGCAGTACCGCATACAACGATGCCGGCATGGGCAACGGTTCGTAACGTGCACGCCAGGCTCGTGACAGGTTTACCTGGAAAATATCGCCTGCCTGCAGGTGTTGATGAATGCGCGCCACGCCGTCGAGGAATAACTCGGGCACATCCTCTTCCCAGCTTGTCAGCGCGGGCATCGGTGCGATCGGCGACAAGGTGGCGTGATCTGCTTCCAGCAGATCCAGCAGGTTTTCGTGACCGGCCTCGGCGACCAGGATCGTGCAATCGCGCGCATGATCGACGATCACCGCGGCAGGACAACGCAACGCCAGCGCCACCGGCAACACCGATGGTGGCCGCAGCTGCAACGTGGGTTCGATTTCGCCAGCCAATTCGTAAGCCAGCATCACTACCCAGCCGCCATGAAAAGGCAGAGCATCGTCTTCGCCCGGTGGCAGTCGCTCGGCTTGCCAGGCGGCATCCAGTGCATCGAGAAAGCGCCCGCCCAGCAGCTGGCCCGCGGCGTCGCACAAGCGACCGTCGGCATGCAGCGTCAGGCTGTCGCCCGGAAACGCAAACAGGATGTCGTAGCGTGACTGCGCCGTGCCACGCACCACGCTTTCGAGCAGGCACGGATAGCGCTGCGGAAAGGCAGCGGCCGGCGCGAGTAGATCGCGCCGGCCGCTTAGAATACGGCTGTAGTGGGACACGCTCAGACGCGGCGGAATGCCAGCGTGCCGTTGGTACCACCGAAGCCGAACGAGTTGGAAAGCGCCACGTCGACTTTCGCTTCGCGCGCGGTATGCGGCACGAAGTCCAGGTCGCAACCTTCGCCTGGTTCGTCCAGGTTGATGGTCGCCGGCAATACCTGATCGCGCAGCGCCAGGATCGTGAAGATCGCTTCGACGCCACCGGCCGCACCCAGCAAGTGACCGGTGACCGATTTCGTCGAGCTCATCGCGAGCTTGTACGCGTGGTCGCCAAACACCGCCTTCGCCGCCATCACTTCGCCCAGATCGCCGAGCGGAGTGGACGTACCGTGAGCATTCACGTACTGCACATCGGACGGATTGAGCCCGGCATCGTTGAGCGTGTTCTGCATGCAGCGCGCGGCACCTTCGCCGCCTTCACTCGGCGCGGTCATGTGGAATGCATCGCCGCTCATGCCGAAACCGACCAGCTCGGCGTAGATCTTCGCACCACGTGCCTTGGCATGTTCGTACTCTTCCAGCATCAGCACACCGGCGCCGTCGGACAACACGAAGCCATCGCGATCCCTGTCCCACGGGCGGCTCGCCCGGGTCGGATCATCGTTGCGGGTGGACATCGCCTTGGCCGAACAGAAACCGGCCATCGCGGTGCCGGTGGTGGCGAACTCGGCGCCACCGGCGATCATTGCGTCGGCATCGCCGTACTGGATCATTCGCGCGGCCAGACCGATGTTGTGAGTCGCCGTGGTACAGGCAGTAACGCAGGCGATGTTCGGTCCCTTCAGGCCAAACATGATCGACAACTGGCCCGACACCATGTTGATGATCGAGCTGGGCACATAGAACGGCGACACGCGGCGAGGACCCTTCGCGGCCAGCTCGAGCGTGGTGGCCTCGATGGTATATAGGCCACCGATACCGGCACCGACCGCCACACCGATACGCGGCGCATTCGCCTCGGTCACTTCCAGGCCGGAATCACGCAGTGCCTGGGTACCCGCGGCGACGCCGTAGTGGATGAACGGATCCATCTTCTTGACGTCTTTCAGCGGCATCCACTGCGCCGGATCGAAGCCGCTGACCTGGCCTGCGATGCGCGTGGAATAAGCGGAAGTATCGAAATGGGTGACCGGGCCGATCCCGCTGACGCCCTTGAGGACACGCTCCCAGGCGGTGGCGATATCGTTGCCGACCGGCGAAATAATGCCCATGCCGGTCACTACTACTCGACGCTTGCTCATGCTGTCTTCCTTCGTGATTCCGTAAACCCGCCGCGGGCGGCTGCCGCGCGACACGGATCGTAGATACGCCTTTCATGCCGACAGG
>Ga0302314_10014404_pt1 | contig 13544 bp, 9 predicted proteins | sample III_Palsa_N2_3_FD_200533 | JGI IMG/M metagenome (GOLD analysis project Ga0302314, IMG submission 200533) | Peat permafrost microbial communities from Stordalen Mire near Abisko, Sweden - III_Palsa_N2_3 | ecosystem: Environmental > Terrestrial > Soil > Palsa > Peat permafrost | place: Sweden...
GCCGCCTTCGGCGCGGTGGCCTTGGGCTCGGCCGTCTTGGGCTCGGCCACGGCCACGGCCGCGTTGGCCGCCTGCTCGGGGATGCGCTGCTGCGGGGCGGAGGCCCGGCGGCGGCTGGCGCCGCGCTCACCGCGCGGCGCGGACACCGGCTTGGCGGCCTCGGCGGCCGGTTCGGCTTCCGCGGCGGCGGTGGCCTTGGCACCACGTCGACCGGACGATCCGCCCTGGCGCTGCTGAATGGCCTCGATCAGCGGGCCCTTGGTCATCCGGGCGATGCCCGTGATGCCGAGTTCAGCGGCCTTGAGCCGCAGTTTGGGCAGCACCATGGCCTGCAGCTGGTCGGCGGAGTTCAGTTCGGTGGTATCGCTCACGAAGGGTCCTTCCCTGGAGCGGACGCCGCGACGGCTTCTGCGAAGTCGGCTTGGCGACCGGTCATGCCCTTGAGCTGGTTTTTCGCTGCCAGCTGGGGGGCGGAGGTTTCTCACTGGGCACACTCTTCGTGCGCCGGGTGTTTTCAGGTGTTGAGCGCTTTTAAGTCCCGCGCCCGGGGGTGGAGCAACCCCGTCCAAACGATCCAGCTGGCAGCCGCACCAGGCGACTGCTGGGGAAACGGTTGGAAGGGGGGCCGCACGGCACAGTGCCGACAAGATTGCCAGCAATGAGATCCGCCCGGAAACACCCGGTCGTCGGCCTTCTGCAAAAAGGCACAGTCTCTGGCCGGTGTGAACAACGGGTGCAGCTATGACATTAACACTCTTGAGCCAAGATAGCATTCCCCGTTCTCGCAAAGATTCGCGGCGTGTTGGTTTTCCACCGGCTATCTCTCCACCAGAACGCCGCTGCCCGCCACGCTCGCGATCATCGCCGTGACGTCGGCCGGGGCGTGTCCGAGCACCTGCTCGGCCTGCCTGGCCCCGGTCGCCAGGGCCAGGACGGTGGGCCCCGCCCCGGACACCATCGCCGGGAACCGCAGTGCGCTCAGGTGTTCGATCAGCGCGGCGCTCGCGGGCATCGCCGGGGCCCGGTAGTCCTGGTGCAGCCGGTCCCTGGTGCCGGCGTAAAGGAGGGCACAGCGATGCTGGTGGCTCAGGCCCGGCTGGGTCAGCGCCGCGACGAGCAGGCCGGCCCGGCCGGCGTTGAAGGCCGCGTCCCGGTGCGGCACCGCCTCCGGCAGAAGACCCCTGGACACAGCCGTGGCCAGCGCGGCGTCCGGGATGAAGACGACCGGCCGGACGTCCGGGTCGGGGTCCAGCCGAAGCATCCGCGCCTGCTGGCCCAGGGCGCCGTATTCCTTGGCTCCGGGCCCGTCGTGGTCGTACCCCCGGTTTTTGATGCCACTGACGCCGTGCGCCAGGACCTCCGGTTCGGTCATCCATGCGATTGTCAGACCACCGCTGAGACAGGGTGCGACGTTGTCGGGGTGCCCTTCGAGCCGGGTGGCCAGGTCCAGCATCTGCGCGTCGTCGAGCAGCTTCTCGCCGCCCTCGACCAGGGCCCTGGCGGCGGCCAGCCCGGCGCAGATCGCGGCCGAGGAGGAGCCCAGGCCGCGCCCGTGCGGGATCCGGTTGTGACAGCGCACCCGCAGCCCGATCGGCTGTCCGCCGAGCTCCGCGAAGGCCGCCCGGATGGCCTGGACCAGCAGGTGCCGTTCGTCCAGCGGCAGGGTGCCCTCGCCCTCCCCGCGCACCTCGACGGTCAGTCCCTCCAGCACCTGGTCCGGGGCAGGCGGCCCGATCCCGACCGGACCGTCGAACACCTCGACGGTCACCTCGTCGCGCAGTTCCAGGGCCAGCCCGAAGGCGTCGAAGCCGGGCCCGAGGTTGGCGCTGGTGGCCGGGGGGCGAACCACCACCGGCCCGGTGAGGAATCGGGGCATCAGCCCACGAGTCCGAGCAGCGCGGCCGCGGCCGCGGCGTTCACCGGCACCTTCGCCGGGGTCGGGGCACCGCTGATGGCCCACTCCGGGTCCTTCAGTCCGTTGCCGGTGACCGTGACGGTGATCCGCTGGCCGCGGTCCAGCCGGCCCTCCTCGACCAGCTTGAGCAGTCCGGCCACCCCGGCCGCGCTGGCCGGTTCCACGAACACTCCCTCGCGGGTGGACAGCAGCCGGTAGGCGGACAGGATCTGACGGTCGGTCACCGCCTCGATCAGGCCCTTGGAATCGTCCCGGGCGGCCACGGCGAGGTCCCAGGAGGCCGGGCTGCCGATCCGGATCGCGGTGGCGATGGTCTGCGGGTCGGCCACCGGGGCGCCGCTCACGAACGGGGCCGCGCCGGCCGCCTGGAAGCCGAACATCCGGGGTCGGTGAGTGCTGATACCCGCCTCGGCGTACTCGGAATAGCCCATCCAGTACGCGGAGATGTTGCCGGCGTTGCCGACCGGCAGGACGTGGATGTCCGGCGCGTCGCCGAGGGTGTCCACGATCTCGAAGGCGGCGGACTTCTGGCCGGCCAGCCGGTCCGGGTTGACCGAGTTGACCAGGGCGACGGGGTAGTTCTCGGCCAGGCCGCGGGCGAGGTCGAGGCAGTCGTCGAAGTTCCCGGCCACCTGGAGGATCTTGGCGCCGTGGGCCAGCGCCTGGCTGAGCTTGCCCATGGCGATCTTGCCGTCCGGGATCAGCACCGCGCAGACCATCCCGGCGCGCACCGCGTAGGCCGCGGCGGAAGCGCTGGTGTTGCCGGTCGACGCGCAGATGACCGCCTCGGCGCCGGACTCGGCGGCCTTGGAGATCGCCATGGTCATGCCGCGGTCCTTGAAGGAGCCGGTCGGGTTGGCCCCCTCGACCTTGAGATATACCTCACACCCGGTGAGCTCGGAGACGACGTTGGCGCGCACCAGCGGCGTGCCGCCCTCACCGAGAGTGATCACCGGGGTGGCCGCGGAGACCGGGAGCCAGTCGCGGTACTCCTCGATCACCCCGCCCCACTGCCGGCTGGAACGAAGATTGCGCGCGCGCAGATCGGCGGTGACAGACATGCCGGATATCTCCTCTAATCGCCTTCGACGCGCATCACGGATGCCACGTCGCGAACAGTGTCCAGTGCCCGCAGGCTCTCCACCGTGGCCGCGAGGTCCGCGTCGGTGGCCGAATGGGTGGCCACGACCAGCCGGGCGTCGAGGCCCCGGCCGGACTGGCGCACGGTCTGGATCGAGACGTCGTGCTCGGCGAAGGTGGTCGCCACCTGGGCGAGCACACCGGCCTTGTCGTCCACGTCCAGCGAGATGTGGTACCGGGTGCGGGCCTGGCCCATGCTGTTGACCCGCAGGTCGGCGTAGCCGGCCACGGTCGGCGCGTGCCCGTCGTTGACCTTGTTGCGGCAGACCGCGACCAGGTCGCCGAGCACCGCGCTGGCGGTGGGTGTGCCGCCGGCCCCGGCGCCGTAGAACATCAGCTGCCCGGCCGCCTCGGCCTCGACGAAGACCGCGTTGTAGGCCTCGCGCACGCTGGCCAGCGGGTGGCTGCGCGGGATCATCGCCGGGTGCACCCGGGCGGTCACCGCTTCCCCGGCCGCGTCGATCTCGCAGATCGCCAGCAGCTTGACGACGGAGTTCATCTCCCTGGCCGAGGCGATGTCGGCCGAGGTGACCTCGGTGATGCCCTCGCGGTAGACGTCGGCGGCGGTGACCGTGGTGTGGAAGGCCAGCGAGGCCAGGATCGCGGCCTTGGCCGCGGCGTCGAACCCCTCGATGTCGGCGGTCGGGTCGGCCTCGGCGTAGCCGAGCGCACTGGCCTCGTCCAGGGCCTCGGCGAAGCCGGCCCCGGTGGTGTCCATCCGGTCGAGAATGAAGTTGGTGGTGCCGTTGACGATGCCGAGCACCCGTTTGACCCGGTCCCCGACCATCGACTCACGCAGCGGCCGCAGCAGCGGGATGGCCCCGGCGACAGCCGCCTCGTAGTAGAGGTCCACGCCGCTGCGGCGGGCCACCGCGTGCAGACCGGCGAGGTCCTGAGCCAGCAGCGCCTTGTTGGCGGTGACCACGCTCGCGCCGTTCTCCATGGCGGTGAGCAGCAGCGTCCGGGCCGGCTCGATCCCGCCGATGACCTCGATCACGACGTCGATGTCCGGGCGCTTGACCAGCGCCATCGCGTCAGTGGTGATCAGCGCGGGGTCGATGGACACCTCGCGTACCCGGCCGGGCCGGCGCACGGCGATGCCGGCCAGCTCGATCCCCTCGTACTCGTCGTTCGTCCCGATCCGCGCGGCCAGGTCGGCCCCGGTCGTCATCATGAGCCGGGCGACCTCGGAGCCGACGACCCCACACCCCAACAGCGCGACCTTGAGTGGGCGCTTGCTCATGATGGTGAAACCTCTCACTTAGGTCCGGTGGTCCAGTCTCGCTTCCCGAGCCGGGTCACCGGACTCGCCGTCCGATATCTGAGACCAAGTAGGTCACAGAGGCTACCCGAGATCAAGTGCCAGAAGGTCGGCCTCGGTCTCCCGCCGGATGATCACCCGGGACCCGCCGTCACGCACCGCGATCACCGGCGGACGCAACAGGTGGTTGTAATTGGACGCCATCGACCGGCAGTAGGCGCCGGTGGCGGCGACCGCGAGCAGGTCGCCGGGCCGCAGGTCGGCCGGCAGCCAGGCGTCCCGGACGACGATGTCGCCGGACTCGCAGTGCTTCCCGACCACGCGGCTGAGCATCGGCTCCGCGTCCGAGGTCCGGGAGACGAGGGCGCAGGTGTACTGGGCATCGTAGAGAGCGGTGCGGATGTTGTCGCTCATCCCGCCGTCGACCGACACGTAGGTGCGCAGGCCTTCGATCTCCTTGATCGTGCCGACCTGGTAGAGGGTAATCCCAGGCGTGCCGGAGATGGCCCGGCCCGGCTCGACCACCAGGTGCGGCGTCTCCAGACCGGCGCTGGCGCACTCCCGGGAGACGATCTCGCGCAGCTTCGCGACAATCTCCGCAGGTGTGGAGGGGTCGTCTTCACTCGTGTAGGCGATGCCGAGGCCGCCGCCGAGGTCGATCTCCGGCAGCTGCCGCCCGCCGTGCTCCGCACTGATCTCGGCGAGCAGTCCCACCACCCGGTGCGCCGCCACCTCGAACCCGGAGGTGTCGAAGATCTGCGAGCCGATGTGCGAGTGGATGCCGATGAGCTGCAGGGAGCCGTTTTGGTCCTCCTGGCCGGTGCGGTCGTGCTTCAGGCTGTCATATTTCAAGACGTGCCGCACCGCCTCCGCCGCGACCCCGCCGGTGAGGGCGAAGCCGAACTTCTGGTCCTCATGCGCGGTGGCGATGAACTCGTGCGTGTGCGCCTCGACGCCGACCGTGACCCGAACCATGACCTGTACGACGACGCCGCGCGCGCGGGCCACCTCGGCCAACCGCTCGATCTCCTCGAAGGAGTCCACCACGATCCGGCCGACCCCGGCGTCGACCGCGCGCTCAAGTTCGCCCACTGACTTGTTGTTGCCGTGCATGGTGATCCGGTGCGCGGGGAAGTCGGCGGCCAGGGCCACCGCGAGCTCCCCGCCGGAGGCCACGTCCAGGCCAAGCCCCTCCTCGGCGGCCCAACGGGCGATCGCCTTGGACAGGAACGACTTGCCGGCGTAGTGCACCGGCGGCTTTTGCGGGTCGTACCCGCCGAAGGCCGCCAGCCAGGCCTGCGCCCGGCCACGCCAGGCAAGCTCGTCAACGAGATAGGCCGGGGTTCCGTGCTCGGCGGCGAGGGCGGACACGGTCAGCCCGCCGAGGGTCAGCTCGCCCGCAGCGGTGCGCGCGGCGGAGTCCGGCCAGACCTTCGGATCGAGCGTGTTGAGATCGGCGGGGGGTGCGGACACTCCCCCGCCGGTCAGGACATCTGCGTGCCGGGGACCGGCGGGGTGCGCGGCGCGGCTCATGGTTACATCCGCTCCGGGGCGCTGACGCCGAGCAGGGCCAGCCCGTTGGCGGTCACTGTCTGGGCAGCTTCGGCCAGCCATAGCCTGGACCTGGTCAGCTCCGGTTCTACCGGGAACCGTTCGGTTGGCAGGACATGGCAGTTCTCGTCGTCCCAGAACCGGTGCCACGCGGGCGCGACCTTCTCTTCGAGGTACCGGGCGACCCGGTGCGGCTCCCGAAGTTCGGCCGCCTGGGCGACCACCCGCGGGAACTCGCCGAGTTCGCCGAGCAGCTCGCTCTCCTTCTCCTGGACCAGCAACGCCGGGTCGAAGTCAGCGGCCTCACCCTTGCTGATGGCGAGTTCCGCCGCGTTCCGCAGAACAGAGGACATCCGGGTGTGCGCATACTGGACGTAGTAGACCGGATTGTCGTTCGACTTCTTGGTCAGCAGGTTGACGTCGAGGTTGATCGAGGAGTCGGAGGACGACCGGGCCAGCGAGTACCGCGCGGCGTCGACGCCGACGAGGTCAACCAGATCCTCCAGCGTGATGACCGTCCCTGCCCGCTTGGACATCCGGACCGGCTCGCCGTCCTTGATCAGGTTGACCAGCTGCCCGATCAGGATCTCGACGTTGAAGTTCGGGTCGTCGCCGAAACAGGCCACCATGGCCTTGATCCGGCCGATATAGCCGTGGTGGTCAGCCCCCAGCATGATGACGATCTTGTCGAAGCCACGCTGCCGCTTGTCCAGGTAGTAGGCGCAGTCGGCGGCGAAGTAGGTCCACTCGCCGTCGCTCTTCTTCACCACCCGGTCCTTGTCGTCGCCGAACTCGGTGGTCCGCAGCCAGATGGCGCCGTCCTGCTCGAAGATGTGCCCCTCGGCCCGCAACCGTTCGACGGCCGCGTCGAGCTCACCCTTGTCGTGCAACGTCTTCTCGTTGAAGTACAGGTCGAAGTGCACGCCGAAGTCGCTCAGCCCCTGCTTGATCTCGGTGAACATCAGCTCGATGCCCTCGACCCGGAAGACCTCCTGCGCCTCGGCGTCGGACAGGTCGAGCACGTTCGGCACGATCGCCCGGACCCGGTCCGCGATCTCGCCGATATAGGCGCCGCCGTATCCGTTCTCCGGCGTGGGCTCACCCTTCGCCGCAGCGAGCAGCGACTGGGCGAACCGGTCGATCTGCGACCCGGCGTCGTTGAAGTAGTACTCGGTGCCGACCGTGGCCCCGGCGGCCCGCAGGACCCGCGAGAGCGCGTCGCCGACCGCGGCCCACCGGACGGCGCCGATGTGCGGCGGCCCGGTCGGGTTGGCCGAGACGAACTCGAGGTTGATGTTCTGCCCGTTCAGCGCGCTGCTGTTGCCGTACGCGGCGCCCGCGGTGACGATCGTGCGGGCCAGCTCACCCTGGGTGGCCGCGTCGAAGGTGATGTTGAGGAAACCCGGCCCGGCGACCTCGGCCTTGCTGATGCCGGCGTGTCCGGCGAGTCGGGCCGCGAGCAGCTCGGCGATGACCCGCGGCGGCTTGCCCGCGGCCTTGGTCAGCTGCAGCGCCACGTTCGTCGCGTAGTCGCCGTGCTCGCGGTTCTTCGGCCGGTCGATGGTCACGGCCTCGGGCACGGGTACGGACAGGTCACCGGAGTCCACCAGTTCTTGGATCGCGGCGACCACGGCGGCGGAAAGCTCAGTCGGAGTCACCTGCCCAAGGTTACGGGAACGGACTGCCCCGCCCCAATCGCTTTAGCGCCGGGGCCGCCCGCGGGGCTTACCGAGACTCTTCGTCAGCGCGGCCGCCTCAACGGAAGCGGCTCCTCCCCCGTGTCCAGGATCACCAGCAGCCGGCGCAGTTCCTCCTGCTCGTCCTCGGAGAGTTTCGCGATCAGCTGCTCGGCGGCCTCCGCCCGCATCCGGCCGACCTGGCGCAGCACCTCGTGCCCCCGCTCGGTGAGCAGCACCAGCGTGGCCCGCCGGTCGGTGGCGTCCGGCTGCCGCGCGACGAAGCCCGCCGTCTCCAGCGTGTCCACCATCGAGGTGATCGACCGCGGCACGACTTCGAGCGCCTGTGCGAGATCGGCCATCCGGGGCCGCTCGTACCGCGAGATCACCCGAAGCGCCCTGGTCTGCGCCTCGGTCAGGCCGAACTGGTCATAAGACGGCGCGGACCGCCGCCTGATCCGGTGCGCCGTGCGCAGGAACAGTTCCGGCAGGCTAGGCGCGGCTTCATTCGCCGGAGCGTCCTCAGACAGGGGGGTCATAACGCACGAGTGTATTTCCTGTCCTGGCCAATTCCAGCCCGGGGCCGCTCTTAGCAGCGATTGGCCGCATTGCGCACCGCCCTGACCAGGTCCGCAGGATCGAACGGCTTTGTGACATACCCGTCCACCCCGAGCTCCCGCCCCCGGGCCAGATCGCCCTCCTGAGTACAGGCGGTCACCATGACGATCGGCAACCCCCGCGTCGCCTCGGCGGCACGCAGCCGCGCCGCGGTGGCGAACCCGTCGAGCCGGGGCATCACCACATCGAGCGTGATCACATCCGGCGCGATCTGCTCCACCCGGTCGAGGCAGTCCTGCCCGTCCTCGGCGAGGAACACCTCGAAGCCCTCCAGCTCGAGGTTCACGGCGATGAGCTGCCGGATCACCGCTTGATCATCGACAACCAACACCCTGGCGCTTGCCCGCTGCGAATGTTCTCGCAGCTCAGTCGACTCTTCATCGTGAATGGTCACAGTACTTAGGCTAGCCTTGCCAGTAATGGTGCGTAGGCACAACGAAAGAACTGGTATCGTTCTACCCGTTGCCGCCCCCGTAGCTCAGGGGATAGAGCACTGCCCTCCGGAGGCAGTGGCGCAGGTTCGAATCCTGCCGGGGGCACACTCTTGACAGCGAGACCACTCTGCAAATATGCCGGTTTCTTGCTGCGGCTAAGCCAAATACTGCTGTTGACAGCTGCTTTTAAATGACTGTTCGCAGTTTTGCCTTCTGCCTACGGAAAACACCGTTGATAGTTCCCAGACCAGGCAGAACGACATACATCACACACTCCTGGGCCACTAGCTAGCGGGTGAATCAAGAAGCTCGTGTAAGGCTCTGTGAGCTCGGCGACGGTAACCATTGACTAGATCAGGCCCACGTAAGTTCGTCCAACACCACAGGGCGCAATCGGTCCAGCTCATCGAAGACCTGCTGTGCGTCATCAACGACCGTCGTATTCGGCCGCCCGGCATAGTTGCGGGCCCACTCATGTTCAAGGAGCGAACGCATCAGAAAAACGTGACGGCCATGCTCCAGAGCGAGGCGGGCCTGCATCCGGGCACCACTCTTCTCCAGTGCCTCAATGACGACAGTCGCCAGGCAGTAGCCGCTCATAACTGCGTTACGCATCGGAAAGCTCGTCTTCGTCGGCGGCGCATCCGGCCAGAACTGGGACAACACGAGGCCGTCTTCACTGATCTTTCGTTGAAGCCAGGCGTTCTGCGCAGGATAGGAACGTCTGAGCCCAGTGCCGATCACGGCCACGGTGCGTCCCCCAACTTCGAGCACCGCCCTGTGGGCTGCTGTGTCGATCCCTTGCGCGAGACCACTGGCTACTGTCACACCACGCTCGGCCAGACCTCTTGCGATCTCGGTCGCGTGACGGATGCCACGCTCACTAGGTTGTCTCGTGCCGACAACTGCAACGGACAGCTCATCATCGATGACCTTGCCACGTGCAAACAAGAACGGTGGCTGTTCACGAACGAGGCGGAGATTCAATGGATAGTCAGGATCTAGCACTGTGAGCAGGCGCATGCCTTCGTCATGCCATGCCTGAACTTCGTCAATGGCCTCAGCAAGCTCGGCCGAGTTGTCGCGGATTTCGAATAGGGCACCTTGCCCAGCTTCATCCAACCCGTCACGCAGCAGAGCGGCCGCCGACCCTTTTCCCGCGATTTGGTCGGCGATCTCGGGCCACGACCCGCCACCGCGCCTCACCAGCGCGACCACCGCAGCTCGCTCCTCGATGCCGATCATATGTACATCCTAACCAGAACATATTTTCCGTCACTGGGAACTCAACATCAATCGCTCGATTGGGCTATCTACCTAGGCGCGACTGTAGCGGCACGCACAGACACTGCCAGGAAGATGGACCGCGCCCCTGAGACCTTCCCACGACAATGGCTAGCTCTGTGCGTACCGTAACGTTCAATGCTCTCTTTCGCCAAAGTTTCCAACCCCGTTGACCAGCAGCGGGTCTCATGCTCTATCTAGCCATGCCGAGCCGCGGCTCGGGAGATGACTCAGCCACCGATCCGGCTGAGGGTCACTGTGGCCGTGGAGCCGGTGGATTCGGCGTAGGTGACCGACATCGAGTTCCCGCTGCACGACCAAGTGCCGCTCGCGGGGGCCCAGCCCCATTCCGAGTACGGATATGCCTTCACCGACCCGTCGCTGAAGCTGCCGGTGATGACGCCCTGGATGTTGGAGTCCTTCCACGTGCCTGTGGTCGCCGTGGCCGAATCACCCGAAAGTTGCACGGTGCCGGTCGCGGTGCCGGTGTACGTCACGGTCTTCGACCCGCCGACGTTGAGCATCGGCGATGAGCCGTCGAACTGCTCGCTCCATGCCCCGTCGGCCGTGAGTGTCCATTTGGCGCCGGACAGGCCGCGTTCGTTGGCAGCGTACGTGCTGGTCCAGTCAGTGGTGGTCCAGGTGCCAACGATGCAGGCAGCGGTCTCCGCATTGGCAGTGGCGGTGGGTGTGGGGGTCGGGGTGGGGGTGCAGCCGTCGGAGGGCGTGGGGGCGTTGACGGTCACGGTACCGGCGCCGATCACCTGGGTCAGGCCATTGAGTTGACCCAGGACGGTGTCGAGCATCGGAGCGAGTACCGATTGGACGATCGGGCCGATGACGCTGCCGGCGGCGCCCAGGCCGTTGGTGAGCATGCTGGTGGCCAACTGCTGGAGATGGTCCAGGCCGGGGCGGGTCACGGTGATCCGGCCGACGCCGGTGCTGCCCGAGTCGTTGCCGGAGTCCGCGCAGGAGTCGTCGGCCGACGGCTGGGTGGCGGTGACCGCCAGGGTGCTGCTGCCCTGGCTGTCGAGGGTGACGCTGGTGTCCGCGTCCGTGCTCAGCGGCCCGGTCAGGTCCCAGGTCGCGGAGGCGTCCGCGGCGGTCAACGGCGGCAGGGTGATGCCCAGCGCCCCAGCGCAGTCAGTGACGGCTGCCGGGTAGTCGGCGCCGCCGAGACCGGCGTCCACCGTGGCCGCGAACGAGCCCTGACCGCCGGGATCGAGTGAGCCCGGATCGGCGGTGACCTTCACGGACCAGGGATTGAGGTAGGCGGAGATCTGGGAGATGACTGCGGCGGCACCGGCCGCCGCCTTGATCGCGGCGAGAACCGGGCCGGTCAGGGCACTGATCAACCCCTGGGCGGCCTTCTGGGCCAGGGACAATGCACCGTTCCAGATCCCCACGAAGAACCCCCCGACCGTCGACCCCAGGCCGGTACCGGAAGGCGCGGTCAACTGCAGGGCGCTGAATACCGTGTTGAGCACGCCCTGGATGAAGTTCGACGCAGTCGAACAGGGTGCACTGAACACTCCGTCGCGCACAAACCCCGCCGATTCAACCACCATGCCGCTGCCGCCACCGCCAGCGTTCGGGAGAGTAAACGAAGTGCCCGACGACGAACCCGCCGCAGCGGGCGCAGCGCCGATCACATCGGCGACGAACAACGGCAGTGTGACCGCCGGGAAGACCAGCTTCGGCGCCTGCGCCCAGTCCTGCGACCCCATCATGCTGCGCATCGCCGCCGCTGCGGGAGTGCTGGACGTGCTGATCCAGGAGGCCAGAAGGTAGCTGAACGACGGGTCCGGCGCGGGAAGGTTCACCGCCGCGTCCAGCGTCGAGCCGGTGATCCCGCCACCGTCAGCGGCCTGTAACGCCAACGCCCGTACCTGCGCCTGCGTGAAGCGCATCCGCACCGCACCACTGACTCCGACCAACGGCGTGGTGGAGGACTCATCGGCCACCGTCGCGATTCCGTCCGCGGCCAACACCGACTCGGCCGACCCCACCGACGCCGCCGTGAACGCCCCACCCAACTGACCGGCAGCGACCACCACGCGGCCAGATCCGCTGGGTGCGCCGACAGCAGTGGGCTTATTCGTCCCGGAGGCCGAACAGCCCGAGAGCACAAGACCCACCGCCAGGAGCACCGCGACTCCCCACCGGCTCTGCCGGGCCCGGCTGCGCAATCCGTGAATCCTCATTGCGCAACCCGGCTTTCGTCTTCGGCGTGAGCGCGGCCGCGATGCTTCGGGCGGCAGTCTCTTGTGTGGACCGATCCGCACCGTCCGATTTCCAAGTGGCGGTGCTGGTTCAGGCCATGCGCACAATCTACGCACGGGTGCGGCGCGGCGAATCATGGAAACCATGTATTCCTGTGGTGGGGCTGTGGCCTGTAGGGCGTTATAACATCCGCCGAATCCACCGCACAGGCGGTGAAAATCGGCGGCAGGTCCGGCCGGGCGCAAGAATCTTGGGGCTACCCTTCCCACCCTTGGCAAAAAGTAGAACACTAGTTCTATGAGGTGCACCATGACTGTGAGCCCGGAACACACTGCCGCCGCCCTCGCCCTGGCCGGACGGGGGTTCGCCGTCTTCCCGCTGCGCCCGAACGCCAAGACGCCCGCCGTCCGCAAGGACTGGGAGGGCGCGGCAACCGGCGATCGGTCACGGATCGAGTCGCTCTGGCACGTCCCGGGGATGAACGTGGGCATCGCCTGTGGGCCCAGCAGGCTCCTGGTAATCGACCTTGATGTCGACAAAAGTGCCGCGCCAGATGCCGCTGCCGATGGCGATGGCGATGGCGAGGGGGGCGAATCGCACCGGACCGGGGCCGATGCCCTGCGCGAATTGGCTGCCGGGCGCGAGATTCCGCGTACCCTGACCGTCAGCACTCCTTCGGGCGGGCAGCATCTCTACTTCCGCCCGCCGGACCAGCCGGTTCTGCGCAATACCGCCGGGCGCCTCGGACATCTGATCGACACGCGCGGGGTTGGCGGCTACATCGTCGGGCCCGGTTCCAGCATTGATGGCGGATCCTACGAGATAGTCGTCGATGCGCCCATCGCCGCGCTTCCCCAGTGGATCGTCGATGAGCTCACGGCGCACGAATCGGGGCCTGTGACGGCAGCGACATCGGCACCAACGCTGGCACCGGCCGCGCCGATCCGCCAGGACCTGCAAAAGAACTCGCGGCATTCGACCGCCTACGCCGTCGCCGCCCTGCGTGGCGAGCTCGACAGCGTTTTCGCGGCTAGGCCGGGGACTCGCAATGACACGCTCAACCGGGCGGCCTTCGCACTCGGGCAGCTCGTCTCCGCCGGGCTGCTCGACCGGAGTCACGTCGCCGTGGAGCTCGGTCAGGCCGGACGCGCCATCGGCCTGCCGCCGCGGGAGGTCGCCTCCACTGTCGCTTCCGGGCTGAACGCCGGGACCGCAAAGCCCCGCCAGCTTCCGGATCTCTCCGACCACTGGTCGGTCTCCCGGCCGGCCGGCGATATCTGGCCGGGCCGTGACCGACCGGCCTTCTGGGACGAGGTCGCGACCGGGCACAACACCCTGCACATCGCGGTTCAGAACCTGCGGCGTGAGCTGGCCGCCGTTGATATCGGCACGTCGGGCAGCGTGCCGGATCTGTCGAGTGCGAGTGCTCGGGCAGTTCCGCA
>Ga0302314_10014405_pt1 | contig 13543 bp, 10 predicted proteins | sample III_Palsa_N2_3_FD_200533 | JGI IMG/M metagenome (GOLD analysis project Ga0302314, IMG submission 200533) | Peat permafrost microbial communities from Stordalen Mire near Abisko, Sweden - III_Palsa_N2_3 | ecosystem: Environmental > Terrestrial > Soil > Palsa > Peat permafrost | place: Sweden...
TCGGTTCGGTCTGGATGCCGCCGGAGACGGCGAGATAGGCGATGCCTTTGCGCGGCGGCGCGACCCGCAGCGTCTCTCCCGAGGTCAGAACCACCGCGGTCCAAGGCTTGACCGGGCTTGCGCCGCCCTCGGAAGAAATCCTTTGCGCGGTGACGTCGCCAGCCAAGGCGATCGCGACGCTGCCTCCGTTGGCGGTCAAAGCCGGGCCGCCGACCAGCAGTTCGAGTCCGGCCGCGTCTGGCGGATTGCCGAGCAGCGCGTTGGCGCAGGCCAGCAAGGTCGGATCGAGCGCGCCGGCCACCGGCACCCCGAAGCGACGGAGCCCAAACCGGCCGCGATCCTGAACCGCGACCGCCATGCCGGGATCGATGATTGCCAAGCGAAGACTCATGAGCGGTCGAACTCCGCCCGCGAGATCGCCTTCCAACGGACCTTGTCGCCGGGGGCGAGCAGGGCCGGGCGTTCTTTATTGGCGGGATCGAACAGTTTCGCCGGGGTGCGCCCGACCAGATTCCAGCCGCCTGGACTGGTCCAGGGATAGGCGGCGCACATCATGCCCGCTATCGCCACCGAACCAGCCGGCACCGTGCTGCGTGGCGTCTTGCGGCGGGGCGCGCGGCAGGCTTCCGGCACGTCGCCCATATAGGCGAAGCCGGGCAGGAAGCCGAGCATCTTGACCGTCACCGCTTCGGCGGTCAGGGCTTCGATGAAATCCGCCGGCTTGCCGGCGATCTCGGCCAGATCGGGCGCGAAGTCCGCGTCGAAACAGACCGGCAGTGTGAATTCGCGCGGTTCCGGACGAGCGGTCGGGAGGCCGGCGGCGATGGCTTCGAGGTCCTCGATCCAGGAATCGGGATCGGCAGCCAGCGGATCGAAATGCAGGGTGACGGAACGGATCGCCGGAACCGCTTCGCCGGCGCCGGGAAAGGCGCCGGCGGCGATCTTCGCGTCCAGGGCCGCGGCCAGGCCCAGCACGCGCTCGGCATTTTCTTCGGGCAATTCCAGCGTGATCGCCGAATCGCCCAACCACAGCAGCCTTATGCTCTGGTGCGACATGATCGCTCCAGAGCATAAGGATTCCCTATGACGCCTGCGCTCTGCTCCGGCGGGCTCAAGCGCCGCTCGGGCTTTATTCGCTCCGCCAGCTCCGATATTTGCGCAGTTCGGCCAGGATGCCCTGCCATTCTTCCTCTTCCTGCTTTTCCCGCTCGAGGATCTCGGGACGCGCCCGAACCTGGCGAAGATACCGCATGGTGTAGGGAATGACAGCCTCGCGCGCCACTTCGGTGCGACCGAAATTGGTGACGAAGGCCTCGATGAAGGTGCAATCGAGCCGCGGGAAGACCCGGTGCGCCGTCAGCAGCAGAAAATCGCCCCAGGGATCGGGCAGGGTATTGATCACCTCGATCAGATGGTCGCGCAGCGTGCCTTCGCGGATGTCGGGATCGCCGACCGGCGTCTTCTCCTGGATGTAGTAATCGTGGCAGGGCTTCCACATCTTGCTCAGCGTCTGCCACCAATCATTGCCCGGATCGAGCAGCGCCTTGAAGATCTCGATCTCGCGGTTGCCGATCTTCGGCATGTCGTAGATGGCCGACGAGGAGGGCTGCAGGCCGTTGCGGATCTTCTTGGTGGCTTCCTTGATCTTCATGATGGTGAAGCCCTGCACGCCCTGCGTCTCGATCAGGCGCAGCGCGTTCCAGGTCTGCGACCAGACCGCCAGCACATGGTCGGTGTTGCGCTTGCCCAGCTTGGAGAAGAAGCTTTCATCGTCGGCCATGCTGCGGTCGAAATTGGTCAGCAGCATCTTCATGCGCCGCGTTTCCCACATTTCCGGGAAAATATACTGCTCCAGCACGGTCTTGAAATTATGGGCGAATTCCGGCGAGGCGAGGTACAGCGGCGGAAGATCGCGCGCGATCTCCTCATTATGGCGCTGGAAGAAGATCAGCACCTTGTTGACCGACCGCCACATCGCCGCTTCGCACAGCTGCTGGAAGCTCTGGAACTCGGTGACCGGCGCGGGTGGGCGCGGCATCGCATAGTCGAGCGGTTTGAGATAGAGCTCGAGATGAGGCGGCAGCGCGCCGATCGAGCGCCACTCGCCGCCCGAGGGACGCGGCGCCGCGGTTTGGGCCGGCGGCGCCGGCAGGTCGGTGACGGCGGGCGTGGGGGCGATGGTCGGCACCGGCGGGTTCTTCAACCCCAGCGCCGAGGCGAAAGGCACCAGCCAGGGCGTGGTGACCGGCTTGGACGGCGGGGCCGATGTGATCGGGGCGAAGGGCTTGAGCTCGATGATTTCCTTGAGGATATGGCCGATCAGCCAGTCGCGGACGATCTCGGCCAGCTTCACCACGTGGCGGCGGCGCTCGTCATCATCCATCGAGGCGCGGAAACGGCCCAGCAGCACATAGAAATTATAGGAGAACTCCTCATGCTGAGCCCTGTGCTCCTCCAGCCCCGGATAGCCGATGCGCTCCATATAGGATTCCTCGGCGGGGAGGTGGGTCTCGACATAGGTCAGCAGCTCTTCGAAGATGTCGACCGCCGGCGAGACGTCGTCCTGCTCGAGGCCGCGCTCGATCAGATTGAGAAGAGCGATGAATTTCCTGTGTTCGGCATCCAGCTCGGGATCGCCGATCTTCATCGAATCGCGCCAAACGATACTCATACCCTGCGGCCCCCTTCGCCACAGCTGCGACAACAGCGGAAACCATGATAAGGGGGTGATCCTGGATTTGACAATAAGGCTGGCGATGATTTTAGATTAAATAAAACTTATTTACTTGAGATTTACTTCCTGTTTCCGAAAGAGGGAAAAGAGATGGTTGGGTATCGTATATTGTATCTCACTGTCCCGAACGCGGAGACCGGGCGAACTCTGGCCCGCCGCATGGTCGAGGAGCGCCTGGCCGCCTGCGCGCATCTGTTGCCGGCGGGGGAGTCCTTCTATCGCTGGGAGGGGAAGCTGATGGAAGAGACGGAACAGGTCATCATCGCCAAGACGCGCGCCGATGTGGCGGAGCAGGCCATCGCGAAGATCGCCGAGTGGCATGAGTACGAGGTGCCTTGTGTGTTGTCGTTGCCGATCGATGCCGGGCATCAGCCGTTTTTGCGGTGGATCGATGTTGAGGTGGGGTGACGGTCGTCAAAGCGTCGATCAGCGCCGAAGCGGCATTCTGGGCGATGATGGCCTTGCGGCCAGCAGAGGGGGTTTCCTTCCGCACCTCCCCTTGCGTCTCGTCGAAACGATTTTCGCCCAAGAGCGAAAATCATTCCGCCGACACGCCCGATTGTGGGCGCCGTGCGGATGCCGGCGATGAGTCAGGTAGCCTTGCGGTGGCGTTTTAGGACATAGCGTCGGTCAGCGCCGAACCCTTCCGCCACCCTGCGCGCCAAACCGCTTAAATCTCTATCTGATCGCCCAATTCGACCACGCGCGGCGCCGGCAGCGAGAAGAACTCCATCGCCGAGGCCGAGCTGCGCGACATCCAGGCGAACAGATGTTCGCGCAGCTGGCCCATGCCGGGCTGGTCGGCGGCGATGATGGTCTCGCGGCTGAGGAAATAGGAGATCCGCATCGGCTCGTAGAAGAATCCGAGTTCCTGCTGGCTCAGATTGGCCAGGGTCTTGGGAATGTCGGTTTCGTCCATGAAGCCGAAGCACAGGACCAGCCGGAAGATGCCGTCGCACACATAGGAGCTGCTGATGCGGCGCTCGCGCGGCACATGCGGGATGTCCTCGACGACGACGGTCATCAGGACGGTGTTCTCGTGCAACACCTGATTATGCTTGAGATTGTGCATCAGCGCGGGCGGAACGACGTCGCGGCGGCTGCTGGTCAGGAAGATCGCGGTGCCCTTGGGACGCGACACGTTCTTGCTGACGACTACCGATTGCAGGAACGTCTCGAGCGGCAGCGCGCCGTCCTCGCGCCGCGCCTGCACCAGTTGGCGGCCGCGCTTCCAGGTCATCAGCAACGAGAAGACCAGCACGCCCATGGCCAGCGGGAACCAGCCGCCATTGACGATCTTGACCGCGTTGGCCAGGAAGAAGGCCAAATCGACGATGAAGAAGACGGCGAGCATCCCGTAGGCGATCTTGCTTTTCCAATTCCAGATATAGAGCGCGACCATGGTCACCATCACGGTGGTGATGCCCATGGTGCCGGTGACGGCGATGCCATAGGCGGCCGCCAGGTTGGCCGAGGATTTGAAGCCGAGCACCAGCGCGATGACCAGCACCGCCAGCAAGCCGTTGAGGAAGGGGATGTAGATCTGCCCCTTTTCCTTAGCCGAGGTGTGCAGGGTGCGCAGACGGGGCAGATAGCCCAATTGCGTGGCCTGGGCGGTCACCGAGAACGCGCCCGATATCACCGCTTGCGAGGCGATCACGGTCGCCAGGCCCGCCAATATCACCAGCGGGACCAGAGCCCAATGCGGCGCCAGCAGATAGAACGGGTTCTCCAGCGCTTGGGGATTGGTCAGCAGCAGCGCTCCCTGGCCGAAATAGTTCAGAAACAGGGCCGGCATCACCAGCCCGTACCAGGCCAGCCCGATCGGCGCGCGGCCGAAATGGCCCATATCGGCATAGAGCGCCTCGCCGCCGGTCACCGCCAGCACGACGGCGCCCAGCGCCAGGAAGCCGATCGTGCCATGATGATAGAGGAACATGATGCCGTAATGCGGGCTGAGTGCTGCGAAGACGAACGGCGCCTTGATGATGTTGTGGATGCCGAGGATGGCCAGAATCACGAACCAGACGATCATCACCGGTCCGAACACCACGCCGACCAGCGCCGTGCCCTTGCGCTGGATGGCGAACAGCACCAGCAGGATGGCGATGGTGATGGGGATGATGTAGTCGGTGAAATTCGGCGTGGCGACGCTCAACCCCTCGATCGCCGACAGCACGGACACCGCCGGCGTGATGGTCGAATCGCCATAAAAGAGCGCCGCCGCGGCGATGCCCAGCGTCGCCACCACCGGCCCCAGCCAAGGCGGGCCCTTCTTCACCTGATGCAGCAGGGCCAGCAAGGCGAGGCTGCCGCCTTCGCCGTGATTGTTCGCCCGCATGGTGACGATGATGTATTTGATCGAGACGATGATCGTCAGGGCCCAGACGATCAGCGACAGGATGCCGAGAATGTTGTCGCGGTCGAGCGCCAGCGGATGCTCGCCGGAGAAACAGGTGCTCAGCGTATAGAGCGGACTGGTGCCGATATCGCCGTAGACGACGCCGAGGGCACCGAGGGTAAGACCCCCGAAAGAGGATTTGTGGCTTTTCTGGAGGTCCGACATGTCGCTTAAACGCCGCTCGGCATTAAAACGGTCGCGGTAGCTTGCGCGGCGATGCCTTCCTGGCGGCCGGTGAAGCCCAATCCCTCGGTGGTGGTGGCTTTGACGGACACGCGGCTCTCGGGCAGCTCCAGCAATTCGGCGAGGCGGGCGACCATGGCGGCGCGGTGCGGACCGACCTTCGGGCGCTCGCAGATGATGGTGACGTCGACATGCTGGATGCGTCCGCCGGCGGCGGCGACCAGGTCGGCGACATATTGCAGGAAGATCGCCGAATCGGCGCCTTTCCAGCGGGGATCGGTCGGCGGGAAATGGCGGCCGATATCGCCGGCGGCGATGCAGCCCAGCAGCGCGTCGGTCAGCGCGTGCAGCGCCGCGTCGGCGTCGGAATGGCCTTCCAGCCCATGGGTGTGCGGCACCTGGATATTGCAGAGCGTGATGAACTCGCCCTCCTCGAAACGGTGCACGTCGTACCCCGAGGCGACACGCACCTCGCCGGGCCGGGCGAACCTCGCACCGGCGCGGGAAAGGTCCTGGCGGGTGGTGATCTTGACGTTGTCCTCATGGCCTTCGACCAGCGCCACCGGAACGCCGTTGGCCTCCAGCACGGCGGCGTCGTCGGTCAGCTCGCGGCCCGCGGCCTGGCGATGCGCGTCGAGGATCTCGGCATAGTGGAAGCCCTGCGGCGTCTGGGCGCGGAACAGCGCGTCGCGCGGTTCGGTGCCGACGATCATCCCGTCCTTGCCGCGCTTCAAGGTGTCATGAACGGGCAGGGCGGGAATGGCGCCCTTGCCGGTCTTCAGCGCCTTCAGCACGCGATGGATGATGCCGGGATCGACGAAGGGGCGGGCGCCGTCATGGATCAGCACCATGTCGGGGGGATTGTCCGCCAGAGCCTCGAGGCCGAGCCGCACGGAGTCCTGACGCGTGGCGCCGCCGTGGATCGGCGGATTGAGGCGCAGGCCGGCCGCGGCGGCCTCGTAGCGGTGGCGGTCGTCGGGGTGAATGACGGCGCGCACCTCGGCGATGTCGGGGTGGGCGGCGAGCAGGCCGAGCGAATGGCGCAGCAGCGGACGGCCGTCCAGCTCCATCCATTGCTTGGGCAGATCACCCCCGAAACGGTTGCCCCGGCCAGCGGCAACAACCAACGCCACGACACGCGCCATTACGACTTCCTTCACTATTGAACGCACTCCTATAGGCGGACCGCGCTTCCTTGCCAAGAGCTTAGGCGGAACCTTATAGTTCCCCGCATGATTTCCGCCGCCTTGCTCAGCTGTATCGCCACCTTCTTCATGCTGCCCGCCGCGCTGTCGCCCTGGATCGGCGACGCCCGGCCCGGCTGGCCTTTCTGGCGCAATCTGGTGATTGCGCTGCTGTGGGCGCAATTCATGACCTGGCACCTGATGTGGGGGCGATGGTCGGCGGCCTTGACCGCGGATCTCTGGGTCACTATCTGCGCCGCGCTGACGCTGTTCGGTTTGACCGCCTTGTTCAACCGCCAGGCTTGGCGGTTGAACGCGCTGATGATGCCTTATCTAATTCTGCTGGCCGTTCTCGCAAGCTTCGCCGCCTCGCGCGGGCCGATCGCCGTGTCCGGCCACGCGCCATCGGCCTGGATCGATCTGCATATCCTGGTCTCGGTCACCACGCTGGGGCTGTTGACCCTGGCGGCGGCGGCGGCGCTGGGCAGCTTCATCCAATCCCGCGCGCTGAAAAATAAGACCCCGAACCGCCTGTCGCGCCAGCTCCCTTCGGTGTCGGATAGCGAGAAGCTCTATGAAGGGCTGCTGATCCTGTCCGAGGCCGTGCTGGCGATCGGCGTCGCCACCGGCATGGCGACCGAATTCGCCGAGACCGGAAGGCTGCTGGTTTTCGATCACAAAACCCTGTTCTCGCTGCTCGCCTTCGCTTTGATCGGCGGGCTGATCGCCGGCCGCCGCTGGGGCGGCGTGCGGGGCCAGATGGCGGTGCGGCTATTGCTGGTGGCCTATTCCTTCGTGCTGCTGGGCTATTTTGGCGTGAAATTCGTCAGGCAAGTGCTTTTGTCATAGGCAGCGCCCTTTTTCCCGCCTAAAATTTCCGCAATTTTTGCAATTGCTCTGACAAGGCTGCATACTTATTATGCACCGCTTTTCAAGGACCGGCTTATTTCAATGACTGTGAAGATCGGACCGATAACCCTCGACAACCCCGTGATCCTGGCTCCCATGTCGGGCGTCACGGACATGCCGTTCCGCCGCCTGGCCAAGCGCTGCGGCGCCGGCCTCGTCGTGTCCGAGATGATCGCCAGCCAGGCCATGATCCGCGCCAACCGCCAGACCATGAAGATGGCGACCTCCTGCGCCGAGGAATTCCCCATGTCGGTGCAGCTGGCCGGCTGCGAGCCCGAGGTGATGGCCGAGGCCGCCAAGCTGAACCAGGATCGTGGCGCCGCCATCATCGACATCAATATGGGCTGTCCGGTGAAGAAGGTGGTCAATGGCGATGCCGGCTCGGCGCTGATGCGCAATGAGAAGCTGGCCGGTGATATCATCGCGGCGGTGGTCAAGGCGGTCGATCTGCCGGTCACGTTGAAGATGCGTACCGGCTGGGATATGGACAGCCGCAACGCGCCGAACCTCGCGCGCATCGCCCAGGATGCTGGCGTGCAGATGGTCACCGTCCATGGCCGCACCCGCAATCAGCTTTATAACGGCCACGCCGATTGGAGCTTCATCCGCAAGGTCAAGGAAGCGGTGTCGATCCCGGTGATCGGCAATGGCGACATCAACACCTTCGAGGACGCCGCCGAGATGCTGCGTCTGTCGGGCGCCGACGGCGCGATGGTCGGGCGCGGCTCCTATGGCCGCCCGTGGTTCCCGGGCCAGGTCGCCCATTATCTGGCCACCGGCGAGCGCAAGCCCGATCCGTCGCTGCAGGAGCAGTTCGCCATCCTGATCGAGCATTTCGACAGCATGATCGAGCATTATGGCGAGGAAACCGGCTGCCGCCTGGGCCGCAAGCATATGGCCTGGTACACCAAGGGCCTGCCGGGCTCGGCCGAGTTCCGCAATGAGGTCAACAAATCCCTGTCCGCGAAGGCGGTCAGGGAGATGATGCACGCTTTCTACGATCCGCTGCTCGAACTGCAAGCCGCATGACTCGTAAGCTTGCTTACGTCGGTAAGACGGCCAGCGTTCCTCAGTTGGAGCCGGCGACGATCCTCAACGCCCTGGTATCGCCCATCGTCGTACTCGACGAGGAAGGTTTTATCGTTCAGGTAAACGGTTCCGCCGAGGATTTCTTCGAGATTTCCATGTCCCATCTGGTGGGGGTGGAGCTCAAGGATCTGTTGCCCGCCGACAGCCCGCTCTTCTCCGTCATCGACCATGCGCGCCAGACCGGCGCGCCGCTGGTCGAATATGGCATGGTGCTCGACAATCCCCGCATCGGCCACCGCATCATGGACATCCAGGTCTCGCCGTTGACGGAACGGCCCGGCTGGGTGGTTGTCGCCCTCCACGAACAATCGATCGCGGTCAAGATGGGCCATCAGCTGTCGCACCGCAATTCGGCCCGCTCGGTCAGCGCCATGGCCGCCATGCTGGCCCATGAGGTCAAGAACCCGCTGTCGGGGATTCGCGGCGCCGCGCAGTTGCTGGAGCAATATTGCGCGCCCGACGATCGCGTGCTGGCCCAGTTGATCCGCGACGAGGCCGACCGCATCTGCGCGCTGGTCGACCGCATGGAGATCTTCTCGGAGCAGCTGCCGCTCGAACCGGGCGCCGTCAATATCCACAGCGTGCTCGAGCATGTCCGCCGCATCGCCTCCGCCGGCTTCGGCAGTCATGTGCGCTTCGTCGAAAATTACGATCCGTCGCTGCCCCAGGTTCTGGGCAATCGCGACCAGCTGATCCAGGTGTTCCTCAATCTGGTGAAGAACGCCGCCGAGGCGGTTCCGGCCGAGGGCGGCGAGATCGTGCTGGGCACCGCCTTCCAGCATGGCGTGCGCCTGGCCGTGCCGGGCAGCGATTCGCGCGTGCATCTGCCGCTGATGATCAGCGTGCAGGACAATGGCGGCGGAATCTCCAAGGATCTGCACGAACATCTGTTCGATCCATTCGTCACCACCAAGATCACGGGCACCGGCCTGGGTCTGGCGCTGGTGGCGAAGATCGTCGGCGACCATGGCGGCGTGATCGAATTCGACAGCCAGCCGCGCCGAACCATTTTCCGGGTGATGCTGCCCATGGTCCCACAAGAACAAATTCGAGAGGATGAGGCGGAATGACCGGCTCCACTATTCTGGTCGCCGACGACGATCGCGGTATCCGCACTGTCTTGACCCAGGCTTTGGGGCGCGCCGGCTACGACGTGCGCACCACCGGCAACGCGGCGACCCTGTGGCGCTGGGTGTCGGACGGCGAGGGCGACCTCGTCATTACAGACGTGGTGATGCCCGACGAGAACGGCCTCGATTTGCTGCCGCGCATCAAGAAGATCCGCCCCGATCTGCGCATTGTCGTGATGAGCGCGCAAAGCACGCTGCTGACCGCGGTCAAGGCGGCCCAGCGCGGCGCCTTCGAATATCTGCCCAAGCCCTTCGACATCCGCCAGCTGGTCAATCTGGTGCAGCGCGCCTTGGCCACGCCGCGCGCGGCGTCCTCCGAAGCCAATGTCGAGGATGGCGAGGAAAAACTGCCGCTGATCGGCCGCTCGCCGGCCATGCAGGAGATCTACCGCACGCTGGCCCGCCTGATGTCCACCGATCTGACGGTGATGATTACCGGCGAGTCCGGCACGGGCAAGGAATTGGTCGCCCGCGCGCTGCATGATTACGGCAAGCGCCGCAACGGCCCCTTCGTCGCCATCAACATGGCTGCGATCCCGCGCGAGCTGATCGAATCGGAGCTGTTCGGCCATGAGAAGGGCGCCTTCACCGGCGCCACCCAGCGGTCGGCCGGCCGTTTCGAGCAGGCCGAAGGCGGCACGCTGTTCCTCGACGAGATCGGCGACATGCCGCCCGAGGCTCAGACCCGCCTGTTGCGCGTGCTGCAGGAAGGTGAATACACCACCGTCGGCGGCCGCACCGCGATCAAGGGCAATGTGCGCATCATCGCCGCCACCCATCGCGACCTGTCGCAGGCTATCCGGCAGGGTCTGTTCCGCGAGGATCTCTATTACCGTCTGAACGTCGTGCCGATCCGGCTGCCGCCTCTGCGCGAACGCGCCGAGGACATTCCAGAGCTGGTGCGCCATTTCCTGGCCCAGACCGCGACGCAGGGGTTGCCGCTCAAGGTGATCGACAGCACGGCGATGGAGCGCCTCAAGCGTCACAGATGGGCCGGCAATGTCCGCGAGCTGGAGAATCTTGTGCGCCGTCTGGCCGCGCTCTATTCCCAGGAAGTGATCGGCATCGAAGTGGTCGAGAGCGAACTGTCGGGCGGCGCGCCGCCGGCCGAGGCGGGCGACCAGGTCGAGGGCGAGGGGCTGTCGGCCACCGTCGAGCGTCATCTGCGTGAGTATTTCGCCGCCCACGCCGATGGCCTGCCGGCCGCCGGCGTCTATGACCGCGTCCTGCGCGAGGTCGAACGGCCTTTGCTGAGCCTGGCCCTGGAGGTCTCGCGCGGCAATCAGATCAAGGCGGCGGCGCTGCTGGGGCTGAACCGCAATACGCTGCGCAAGAAGATTCGCGAACTCGACATCGAGGTCGTGCGCGGCCAAGCGATGCTGGGGCCCTCGGCGGGGCACAGGCTGAAATAAGTGACCACGAAAGATTTCCAGGGCGCCTTGCTTATGAACGCTTTCGTTGTCCGAGTGACTCGTTGGAGCCGCGAGACCGATCTGGCCCGGCGGCTCGAGCTGGCGCTCACCGTCGCCGTGTTCGTCTCCGGCATCGCCACCTTCGCCGCGCTGACCCGCACCGGCCCGCTGGATAGGCCCAATCCGCGCACCGTTTTCTCGCTGATGGTGCTGGATCTGCTGCTGATCCTGCCGCTGATGGCGCTGATCGGGCGGCGCATCGCCACCGTCTGGGCCGAGCGGCGCGCCGGAGTGGCCGGCGCCAAGCTGCATGTGCGGCTGGTCATGATGTTCTCAATCGTCGCCATCCTGCCGACGATCCTGGTGGCGCTGCTGTCGGGTATCCTGATCAATATCGGCGTCGAGCAATGGTTCTCCAGTCGCGTCGCCACCGTGCTGGACGAGAGCCTGGCCGTCGCCAACGCCTATTTCGAGGAACATCAGCAGATCATCCGCGGCGATGCCGTGGCGATGGCCAGCGACATCGACCGCGAAGGCTTCGTGCTGATGAGCAATCCGAATCTGCTCAATCAGATGGTGGCCAGCCAGGCGGCGGTGCGCGGCCTGACCGAGGCCATCGTGTTCGACAGTTCGAACCGCATCCTGGCCCGCACCGGGCTGGCTTTCTCGATGGAAATGTCGCTCGACCGCCTGCCGCAATCGTCGGTCGCCCAAGCTCGAGCCGGCGAGGTGGCGGTGCTGACCAGTCCGGGCGACCAGCGCATGCGCGCGCTGATTCATCTCGACGGCACCTCGCCCGACGCTTTCCTCTATATCGGCCGCTTCGTCGATCCCAAAGTGCTCGACCACATGAGCCGTACCAATCGAGCGGTTGAGGAATATCAAAGACTTGAGGGAACCCGTTCAGGTCTCGAGATAGCGTTCTCGGCCCTGTTCGCGGTGATGGCGCTGCTGTTGCTGCTGGGCGCCATGTGGATTGGCCTGACCCTGGCCACGCGATTGGCCACCCCGATCATCCGCCTGATCGACGCCGCCGAGCGCGTGCGCGGCGGCGATCTGACGGCGCGGGTCGAGGAACCGGACAGCACCGACGAACTGTCCTCGCTGTCGCGCGCCTTCAACCGCATGACCAGCCAGCTCGCCGCGCAACGCACCGATCTGATGGACGTCAATCTGCAGCTCGACGAGCGCCGCCGCTTCACCGAAACCGTGCTGGCCGGCGTATCGGCCGGCGTGATTGGCCTCGACCGCGAAGGCAATGTGGAGCTGCCCAACCGTACCGCCATCGACTATCTGGCGGTCGATCCGGTGGCGATGATCGGCAACCCCTTCACCGACATCGTGCCCGAGGCCGCCGCCCTGCTGCGCGGCGCCGAGGACCGCCCGGAAAAGCCGGCGCAGGACGAAGTGACGCTGCTGCGCCATGGCCGTGCGCGGACATTGCTGGTACGCGTGGTGGCGGAACGGGTCGGCTCCGACGTGACGGGCTATGTGGTGACGCTCGACGACATCACGGCGCTGCTGGCGGCGCAGCGCCAGGCGGCCTGGGCCGACGTGGCGCGCCGCATCGCCCACGAGATCAAGAATCCGCTGACGCCGATCCAGCTGTCGGCCGAGCGCCTGAAGCGCCGCTATCTCAAGCAGGTCCAGGACGACAAGGAAACCTTCATCGCCTGCACCGACACCATCATCCGCCAGGTCGGCGATATCGGGCGCATGGTCGATGAGTTCTCGGCCTTCGCCCGCATGCCGCAGCCGGTGATGAAGCGTGAGGACCTCAAGACCATGGTGACCCAGGCGACCTTCCTGGCCCGCAACGGTTATCCCGATGTCGAGTTCGCGACGGACCTGCCGGAGGAGCCGGCGAGGCAACCGTGCGATTCACGTCAGATCGGTCAGGCGCTGACCAATTTGCTGAAAAACGCTGTCGAGGCTACTCTTCCGTCCGAGGAAGATCCGGAGCCGAGAACGAGCAAGGGACAGGTGGCCGTGAAGCTGTTCGAAAGCCAGGGGAGCTGGACCATCAGTGTCGAGGATAATGGCCGCGGCTTGCCTGAGCAGATGCGCGACCGGCTGACCGAGCCCTATGTCACGACGCGGGCCAAGGGAACCGGATTGGGCCTTGCCATCGTCAAGAAAATCATGGAAGACCATGGCGGTGAATTGGCGCTGGAAGACCGCGAAGGCGGTGGGGCCCGAGTCAGTCTGGTCTTTCGGCCTTTGGAATTCGACGATTCGATGAGCACGATAAACGATGGCGCATGACATCCTGATCGTCGATGACGAGGTCGATATCCGACTGCTCGTCAGCGGTATCCTGGCGGACGAAGGCTATGCCACCCGCGAGGCCGGCAATGCCGACCAGGCGCTGGAAGCGGTGCGCGCGCGCCGTCCCAGCCTGGTCCTGCTCGATATCTGGCTGCAGGGCAGCCGGCTCGACGGGCTCGGCATCCTGGCCGAGATCAAGCGGCATCATTTTGACGTGCCCGTGGTGATGATGA
>Ga0302314_10014408_pt1 | contig 13541 bp, 6 predicted proteins | sample III_Palsa_N2_3_FD_200533 | JGI IMG/M metagenome (GOLD analysis project Ga0302314, IMG submission 200533) | Peat permafrost microbial communities from Stordalen Mire near Abisko, Sweden - III_Palsa_N2_3 | ecosystem: Environmental > Terrestrial > Soil > Palsa > Peat permafrost | place: Sweden...
GGCCAACAGGCTCCTCAGAACCAAAAGCCTTCCGCCAACTCCCGCCAGGCCTATGAAGCGCCTGCACGCCCGGCTCCCAAGGGCATGGTCTCGCCCGTGACGGGCACGGCCCTCGGCGTTCAATTTACCGACGTGGCCAAGCAGGCCGGACTCAACGTCAAGACCATCTTTGGAGGCGAGCACCGCAACAAATATCTGCTGGAAACCACCGGCTGCGGCGCCGCCTTCTTTGACTACGATCAGGACGACTGGGTGGACATCTTTCTGGTCAACGGCTGGCGCTTCGAGGGCTTTCCCAAAGGCCAGGAGCCTATCTGCCGCCTTTTCAAGAACAACCGCGACGGTACCTTCACCGACGTCTCTCTCAAGGCGGGCCTGGCCCGCTCTGGCTGGGGACAGGCCTGCTGCGTGGGCGACTACAACAACGACGGCTGGAACGACCTCTTTGTCAGCTACTACGGCCAGAACGCCCTTTTCCGCAACAACGGCAACGGCACCTTTACTGACGTCACCAAACAGGCCGGGCTGCTGCAATCGCGCCTGCGCTGGAACTCCGGCTGCACCTTCCTCGATTACGACAAGGACGGGCATCTCGACCTGTTTGTCGGCAATTACATCGATTTCGATGTGAAAACCGCCCCGCTTCCAGAAGACGCCAACTGCACCTATAAGGGAATCCTGGTCGCTTGCGGGCCTCCCGGACTTGAAGGCGGGAAAAACCTGCTTTACCACAACAACGGCGACGGCACCTTTAGCGATGTCAGCGGCAAAGCCGGCATGAACGGCACCCTCGGCACCTATGCGCTGAGCTGCGCTGCCGCCGACCTGGACAATACCGGCTGGCCCAACATCTACGTCGCCAACGACTCCACATCCGCCACCTACTACGTGAACCAGAAGGACGGGACCTTCAAGGACGAAGCCATCGAGGCTGGAGTCGCCTATTCTCCCGACGGCAAACCCCAGGCAGGCATGGGCGTCTCGGTCGGCGACTACAACCGCGACGGCCTCCTGGACATTGTGAAGACCAACTTCGCCGGCGACACCGACTCCCTTTACATGAATCTGGGGGATGGCTCCTTCGACGACCGGACGTATCAGGCAGGGTTGGGCGTGAACACCCGCCTGCTCGGCTGGGGTGTCAGCTTCATCGACATTGACAACGACGGCTGGCTCGACATCCTGGTCGCCAACGGGCACGTCTACCCCGAAGTGAACGGCACCCAGGTCGACGCCGCTTATGCCGAGCGAAAGTATCTCTATCGCAACCTGCGCAACGGCCAGTTTGAAGACGTTAGCCTCGCCGGCGGACCCGGCATCCTTGCGCCGGTGCCGGCCCGCGGATTGGCCGTTGGCGACTACGACAACGACGGCAACCTGGACGCCGTGGTCAACTGCGTCAACGCGCCGCCCCAGCTCCTGCACTGCGAATCCACCCTTAACCGCAGTTGGATTAAGATCCGCACCGTTGGCACCCGGTCCAATCGGACCGGAATCGGGGCGCGGATCAAAGTCGTCGCCCAGTCAGGCACCCCGCTCCTGAACGCCAAGCCAGGCTCTCCTCTGCTCCAAATCGACGAAGTCCGCTCCTGTAACAGCTATTACTCGGCCAACGATCTCCGTATCCACTTTGGCCTCGGCGAAGCCAAACAGGCCGATCTGGTAGAAATCCACTGGCCCTCCTCCGCCGTGGACTCATGGAGGAACCTCGCCGTGAACCGCCTCTACGTACTGGAGGAAGGCGGGCGGATCTTGAAGACCGAAGACTTCGCACCCTTCCGCAAAAAGTCCTGACCCCCGCGGAATGCTATCGACGGGCTCTGCCCGACCCCAGCGCGAATGTCATACCCAAAACCGCCTCTGGGACCGGCGCGAGGCACCGTCAATTCCTATCGAACCAGGAGTCGTGTCTTCCTCAAGCGCCCTATGGCTTTCACCGCCCGCGTGAGATGAAGCCGCCTCGGCGGCCGTCGGCACTCAAAATCCCTCCATCAAAATCAACCATTTGATAGACAGAGAGAATGCGAAGGGCGCAGCAGAATCCCGCCTCAATCCTGCATTAACAAGACCTGGAAGCGTCACAGCGCCGAGCATCCGGGAGGCACAATTGTCATATCATTCACTCCGTAATTGTCCGCGCCAAGACATGCGATAATACGGTAGCGACACACTTGAACCGGCAATTCCAAACGCACCAACCCGGCCAGGAGCAACTCAGACCGCTCTGGTAAATCGCTTTATAGATGAGGCTTAGTGCCAAGAATCCACCGATTCACGGACTCTGGGTCTTTTACGGTTTCGAAATGTAAATGTTTCCAAGTATTGATATATCGTATTTACGTTCAAACCCCGTATTTTTTTGTGCTTCCCCGGTTGACAGAGCCGCTTTCGCTTGATATCGTTTCGATTGCTTCGGGGCATCTGTTTTTTGCTAACCCTAATCTTCTATTTGGGAAGCGAATGCCCCGGTCATTTAGCGAACCTGTCACCGTGACAGGCCAGCCTTGCTTGCGAACGGCGGGAACCAACCTGCCTGCCAGGCGGATAGACCATAAGTTCACACAAAAAAACAGAACCACCTTTTCAGGAGACCGCATGAAAAAGAGTTTTCATACAGCCCTCGCGCTGGGGCTTTTTGCCTGCGCGAGCATTCTGCTCACCGTGCCGGCCACAGCGCAATCGGTCTATGGGTCGCTCTTCGGCACCGTGTCGGATAAGACCGGGGCTGCCGTCGCGGGCGCCACGGTCACCATCAAGGACGAGGCCAAAGGCACCGTCGTAACCGTAATATCCAACGCATCCGGCGACTACACCGTCCCTCACCTTATCCCCGACATCTATGACCTGAAGGTCTCGGCCAAGGGATTCAAGAGTTTTGAGGCCAAGGGCATTGGCGTTGAAGCCGACACCGCGCCCCGCATCGATCCCACCCTGGATGTAGGCGGCAGCTCAGAGACTGTCGAAGTCAACGCCGACACGCAGCCGCAATTGAAGACGGAAAGCACCGACGTCTCCACTGTCTTCGATCAGCAGCAGGTTTCCAGTCTGCCGGTAGGCGACCAGAACTTTACCAACCTGCAGCTTCTGCTTCCCGGAGCCCAGCTTCTTGGCTGGTCGCACGCGGCCGATGAAAACCCGCAAGGTTCCAAGCAGATCCAGGTCGATGGCCAGGCCTTCGGCGGAACCGCATTCGAGCTGGACGGAACCGATAACGAGGATCCGATCCTCGGCATCATCGTCATCAACCCCGCCCTGGACGCGGTGACGGAAACCAAGATCACCACGCAAAACTTTGACGCCGAGTTGGGCAAGGCCGTTTCCGCGGTGGTCACCGCGCAAACCCGGTCCGGCACCAATACCTTCCACGGCAGCGCTTATGACTTCCGCACCGGCAACGCCAACTATGCCCGCGATCCCTACAGCGTGACGCCCGGAAAATTCGATCCCCTTACCAACCCGTCTGGCCTGCCTGCGGGATTGAAAAATCGCCTGGGCGCATCCATTGGCGGTCCGGCATTGAAGGATCGTCTATTCTTCTTCGGCAATTACGAAGCACAGCGCCAAAAGGTTGGCACCTCGGCCACGGACACCCTGCCCACCAGCCTGCTGACTGAGACTGCCCTCGGCAACAACACAACCAGTGCGGCCCAGATGGCTGCCGGGTACAAGGGCGCCGACTTCAGCGAATACCTTGCCCAGTTCGGTCTTGCCGGCACCCTTTACCCCACCACACCCGCGGAAGCTGCGGCAGCCGGCGTTGCAGTCTTCACGCCTTATCCCGACAACGTGGTTCCAACCTCGCTGCTTTCCCCTCAGGCTCTCAATCTCTTGAAGCTGCTGGAGCCCAGCACCGCGGGCGTCGGCCGGGGCATAGGCCTGACCGGCAGCGAAAACGGCCTGGATCAGAACTTCAAGCAAAGCGGCACCGGCCTGTTCAACAGCAACCAGTGGACCGAGCGCGTGGACTACACCATCAACGAGAAGATGCACGCATTTGAGCGCTTCTCGCGGTTCTGGGACACGCTGTCCGGCAAGGTCATGTTCGGCACCGCCGGCGGTCCGGGATTCGGCAGCGGCAACTACGGCGGCAACTCGAACGGCGCCAACGACAGCCTGGCTTCCGGCATGGACATCGCCCTCAGCCCCAAGCTGCTCACTGACTTCCGTCTCGGCTACTACCGCTACAACGTCATCGACACCAAGCACGACCAGGGCGTCGAGGAAGCCACGGCTCTCGGAATCAACGGCATCAACATCGGCGGCAACATCACCTCCGGCTCGCCCGGCTTCAACATCACCAATGTCCCTGGCGGCAGCGGCGGAACCAACGGCACCGTCTACGGCGACGGTCTGGGCATCAACCGCTGCAACTGCCCGCTGACCGAGCGCGAAGATCAGTTCCAGATCGTGAACAACTGGACTCGCATCATCGGCAACCATGCCATCAAGGTGGGCGCCGACCTTCGCTATGGACGCAACCTCCGCGTGCCTTCCGACAACGACCGCGCCGGACTCATGAACTTCAGCACGGGTCCGGAATCCTGGCCCTCCATCCCCAACGACGCGAACGGAAAACCGCAGCCTCAAGGCGGCTTGGGATTTGCCAGCTTCCTGATGGGCGACGTAACCAGCTTCAACCGCTACGTCTCCACCTCCACCAACGCCAAGGAATTCCAGAAGCGCACCTTCTTCTATGGGCAGGACACCTGGCGCGTCACCCGCAGCCTTACCCTCAACTTGGGCCTTCGCTGGGACATGTACTTCCCAGAGTCGGTCAATGGACCGGGCAACGGAGCCCTGCTGAACATCAGCGACGGCTATCTGCACGTGGCTGGAATCGGCGGCGTTCCTTCCGACCTCGGCTGGACCGTGGACAAGGCCAAGCAGTTCTCGCCGCGTCTCGGCGTCACCTACCAGATGGATCCAAAGACTGTCATTCGCGCCGGTTACGGTCGCAGCTTTGACACCGGCGTCTTCGGATCAACCTTCGGCCACACCGTCACGCAGAACATCCCGGTTCTGGCCAACCAGCAGATCAACTCGCCCAGCAACATTGGCGAAGCGTTCAATCTGTCGTCGGCGACCGGACCCACGCCGTACGCTCCCGTCCCGGTTCCAGCCGACGGCCTGTTGCCGAACCCCGGTTCGCAAGTCAGCTCCAGCTCACGGCCCAACCCGATGCACCTCACCACCATCGACGCATGGAACCTGAGCGTGCAGCGGTCTCTCACCCCCACCCTCTCCATCACCGCGGCGTATGTGGGCAACAAGGGAACGCATACCCTGGGTGACGGCGACAGCAACGGCACCAACCCCAATGAAGCAGCGATCACGCTGCCTGGCGCCAACAGCTACAACGGCCAGACCTTGCACTACGATCCCTCGGTCAAGACAGCTGCCCCGGCAGCCAATGGCGGAACCTCCACTACGCAACTCCTGCAGCGCTATTTTGCGGCAACGCTGAAAGCCTGCTCCGACCCCAATTACGTTTCGCCGGGGTCACCGTACGCCGGAGTTGCTTTGCCGGCGGGCGCCTGCGGATGGACCAACAGCATCGCGTACAGGGGCGACGATCAGAACACCGAATTCGACGCCCTGCAAGTGAACGTCGCGCAAACCATGAAAAACGGCCTCACCATGAACGCAAACTACGAGTGGGCCAAAGCCTTTGACGAGGAATCCGGTTACTACACCTGGAGTCACGTCATCACCCACGGCCAAGACAGCAACGTCCGCGATCAGCAACTTACGCTGTACGGCAGCTACGACCTTCCGTTCGGCAAGGGAAAGCAATACTTGCCCGGCGCAGGCCGCACAGCCGACCTGGTCGTTGGCGGCTGGCAGGTCAGCGACGTATCGCAATGGTCTGGCGGTTTGCCGTACACTCTCGGCTACAACGAGAGCGGCAATAACATAGACGATGGACCTGGCGACCCAAGCCAAACGCAAAGGTTGGCAACCAACGTCAGCAAATACAACCCCTACACCCACTCGCGCTGCATGTTCGATTGCGCTTCGACCGTTGCTCATTCGCTGGGTGACGGCACCTTTGTCAATCCAGGCCTGGATACCTTCGGCAACTCGGGCATCAACACCTATCGCGGTCCCAGGTTCTTCTCAACCGACCTCGCGCTCACCAAAGCATTCACCATTTGGGAGAACGTGGCCGTCAAGTTCCGCATGGACGCTTTCAACGCATTCAACCACATCACTGCGGGCCTTCCCGGTGGCAGCATCGAGACCGGCGGCCAGATCGGTGGCGAGGGTGGCGGCTGCGGACAAGGCAACGACTGCGGACCTCGTCAACTTGAGTTTTCTCTCCACATGCAGTTCTGATTCAGGAGAGGAGCCGCAACAAACCTCGGGGGGAGCTTCGGCTCCCCTCTTTCTTTTCTAAGAACCTGTCCAAAAACCGGGATTTGCCCACTTCCAACCCGACACAAACGCCCCGTGCCCCATCTATTCGCGTTTTTGCGAATGGGTGGAGACCCACCGGCTGCGCCACCTCAACCGGCCCCCTTGAGTTCGGTTTTTTGACAGGTTCTAAGCCCGTATCTCTCCTCATCGCCTGAAAGGGCTGCACGAAGCACTAAACTGTTGAGTAGGCTTCTTCCATGCATCGCACATTCATTGCTGCTTTCATCTTTGTAATCCTGTCATTTGCCCCATCCGCACAAGGCCGGCAAACCGCATCTCAACCCGGCAGCGATGCCGCTCAGCCTGAACCCACCCCATTTGAAGTGGCGCAGGGGCTCGCCGCAAAAGGCCGCCTCGACAAAGCAATGGCGCTGCTCGACAAGCTGGCCGCGCAAACCCCCGAGCCCCTCGGCGTAGAGCGTCTGCGCGGCATCATCTTCTACCAGAAGGAAGATTTCCCGCAGGCCATTGCCGCCTTTGCCAAGGCTTCCGAGCAGGATCCCAACGATCGCGAGTCCATCGAAATGCACGGCGTGAGCCTGTTCCGCACCGGGCGATCTCCTGAAGCTCTGCCCCTCCTTGAGCAGGCGCACGCCACGGTTGTCCGCGCCAATATTGACCCGGAATACGTACTCGGCCTTTGCTATACCGACGTAAGGCGCTACGACGATGCGCGCCACGCCTTTGCCACCCAGTACGGGTTTGCGCCCGACTCCGCCGAGGCATATCTGCTCGCCGCCCGGCTCTTCCTCCGTCGCGAACTCCCGGCGGAAGCGGCTGCGCAGGCTCGCAAGGCACTGGAGATCAATCCCGGTCTGCCGCTCGCCCATCAGCTTCTGGCGGAGGTCTCCCTGGCCAAAGCCGATGTCCCCGGCGCCATCCGCGAGTTGGAGGAAGAACGAAAGATCAACCCGCTGAACGGCCTTCTCTATGACCGCCTGGGCGACGCCTACCTGCGCAACGGGCAATATGAGAACGCCCAGCAGGCCCTTGACCGCGCCGTGCTGCTGGAGCCCAACGCCACCGCCCCTTACATCTTGCTGGGCCAGACCTTCCTCAAGCTCAACCAGCCCATCCAGGCGCTCCACTATCTCGATCACGCCGTCAAAATGGATCCCTCCAGCTACCTGATCCACAATCTGCTGGGCCAGGCCTTTAAAGCCACCGGCCAGGTGGAAGAGGCCAACCGGGAATTCCAAATGGTGGTTGACCTGCAAAACAACACCCGGCCCCCTGCGGGAAAATAGAACATGCGCCTCCTCCGCGGCCTTCTGCCTCGATGTTTGATTGCCTTTCTGGCAACTGTGCCGCTCGTGCTGGCCGCGCAGGCGCCGAGCCCGAAGCAAGCTGAAGCGCTCAAGCGCGCCGACACCGCTTTCCGCACCGGGTACGCAGCCAGGCAAGCCGGAAATCTTGAAGGGGCCCGGGTTCAATTCGCCGAAGCCGTACGTTTCGCGCCCCAAATCCCTGAAGGCCACGCGGCCTTGGGGGAAGTTCTCATTGAACTGGGCAAAGCGGCGCAGGCCATCCCGGAGTTTGAAGCCGCTCTCAATCTCAAGCCTGGCGATCAGAGCATCGAGGCGAATCTCGCGCTGGCCTACGCCAAATCCGGCGATCCGTCGAAGGCGATCCCGCAATTCAGCGCCGCTTACCAGTCATCGCAGCAACCTGACGGCCAGCCGGTTGACGCCGATTTCTGCAAGGCCTATGCAAGCGCGCTCGCTGCCATCGGCAAACAATCAGAAGCCATTCAGATGTTCCAGGAGGGAAATAAACGAGGCGGCGCAACAGCCGAGACCTGGGACGCCATCGGCTCGCTCTATGCCCAGTTGGGAAAATGGGCTGAAGCGCAGCCCCAGTTCGAATTCGCGCTCGCCTTCGACGCCAAGTATATTCCCGCCCGCATCCACCTCGGCATCGTCCAGCGCCAGCTACACGACCTCAATGCCGCGCTGGCCACTCTCCAGGCGGCGGTCATCGCCGATCCTTCCAATGCCCTTGTCCAGTCTGAATACGGCCGCACCCTCGAAGCCGCCGGCCAGGACGAAGCCGCCACCCCCTGCCTCGAACAGGCCATCAAGCTCAATCCCGATCTTCCCGGCGCGCAAAACGAACTGGCCATGGCTCTCCAGCGCCAGGGCCGCCAGCAGGAAGCCATCCCCTGGTTCCAGCAGGCACTCCAGCGCGATCCTCGCAACATCGGCGCGCTCACCAACCTCGGCCTTGCGCTCACCCTTACCGGCAAGGCCAAAGACGCCCTCGGTTACTTCCAGCAGGCCATGGCTGCCGCCCCGCCGGACGCCACTCTTTACAAGGATCAAGGCGTAGCCCACGTGCAACTCTCCGCCTTCGACGAAGCCATCGTTGACTTTCAGGCCGCCCTCAAGCTCGACCCCAACGATCCTCAGCTTCACTACGATCTGGGCATGGCCTACAAGTTCAAAGACCGCGTGGACGACGCCATCTCCGAACTCACCCGCGCCGGGCAGATGGACCCTACCCTGCAGGACCCTCCCTACACGCTCGGAATTCTCTACATGCAGACCGGCAAGCTCGATGAAGCGGTGGTCGAGCTTAAGAAGGCCGTGGCCCTGCGTCCCGAAAATGGAGATGCGTGGGCCATCCTGGGCAGCACGCTCAAACAGGACTCACGCCTGGACGAAGCCCGGGATGCTCTCATGAAAGCCATTCCGCTGCTCCCCGGCCAGCCCGGCCCGCGCGTCACCCTGGCTGGCGTGCTGGCCGAGCAGGCCGGAGCCGCGACCGCTGCCGCGGACGAAGCAGAAGCCGCCGGCGACCAGCAGAAGGCCGCCCAGTTGCGCGCCCAGGTCACAGACCTCCGCGCCCGGGCCGCCGAGTATCGCCGCCAGGGAGCCGATCTTGCCCGCAGCGCCGTGAGCCGGCAGAAAGCAAACTTCGCCATGAATGCCGGCAACCAGTTGCTGCTCAAAGGCCAGATCGCCGATGCCGTCGCCCACTACCAGGAAGCTGTTGCCGCCGATCCGACCTTCGCCGATCCGCACGCCCAGCTCGCCATTGCCTACACCCGTCTGGGCCGCAGCGCCGATGCAGCCGCGGAGCGCGCCAGGGCAGCAGGTCTCGCCGTATCAAAGTAAAAAACGAAGTCCGTAGCGTTTCGCCAGAAATCTTAGTCTATAACCATCTAGTTATATACAACAAACCGGCAGCCGGCCATTTTTTCTGGAAGCCTTCGCAACTACGCGCCAGGAAGGTGTTTTCGCTCGCCGCTGCGCCAGCTCGCATACGCCGCATCTAGAACCTGTTGGTTATGCAAGCCGTCCTCGGCGGTCGCGCGATACTGGCCTCGACCCTCAACCCAGTCAGAAAATGAATCCAGCATGAGCGTATAGCCGTCTGCGCTGGATACGGTCTGCCGCTCCTGCGCCTTCCCCGCCCGCCAAAGCACCACATCGACATCCGTGTCCACCGTCAGTCCATACTCGCTCACAATGGTGCCCGTCTCCCCCGTCACTTCGACCACGGTCCGGTAGACGCCGCGCGTACTCACCGTTACTGTGCCCATGGCGCCGCATTCGAAATCCAAACCGATGGCCGCATAAGCCTCAAGCGGAGCTGACCGCTCATCCGCGCGCGCCAGCGTGTTCACCGCGGTGACACGGCTGTTCATCGCAAAGCGCAGCGCATCGATGCAATGAATGCCCACATCGCCGATCGGTCCTCCGCAGGCCAACGCCGGATCGTAGATCCACTGCCGCGGGCTGCTTTCGGCCGGGAAGCAGAATTGCGCGTGCGCCAGCAGCGGCCGGCCAATCCGCCCCTCCGCGATCCACTCCCGCATCCGCTCGATGCTCCGGTTGTAGCGCAGGTTCTGAGCCACTCCCAGCAGGAGGCCCGCGTCCTTTGCGGCAGCAAGCATCTGCTCCACCTCGCCTGCGTTCATCCCCAACGGCTTTTCGCACAGCACATGCTTGCCATGCCCAAGCGCCAGCAAAACGTGGGGCAGGTGAAGCGCATCGGGCGAAGTGACAAAAACCGCATCGATATCCGGTGATGCGCAAAGCTCCTCTGCCGTGCGAAAGGTGTGCTCAACCGAGTATTTGCGCGCGTTCGCCTCGGCTTTCTCGAAATCGCGCCGCCACAACCCCGAAAGCGTGGAGACGCGCGCCCCCGGAAATGCCGGAACCAGCCGTTTCTCGCAATGATGACCAAAGCCCAGCAATCCGTAGCGAATCATGCTCGATCTCCCACGCAACAAATGTCGTTCTACTTCGACAACAGCGACTCTCGCCGTCCCACTTCCCACTGTTCGACCATCCGCCGGCCAGTGCCTGCAAATTCAGGACGGTCCTTCGCATAAGCCTCAACCTCCCTGGCAGTATCGGCCAGGGCATCTGCAATCTGCTCAAAGATCTTCAGAAACGTCCTTTGCGTCCCCAGGGAGCGTCTTTCTCCGAATTGAATCAGGTCCTTTGCCGACGGCCATTGGTTCGTTCCATTCATCGTCAGCGCCATCCGGTCATGGGGCAGGTAAATGGCAGTCGTGACCAGGTCGTAAACCGGAGCCAGGTGCGCATCGCCTTCCACGTCGTCATAGAGAATGCCGAAATTCTTCAAGTGAGCATCCCCATTGCGGATCGCGCAGTTCAACGCAATCAGAGCGAAAAGCCGCAAGCTCTCCTCAAGCAGCGCGTCAGAGCGGGCAAACTGCTGGAACCGCTTCATCACGGCGGTCTCGTAACTGCCGCGATACTTCTCCTCGGTGCGCCGCGCGTTCAGCACGCAGAAGTCTTCAAACCCGCGATACGAACCGTCGGCGCGCAGGTCGAACCGCTCCACCACCAGCGCGCTCCCATCGTCAGCCAGCCGATGCGGAGGAACCGGCAAGCCACAGTGCTGTGCCGCCTTCAGGCAAAAGAACTCATTGGCGGCCAATTCCGGAAATTCTCCGGGGTCCCAGAACTTGACGATATGCGTCGCGCCGCGAAACGACGGCGACAAAACGCGCTTCGCATCCGGTTCTCCGGAATGCTTCCCCTCGTCCCGCACCAGGACCTTGGGCTGCACTCCACTGATTCCCGAATGCACCGCAAACTTCTCGATCAGGTATCGGTAGAGTTCGCCGCCTCGCCGGTTCGCAATAATGTCGTCTACGGATTGAAACGGCACGTCTTCGTTCAGGACTGCGTCAACGGCGGTAAAGCGAATCCGGCCCAGTTGACTGCGCCCCACGATGGAGAGCATGTCCAGGTCATCGAACGTTCCCGTAGCCTTGGCAAAGGCCATGCGCAGCCGCTCCCGCAACGCACCTTCCGGCAGGTTCATTTCAAAGATCGGCGCAATGCCATAGGGCGTGTCCCATGAGGCAAGCCGCACCGGCATGGTGACGGACACAGCCCGTTCCGCCGCCGCTCCCGGATCGTAGACGAATGTGCTTCCCAGCCGCTGCCCTTCCGGCGCGCCAGCCGTCGGCCGATTCCGGTCCAGAGCTCCCGCGCTGTGACTATCGGTCCAGATCCTAATCATCGCCGGCGTCCTCTCTCAGAAGATCGTCGAGCGTCGGTCTCCGCGACTCAAGGGGGCCCAGCCGCAGCTCCAGTCCCACCGCCGCGAGAATGCGGGTGAGCTTCGAGTAGCCGAGATCGGTTGCGCGCCCATTCTCCAGCAGATTCATGGTGCGAAGACTGATCCCCGCCAGTTGAGCAACCTGCGACTGCGACACCTTTCTCAGCTTCCTCGCCGCAACAATTTGCAGTCCGATCTGTTCGAGGTCAAGCATACGCAATACATTACACTTATATCAATTTTCCGACAACTAAACGTAATATATTGCCTATTTTCCAATGCAGAACGTAGAAAAAATGAGATTCAATATATCGTCGGAAGTGGTCTGCCCGGTGAGGGAATCGAGCGCCCAAAGCCCTCGGTAAAGGTCCAGCAGGATCATCTCGTGGGGAATTCCGGCGGCATTTGCCCCGGCTGCGTCGCCCAGCGCGGCGAGCGTGGTGGTAATGGCCTGGTGGTGCCGCAGGCTGGTCAGCATTCCCGGCTCCGAGGCTGCGCCGCCGGTAGCCAGCGCCAATATCCGCTCCCGCAGTTCGGCAATCCCTTCGCCGGTCAGCGCCGACGTCCGCAGCGCAGGCAGGCCGTCCACCGCCGCGACTGCATCCCCTGCTTCCGCAAGATCGCATTTATTCACCACAGCCAGCGCAGGCCGGCCCTGCACTGCCTCAAGAAGCCGGTGCTCCTCATCGTTGAGCGACTCGGTCGCGTCCAGCACCACCAGCACCAGCGCCGCATCCGCCAGCGCCTCGCGGCTGCGCGCAATGCCCAACTGCTCGGCTTCTTCAAGCCCTTCGCGCAAACCCGCGGTATCCACCAGTTCCAGCGGAATCCCATCGAGCGAAATCCGCTCGGTCACCAGGTCGCGGGTCGTCCCCGGCGTGGCCGTCACAATCGCCCGCTCCCGCTGCACCAGCCGGTTGAACAACGAGCTCTTTCCGGCATTCGGCCGCCCTACAATGGCCAGCGTCAGGCCGTCATGCACAATCCGCCCGCGGGCAAACGAGGCCTCCAACGCCCGCAGAGGCGGCGTCAGCTCTTCGATGCGGCGCGCAATCTCGCTCTTTGCCGCCACATCCACATCGTCCTCGGCAAAGTCGATGCCCGCTTCCAACAATGCGATCAGTTCAACAAGCTCCTGCTTCAGCGGCCCAACGCGCCGGCTCAGCGCCCCACCCAGTTGGCCGGCAGCCTGGCGCGCCTGGGTCAGCGTCTGCGCTTCAATCAGGTCGCGCACCGCCTCGGCCTGGGTGAGATCGATGCGTCCGGCCAGGAAAGCCCGTTGCGTAAACTCGCCCGGTTCGGCCAGGCGCGCACCCAGATCCATCGCCCGCCGCAGCAGCAGTTCCAGCACCACCGGCGACCCATGCGCAGCAATCTCCACGACGTCCTCGGTGGTATACGAATTCGGCGCGGCGAAGAAGGTCACGAGAGCCTCGTCAATGCGTGTCGAATCGCGACTCTCAGCCGCATCGTCGCTCATGCTTTCCAGCACATCCGCCAGCCGCGCCCGCCCCGGCTCAAGCGGCTGCCGCAGCCGTACCAGCTGCGCCGCAATCTGCGCAGCCTCAGGCCCGCTCAGG
>Ga0302314_10014409_pt1 | contig 13539 bp, 10 predicted proteins | sample III_Palsa_N2_3_FD_200533 | JGI IMG/M metagenome (GOLD analysis project Ga0302314, IMG submission 200533) | Peat permafrost microbial communities from Stordalen Mire near Abisko, Sweden - III_Palsa_N2_3 | ecosystem: Environmental > Terrestrial > Soil > Palsa > Peat permafrost | place: Sweden...
CCTGCACGTCGCGGCGCTGGAAGGCTCGATCCACCAGCTTGCGCAGCCGCCGGTGATCCGGCTCGTCCTTCAGCAGCATATTGTTGGATAGGAGCCCCAACGTCTTGGGCATCCACCACTGCATCCCCGCGACGCCCGACTTGCCGGCATGCCGGCCTTCCTGGACGAAGAAGCCGTTGTCCTTGACCATGGCCAGCGTCGCGGCATGGGTCGTCGTCACCCAGGTCCGACCAACCAGCGGCATCTTGATCGGGATAACCGGCCCGGCCTCGCGCATGGCGGCGAAGGTCGGGAAGGGATCACGCTTGAACGCCGCGCTTTGAAGGTCGAACCTCAGCGGGCTGCCGCGACGATCTGTGACGCTCTGGCTGGCCATGGCGTCAGGATTCTGAACCTGCCGCGCGGAATTGACCAGAGGCTTCCGATCGGCCGCCCCTACAGCCCGGGATTGGCCAGCAGCGCATCTGGCCCGGCCGGTCGCGCATTGCCGGTGAGCGCCAGCGCCAGGCACGCCGGAAACAGGCGGTGCTCGACCGCCAGCACCCGGGCGGCGAGGGTGTCTTCGTCGTCACCCGACTGCACCGGTACGGCGGCCTGGCCGATGATCGGGCCGGCGTCGACGCTATCGACCACCCAATGGACGCTGCAGCCGTGCAGCTTGACGCCCGCGGCCAGGGCCTGTCGGTGGGAATGCAGGCCGGGAAAGGCAGGCAGCAGCGAGGGATGGACATTGATCATCCGTCCGGCCCAGGCGCCGACGAAGAACGGTGTCAGGATCCGCATATAGCCCGCCAGCACGACGAACTGGACGCCCGCCTCGCGCAGCACCGCGTCCATCGCCCGCTCGTGCGCCTCGCGATCCTGGCCAAACGGTTTGTGGTCGACGGCCCGCGCCGTCGCGCCGGCGCCGATCGCCTTGGCCAAGCCCGGCGCGTCCGGCCGATTGGACAGCACCAGCGCGATCTCGGCCGGATAGTCGGGCGCGTGGGCCGCCTGGATCAGGGCCAGGGCGTCCGAGCCGCGCCCCGAGATCAGGACGCCGACGCGCGTGCGACTCATTGCGTTTGGGGCGATGCGGTGTGCGGGGCCGCGACCAACTGACCGCAGACGAACGCCGTCTCGCCGGCGTCGAGCAGGCCGGCGAGCACTGCGGCGGCGTTGGCCGGTTTGACGATCAGGATGAAGCCCACCCCGCAGTTGAAGGTGCGCCGCAGTTCGTGATCGGCGACGCCGCCGACCTGTTGCAGCCACTGGAACACCGGCGGCAGGGCCCATGCGCTCCAGTCGAACTCAGGCTCCAGGCCGTCGGCGATGGCGCGCGGCGGGTTCTCGATCAGGCCGCCGCCGGTGATGTGCGCGCCGCCCTCGATCAGGCCCGCCTTGATCAGCGGCAGGATGCCCGCGACATAGATGCGCGTGGGCGCCATCAGGGCCTCGCCCAGGCTTTGGCCCGCATCGAACGGGGCGGGCGCGTCCCAGGCCAGGCCCGACATCTCGACGATGCGGCGTACCATCGAGTAGCCGTTGGAATGGGGACCGGAGGAGGCGAGGCCGATCAGAAGATCGCCCGCCGCCTGATTCTGAAGCCTCGGCAGCACCGCGCCGCGTTCGACCGCGCCGATCGAAAAGCCGGCTAGGTCATAGTCACCGGCGCCATACATGCCAGGCATCTCCGCGGTCTCGCCGCCGACCAGGGCCGCGCCGGCCTGGCGGCAGCCCTCGGCGATGCCCGCGATCACGCGTCGGGCGACCTCCAGCTCCAGCTTGCCGGTGGCGTAGTAGTCGAGGAACATCAGGGGCTCGGCGCCCTGGGCCAGCAGATCGTTGACGCACATGGCCACCAGGTCGATCCCGACCGTATCGTGATGGCCGCTTTCGATCGCCACCTTCAGCTTGGTGCCGACCCCGTCAGTGGTCGAGACGATCAGCGGGTCGACAAAGCCAGCGGCCTTCAGGTCGAACAGTGCCCCGAACCCGCCCAGCGAGGCGTCCGCGCCGGGGCGCCGGGTCGCTTTGGCGAGAGGCTTGATCGCCTCGACCAGGGCCGCGCCCGCATCAATGTCGACGCCGGAATCAGCATAGGTCAGCCCGTTGGAGGCCGGTCCATTCGGAGCAAGGCTGGAAGGCCGTTTCGTCATCACTCATAGTCCCAGGATTGGCGCGCCCCGCCAGCAACACAACCGTGACTGTCAGGGAACGTCATTTTTCGGCCCAACTTCGATCGACCCTTGCCAGGGCACCGATTCCTCGCGCTATAGCTAACCGATGACGCCCATCACCACCACCGTGGAACTGCAGGCTTTCTGCGACCGTATCGCCGACGCCCCGTTCATCGCCGTCGACACCGAATTCATGCGTGAGACCACCTATTGGCCCAAGCTGTGCCTGATCCAGGTGGCTGCGCCAGCGATGGCCGCGGTGATCGACCCGTTGGCCGAAGGGATCGATCTGGCGCCGCTGCTGGCCGTGCTGGCGGACGAGAAGGTCGACAAGGTGTTTCACGCCGCCCGCCAGGACGTCGAGATCTTCAACAATCTGGGCGTGTTGCCCAAGCCGCTGTTCGATACCCAGATCGCGGGCATGGCCGCCGGCTTTGGCGAACAGATCGCCTATGACGCCCTGGTCCGCCAGATGCTGAAGATCGACCTGGACAAGTCCAGCCGCTTCACCGACTGGGCGCACCGGCCGCTCAGCGACGCCCAGCTGACCTACGCCCTGGCCGACGTCACCCATCTGGCCGACCTCTATCCGATCCTGCGCGAGCGCCTGGAGAAGGCCGGCCGGCTGGCCTGGGTGATGGAAGAGATGGCCCAGCTGATCGACCCGGCCCTCTATGACGTCGAACCGGAAAACGCCTGGAAGCGACTGAAACCCCGCAAATACGCCGCGAAATATCTGGCCGTGCTGCGCGGCGTGGCCGCCTGGCGCGAACGCACCGCCCAAATGCGCGACCAGCCGCGCGGACGGATTCTCAAGGACGACGCGATCGATGAGATCGCCACCCAGGCGCCGACCGACGCCGATGGCCTGAACCGCCTGCGCTCGGTGCCCAAGGGGTTCGCCGGTTCGAGGTTCGGGCCGGAGCTGATCGAGGCGATCAAGGCCGCGCTGAAGGACCCCGAGGGTTACGCGCCCACCATCGAACGCAACGGCGCCACGCCGTCGCCGGCCTCGGGCGCGATCGTCGAACTCTTGAAGGTATTGCTCAAGGCGCGCGCCGAGGATGCCGGCGTGGCGTCCAAACTGATCGCCACGGTGTCGGACCTGGAAAAGATCGCTGGCGACGACGGCGCCGACACCCCGGCGCTGCAGGGTTGGCGGCGCGAAGCCTTTGGTGAGGACGCCCTGCGGCTCAAACACGGCGAACTGGCCCTGGTGCTGGACGGCGCGCGCGTTCGCGTGGTCGAGGTCCGCCGTGCGCCGAGGGTTCCCGCAGCGGAGTAGGGAACAGCCCTACCGCCCCGCCTTGGCCCCGCCGATCTTCAGGCCCAGGCCCAGTTGGTCGGCCAGGGTGCTGGCGCGTTTGGCGGTCTGTTCGCCCAGCAGCATGTCGGCCCAGCGGTCGTCGGCGCCGAGCCAGAGCGCCGCGCCCTGAATCTCCAATCGCGAGCGGGCCAGCAGCTTGGCGCTCCGCCCGGACAGGTCGCAGCCCAGCCGCACCGCCGCGCCGAGCGCCCGCGCGCGCTGATAGCGGTCGTCGGACAGGATGCGGCTGAGCAAAGCGCCGTCCGGCGGCGAGGCCGAACTGGTATGGCGCGCGAACAGCGCCGCCGCCAGGAAGGCCCGTTCGGGGTGGGTCAGCCCGGAGATCGGCGCGCGCAGCACCTGCTCGAACACCAGGTCGGCGCGGTGGTCGGGATGCAGGCGCGCACCCAGATCCGCCAGGCGGCAGGCCGCGGCGGTCAACTTGCGATCTCGCCCCTCGAACAACGGCGTCAGTTTGGAGAATACCGGCGTGAGCCAGGTCTCCAACGCTGGGCCCAGGTCGTGATCCACACCCTCGCGGGCGCCCATCGCCGCGCAGCCTTCGATCAGCGGATCGAGCCGGCGCACCGTCGGGTCCATGGCCTCGAACAACAAGCCTTCGCGCAGGCCATAGGCGGACATCGAGATCCGCTCCAGGCCCAGGCGTTCGATCAGGCCCTCCAGCACGATGGCCGCATACGGCATGGTCTCGAGGCGTCGCTTGGACACGCCTGGGATTCGATCGAGGGAGCCCTTGGACTGGCGGGCGATGAAGCGGGCGGCGTCCAGGGCGTCGGCGGCCGCGATCTCGTACTGATGCACGATCTGCAGCGGATAGCCGGCGATGCGCATCTGCAGCAGGGCCAGGTTCCGCCAGCCGCCCCCGACGGCGTAGAAGACGCGGGCGGAAAAGTCTTGTTCGATTTCCTCCAGCACCTTGGCCGTGCGGGTCCGCGCACGCAGGACGTCGAACCCCTCGGCGCCGCGCAGGGCGAAGGCTCCCAGCGGCAGGGACAGGCCCTCGCAGGGCAGGCCGTCACGCAGCCGGGTCAGCTCCAGGCTGGAGCCGCCCAGATCGCCGGCCACGCCGTCGGCCTCGGGCGTGCCCGCCAGCACGCCGAGCGCCGAATACCGGGCTTCTTCCTCGCCGGTCAGCACCCTTACGTCCATGCCCGCCGCGGACTTGACCAGGCTGACGAACTCCGGCCCGTCGCTGGCGTCGCGCACCGCCGCGGTGGCGACCACGAAGATCTGTGCCCGATCGGCGGCGTCGAGCACGGCCCTGAACCGCTTCAGGGTGGTCAAGGTGGCGGCGACGCCATCTGGCGACAGACGGCCCGTGCGGGCGACGTCGCGCCCGAGGCCGGCCAGGACCTTTTCGTTGAACACGGTCCAGATCGCCCGGCCCTCAAGCCGGTAGATGACCAGGCGGACGGAGTTGGATCCGACATCGATGACCGCCGCGTCCCGCGGCAGACTGGACAGAGACGGCCGAAATGGGATGCCAGTTTCGGCCGTCATTGTACTCTAAACCCACTGGGTGGGGCCCTTGTCAGCCCATCGGACGATTCCGTCCGGAGGGAAACGGCTTTAGCGCTTGGCGCCGACATGCTCGAACGCGCGGGGCAGATCCTTGACCTTCTGGCCACGCCCAGAAAGGCTTGGATTGGTAATGAAGTACTGGTGGGCGGAGAAGGCGCCCTTGGCGGCCCAACCCTGGGCGCGCCGGTAGTGACCCGCGCTGTCCAGGTCCCAGCTCTGGGCCACGTCGTTGATGTTGGCCACCATGATCTGTTGCAGCACCTGCTGGTGCACGGTCGGGTTCTCCACCGGCACCAGCGACTCGACCCGCCGGTCCAGGTTGCGCGGCATCCAGTCGGCAGAGTAGATGAACACCCGCGCCTTGGCGCTGGGCAGCTCGTGACCGTTGGCGAAGGCGACGATGCGCGCGTGCTCCAGGAACCGCCCGACGATGCTTTTGACCCGGATATTGTCCGACAGGCCAACGACGCCGGGGCGCAGGCAGCAGATGCCGCGAATGATCAGCTCGATCCGGACGCCAGCCTGGCTGGCGCGATAGAGCGCGTCGATGATCACCGGATCCACCAGTGAGTTGAGCTTGGCCCAGATCGCCGCCGGCTTGCCGGCCTGAGCGTTGGCCGCCTCCTGGGCGATCATCCGCAGCAGATCGGCTTTCATGGTCACTGGCGAGAACGACAGCCGTTCCAGCCGCTCCGGCATGGCGTAGCCGGTGATGAAATTGAACACCCGGCCGGAATCGCGCCCCATCACAGGGTCGCAAGTGAACAGCGACAGGTCGGTGTAGATCTTGGCGGTCTGCGGGTGATAGTTGCCGGTGCCGAAATGGCAGTAGGTCCTCAGGCTGTCACCCTCGCGTCGGACGACGATCGACAGCTTGGCGTGGGTCTTATACTCGACGAAGCCGAACACCACATGGACCCCGGCGTGTTCCAGGTCGCGGGCCCATTTCAGGTTGGCCGCCTCGTCGAAGCGCGCCTTGATCTCAACCAGCGCGGTGACGTTCTTTCCATTGTCGGCCGCGTCGATCAGCGCCGCGACGATCGGGCTGTCCTTGGATGTGCGGTACAGCGTCTGCTTGATCGCCAGCACATCCGGATCCAGCGCCGCCTGACGCAGGAACTGGACCACCACGTCGAAGCTCTCGAACGGATGGTGGACCAGGATATCCTTTTCGCGGATCGCGGCGAAGCAGTCCCCGCCGTGGTCGCGGATGCGTTCGGGAAAGCGCGGCTCGAACGGCTTGAACTTCAGGTCCTGCCGATCCGCGGGAATGAGCTGGGCCAGTTCGTCCAGGCCGAGCATGCCGTCGATCAGCACCACGTCCTGTGGCTCCGCGCGCAGGGCGCCCAGGATAAAGCCCCGAAGTTCCTCCGGCATGTGGCTTTCCAGCTCGACTCGGACGACCGAGCCCATCCGCCGCTGCTTCAGCCGCACCTCGAACTCGCGGACCAGGTCTTCGGCCTCTTCCTCGATTTCCAGCTCGCTGTCGCGGATCAGGCGGAACACGCCGCGGGCCTCGACCTGATAGCCGGGGAACAGGTGATCGAGGAACAGCGCAAGAATGTTGTCGAGCGAGATGAACCGGCGGTGGGGCCGTTTGCCACGGCCGTTCGTGGTCAGCGGAAGCTCCCAGAACCGCGCCACCTGCGCGGGCACAGGCACCAGCGCATAAAGCGGACGTCCATCGGTCTTGCGCTTCAGCTTGAGGACCAGCGAGAAGGCCAGATTGGGGATGAACGGAAACGGATGCGCCGGATCAATCGCCAGCGGCGTCAGCACGGGAAACAGCTGGTTCTGAAAGAGCTCGGCCAGCCAGGCGTGCTCGGTCGCGGTCACATCGCCGGTGTGGATCAGATGCAGGCCGGCGGTGCGCAGTTCGCCGCGCAGATCGCGCCACTGGCGCTGCTGTTCGGCCATCAGCACGGCGGCTGACGCGTTGACGCGGGCGAGCTGCTCGGCCGGGGTCAGACCGTCCTGGCTGAGCACTCGCACGCCTTCGCGGACCTGGCCCTTCAGGCCGGCGACCCGCACCATGTAGAATTCATCGAGGTTGTTGGCCGAAATGGACAGGAATCGCAGCCGCTCCAACAGAGGATGGCGCGTGTTCTCGCTTTCCTCCATCACCCGCTCATTGAACGCCAGCCAGGAAAGCTCGCGGTTGAAGAACCGCTCCGGCGAATTGATCAGCGCGGCGTCCAGCGCCGGGCTCGATGGCACTGAAGCCAGGCTTGCCGGAATGGCCGCGGTGATCGCGGTGTCGGTCATGGCGGCTCCTATGCGCGACGGTAGCTTGTCGCGCAGCCGGCGGCTCGCCGCAACCGCTCACTCGCCGAAGTCGAACGTTTCGCCTTCGATTTCAAAAAACTGTCGTGCAAGCGCCCGCGAAACCTGCCGATGATCCGCCACCGCCGCTTCGTCCAGTCGATCGACGATCTCCCGGGCGCTCGCGGAGGAACGTTCAATTCGCCTGAGCAGATAAGGAATCAGATCATCTGATGGCGTTATATTCCGTTCACGGAAGAAATGCTGCAACAAGCCTTCCAGAACCAGATCATCCGGCGGCTGCAGCTCGGCCACGGGCATGGCGTTCAGTCGTGAACGCAGATCGGGCAGGTCGGCGGGCCAGCCTTGTGGCGCGACCAGGGCGGTCAGCAGCAGCCCGCCGCCCTCGTCGCCAGCCATGTTGATCAGATGAAACAGGGTGTCGTCCGCCACACCCCTGTCGGCGTCTTCGATCAGGATCGGCCGCCCCTGGAACGGCGCCAGGTCCGTGGCGATTGATCCGTCCGCGGCGGTCAGCACCGTCGCGCCGACCTTGGCGGCCCAGGCCTGCGCCAGATGGCTCTTGCCCGAACCGATGGGGCCGATCAGCGCCAGACATCCGCCAAACCAGGCGGGCCAAGCGTCCACGGCTCGTACTGCGTCGGCATTGGTCGGCGATACGATGAAATCTTCGCGGCGAAAGCTGCTCGGCCGCCGCAACTCTAGGCGCAGTTGGCGAGCCACTCGGTTTGTCCAAATCTAATCAACACGTCCGAATCATAGCGAAAACAGCGAGCGGCGTCGACTGCGCCCCCCGAATCAACTGTTAGGCTTAAGGGGACAAGGACTCCCCGGACGAATATTGCGGGCTTATGGTGGGAATGCAGACAGTCCGCCCGCGGCCGGCGCGCCGATAAGATCGAACCGCTCCGGCGGCTCGTCCAGGCTGGGCCGGCGTCGCAGTTCGATCACCGGCTTGGTGAGTTTCGCCAGGGCGTCCACCATCGCCTGATGCCCCGCTGCCACGGCCGGCTCATAGGCCTTCCAGTCGCGGATCTCCACATTGTCCATCTTGGGCGCCACCAGCAGGTCCGAGGCTTCGCGGTTGGCCATCCAGTCGCCGCTGGTCGAGACCGTCGCGGCCCGCATCAACAGGGAGACGATCGGCGGCCCCTTGCGCCACTCGCCGGAGAGGATCCACCGCCAGACCGAGCTTGGCCGGGCCACGTCGTCGGCGGTGATGTTGCGGCCGCGCGTGACGTCCACCCCCACGATCGGCCCCAGATGCATGGCGCGCATCACATCGGTGGGGAAGTTCTTCATCACCGCTCCGTCCACCAGCACGTTGTTGTCCTGGGTGACCGGCGGCAGCAGGCCGGGGATGGCGATGCTGGCGCGCAGTGCGTTTCGCAGCGAGCCCCGGCGATGCAGCTGGTAGGCGCCCGACGTCAGGTTGGAGGAGATGCAGAAGAAGGGCAGCCACAGGTCCGAAATCTGCTTGTCGCCGAAATGCTCCTTCAGCCGCGCGTTGACGACCAGGCCGTGGGTCATGGCGATCAGGGGCGCCGCCACGTCGCTGACCGGGCTGCTCTCGACAAAGGCCTTGCGGATGCGCCAGTCGATCTCCTCGTCGTCCCAGCCCATGGCGACGGCGCCGGCCACAATCGCCCCCATCGACACGCCGCCCACGAAGTCGATCGGCACCCCGGCCTCGCGCAGGGCTCGCACGGCGCCGACATGGGCGTAGGCGCGCGCTCCGCCCCCTGACAGCACCAGGCCCACCGACAGGCCGGTGATGGCGCGGGCCATGCGCTGGGTGTCGCTCAGCTCGTGTTCGCGGATATGGAACAGCCTGGCGGGGCGAACCGCGTCCATCCAGGCTTCCGACTGTCCAGGCGCGTGGCCGGTCGGGTGCAGCAGGATCAGATCGACCAGCTGCTGGCTTTGCAGCGGCGCCGAGGCGTTCAGGTCCACCTTTCGCGGCGGGGCCTGATCGCCCAGGCCGATGCGGAACAGCCTGTCCACCTGGCGCGCCACGATCAGCTTCCAGTTGGCCTGCATCGCCTCGGCGGCGTAGAGTACGAAATCGTGGCTCTGCTCGACATTGGAGAACCATTCGGTCGGCGCGCTGATCGATTCGTCGCCGACCGTGGTGACCGAAAAGCCGAGCCGTCGGATTTCCGCGGCGATGTGTTCGACCAGTTCGCGCACCTGCACGTCGCCGGTCAGGCCGATGAAGCCGAACACGCTGGGCTCGCCGACCGAGCTGTTCGCGGCGGTCTGGCGCGCGCGCAGGATCATCAGCCGGGCCAGCTCCAGCATCACCCCTGGATCGCGGGCAGCGACGTCGAAGAAGGTATCGCGCGACAGCGACAGCACCTCGCTGTCGCGCAGGGCGACCACGGTCGAGGAATGGACCGTGCCGGCGATCATCGCCATCTCCCCGGCGGGCTCGCCAGGCCGGACCACGCCCAGAAAAATTGATTCCTGGCCCGCGCCGCGCCGGAACACGCCAAGGCGTCCGGTTCGCAGGAAGAACAGCTGATCGGCCGTCTCGCCAGCGGCGCAGAGCGTCTGGCCGCCGGGGATGGAGAACCAGCTCACGTTCGGATTGGCGGCTTCGCCGGTGAACAGCCTGGCGAGCGCGGTGTCGGCGGCGTGAGGTGGCGGCGCGGTCACGGCGCTTTCACTACCGTCTGGCGGCCTCGGGCCAGAGTGTCTGGCCGGTCATCCCGCCGATGGCGAACAGGCTGGCCAATTCGGCGCGCAGATTGCCCGGCCCGACGCCGCCGTCGAGCACCACATAACGCGACAGCCGGATGGAGCCGTCCGGTTCGGCCAGGAACTTGCCCAGGGCGAACTGGTGATTCAGCCGCTCGGCCAGGGCGACTCGATCGACCTTGGGTCCCGGATCGAAGCTGATGATGGCCTCCAGCCCGTGACAGATCGCCTCGACCCCCGTTGGCGTCGGCGTCGGATCGCACGACTTGGCGTAGACCCCGACATTGAGGCCGCCACGCGTCTTGGCGGTCACCACCGACCGGCCCTCGCTGGTCACGGCCTGGATGTCGCCGGCCTTCAGGCTCTGAAGCGCGGCGAGCACCGCATTGGTGTTCCAATGATCGATCGCCTCGTTCGTCTGGTCGTTCGCGGCGCCCATAGGGGTCAAGCCGACGCAAATCAGGCTCAGCACAAATCCGAGCCGCAGGCATTTCATGGACTCAATCCTCTCAAACTACGGGCGCGAGAGTCGCAGACCCTTTGGTCGCGGGCAAGTCAGACGCCCTGGTGGCTCAGGCGTGGGCGCGGGTCCTGCGGCCCTCCATGAACTGCCAGATCAGCAGTACGGGAATGCCGATGGCGACGTCCCGCGCGCGTTTCAGCAGCGACAAGGCCAGCGCGGCCTCGGGGGGCAGGCCGAACAGCGGGCCGAGCAAGGCGTAGGCGCCTTCCTGAACGCCCAGACCGGCCGGCGCCATGAAGGCGGCGTTCTTGATCGCGAACAGCAGGCTCTCAATGGCGATCACCGATATGATCGGCAGCGGCCGGTCCATCAGCCAAAGGATCAGCCAGGTGCCGAGCGCGGCGGCGATCCAGCAGCCGACATGGGTGGCCAGGCCGGCCCAAAGACGCGCGGGCTGGCCGTAGGCGGTCTCGACCACCCTGTTGACCTCGGCAGAGTGGGCCGCCGCTCGCGGCGCGATCCGCGCCGCGAGCCGCTCAAGGGGCGCAAGTCCGCGCCGTTGGGCGAAGACGAAGCCCGCGACCAGCATAGCCACGACGACCAATCCGCTCAGCACCGAATAGATCAGGTGATCGTGAGTGGAGACGCCATCCAGCCGCCTGATCAGGATCCCGACACCAAAGAGAGTGTAGATCAGCTGCGCGACGATCTCGACCGTCAGGTCGACCACCCCCGAGCCGACCACCTGGGCGCCCGCGACGCCTCCCAGAACCATGGCGCGCGTGGCGATGACGAAGCCGCCAAGCTGTGAGAAGGGTAGCACGTCCGACGCAGCTTCGCGCATCAGCCGGCCCCAGACGAACATGCCGTACCGCCTCACGGATGCGCCGGGCGCGACGAGGAACCAGGCCAGGCCCAGGGGGGCGAACAGCGCCAGCTGGGCCGCGATGACCATGACCGACCCGCTCCATCCGACCGGCGCCATGGCCCGCAGGACGGCATGATAGTTGAAATAGGCAATGACTGTCGTGGCGATAGCGACGCCCAAAACAGCCACGGCGATAGGCGCCGCGGACGAAAGCTTAGTCATCGATGACCGCGCCATCGCGTCTGACCCTCAGCCGGGTTCCGCGCCACTCTACGCGATTGTCCAGGAAGGCGGTGATGAACACGCCGAACGACAACAGATCGCGAAACGGCGCCAGCCACAGGGCGGGCCGGTCCGAACCGATCATCCGGCTCAAATGTACGATCAGCCCAAGGCGAATCACGAGGAGGGCGGCCAGGACCTCCAGGCTCCAGCCGGTGAAGCCCATGAAGGCTGAGCCGATCAGGGCCAATGGAAGGAAGTGCGTGATGGCGCTGCCCATGAAGCCGAGGGGTTCGATCAGCCCCACGGTGCGCGCCCAACGGAGCTCGTGCACCAGCATTTCACGCGCGGTCGACTCCGGACAGACATGCTCGATCAGCGAAGGCGGAAACACCACGTCATAGCCCTGGTCGCGAACCGCCCGGCCCAGCTCATAGTCATCGGCGAGCAGATTGGAAAGCCGGTGAAAGCCGCCGATCTCGTCCAGCAGCCCGCGCCTGAGGGCCATGGTGGGTCCCAGGCACGGCCGAGCGATCCCCAGCATCATCCCGATCACCACGCTGGGCGTGAAGCGATAGTTGACGTCCATCGCCGCCAGATTCGACCAGAGCCCCCCGACCGAGCGGCCGCGATAGAGGCAGGTGACCAGGCCCACCTTCGGCTGCTCCAGCGTGGCGACGATCTGTTTCAGGTGGTCGGGACCGGCCCTCACGTCGCTGTCGCTGATCACCAGCACTTCGGAGTGCGAGCGGGGGGCCATGTTGATCAGGTTGGAAACCTTGCGATTCGCACCGTGCGCGGTCGGATCGATCACCAGTTCGAGGTCGGCCTTGGGATAGGCGGCCTGCAGCGCGCGGACGACCACTATGGCCGGGTCGTTGGGGTTCTGCACCCCGAAGACCATCTGCACCTTGCCGGGATAGTCCTGCTCACAAAGACTTTTCAGGTTTTCGTAGAGACCAGGCTCGTCCCCATGCAGGGGCTTGAGGATGCAGACCGTCGGAAAGGACGAAGGCCCGCTGATCGGGCGACGCAGGAACAGGCGCACGGCCACGTCCGCCGCGCAGGCGTATATCGCGCCGCACAGCGAAAGGCTGAGGCAAACCAAGCCCAGCCCCCACAATACGGCGAACTCCTCGCTTGGTGCAGTCAACCGTGTCGCCCTGAAAGACCCCCCGTTTTGATGGCCTCGCGAGACAAAGAAAGCAACGATGATTGTGGCCTCAACGCAGCGAGACGGGCCGATCAGGCGCCAGGGGGAACATTTGGGGGCTGGGACTCGGTTGCGCAACCACCCTTGCCGCCCGGAGGCGCAGGATGAATAACCCTCCGGTCGGATCCACCATACGAGCCGCCCGTGCCCCAACTTTCGTCCACGATCGACCCATCGACCGAGGTGTTCGCCCGTAATCTCGCGACGAATCGGGCGTTGGCCCAGACCCTGCGCGATCGCACGCGCGAGGCGGCGCTGGGCGGGCCCGAACAGGCGCGCGACCGACATGAGGCGCGGGGCAAGTTGCTGCCCAGGGACAGGGTCGAGCGGTTGCTGGACCTGGGATCGCCGTTTCTGGAGGTCGCCGCCCTGGCGGCGCACGGGCTGTATGACGGCGAGGCGCCCGGAGCGGGCCTGATCTGCGGGATCGGACGCGTGTCGGGGCGCGAAGTGATGATCGTGGCCAATGACGCCACCGTAAAAGGCGGCGCCTATTTCCCGATGACGGTGAAGAAGCACCTGCGGGCCCAGGAGATCGCCCAGCAGAATCGCCTGCCTTGCGTCTATCTGGTGGATTCCGGGGGCGCCAATTTGCCGCATCAGGCGGAGGTGTTCCCCGACCGCGAACATTTCGGCCGGATCTTTTTCAACCAGGCGCGCATGAGCGGCGAGGGAATCGCCCAGATCGCCTGCGTCATGGGCTCCTGCACCGCGGGCGGGGCCTATGTGCCGGCGATGGCCGATGAGACGGTGATCGTTCGCGGGGCTGGCGAGGAGAGCCAG
>Ga0302314_10014410_pt1 | contig 13539 bp, 12 predicted proteins | sample III_Palsa_N2_3_FD_200533 | JGI IMG/M metagenome (GOLD analysis project Ga0302314, IMG submission 200533) | Peat permafrost microbial communities from Stordalen Mire near Abisko, Sweden - III_Palsa_N2_3 | ecosystem: Environmental > Terrestrial > Soil > Palsa > Peat permafrost | place: Sweden...
TGGCGATGGGGTCAAGGAACCGCTGAACCGCCGCGCCGTGATCGACGTCGACTTCTAGTCGACACCGATCATCGAAAGCCTAAGTCAGAGCCCGGCCGAAAGGCCGGGCTCGCACTGTGAGACCGGTGTTCCCAGTCGTCTGCGCCTTGCTCAGGCATCGTAAATTTCGCGCGCCGGCCGATACTTCCGGGCGGAGCAAATAGGCGACCGGTTGGCGGGCTGTCAGACTGAAGTCGATTTGTCTCCGTCCAGGCGCGGCGACCCTAAACCCAGGCTCGGTTTATCCCGCGAACTCGTAGCATCGCCCGATCATCCAACCTGCCGCGTCTCGGCCGTCCAATAGCGGGCGCGCAGTTCCACTTTCGAGATCTTGCCGCTGGCGACCATCGGGAATGCGTCCACGAAGTCGAAGCTCTTGGGTGTCTTGTAGGCCGCGAGCCGCGCGCGGCAGTGCGCCGACAGGCTTTCTTGCGTGCAGGTTCGGCCTGGTTTGCAGGCGATGATCGCCTTGACGGCCTCGCCCCAGCGCGGATCGGGCACGCCGATCACGGCGACCGCGGCGACGGCGGGGTGGGTCGAGATGACGTTCTCGACCTCGACGGAATAGATGTTCTCGCCGCCGCTGACGATCATGTCCTTGACCCGGTCGACGATGTAATAGAGCCCCGCCGCGTCGCGCAGGGCGACATCGCCCGTGCGATACCATCCGTCGGTGATCGCCGCCGCCGTCGCCTCCGGCTGGCGCCAATAGCCAGCGGTGATCGCCGGGCTTCGCACGACCAGTTCGCCCGGCTGACCCTCGTCGGCGACGTCGCCGGACGATGTGACGATCTTGAATTCGATCAGGGGCAGAGGCCGGCCGCACGACTGCAATTTGCGTTCATCGGTCAGGTCGTGCTCGTCGGGGCGCAGGATCGAGAAAGCGCCGTTAGCCTCGGTGGCGCCGTAGAACTGCATGAATTTGCAGGGCATCTTCTCGATGGCGCGCTTGATCAGCCCGAGCGAGATGGGCGAGCCCGCATAGAGCGTCAGGCGCAGCGACGCGAAGTCGGTCGCCTCCGCCGCCGGATGGTCCAGCAGCATCTGGATCATCGTCGGGGTCAGGGTCAGCAAGGTCGGGCGATCGCATTGGATGGCCTCCAGCACGGCGGCCGGATCGAACTGCCGAACAACGGTGACCGAGACGCCGTTGTAAAGGCACTGCACGGCGATGCCGATGTGCAGCAGATGGAAGTTCGGCAGGGCGCAGAGGAAGCTGTCGCCGGTCTCCCAGGCGTAGGCCGGCTCCAGATGCTCGCACAGGCGCATGCGGTTGAAGCCGCCGTGGGTCAGCATCACCCCCTTCGGTCTGCCGGTCGTGCCGGAGGTGTAGAGTTGGATCGCCGCGTCCTCTTCGCTGACGAACAGGGCGGGCGGATCGGGCGAAAACCTTGAGACATGCGCCTCAAGCGTCTCGTCCGGACTGATGATGACGGCCCTGGGAGCGGCGCCGGCGATGCGGCAGGCGTCCTCCCATAACGCAAGCAGTTCGCGCTCCACGATCGCCAGCCGCACGCCGCTGTCGCGGATCAGCTCGGCGATTTCGGGCGCCGACAGGCGCCAGTTCAACGGCGTGAAGCAGGCCCGCGTCTTGGCCGAGCCGAACATCGCGAAATAGAGGTCGGCGGAGTTCTTGCCGAAAAATCCCAGCCGCTCGCCCGGTTGGACGTCTTCGGCGAGCAACCAGTTCGCGACCTGATTGGCCACGTTGTCGAAGGTTTCGAAATCGATCGTCCGACTGGCCGGGACAAGGGCCGCACGTTTGGGGTCATGCCGCGCCCAGTACCGTGGGACCTCGCCGAGCGTGCGGACCTCCGGATAGACCCACATGGCTGACGTCCTCCCGACGACCGGTGATTGTTGCTCGCCGATGACTGACCAACGCTCGACGATATATCGTTCGCATGTGTACGGTTCGGTCGTCAGCCTGTCAATTTGACGGGCGCACGCGGAGGCGTTGGATCACATCCGAAAGACGCCGTAGTGAGGCGTCTCCGGGATCGGCGCATTGAGCGCCGCCGAGATGCAGAGGCCCAGGGCGTTGCGCGTGTCGACCGGGTCCAGGATGCCGTCATCCCAGAGTTCCGATGTCGCGTACCAGGCGCTCGACTGCGCTTCGTAGTCCCGGATCACCGGGGCGCGGATGGCCTGCGCCTCCGCGTCGGACAGGGTGCGGCCCTCGCGCTCCAATTGGCGGATCTTGATGTCGCTGAGGACGCCGGCCGCTTGTTCGGCGCCCATCACGGCGACCTGGGCCTGCGGCCACGAGAACAGAAAGCGGCTGTCGAAGGCGCGGCCGGCCATGCCGTACGTTCCGGCGCCAAAGCTGGCGTTGGCGTTGACGGTGAATTTCGGCACGCTGGCGCCGGCGACCGCCATGATCATCTTGGCGCCGTCCTTGGTGATGCCCTGCCGCTCATAATCGCGCCCGACCATGAAGCCGGTGATGTTCTGCAGGAACACCAGCGGCGTGCGGTCCTTGTCGCACAGCTGGATGAAATGGGCGCCCTTCAGCGCCGACTCGGAGAAGAGCACGCCGTTGTTGGCCAGGATGCCGACCTTGAAGCCCCAGATTCGCGCATAACCGCAGATCAGCGTTGGGCCGAATTGCGGCTGGTATTCGAAGAAGCGGCTGCCGTCGACGATGCGGGCAAGGCACTCGCGCATGTCGAACTGCACACGCGCGTCCACGGGTATGATTCCGTAGAGCTCCGCCGGGTCGTAGGCGGGGGGTTCCGGTTCGGCGCGGTCGATGGCGGTCTTGCGGCCAGGCGAGAGGGCGCCGATCGTCTCGCGGGCCAGCGCTAGGGCGTGACGCTCCGAACTGGCCGCGATATCGGCGACGCCGGAGATGGTCGTGTGCATGTCCGCGCCGCCAAGTTCCTCGACGCTCACCACCTCGCCGGTCGCGGCCTTCACCAGCGGCGGCCCGCCGAGGAAGATGGCGCCCGTCCCGCGCACGATCACCGAATAGTCGGACAGCGCCGGAATATAGGCCCCACCGGCGGTGCAGTGGCCCAGTACGACGGCCACCTGGGGCACGCCCATCTTCGACAGGATGGCCTGGTTGCGGAAAATTCGGCCGGCGTGATAGCGGTCGGGGAAGAACTGCGATTGCAGCGGCAGGAAGCCGCCGGCGCTGTCGCAGAGGTGGATGACCGGCAGCCGGTTTTCGATGGCGATGTCGAGCGCGCGGACGATCTTCTTGACCGAATGCGGATACCAGGCGCCGCCCTTCACCGACGCGTCGTCGGCGCGGATCAGCACCTCCTTGCCCATCACCATGCCGATGCCGGTCAACTGTCCGCCGCTGGGGACCTCGCCGTCGTAGGCCAGGTTGGCGGCCAGCGTGGAGAGTTCGAGGAACGGCGTGCCCGGGTCGAGCAACCGGGCCAGCCGATCGCGAAGAAACAGCTTGTCCTGCCGCGCCAGCCGGTCGAGGTCGCGTTGCGGCCGGTCTTGCCGCGCCGCGCGCTGGCGCTCGCGAAGCTGATCGGTCAAGCCCCGGTTATGAGCCGCGTTGGCGCGGAACTCGGCGGTGTCGGTCTTCAGCGCGCTTCGGATCGGCCTCATGGCTATGGCTCGCCGTCGACGAATTCGAACAGGATCACGTCGCGCTCGAAAGACTGTCCGACCGAGGCATCGACCGCCGCAACGACGCCATCGCGCGGCGCGCGGATCGTGGTCTCGAGCTTCATGCTTTCGATGACGACGACCGCGTCGCCGGCCGACACCCGGTCGCCCGGCTGGACCAACACGGCCACCACGGCGCCGGGCATCTGCGCGCGCACCGCGCCGCTGTCGGTCCCGATCGCCACGCCGGCATGGTGATCGACATCGCTGCGCCAGGTGACCTCGTAGGTCGTCCCGTCCAGATGCACCCAGATGCTGTCAGCGGCGACGGCGATCTCCGCGTCGTATCGCCTGTCGCCGACCCGCACCCCCGCGGGCGCATCGCCAAGGGCCGGGAGCAGGGCGATCGATCTTCCGTCCGGCAGCCGATACCCGCCGCCGGCGCCTGGCACGATCGCCAGCTCATGGGACTCGCCCTCGATCAGGAGGTAGCCCTGCATCAGTTCCTCCAGGCGCCCATGGCAGCCTGCAGGTCGGGGATCGCATCGACGCTGCGTCGCACGTCCGGAACGGAAAGCACCGCCGCGGCGATCAGGGCGTCGAGCGTCCCGGGGTCCGGCCGCGCCGGCAGGGTAAGTCCGGGTGTTTCGGCGATCAGGCCGGTATGCATTCGCCCTTCGACCACTTCGTGGTCCGCCAAGAGCCGTTGAAGGAAGTCGATGTTGGTCGTCACGCCCAGCACCACTAGGTCGCGCAGCGCCGAGCGCATCCGCGCCAGCGCCTCGGCGCGGTCTGACCCATGAACGATCAGCTTGGCCAGCATCGGATCGAAAGCCGCCGTGACACGCGCGCCTTCGAGCACGCCGGCGTCGAACCGAACCTCTGGCGACCCGGGCGGGCGCAGCCGCAGGATCGGGCCGGTGGTGGGGGTGAAGTCCCGCGCGGCGTCTTCCGCATAGATGCGAACTTCGATGGCGTGACCGTCGCGGCGAACCTCGTCCTGACCGAATGACAGCGGCCGCCCGGCCGCCGCCCATAGCTGTTCGGCGACCAGGTCGAGCCCGGTGATCAGCTCGGTGACGGGGTGTTCGACCTGCAGCCGCGTGTTCATCTCCAGGAAGAAGTATTCTCCGCCGCCGTAGACGAACTCGACCGTCCCGGCGCCTTGGTAACGACAGGCCCGGGCGATGCCCGCGGCCGCCGCGCAGATATGCTCGCGCTCCGCTTCCGACAGGGCCGGCGAGGGCGCTTCCTCGACCACCTTCTGGAAGCGGCGCTGCAAGGAGCACTCGCGCTCGAACAGGTGGACCACATGGCCGTGCGCGTCACCCAACACCTGCACCTCGATATGCCGCGGGCGTTCGACGTAGCGTTCGGCGTAGAGGCGGCCGTCGCCGAAATAGCGCAGCGCTTCGGACCGGGCCCGGACCATCTCGTCCTCGATCACGGCCATGTCGCGGACGATCCGCATGCCCTTGCCGCCGCCGCCGGCGCTGGGCTTGATCAGCAACGGCGGACCCAGGGCGCGGGCGCGTTCGGCGAAGGTCGTTGGCGCGTCGTCCTCGATGGCCGAAGGCGCGACCGGAAACCCTCTTTCGGCCACGAACGAACGGGCTCGGATCTTGTCGCCCATGAGCTCGATGGTGTCCGGCGCCGGCCCGATCCAGACCATGCCGGCGGCTTGGACGGCGCGCGCGAAGTCGGCGTTCTCGGACAGGAAGCCGTAGCCGGGGTGGACCGCGTCGGCGCCCATCGCACGCGCCGCGGCCAATACCTGGGCGACGTCCAGGAATGCCGCGACCGGCGTCGGCCCCGAGATCGTGCGCACGTCGTCGGCCAGTTCGTGGGCCGGCGTGCGGCCGTCGATTTCGTGGGCGATCAGCAGGCTCTGCAAGCCGAGTTTTCGGAGGGTGCGCAAGATTCGCGCGGCGATCTCGCCCCGGTTCGCCACCAGTACACGACTGAACTGCAGGTCGCTCACGGCGGCGCTGCGATGGGCGCGAAGTAATCGGGCCGTTCCGTCGTCCAAAGCTCGCCCCACAAGGCGCCGCCGCCGTCCATGGTGACGGTCGAGCCGGTCATGAACTTCGCAGCGTCGCTGCCCAGGAACGCGACCATCTGGGCGATATCCCACGGATCGGCGAAGGCCTTTTGCGGGTTGGCCCCGGCGAAGCCGGCGCGCACCTCGGGGGAATAGACCTGGAGTCCATCGGTCTCGACGACGCCCGGGGCGACGCAGTTGATGCGGATGCGATAGGGCGCCCACTCCACGGCCGCTGTCTGGCTGGCGTTGATCAGACCGGCGCGCGCGGAGCTGCTGTGAACGATGCCAGGCATTCCGCGTGAATTGGCGGCAACGATGTTGACGACGGCGCCGGGCCGCTCGGCCGCGGCCCAGCGCCTGGCGGCCGCCTGCATCATCAGCCAGGAGCCGGTGAGGTTCAGATCGACAACCGTGCGCCACCCCTTCGCCACCACGTCGAGCGCGGCCTGCGGGTACTGGCCGCCGGCATTGTTGACCAGCAGATCGAGCGGTCCGAACTGGCGCTCGGCGAAGTCGAACAGGGCCGTGACGGCGACCTCGTCGCGGATATCGCAGGGCAGGGCGGCGACCGTCAGGCCGGCCTCGCCCATCGCGGCTTTGGCCTCTGCCAGCCGCTCCGGCGAGCGCCCGCAGATCACCACGCGCGCGCCCAGCCGGCCCAACAACCACGCGATCGCCTTGCCGATGCCGCTGCCGCCGCCCGAGACCAGCGCGCTGCGGCCGATGTAGAGGTCTGGCGCCAAGGCGTGCGGCGCCGAGGCCAGGCGCTGCGCGTCCACGAGCGACGTCGGGCTCACCGGAGCAACTCGCCGCTGATGATCAGTTTTCGCACCTCGGTGGTGCCCGCGCCGATCTCCAGGAGTTTGATCGTGCGGTAGAGGCGATTGATCTCGGTGTCCCAGATGTAGCCCATGCCGCCGTGGATCTGGACCGCCTCGTTCAGCACCTTGTTCATGGTCTCGGCGGCGTACATCACCGACGCGGCGGTCATGGCGTGGATTTCTCCGCGGCCGCCCGCGCCGTGTTGAAGCTCGGCGCACTGCGCCAGCACCTGGTAGCAGAAGCCGCGCAGCGTTTCGGTCCAGACGTACATGTCGGCGATCTTCGCCTGCACCATCTGGAAGTTGGCGATGGGCTGATCGAACTGGCGGCGGGTCTTGGCGTGCTCGATTGTCAGAGCCAGCGCGCGTTCGCAGATGCCCAGGCAGATAGGGGAGATGATCGCCCGCTCGAGATCGAGCCCGCTCATCACCACCCGCACCCCGGCGTTCTCGTCGCCCAACCGGTTGGCGGCGGGGACACGGCAGTCGGTGAACACCAGTTCGCCGGTCTGGCTGCCGCGGAACCCCATCTTGGTCAGCTTCTGAGCGACGGCGAAACCCGGCCGGTCGGTCTCGACCACGAAGGCCGAGATGCCTTTCGCCTTCAGCGCCGGATCGGTCTTCGCATAGACCAGGACGACGTCCGCCACCGGTCCGTTGGTGATGTAGAGCTTCTGCCCGTTGAGAACGTAGTCGTCGCCGTCGCGGCGCGCCGTCGTCCGCATCGACCCCAGGGCGTCGGAGCCGGCGCCGGGCTCGGTGAGGCCGAGCGCGCCGATCCAGGCGCCGCTGCAAAGCTGGGGCAGGAAGCGCTCGCGTTGCGCCTCGGTGGCGTTGGCGTCGATGTTGTTGAGGCACAGATTCTCATGGACGACCCAGCTCAGCGCTAGAGCATGGTTCCAGCGGGCGAAGGCCTGCGCGACCAGACCGGACACGAAGACATCCGCGCCCAGTCCGCCGAAACGCTCGGGCGCCGTGATGCCGAGATAGCCGACGCGCCCCAGGGCCCGGAACGCGTCGTCCGGCCACCACTCCTCGCGATCCATCCGCTCGGACAGCGGATAGAGCTCGGCCCGCGCGAACCGATCCGCCTGGTCGAGAACCTCCTGGTGCTCGGTCGAGAGACGAGCACTCCAGCCGGGCGCGGAACGTGTCGTCACATCGTCCTCCCGACACCGGGTTGAACCCGGCCTCTTTCATGCCGGCCAGATGCAAGCACGCATATTGTGCGCTTGTGTATGAAACGCGGCGTCGCCTGTCAAATCCGTGACGATACGCTCAGCCGATCGGTCGACTGGGGTCTCTAGCCGTTGGCTCCGATGTCAGCGTAAGAAAACGAACTTTGCGGCCCTAGCGTCGAACGCAGCCGCGCCTTCGATCGTTTGGCCCGATTTTACGGTTCGACTTTCTGAGACCCCGACTCCGAGCGCCAGTCGTACGCTAGTTGACGAAATAGCGGTCATGGTCGATGTGTGCGCCACAAGCTGGGCGACGAACGGCTAGGCCGCGGGAGACACCATGGGATCGCCGGACATGACGGAGTTCACCCTCGACACAGCCGACGGCGCCGCCGTCGCGGCGTTTCGGTCCGCGCCGTCCGGACCCATCAAGGGAATCGTCCAGATCGCGCACGGCGTTGCGGAACACGCCGGGCGCTATCGCCGCCTGGCGTCGCGCCTGAACGCCGCCGGCTACGCCGTTTACGCCAACGACCATCGCGGTCACGGGCGCTCGTCGGAGGTTCACGGCAGGGGCGACTTCGGTCCTGAAGGCTTCCAGGCTTTGGTCGACGACATGGCCGCGCTGACCAAGGTCGCGAAGCGCGAAAACCCTGGCAAGCCGCTCGCTCTGCTCGGGCACAGCATGGGCTCCTTCGCCGCCCAGCTCTACCTGCTTGAGCACCATCGCGAGCTGGCGGCCCTGGTGCTCTCCGGCACGGCGGCGCTCGACAAGCTGCTGGAAGCCCTGCTCGCCGGCGGCGGCCCGGTCTCGCTGGAGCTGCTCAACGCCGGGTTCGAACCGGGGCGCACCAAGTTCGACTGGCTGTCGCGGGACGAAGCGGAAGTCGACGCCTACATCGCCGATCCGCTCTGCGGGTTCGATGTGCCCGACAGCGCCATGGGCTCGATGTTCCAACTGGGCGCCGGGGCGCGTCACGACCCGCGGCTGGCGCAGGTGCGCTCGGATCTGCCGATCTATGTCATTTCCGGCGAATTCGATCCCGTCGTCGGGCCACGCCAGGTGTTCACGCAGGCGCTGCTGGACAGCTATGGCGCGGCGGGCCTGACCAAGATTGAGCACCGCGTCTACGCCGGCGGCCGCCACGAGATGTTCAACGAGACTTGCCGCGACCAGGTTGAAGCCGAGCTGATCGATTGGCTGGACCGGGTGATGCCGCCGGCGGGGTGAACTTCGGCGACCGCGTCAGGCCGGGGCAAACGCGCGCCTGGCGGCTTCGTACTCTGTGGCGAGACGGGCGATATACGCCGACGCCGGCTCGGCGCGCCTGACCGCGCCGACGCCCTGGCCGGCGCTCCAGATGTCGCGCCAGGCCTTGGGATTCGCCCCGCCATCCTTGATGTCTATGGGTGCGGCCCGGTCGCGCATCAGGGCGGCGGCGTCCAGGCCGTTGGCTTCGATCGAGGGTCGCAGGAAGGTTGCAGGAATGCCGGTGAAGCAGTCCGTCACCAGCACGTCGGCCGCTTCACTGGCGACCACCATCGCTTTGAACGCCGGCGAGGTGTTGGCCTCGTCCGACGCCAGGAAGGGCGATCCGATATAGGCGAAATCGGCCCCCATCACCCGCGCCGCCAGAATGCTGCGGCCGGTGGCGATGCACCCTGACAGCGCCAGCGGTCCATCCCACCAGGCGCGGATGTCCTGCACGAGCGCGAAGGGCGAGACGTTGCCGGTGTGACCGCCGGCGCCAGCCGCGACGGCGATCAGCCCATCGGACCCGGCTTCGGCGCACTTGCGCGCGTGCCGGTTGCTGATCACGTCGTTGAACACCAGGCCCCCATAGGCGTGCACCGCCCTGACGATCCTCTCGGGCGCGGCCAGACTGACGATCACGATCGGGACCTTGAAATCCAGGACCGCCGCGATGTCCTCGTCCAGCCGGTCATTGGTCTTGTGGGCCACGATATTGATCGCGTAGGGGGCGGCGCGCGCGTCGCCGCTCAGCGCCTCGGTGAACTCGTCCAGCGCCTCGCGGAGGAGGGCCGGGGAGCGCGGGTTCAGCGCGGGCAGGGCGCCCACGATGCCGGCCCGGCACTGCGCGATCAGAAGCCGCGCCGTGGAGGCGATGAACATTGGCCCGGCCATCACCGGAAGGCGCAGCCGCGCGGCGAGCGTCTCGGCGGTCGCGCGCGATCCCATTTTGTCAGCCATCCCCGGTTTCCGCGCCATGTGGGAGAACCATGTCGCCCTCAGTACGATTTCGGCTGACCGAGCACCTTCTCGGCGACGAACGAGAGGATCAACTGCTCGGTGATCGGCGCGATCCGCGTGATCAGCACTTCGCGCAGCAGCCGCTCGACGTGATATTCGCGGGCGTAGCCGAAGCCGCCGTGGGTCAGGACAGCCTGCAGACAGGCGTCGTAGCCTGCGCGCGCGCCGAGGAACTTAGCGCTGTTGGCTTCCGCGCCGCAGGGTTTGCCCTGGTCGTAGAGCTCGGCGGCCCGCATCGCCATCAGCTGGGCGGATTCGAGGTACATCCACCGCTCGGCGAGCGGATGCTGGACCCCCTGGTTCTGGCCGATGGGCCGATCGAACACTATCCGCTCGCGGGCGTATTTCGACGCGCGCCGCAGGGCGTCCTGGCCGATGCCGATCGCCTCCACCGCGATGAGCACACGTTCGGGATTGAGGCTGTCGAGGATGTAGGAGAAGCCCTTCCCCTCCTCGCCGATACGGTCCGCTTCGGGAATGAACAGGCCGTCGATGAAGATGGCGTTCGAGTCGACCGCCTTGCGCCCCATCTTCGGAATCCGTCGCACTTCGATCTTCGAGCGGTCCAGGTCGGTGTAGAAGATCGAGATGCCGTCGGTCGGCCGTTTCGCGTCCTCGAAGCGCGTCGTGCGCGTCAGCAGCATGATCTTGTTGGCCACCTGCGCGGTCGAGGTCCAGACCTTCTGGCCGTTGACCAGATAGCCGCCCTCGACTTTCTCCGCGAAGGTCTTGATCCGCGTGGTGTTCAGGCCCGCGTCGGGCTCGGTGAAGCCGAAGCAGCACTGGTCCGTCCCCGCCACCAGCGGCGGCACCCATCGCGCCTTCTGCTCCGCAGTGCCGTGGACGACGATCGGGTGCGGCCCGAACAGGTTGATGTGAACCGCCGACGTCGCCGCCATGCCGCCGCCGTGAGACGCCACCTCGTGCATCATCACGGCCGCCTCGGTCACGCCGAGGCCCGTCCCGCCGTACGCCTCCGGCATGGTGATCCCGAGCCACCCCGCCTCGGCCATCGCCCGATGGAATTCGAACGGGAACGCCCCGTCGTCGTCGCGCGCCAGCCAGTAGTCGTCGCCAAAGCGGGTGACGACGGCTCGGACACCCTGGCGCAGCGCGTCGAGTTCCTCGGAGCGATCCGTCGAATGGCGGCTCATCGTCATGCCTCTTGATCGGATGCGAGCACACGCTGCGCAGCCTTGAGGTGCGGAATGTCGTACATCTTGCCCTCGATCCCGATCGTCCCGGCGTCCGGCTGAGCGGCGAAGGCTTCGATCACGCGGCGGGCGTGGGCGACATCCTCCGGCGAAGGCGAGAAGCAGCCGTTGATCGTCGCCACCTGGTCCGGATGGATCGCGATCCGGCCGGTGAAGCCGTCACGGCGCGCGGTCCGGCAGCTTTCGGCGAGCCCGTCCCGGTCACGGAAATCTGTGAACAGCGTCTCGATCGGCGCCACCTCGGCGGCGGCCGCCGCGAACAGGCACAGGGAGCGGGCCAGTTGGTAAGGGCTGGTCCAATCGCCGTCCGGTCCCTTGTTGGTGGTCGCGCCGATGGCGGCGCTCAGATCCTCGGCCCCCCAGGTGAGGCCGGCGAGCCGCTGATGCGCTGGCGCGTAGCTGCCCAGGTTGAACATCGCCGCCGGCGTTTCGGTGGCGACGACGAGAATGCGTGTGCGGCCGGCTTCCATTCCGGCTCGGCTCTCCAGTGCGTCAAGTTCGTCGCTGAGCCGGACGACGTCTTCGGCGCCGTTCGCCTTGGGCAAGAGGATGCCGTCGAGGCCGTGACCCACGACTGCCGCCAGATCCTCTGCGGTCAGCCCAGTATCGAACGCATTGACCCGAACCCAGAAGGCCCAGGGTCTGGGCGCGCGATCCTGCACGAGCCCGGCTACCAGCGCGCGCGCCTCAGCCTTCTTGGGCCGCGCGACCGAGTCCTCCAGGTCGAGGATCAGCCCATCGGCGCCGCAGGCCGAGGCCTTGGCGAACTTCCGCTCGCTGTCGCCGGGCACGAAGAGCAGCGAGCGCAGTCTCATGCCGGCCTCCGCATCATCAGCGCCACGCGTCGGCAGTAGACCACTTCCTCGTCGCGCTGGTTGAAGCCGCGGTGTTCGAAGGTGACGATCCCCTGCGTCGGCCTCGACCGGCTCTCGCGCACGGCCGCCACCACGGATTCGGCGCGCAAGGTGTCGCCAGTGAAGACCGGCTTCGGAAAGCGGACGTCTTCCCAACCGAGGTTGCCGACCGTGGTTCCGAGCGTCGTGTCGTAGACCGACAGCCCGACGATCAGGCCGAGGGTGAAGATGCTGTTCACCAGCGGCCGGCCGAACTCGGTGGTCTTGGCGTATTCGACGTCGAGGTGGATGGCGGCCGGGTTGTGCGTGAGGGCGGAGAACAGGATGTTGTCCATGTCGGTGACGGTGCGACGCACCTCGTGGACAAAGGCCTGGCCGACCTCGAATTCCTCGAACCAGCGTCCGCCCATCGTCATCTCCCTAGGCCGACCGGGAACACGTCCCGCCCCGCGGGGCTCACCGGCGGATTTCGCGCCCAACCGCTCCGCGCACTTAAGGCGCCGACGCGAGCGGCGCTCAACCCGCCCCGATTTTTCGACGGGTTAACCCACTTGCATATCGTACGCAAGCATACGATAAGGATTGCGTGAACACGGTGCTGCATCGATCGCGCGAAGGCGTTACAGGGGACGCGCCCGCCTCGGTCGGAGAACCCGGTATGCCGCGTGATTTGAACTTCGAACTGCGCCTCGGATTTCTGGTGCACGACGTGTCGCGCCTGCGGCGAAGCCTGATCGACCGGTTCCTGAAGCCGCTGAACGTCACGCGCTCACAATGGTGGGTGCTGGCCTTCCTGTCGCGCCGGGACGGCATGCCTCAGGTCGCGCTCGCCGAGGAACTGGACCTCGGCAAGGTCGCCCTTGGCGGCCTGATCGATCGCCTGGAGGCCAATGGGATCGTCGAGCGCCGGCCAGACCCGGTGGATCGGCGGGTGAAGCGGATCTTCCTGACCAAGTCCGGCGCCAAGCTGATCAAGGAAATTCGCGCCAGCAGCGCCGCGGCCGAGCACCTGATCCTGGCCGGCCTCGACGACGCCGACCTTCAGGCCACCGTGCGGGCGCTGCGCGGCATGAAGGCGACCTTGCTGCGGGAATTGGGCGGCGAGCGCGCCACCGCGGCCGTCGACGAACTCGAAATCTCGGACGTTTGAGCGAAGCAGCGGGAGACAAGCTTGCAGGGTTTGCACGGTAGGACAGCGATCGTCACCGGAGGTGGTCAGGGCATCGGCCGAGCCATTGTGCTGCGTCTTGCGGCCGAGGGCTGCAAGGTCGCGATCCTGGACCTGAAGCCGGACGCCGCCGCCGAGACCGCGGCGCTCGCGCCCGAGGCTCAGATTCTTACCTACGAAGTCGACGTCGGCGACTACGAGGCGGTTCAGGCCGCGGTGGCCCGCGTTGAGGCCGATTTGGGTCCGGTTTGGCTGCTGGTGAACAACGCCGGCTGGGATCAGCCGATGCCGTTCCTCAAGACCGACGTCGCCCTCTGGGACAAGATCATCCGGATCAATCTCTATGGCCCGCTGAATCTGCACCACGCGGTCTGCC
>Ga0302314_10014411_pt1 | contig 13539 bp, 9 predicted proteins | sample III_Palsa_N2_3_FD_200533 | JGI IMG/M metagenome (GOLD analysis project Ga0302314, IMG submission 200533) | Peat permafrost microbial communities from Stordalen Mire near Abisko, Sweden - III_Palsa_N2_3 | ecosystem: Environmental > Terrestrial > Soil > Palsa > Peat permafrost | place: Sweden...
ACCAAGCCGTTCCACAAGGACGAGCTGGTCGCCCGCATCCACGCCGTGGTTCGCCGCTCCAAGGGCCATGCCCAATCGGTCATCCGCACCGGCGACATCACCGTCAACCTCGACGCCAAGACAGTCGAAGTGAACGGCAGCCGCGTGCACCTGACCGGCAAGGAATATCAGATGCTGGAGCTGCTTTCCCTGCGCAAGGGCACGACCCTGACCAAGGAAATGTTCCTCAACCACCTCTACGGCGGGATGGACGAGCCGGAACTGAAGATCATCGACGTCTTCATCTGCAAGCTGCGCAAAAAGCTGGCCGCCGCTACCCACGGCAAGCACCACATCGAAACCGTCTGGGGCCGCGGCTATGTGCTGCGCGACCCGCAAGAGAACGTCGAAACCGTCGCCGCCTGATACGGCTCTAGTCTTCGAATCTGAAAACGCCCGTCGGTTCACCGGCGGGCGTTTTCCGTTATCGGCCGCCCCGCCCTACTCCCGCGTATAGCTGTCCGGCACGGTCGGCTCGGCGCCGGCCTTGCCCCACAGGATGATTTCGTTGCCCCAGGGGTCGGCGAAGGCGTGGTTATAGCCATTGAAGGTGGACCAGTAGTGGTCGCGCCACAGGATCGTCGCCCCGCGCGCCACCGCGCGATCGAGGATGGCGTCGACCGGCTCGTCATCGCTGACCATGATCCAGATGCGCGGTTTGCGCCCAGACTGGCTCAGCTCGCGGGGCTCCACGCCCGCCGGATCGGGATGGGGCCTGGCGTTGTCGTCCTTGAAGATGCCCAGATGCAGATTGCCGATCTCGCTCTCGCTTCCATCGGATTTGAGGAAGTTCCCGCCCGGGACCATGCGGTGATAGAGGCCCATCGGCCGATCGTCGTCGCGCCAGCCGAACACCTCCGAATAGAATTTGCCGGCGGCGGCCGGGTCGTCCGACGGCAGGTCGACGAAGATCAGGGTGTGGGGGTAAGCCATTAGAACGGTCCTCATACGGGTTGCGGCCCGCATCGGCGCCGCCCAGGCCGCGATCGTCAAGCAGCGAGACGCACTGCCCCCTTGCGCTCGAGCGCGATGACCTTAGTTGAAGCAGCAAAGGCACGCTTCGGGGGATTATCGATGACCGACCTGTTCCAGCCGCTCACCTTTACGCGCGGTCCGGCGATGAAGAACCGCTTCATGCTGGCGCCGCTGACCAATCTGCAAAGCGGCGCCGACGGCGTGATGTCCGAAGACGAATTCCGATGGGTGACCTATCGCGCCACCGGCGGTTTCGGCTTGGTGATGACCTGCGCGGCGCACGTCCAGCGGATGGGCCAAGGCTTTCCTGGCCAGCTCGGTGCGTGGTCCGATGACCACCTGCCCGGCCTCACGCGCCTCGCCGCCAAGATCAAGGCCGAGGGATCGCTGTCGTCGATCCAGCTGCACCACGCCGGTATCCGCTCGCCGAAGGAATTGATTGGCGAAGCGCCGGTGGGGCCGTCCGAAGACGCCGAGACTGGCGCGCGGGCGCTCAGCGAGAGCGAAGTTGAACAGCTGGTCGAAGATTTCATCACCGCCGCCGTTCGCTCCGAAAAGGCCGGCTTCGACGGCGTCGAGATCCACGGCGCTCACGGCTACATCCTCTGCGCCTTCCTCAGCCCCGAGACCAATCGACGGACCGATCGCTGGGGTGGCTCGCTAGAGAACCGCGCACGGATCGTCACCGAGATCGTCAAGGGCGTCCGAGCGCGCACACGGCCAGACTTTCAGGTCGGCCTGCGCCTTTCCCCCGAACGGTTCGGCCTGAAGTTCGGCGAGCAGCGGGAGGTGGCGCGCTGGATGCTGGCCTCGGGCGAGCTCGACTATCTCGACATGTCCCTGTGGGACACCTTCAAGGCGCCTGTGGAGCAGGCATTCGCCCACAAGCCGCTGATCGACTGGTTCGTTGATCTGCCGCGCGGCGAGACCCGCCTGGGTGTCGCCGGCAAGCTGATGAGCGCGGACGACGTGCGCCGGGCGCTCGATCATGGCGCCGATTTCGCCCTGCTCGGCCGCGCCGCCATCCTGCACCACGATTTTCCAAAGAAGGTGCAGGCCGATGCGGATTTCCGCTCGATCGCCCTGCCCGTCACGCGCGAGCACCTTGTCGCGGAGGGCCTTGGGCCGACATTCGTGACCTATATGAGCAGCTGGAAGGGGTTTGTGGTCCAGGAAGACGCCCAGACCGAGCCGGCCTGATCGCGCGCCGCTACAAATAAAAAGGCCGACGCGGGATCGCCCGCGCCGGCCCTCGTTTTCTGATGCCCTAAGGCGTCGGCTTAAGACCGACTACCAGTGGCAAGACCGGTGATGGCGATGCCAGGTGCAGACTTGGTGGCCATGGTGAGGATGGGCGGACGCGGCCGACGGCAGCGCCAGGGCCATGGCCGAAGCGGCCAGGGCGGCGATGAGCACGAATTTCATTACGGTGTCCTCTGAATGACGGCGTGGGTAGGCTACAGACCCGAGCCCTGACATCCGAAATCCATCAACGCCAACTTGACCGGCGTGCCGGCAAGGCGGCGTGGACCGATTACATCGATCCGGACGAGCCATTCCGGAGTCTGCAAAATTCGGCTAGTGCGTCAAGACGCCGCAGTCACTGCGTGATATGCAGCGCAGGGTATGGACCGTCCGAAACCGTTGAATCGGCGCCGGTCGGCCTGACGAGGGACATGGCGAAATGGCGCCAGACGTGTTCGCGCGGACACGTCTTCGGCTGCTTTTGCAACATCCCTGAACCAAACGGGCTCTAGTTACCGCCCGTCTAAAACGGCTCGCCGGGGTAAAGCCTGGGTTGGGCGTGCGTAGAAGATGGCGCTCGCAAGGTGCGGCGCTTTTGAGGGATCTGATATATGGCGACGCCTCGACGGTTCAGATGGGGTTTCGTGGTGTTGGCCGTGGTGTTCGCGGCGCTGGTGATCTGGCTCTGGATCTCCACCCACCAACCCGCGAAAGCCGCGAAGAGTCCGTCGGTGCCCGTGAACACCGCCAAGGCGAGCTTGCAGGACATCCCGGTCGTGGTTTCCGCGATCGGCGCGGCGCAGGCCTGGCAGGCGGTGACGATCAACGCCCAAGTCACCGGCAAACTCAAATACGTCGCCCCCGAAGGCGCTGACGTGCAGGCTGGCGCCCTGTTGGCCGAGATCGACTCCGCCCCCTATGTCGCCACGCTCACCCAGGCCGAGGGAACCCTCCATAAGGATCAGGCCGCCCTCGAAGAAGCGCGGATCGACCTGAAACGCTACCAGACCCTGGCGGCGCAGGACTCCATTTCCAAGCAAACCGCGGACGACCAGGCCCAGCTGGTCAAGCAGGATGAAGGCGTCGTCCAGACCGACCAGGGCAACGTCGCGGCGGCTAAAATTAATGTCGATTATTGCCGCATCACCGCGCCCACGTCTGGTCGCGTCGGCGTGCGCCTGATCGACGCCGGCAACATCATCACCGTCGCCGGAACCACCGGCATCGTCACCCTGAATCAGATCACGCCGATGGCCGTGACCTTCACCGTGCCCGAGGGCGATTTCCAACGTCTGGCGCAGGCCTCCAACGGGTTCAGCAAGCCCCTCGCCACAGCCGCGTTGAGCCAGGAAACCGACCAGCCGCTTGGGACCGGCGAGCTGACCGTCTCCGACAACCATGTCGATCAGACCACCGGCACCGTGACGATGAAGGCGCGGTTCCCCAACGAGACCAAACAGCTTTGGCCTGGCCAATTCCTCGATGTCCGATTGACGCTGCAGACCCTGTCCAACGTCGTCACCATCCCGGCCGCGGCGGTGAACCAGGGACCCAAGGGCGCCTATGTCTACCTCGTCGGCCCCGGCAATAAGGCCGTCATGCAGCCGGTGCAGGTGTTGACCACCCAGGACACCACCGCGATCATCAAGTCCGGCCTCAAGGGCGGCGAGACCATCGTCACCGATGGCCAGATGACCCTTCGCCCCGGCCTGAAGGTCTCGCCTCGGCCTGCCGCCGGCTCGGCCGAGGGTGACGCCTCTTCGAAGAAGCCCACAGCGTGAGCCTCTCCAGTCCCTTTATCCGCCGGCCTGTCGCGACCTCGCTGATCGCCGCGGCGATCTTGGTGTTCGGTCTGGTGGCCTATTTCAACCTGCCGGTCGCGGCCCTGCCGCAGGTGGACTTCCCGACCATCCAGGTCAGCGCCAGCCTGCCCGGCGCCAGTCCCGAGACCATGGCGTCCAACGTCGCCACGCCGCTGGAGCGGCAGCTGTCGTTGATCGCCGGCGTGACCCAGATGACGTCGGTCAGTTCCAACGGCTCGACCAGCATCACCCTGCAGTTCGAGCTGTCGCGAAACATCGACGCCGCCGCCCAGGACGTGCAGTCGGCGATCAACGCCGCCGGCGGCCAGCTGCCCACCGACCTGCCCAGCCCGCCGACCATCCGCAAGGTGAATCCGGCCGACTCGCCGATCATGATCCTGGCGCTGACGTCGCAGACCCTGCCGATCCAGACGGTGGACGACTACGCCGACAACATTCTGTCGCAGCAGATCTCGCGGATCGACGGCGTCGGGCTGGTGACCATCGGCGGCCAGCAGAAGCCGGCGATGCGGATTGAGATCGACCCGCGCAAGACGGCATCGCTGGGCCTGCAAATCGACAATGTCCGCGCCACCATCGCCGCCAACACGGTCAATGCGCCAAAAGGCCTGGTCAATGGTCAGCTGCGCGCGTCGACGGTCTACGCCAACGACCAGATCATGGACGTCAAGTCCTGGAAGAATCTGGTCGTCGGTTACAACAAAGGCGCCCCCATCCGGATCAAGGACCTGGGCACCGCGATCGCGAGCGTCGAGAACAACCAGCTCGGCGCCTGGATCGCCCCTGGCAAGGCTAATACCGACAAGACGCTGACAGACACTACTCAAGGCATCCTGCTGGTCATCTTCAAACAACCCGGCGCCAACGTCATCAAGACCGTTGACTCGATCAACAAGGCGCTGCCGGCGCTGAAGGCGGACATCCCGCCGGCGATCGACGTGCACGTCCTATCCGATCGCACCCAGACCATCCGCGCCTCGGTGCAGGACGTGGAAATGACGCTGTTGATCACCATCTTCCTGGTGGTCGCGGTCATCTTCGTGTTCCTGCGCAACGTCCGCGCGACCATCATCCCCAGCGTGGTCATCCCGCTGTCGCTGCTGGGCACCGCCGCGGTGATGCTGGTGGCTGGCTTCAGTCTCGACAACCTGTCGCTGATGGCGCTGTCGATCGCGGTCGGCTTCGTGGTCGATGACGCCATCGTCATGGTGGAAGTGATCTGGCGACGGATCGAAGAGGGGCAGACTCCGTTCCAAGCCGCCCTCGACGGCGCGGGCGAGGTCAGCTTCACCATCCTGTCGATCTCCATCTCCCTGATCGCGGTGTTCTCGCCGCTGATGTTCATGGGCGGCGTGGTCGGCCGGCTGATGCGCGAATTCGCCCTGACGCTTAGCGCCGCGGTGGTCATCTCGGTCCTGCTGTCGCTGTCACTGACGCCCATGCTGTGCGGCAGGTTCCTGAAGGCGCCAGACGCGCCCAAGGGCCGGATCATGATCGCGCTGGCGAACGGGTTCGATCGGCTGGAGCGCGGCTACGCCAGCGCCCTGGATGTGGTGCTGCGGCACATGCGGCTGACGCTGCTGGTCTTCATCCTGACGGCGGGGTTGGCAGTGGTGCTTTACGCGACCGTGCCCACCGGCTTCTTCCCGCAACAGGACACCGGATTCCTCTCTGGCGTCATCCTCACCTCGCAGGACGCCTCCTTCGCCAAGGCTAAGGACAAGTCGCTTCAGGTGGCCGATGTTCTGCGCAAGGAACCGGGCATCGCCGGCATAGGCATCTTTATCGGCGGCTCCAGCACCAACCAGGCCAATCTCAATGTCAGCCTGCAGCCCAAGGACAGCGGCCGCAAGCTAAGCGCCGACCAGATCATCAACGACTTGCGACCCAAGCTGGCCAAGCTGGTAGGCGTGCAGACCTTCCTGCAAGCCTCACAGGACATCAACGTCGGCGGCCGCGCAGGGCGGGCGCAATACCAGTACACCCTGTCCGACGCCGACATCGATGAGCTCAATGAATGGGCGCCGAAGATGACCCAGGCGATGTCGGCGCTGCCACAGCTGAAGGACGTCAGTTCCGACCAGCAGTCGCAGGCCTCGGCCGTGATGCTGACCATCGACCGCGACGCGGCCGGCCGCTACGGCATCACGCCCGCCAACATCGACGCGGCCATCTACAACCTGATCGGCCAGAACGAGGTGGCGCAGTATTTCACCCAGCTGAACGCCTACCATGTGGTGGTCGAGGCGCCGCCGAACATGCAGCTCACCCCGGCGATCTTCAATAGCGTCTATCTATTGTCGCCGATCACCGGCAAGGACGTGCCGCTGTCGCTGTTCGTGAAGGTCAACCCCAACGCCACCAGCAGCCTGACCATCAGCCACCAGGGCCAATTCCCAGCCGCCACCCTGTCGTTCAACCTGGCGCCCGGTGTCGCCCTGGGTCAGGCGACGCAGTTGGTGGATCAGGTGCGCACCAAGCTCGGCGCGCCGGCGACGTTGACCGGCTCATTCCAGGGCACGGCTCAGGCCTTCCAGCAGTCTCTGTCCAGCGAGCCGATCCTGATCGTCGCGGCCCTGCTCGCCGTCTACATCATCCTGGGCGTGCTCTATGAGAGCTACATCCACCCCCTGACCATCCTTTCCACCCTGCCCTCGGCGGGCGTAGGCGCCCTGCTGGCCTTGCTGGCGGTGGGTCAGAATCTGAACGTTATCGGCATCATCGCCATCATCCTTCTGATCGGCATCGTGAAGAAGAACGGCATCATGATCGTCGACGTGGCGCTGCGGCTGGAGCGGGAACACAATTGGAGTCCCGAGGACGCCGTGCGCGAGGCCTCACACCAGCGGCTGCGGCCGATCCTTATGACCACGGCCTGCGCCCTGTTCGGCGGCATTCCGATGATCCTGGCGCTGGGCACCGGTTCGGAGTTCCGCCAACCGCTGGGATTCGCCATCGTAGGCGGTCTGGCGGTTTCCCAGGTGCTGACCCTGTTCACCACCCCGGTGATCTACATCTACCTGGACCGTGTCCGCCGCTGGCGCTCGCCCGAGGCTGAACGACCCGACGCGCCGGAGCCGGAGCCGATCTAGGGTTTCAACACGAATGATGCGTGGCTGGGCGGCAGGCGCGGCCGCCCAGCTCGCCCATGGCCAACCGACGCCGGCCTGCTAGAACCCCGCCATGGCCGACGATAACGCCCACTTCTTCGAACCCGCCAACGGACATGGCCTGACCCATGATCCGTTCAACGCCATCGTCGGGCCTCGCCCCATTGGCTGGATCGGGTCGCTGAACAGTCAGGGCGGACGCAACCTGGCGCCCTATAGCTTCTTCAACGCCTTCAACTATCGCCCGCCTATCGTCGGCTTTTCCAGCGTCGGCTGGAAGGACACTGTCGCGAACATCGCGGCCACCCAGGAATTCAGCTGGAACCTCGCCACTTGGCCCCTGGCCAAGGCCATGAACGCCAGCTCGGCGACGGTCGCGGCGGAGGTCGATGAGTTCGCCTTGGCGGACCTGACGCCGGCGCCGGGCCGCCTGATCGCCGCGCCGCGCGTCAAGGAAAGTCCGGTGAATTTCGAATGCCGGCTGACCCAGCTCATCCAGCTTCAGACCGCATCAGGCCAGGACGTGGCGACCTGGCTGGTGCTGGGCGAGGTGGTGGCCGTGCATATCGACCGCGGTCTGATCAAGGACGGCGTCTACGACACCGCCGCCGGCCAGCCGATCTTGCGCGCCGGGAGGATGGGCGACTACGCCGCCATCCGGCCCGACGCCATGTTTGAGATGCCTAGACCCGCCTAAGCGGCACTATTGTCGCACCCGTATAGCGCGACTTCTGGCCGGCGCTAGACGCAGCGCGTCGCGGTCATAGTCATCGGGAACAAGCTTAGCGAGCGCGACGCTGAAGAAGGTCAGCGCGGCGGCCGCGGAAAGTACGACGTAGATGGTGTTCATGGCGCTGCTCCCAGCCTTGGCGTCCTGCGCGGCAAGCAAAGCTGGACCGCAAGTCAGCTCGCTGTCGACGGAGGATCTACTCTATGCTGGTTAAAACGCGAGTGGCGCCAATTGGCTGCACAGCTCCGATGAAGCATTTAGCAGAACTATCTGATAGATGATTACAATTGCCTGTTGCCGTCCGGCCAGTTAGCGTTAACTGGTGGCTGCATCCATAAGGCGAAACTGCGATTCGCCGCATACCCAGAATGACAGGTCCAATTGTCGCCAAGCCGCGTATAGGCAAGCCCCTGCTATAAAGTTACATAACGTCCCATATCACCGTAGAGGGTTGTACAGAGATGAAAGATAGTCCGCAGGAACATTCGCCCAACCGTCTGGACGTAGCTCTTGGGCTGCGGATTCGCCAGCGACGCAAAGCCCTCGGCGTATCTCAGACGGCCTTGGCGGATGCGATCGGCCTGACCTTCCAGCAGATTCAGAAGTACGAGCGCGGCTTCAATCGCGTCAGTTTTTCCAGGCTGGTGGACATCGCCCATGCGCTGGACTGCCGCGTCGTCGACCTGATCGGCGATCTGGACGACGCCGGCATGCCGAGCCCGCTGTTCCGGCAAGACACCGCTCACCTGCGTGAATCCGGCGCGCCGGAGCTGCTCGCCGCCTATGCCGCCGCCCCGCCGTCACTGCGCCGGGTCGTGCTCAAGCTTGTGACTGAGATCGCCAAGGACCAATCGACCCGCCCGGCGAGCTGATCCCCCGGTCCGGGCGATGGGGCCCGGGCGTTCCCGCCCGGGCGAATGATTGTTGAGGATGGGCCACGGACCTATTGTCCCCCACGGCCACGACTCGGCCGCCCGACGCCCTCAACGCTCTCAGGCCTGCCCAATGCTTAAGCCAGAACCGCCCGCGCCGATCACCGTCGGCGTGCCGGTCTACAATGGCGCCGCCTTCCTGGCCGAGGCGCTGGAAAACCTGCGCCTGCAGACCTTTACCGACTTCCGGGTGCTGATATTCGACAATGCTTCGACCGACGCCACCGCGGAGATCGCGGCTCGGTTCGTCAGCGAAGATGCGCGGTTCGCCTATCACCGCAACGATCACAACATCGGCGCGGTGCCCAACTTTCACGCTGTGCTGCAGGCGGCGGACAGCCCCTACTTCCTGTGGCGCGCGGCCGACGACGTTTCAGACCTCAACTACATCGAAGCGCTGCACCGTCTGCTCGAGAGCCGGCCCGACAAGGACTTGGCCGTGGGGCGGGTGGTCAGCACCTTCGAAGGCGCCGTGGTGCGCGAATACCGGCTGCCGCAGCTGCGCGGCGACGGCGGCCCGCGCGACCAGGAGCGGATGATGTTCAAGTCCCATCCCAGCTGGATCTACGGGCTGTTCCGAACCGAGGTGGTCAAGCCGATCCTGGCCCGGGTGGTCGATCATTTCCAAGAGGACCCACGGTCGTGGGACAACCTGACCCTCCTGCCCTTCATGCTCGACTTCAAGATCGCCGCCACCGACGAGACGGCGTTCGAGCAGACCCTTCGCTCCGGTCTCGTGCCGTTCGGCGCGAAACGGGCGCCCTTGGTCGAACCAGTCTTCGACTACTATCTGGAGCGCCGGCGCAGCTTCTTCGAGGTTGGCCGAGGGTTTATCGGTGACCGGTATAAGCCCGGCCCCGCGCGCCTGCGGCGTCTGTGGTTGCTGTGGCTCTACACCAACCGCAACGTCTACAAGCTCAAGCACATGATCCGTCGCACCATGAGGCGCTGGATCGGATTGACGCCTTAGCCGCTCAGCGTGGGTCCTTAAATCCCCCGCTGGGGAAGCCGACTGAGGGGGCGAGTCATCCGCACCGCCTCAGCAGCGGCAAGGCCCCCTCCACCGCTTCGCGGTCCCCTCGGCGTATACGCCTCGACCCCCATCGGGGGAGGAATTGGGACCTTAGCGGCTCAACGCCGCATCCAGATCGGTCGGCTTAACCTCGAAGGCGTCGTACCATTGCGCCTGGCCGCTTTCGACATAGGCGAAGTCGTGGCCGAGCTGGGTCGTCAGTCCCTCCCAGAACGGGTTGAGGGTCTCCCACGGGCACATCAGATAAAGCTTTAGCGGCTGGTCGGCGAAGATGATGTTGGTGACGGCCGCGCCTTCGACAGCCACGATCTCGGAGGCCTGCATCACCAGATGGACCTGGCCCGCGTGCGGCAAGGTTTCGGGGGCGATGGACTCAAAGCCATACCGGACGAACACCGGTTCCAGCTCCGCCTCATTGATCAGCCGACGTAGCTTCTGGCGTCGGCGGGTCAGATGCAGCTTGCGATTGAATGGCCCCTCCGCCGGCCCGTAGGCCCCGCGCACCAAGGCGCCGATTTCGCGCCACTCATCGATCAGGGCGAACCAGCAGATCATCGGGCAGGGCTGACGCTCGGCGATCACCAGCCGCTCGGGCCGAACGACCTCCTCATTGTCGACCTCCAGCAGGGTCAGGTTGGGTCGCCGGCGCGCCAGGGCGTCGAAGGTCACGCGCTGGAATGACGACAGATTGCGCCGGGTCAGCAGGGTGATGGGCTCGGAATTCCCAAGCTGGGTAAGGGCTCGCATCACCACGGTGAGGCCCTCGAAGAAATGATAATACTGGTTGTGGCCACGCGGCGAACCGACGACCGAAAGCACCCGGCCAGGAACCTCGCGCACCTTTGAATAGAGCCTCGGCTGGGCGTCGAGACCGCCCTCGATCACCTGGCCGGTGGGCCGATGCACGGTCACGCCCAACCAGGGCAGGATATCGCAGTCCCGCACTTCATAGCCGCGCACCTCGGCGGTCAGGCGGAGCAGGCCGGGTTCGAGGCAGCCCTCCAACCCATGCGTGTAGCGACGCAGGTGGGATTCCATCGCCGGATCGATCGGAATCTGCTGGATGACGGGCTCGCCCGGATCGGTCCGAACATGGGGAACAGCCGCGGGCGAGACCTTGCGGGTGTAGAGGTGCAGCCGCCGGCGAGTGAACGGGATCCGCGCCAGCGTGGCTCGCATCACCAGATCGACGATGACCTTGGTCGCCAAGGCCTTGCGCAGGGCGCGGGAGGTGCGGGCGATGAAGAAGCGGTTGTTGACGGTCACGGGACAGGTCTAGCCCAGAGCTCGCGCCAATGAAAAGGGCGCGCCGGTAAACCGGCGCGCCCAAATCCAACTTCGAAGCGGTTAGGCTCAGAAGAACTTGTAGTGCAGTTCGATACCGTAGGTGGCCGGCGGATTGATGCCGTAGTCGGTGGCCACCTTGTAGTCGTTCGCGGCAGGGCCGGTGGAGTAGATCAGGCCCGGCGCGGCGGCTTCATAGCCAGTCGTGTTGAACACGTTGCGGCCGTACAGGGTGATTTCGTACTTGTCGTTCGGAGCCTTCCAGGTGGCGCGCAGGTCAACCTGATCCCAGGACGGAGCGGTGTCGTACGATTCGTTGAAGATCGCGCCGGCCTGCTTGTCGCGCCAGGTGTAGGTGCCCGAGAAGGTCAGGGTGCCACGATCGAACACGAAGGTGTAGTTGGCGTTGAGCGCGACCTTATTGCGCGGCGCGTTAGGCAGTTCATTACCCTTGACCGACTGCAGCATGTCGCCAGCGACGACGCCCACATCCTTGGCGCCCGAGAATTGGCCGAGAGGATCGTTGGTGTCGACGAAGCATCCTGTGTTGGCCTTGAGGTTGCACCCCGTGAGGATCGCCGTGTCGTTGAAGGAATAGGACAGATCGAACTGCAGGTGGCTGATCGGCGTCCAGATGCTTTCCAGTTCGAAGCCGTCCGACCGGGTCTTCGGCAGGTTGGTCAGGGCCGAGACGTTTTGGGTCACGCCACCATTAGAGGTCTCCGGCGTGCTCACGACGTACTGCGCGTTGGTGAAGTCGTAGTAGTAGATCGCCGCATCGACCACGAGGTTGCGGCCGAAGGTCTTCTTGATACCGGCTTCATAGGAGTTGACGAACTCCGGCTTCACTTCCGGGTTGGCCACGGTGTCGGGGTCGCCGGCGTCGAAGCCAAGCGCCTTATAACCGCGGCTGTAACGCAGATAGGCCAGGGTATCGCTGGTGGGCGTCCATTCCAAACCGGCGGTGCCGGTGACGGCGGAGGAGTCGCCGCCGATTTCACGCGTCGCCATGCCGTTCGCGTTGATCGTGCAGGCGCTCTTAACGCCGACGCCGTTAGCCGCGCATGACGTCACGTCGAGTGCTGGCGTAAATGAACCCAGGTCAGTGGGGTCCACAGCCGCTTCGATGGCTGTCTGGGACTCACCGCTTTCTCGCAGGAGAGCGCCGACGCCTGGCGTATACGCCCCTGAGGCGCCCAGGATCGAGCCGCCAAAGAAGACCAGACGCTCTTCTTCCTGGCCGATCTTGTGGTCCTGGGTGAAGCGGATACCACCGGTCAGCTTGATGGTGTCGGTGATCTTCCAGTCAACCTGACCGTAGGCCGCCTCGCTGCGCGTCTCCATCTGATAGTTCTGATAGGTGACGTAGGCGTTCGGGTTGGCGGCAGCTGTAGCGCCCGGCGTCGCGCTGACGGGGTTCATCAGCTGGGTTTGCTGAGTGTCCGTTGTGACGATCGGATTGCTGTAGTGCTCGTCATAGTAATAGAGGCCGCCGATCCACTGCACCGGGCCATTACCCGTCGAAGCGAAGGTGATTTCGTGGCTCATCCACTGGTTATTCTCTTCATAGAGATAGTTCCAGGTCGGATAGACCGTCAGGTTGGTACAGCCGAGGGCGGCGGCCTGGTCGCAGGTGCTCCCCGGCGCCAGTGCGATCTTGTAGGAATCGACATCGGTGCCGTCAGCGTCGACGTTCAGATCGTACTTATAGGACTGGTAGCCGCCGGTATATTTGATGTCGAACGTCGGCATGTGGTAGGTGAACTGCACGTCGATATCGTGCGAGTTCGTCAAGCGCACATATTCGCGCGTATTGGTGCTGAAGTCCCGGATGTTCGTATTCGCCGGGTTATTGGTAATATTCGGGTTGTTTTGAACAAAGCTCCCCGGAACGATGTAACCTTGGCCTGTATAGACGCTCGATCCAGCATAGTTAGCGGCGTAATAAGGCGCGGCGGCGTTGAACAAGTATTGGTTAGAGGCGTCGTTCAGCTGGTTGCCGTAGGGGTCGCTGGTGTAGTTCGAGCGGGCGCCCGGGCCGGCGATGTTGTTCCAGTGAGCGATGAAGCCCTTCACATAGAGGTCGGCGTTGTCGCCCAGCTTGGCGCTGATCGCGGGCTGGATGAAGTATTGGTCGAGGACGCCGCCTTCCGACGGGCCGCCGGCCACGTTCTTGAAGTAACCTTGGCTCTGGTTGTCGTAATAGCCTTGGATACGGAACTTCAGGCCGTCCGTGATCGGGCCCGACACCGCGAGCGAGACATCTTCGTAGCCGTAGTTGCCGATGGTGACACGGCCTTCGGCGTAGGGGGTGCTGGTCGGGCGAGCGGTGGTCACCAGCAGCGCGCCGCCGATGGAGTTGCGCCCT
>Ga0302314_10014413_pt1 | contig 13537 bp, 13 predicted proteins | sample III_Palsa_N2_3_FD_200533 | JGI IMG/M metagenome (GOLD analysis project Ga0302314, IMG submission 200533) | Peat permafrost microbial communities from Stordalen Mire near Abisko, Sweden - III_Palsa_N2_3 | ecosystem: Environmental > Terrestrial > Soil > Palsa > Peat permafrost | place: Sweden...
GCCGCCGCCGCCGAGAGGACCGGCATTGCCAGCAGGACGAGGAACGCGGTGAGGAAGAGCGACCAGACGGTCAGCGGCATGCGGAAGAAAGTCATCCCCGGCGCGCGCAGGGTGACCACGGTGGTGATGAAGTTGACCGCCAGGAGGATCGCCGACAGGCCGTTGAGGAGAATGGCGACGCACCAGAGCGTCTGGCCGATCTGCGTCTGGTTGTAGGCCGCATGGCTGCTGAGCGGCGCATAGGCCGTCCATCCCGAGGCGGCTCCGCCGCCCGGAACGAAGAACCCGGAAAGGAGGACCAGGCCGGACAATAGGTAGAGCCCGTAGGAAGCCCCGCCCAGCCAGGGAAAGGCCATCTCCCGCGCCCCGATCTGGAGGGGGATGACGAAGTTCCCGAACGCCCCCAGGAGGAGCGGCGTCACCACCAGGAAGACCATCACCGTCGCATGAAGGGTGAAGACCTGATTGTACCCCGCCGGGGTCAGCAAGTGGAGGAAGGGAAAGGCGAGCTGCCAACGCATCATCAACGCCAGTCCCCCGCCGACGAAGAGGAAGGCGAGCGCGGTCCAGAGATAGCGGAGCGCGACCGCCTTGTGGTCGAGCGCGAAGAAGCCCGCAGGCCGGGGAGGAAGCGCGTTCATGGGAAATCGGGCCCTCCGGCGGCGGTGCGGGAGGCGGCGACCTTCTCCGCCATCCATTTCTCGTAATCGGCCACGCTGACCACCCGCAGGGTGCCCTGCATCGCGTCGTGGCCGGAGCCGCAGAGCTGGTTGCAGGCGATGCTGTAGGTGCCGAGGCGGTCGGCGGTGAAAGAGACCCACCCGATGGTCCGGCCCGGCACCAGGTCCTGGTAGAGCCGGAACTCGGGGACGTAGAAGGCGTGGATCACGTCGCGCGAGCGGAGGTGGAGATGGACCGGGCGGCCGATGGGGACGACCATCTCGTTGTAGAGCCGCACGTCGTCGCGCCCGTGCGGGTCGGCGGGATCGAGGCCGATCTTATTCAGCGGGGTGATCCGCGCGTCGTCGGCCCGGCCCAGGATGCCGTCGGGGCCGGGGTAGCGGATCAGCCAGTCGTATTGCTCGCCGACGATCTCGACGTCGAGGGCCGTCCCCTCCGGCGGCGGGGTGCGGAGGCGGAGCCAGAGCGAATCGCCGACGACGAAGAGGCCGAGGAAGACCAGGAACGGAATCGCCGTCCAGAGGAGTTCGAGCCGATTATTGCCCAGGGTATAGTGGGCCGCCACCCCTTCCCGCCGCCGATATTTGACCAGGAAATAAAGCCAGACCGCCTGCACCGCCACCAGGACGCCGCCGGTGACGGCCAGGATGAGGAAAAAGAGGCGATCAATCTCATGCCCGCCGACCGTCGCACAGGGGGAGAGGCCCCAGATCCCTGAGGTCCGCACCTCCGCCCCGGCAGGGGCCGCCGCCAGCAGGACGAAGAGGAGGGAGAGACGAAAACGCCCGGTCATGGGATCGCGGCATTGAACCACCCACCTCCGGTGATGTCACGCGCGCTTGCGCGGGCCGGAGGGCCGCCCTATCGTCGGGGCTTCGCCATGCTCCGCCCTCCCCTCACCGATGCCGAGCGCCGGGCCTGGATCGCCGCCCGGCGGGAGGGTTCCCTCTTCTGGCAAACCGTCGAGGCCGGGGCCTCGCTGAAGCTGGCGATGACCCTCCTCATCACCATCGCCCTCGCTTGCGCCATTGCGACCGTCGCCGAGTCGAAGTTCAACACCGACGTCGCCCGCCACTACATCTACAAGGCCCCCTGGTTCACCCTTTGGCTCGGGGTCCTCGTCTTCAACCTCCTCTGCGTCACCATCTCCCGCTGGCCGTGGCAGCGGAAGCACATGAGCTTCATCGTCGCCCACTACGGGATCATTCTTCTGTTGGCCGGGGCGGTGGTCGGCTCGAAATGGGGCTATGAAGGGTTCCTCAGCCTCGAGGTCGGCCAGCCGCCGCAGGGCCGCGTCGCCCTCAACCAGACCGTCCTCGACATCGCCTCCCCCGTCACCGGCGCGCTCTACGAAACCCCCTTCCCGGTCGATTTCCACCCGCCGACCGAGGCGCGGCCCCGGCTGCTCCCCGTGCCGGAGAGCGCCCTCCAGCTCCGCATCGACCGCCATGCGGAGAACCTTTTGGTCGAGGAGCATCTCCTTCCCGCCAGCGCCGCCGAAGCCGGGCCGGGAATCGAGCTGAAGTTCGCCAGCCGGATGATGGGGCAGGAGGTTCCCGTCGTCCTCCTGGCCCGGGATGCCGCCCGGCGGGAACGTGATTTCTTCGGCCTCGCCGCCATCGAATGGGCCGACTCCTTCGCCGCCACGACGGCGCGGAAGGTGCCGACGCTTCGGGTGCGGCTCGAACCCGGCGGCCACGTGGCCTACCAGCTCCTCCGCGCCGGGGAGCCCTACGCCCAGGGCGTCCTTCCGCCCGGCATCCCCGTCGCGGTCGGCTGGGCCGATTGGCAGGTCACCCTCGCCGCCGCCTTACCGAAAGCCGCCGTCTCGGCCACCCTCGTCGAGGGCCCGGCCAATGCCCCCGACGGCACCCCCGGCCTCCGCGCCGAGCTGCTCGACGGCGGGAAGGTGATCGACGGGCCGCGCTGGATCCTCTCGGGCCGCCGCCAGGCCTTCCGCGCGCCGGAGGGCCGCTCGCTCGACGTCGCCTTCGGGCTGAAGACCCAGCCCCTGCCCTTCACCCTCACCCTCCTCAAGTTCGAGGTCCCGCGCGACGAGGGGACCGAGACCCCCTCCGATTTCATCGCCACCGTCCGCTTCGAGGACGCAGCCGGGTGGACTAAGGTCGCCGAGGCCCACATGAACTACCCGGCCAGCTTTCCCGGCGGCTTCTGGGGCTCCGTCTTCGGGCGGAACTACAAGTTCTCCCAGACCTCGTGGAACCCGCAGGACCTTGACCAGACGACCCTCCAGGTCCTCTACGATCCCGGCTGGCCGATGAAGTGGCTCGGCTCGATCCTCATCGTCGCGGGCGTCGCCCTCCTCTTCTATTACAAGCCGCGGGTCCGTCCTACCAACATGGACCCCGTTCCGTCCGAACCCGCCGTCCCCTCTTCCCGATGAAACGATTGCTTTGCCTTTTCCTGCTCGGCCTGACCGCCCTGCTGCCCGCCATCCCCCTCCACGCCGCCGACGGCCTCGCCCAACTGGCGATCCAGGACCGGGGCCGCAAGAAGCCGTTCACCACCTTCGCCGAGGAGACGACCCTCCTCCTTACCGGGCAGACCTCCGTCGTCCTCCCCGGCGCCGCGCCGGTCTCCGCCGAGGACTTCCTCCTCGACCTCTGGTTTTCCCCCGAGGGATGGAACCTCAAGCCCCTCATCCTGGTCGATTTCCTCCCCCTCCGCCGGGAACTCGGCCTGCCGGTCGAAGAAAAACGGTTCAGCTACGACCGCCTGGCGGGCAATGCCACCCTCTGGCAGATCAAGGAAGCGAGTGACCGCCAAACCCGCTTGAATCCGCAAGGCGGCCACACCCGTCTCGAACGGGAGGCCGACCTAGTGGCCAACCGCCTCACCGTCTTCGCCAGCCTCGCCAGCGGAAAGGCCTACACCGTCGTCCCCCATCCCTCCTCGCCGACCGGCCCGTGGACGACCCTCGAAACCCTCGACGGCACCTACCCGAAGGCGGCGGCCATGCCCGCCCTCGTCGCCTGCGCCGCACTGGTCAAGGACCGCTCACAGCATGATCGTGCCGGAATGGACCAGGCGGCCAGCCTCCTCGCCGCCCGCCTCCGCGCACTCAGCCCCGGCGTCTATCCCCCGGCCTGGCGCCTCACCTTCGAGAACGCCTACCTCCGGATTCACCCCTGGCGCTGGGCCTGGGTCGGCTACGCCCTGGCCGCCCTCGTCCTCGCCCTGACCGGCGGGTGGCAGCGGACGATCGGCTACCGGATCGGCTGGGCGCTGGCGCTGACCGGCTTCGGCTTCCAGCTCTACGGCTTCGCCAGCCGGATCGTCATCGCGGGCCGCCCGCCGGTGACGAACATGTACGAGTCGATCATCTGGGTCGCCTTCGCCGCCGTCCTCTTCTCCCTTATCCTAGAAGGGATTTACCGGACGCGGCACTTCATCCTCGCCTCGGCCCCGCTCGCCGTCGCCGCGCTGATGGTGGTCGATTTCCAGCCCCTCGTCTTCGACAACTCGATCCAGCCGCTCGTCCCCGTCCTGCGGAACAACTTCTGGCTCTCGATCCACGTCCTCACCATCACCCTCAGCTACGGCGCCTACGCGCTGGCGATGGGTCTCGGCCACCTCGCGCTCTGGAAGATCGTCTGGGGCCGCGCGCAGGGGAAGGAAGCGGCGGCGGTGCTGCAATACGTCTACCGCGCGATCCAGATCGGCGTCCTCTGCCTCGCCGCCGGGACGATCCTCGGCGGGGTCTGGGCCAACTACTCGTGGGGCCGCTTCTGGGATTGGGACCCGAAGGAAACCTGGGCCCTCATCACCCTCCTCTGCTACCTCGCCCTCCTGCACGGGCGGATCGCGGGCTGGTGGGGCGGCTTCGGCCTCGCCGTCGGCTCCATCGTCTGCTTCCTCTCCGTCCTGATGGCCTGGTACGGGGTCAACTTCGTCCTCGGCAAGGGCCTCCACAGCTACGGCTTCGGCATCGGCGGCACGAGCTACGTCGTCGCCTTCGTGATCTTCGAGGTCGCCTACGTCGGCGCCGCGCTCTGGAAGAAAAATTCTGCCGGGTTCCGCGTCAGCTCGACCTAGCGATTAATTGTAATGTTTGGTCGAAGGCTCTTCTCCGCCGGAGATCTTATAGATCACAACGTGTACCTTGAGCGGAGCGCTAGCCTCCGGAGGTAGCACGATCCGGATCACGTCATGCCAGGTTGTTCCGTTGCATTCGGGCTCGATGTAGTAGTTCTGAACATGCGCCCCGTCGGGCGAAGGCTCCAAGGGACAAATTTTGGCGACATAGGCGCACTTCTCGGAAGAGGTGGGTCCAATCTCGAAACCCTGCAAACCGCGAGGCTGCAAGGTGGCGTCGAATTGTTGTGAAAATGTGATCGTCGCCTCGGAATGCTTGCTGCATCCCACGGCTGCCAGCATCAGAATTCCCATTCCGACAAAGAAACCAAAAGCGGCGTAACGGGTCATGCCGCCTTGTATCAAGAAAGGCGAAAAAAGTAAAAGAGCTTCCCTACCGAGGAAAGCGCCTTAACCCAGCTTCGCCGACCAGCGCTTAACTTCTGCCGCGACGCGGTCGGGATGGGGGGAACCGGCGGTGGCGCGGTTCGCGAAGGCGCGGTCGAGGTCGAAGAGACTGAGGGCCTCGGCGGTGAAGAGGGGCGAGATGCCCTGGAGATCGGCCAGCGAGAGCTTGTCCAACGGAAGGCCCTGCTTCTCGGCGAGGCCGACCGCCGCGCCGACCGCGTGATGGGCCTGGCGGAACGGCATCCCCTGCTTGACCAGCCAGTCGGCCAGGTCGGTCGCCAGGAGGAGCGGATCGCTGGCGGCGTCGCGGGTGACGTCGGCCTTCACCACGACGCCGCCGAGCATGGCGGCCAGGATCTCGAGGCTGCCGTGGAGCGTGTCGGCGGTGTCGAAGAGCCGTTCCTTGTCCTCCTGGAGGTCGCGGTTGTAGGTCATCGGCAGGCCCTTCAGCAGCGTCAGGAGGGAGACGAGGTTGCCGATCATCCGGCCACTTTTCCCGCGCACCAGCTCGGCCACGTCGGGGTTCTTCTTCTGCGGCATCAGGCTGGAGCCGGTGGTGTAGGCGTCAGGTAGGCGGATGAAGTTGAACTCGGCGCTCGACCAGAGGATGAGATCCTCGGACAGGCGCGAGAGGTGGACCGCCGCCAGCGCCGCCGCCGCGCAGTACTCGACGATGAAGTCGCGGTCGCTCACCGAGTCCATCGAGTTCTCCGAGACCTTGGCGAAGCCAAGCAGTTTCGCGACGAGCGCGCGGTCGAGCGGCAGGGTGCTGCCCGCGATGGCGCCGCTGCCGAGGGGGAGGACGTCGGCCCGCCGCGCCGCGTCGGCCAGGCGGCCCGCGTCGCGCTCCAGCATCTCGACGTAGGCGAGGAGGTGGTGGCCGAGGGTGACCGGCTGGGCGCGCTGGAGATGGGTGTAGCCGGGCAGGACGACGGCGGCGTCGCGCGCGGCCCAGGCGACGAGGGCGCGCTGCAAATTCCGCACCGCCTTCAGGTCGCGGACGACCTCGTCCTTCAGCCAGAGGCGCATGTCGGTCGCGACCTGGTCGTTGCGGCTGCGGCCGGTGTGGAGCTTCGCCCCGGCGGGGACGCGGGCGGTGAGGACCGCCTCGATGTTCATGTGGACGTCCTCGCGTTCGAGAGACCACTCGAATTTCCCGGCCTCGATCTCGGCCTCGATCTGCTTCAGCCCGGCGACAATGGAGGCCTGTTCCTCGGCGGTCAGGATGCCGATGGCCTGGAGCATCGTCGCATGCGCGATGCTGCCCTGGATGTCGTGCTGGTAGAGGCGCCAGTCGAAGGAGACCGACTGGCTGAAACGCTGGAGGAGCGGCGCCGCGCCTTCGGAGAAGCGGCCGCCCCAGAGCGCGGGCTGGCTCACTTCACCTCCCGGCGGGCCGGACGTTTCGTGGAGGTGGACCGGGAGACGCGGGGCTTCATCTGGCTGTCGAAGCAGCGCCGCAGGTCTTCCTGGGAAAGGATCTCCCATTTCCCGACGGCCAGGCGGCCCAAATGGAGCTTGCCGATCTCGGTCCTCACCAACCGCCGGACACTATAGCCGAACGCCTGAAACATCAATCGAATCTGGCGCTTCAGCCCCTGGGTGAGGACGACCTTCACCGTGCTCGGCCCGATCTTGTGGATCGCCTCGACGCGGGCGCGCTTGCCCTCGAGGATGATCCCCTTGAGGAGCTTCGGCCCGGTCACGTTCTGGTCGAATTCGCGGTCGAGGACCACCTCGTAGGACTTCGGCAGCTTGTGCCGCGGGTGGGTCAGCCGCTGGGAGAGGTCGCCGTCGTTGGTGACCAGGAGGAGGCCCTCGCTGTCGTAGTCGAGGCGGCCGACCGAGAAGACGCGGGGCCAGTTGGCGGGCAGCAGCTCGTAGATCGTCGGGCGTCCTTCCGGGTCGTCGGCGGTGCACATGTAGCCGCGCGGCTTGTGCAGCATGGCGGTCAGGGTCGGCTCGTTGCGCAGGAGGCGGTTGCCGACCTTGACGTGGTTGCCCGGCTCGACCTGGGTGGCCAGCTCGGTGACGACCACGCCGTTGATGGTGATCCGGCCCTCGCGGATGAGGGCCTCGCAGGCGCGGCGGGAGCCGCAGCCGGCTTGGGCGAGGAAGCGGTTCAGGCGCATGGAAGGGGGAGATTCCCGGAAATAAAAATCCCGCCGGTACGAGCCCGGCGGGATCTCAAAAAGGAAAACCGACCGGAGTCGGCTAGACTTCGGGGCGGGTCTTGCGGAGGCCGAGGACGCGGTCCCCATCCTTCCACTGACCGCGCTTCTTGAGGAGGTTGACCCGCTCGAAACGCTTCAGGACGTTGCGCTTGGTGGCGGTGGCCGACGAGGTGCGTAAGCTGCGATGCTGTGACATAAATAGTTTCTCCGATGAATCGAGCCCGCAAACCTACCGTCCGCCCAGGGCTTGTCACGCTCATTTTTCCGCTTCGGCGGAAGTGGGCCCTTCCGCCGGGGCGGCCGTGGTGTCGAGACGGCCCTGGAGGACCCCGCCGGGGGCGACCGAAAGCTCCCGCGCCACCAGGGTTTCGGCGTCCAGATGGCCTCCTTTGACGACCTCGATCCGGGTTCGGCCATAGACTTCCTTCGCCTTCAGGCCTCCCTCGACCTTCAGGAGGCCCGCCGCAATGTGGCCGCCGACCGCCTCGGCCCCCGGCGCGACGCGGATGGTCGGGGCGGCGGCGGGGCCGGTGATCTCCCCTTTCTTGGCGAAGACCAGCTCCACCGCCGCGCGGACGCGGGCCTGGACCCGTCCGGCGACAGTCACCGTCCGCCCCCGCGCCTCGGGGCCGACATAGCGGGAACCGGCGGCAAAGGTGATGTCCCCCTCAGTCTGCACCCGCTGGCGGACGACGCCTTCCAACGTGTAGCTGCCGATCTCGAGGTGGGCGCCGCAGGCGGTGCAGACGGCGGAGAGGGCGTCCTCGTAGACTTTCTGCTGGTTTTCGCACTGGGTGCAACGGACGAGGCGGGAGGGCTTCGTCTTCGTCTTCTTGGTCCGGGGGCCGGCGCCTTCCTTTTCCTCGAGCGAGAAGTGGCCGCTGCAGGCGCGGCAGACGGTCGAGACGACGCCGACCGGCTCCTGCTGGGTGGCGGAGCAATGGGGACAGGCGACGAGTTGCTTGTCAGGCATGGCCATATTATTTGAGGGCGGGCGGGAAGAAGGCGGCGGGAAGGAAGCGCCGCAGCGGGGCCACCTTGGCCGGACTCGGCACCTTGCCGATGGCCAGGCGGGCGCGGACGGTCGCGCCCGGCTCGATGTGCAGGGAGTGGCTCGCGACCTCGCCGTCGACCACCGCGCCGGGGGCGATCTCGAGGCGGCCCTCGACGCGCAGGCTCCCCTTCACCGCGCAGGCGACCCGCGCGTCGCCCCGCACGACGAGGGCGCCGTCGAGGCGGAGCCCAGGAGGAAGGCGCAAAGGGGATGAAGGACGGGCCATGGTCTCCCCTATTTTTAGGCCCGAAGCGCCGCCGGGGCAAGGGAGCGGTTGCAAAAAGAGCGGCCCGGTGCGAAAGAGCTTGCCTCCCGGCCACGCCTGTCGATTTCCCCTGACGAGGAGTTGCGCTATCGCGCAGGCGTTCGCCCAAACGCGTCCTTGATCAATTGTCGATTGGCCCCGGCGGTGGCAGCGTGCTAGACCGGTCCGATGTTCGCGCGGAAAGCGTTTCGGGCCGGGTGGGGAGAGCGGCTGGGGACGCTCCGGGGGGAGAAGGAGTTCGACGCCTTGGCCCGGGAGCTCTTCGCCTGGCAATTCGCGGCCAACCGCCCCTACCGGACCCTGGCCCGTTCCCTGGGGGCGACGCCGGAGACGGTGACCTCCTGGCGGGAAATTCCGGCGGTCCCACAGGCGCTCTTCAAGCGCGCCGCCCTCTTCTGCCACCCCCTCGCCCAAGCGCGCCACACCTACCACACCAGCGGGACGACGACCGGCACGCCGGGCCGCCAGCGCCTCCTGGCCGACGACCTTTACCGAATGGCCGCCCTCCGCACGGCGGCGACCGTCGGTCCCCTGCGCGACCGCCAGCCGCTTTTCTTCCTGACCCCCTCCCCGCAGGAAAAGCCGACCTCCTCCCTGAGTGCCATGTTCGGCTTCTTCCGCCGCGCGGCGGGGGCGGGCGGCTCCCGCTTCTTCATGAAGGGCGACGCGCTGCTCCTCGCCCCGCTGCAACGGGCGCTGGCAAAGGCCGTCGCGCAAGGCACGCCGGTCGGCCTCCTCGGCACCGCCTTCGCCTTCGTCCACCTGCTCGACGCCGGGCTGCCCCCGTTGCGGCTGCCGCGCGGGAGCTTCCTCCTCGAGACCGGCGGCTTCAAGGGCCGCAGCCGCGAGGTGGCGAAGGGCGAGCTCTACCGCGCCCTCTCCCGCCAATTCGGCGTCCCCGACCGCGCGATCTGGAACGAATACGGCATGACCGAGCTGAGCAGCCAGGCCTACGCCCACGGCGCGAACGGCGAGCACCGCACTTCCCCCTGGGCCCGCGTCATGATCGTCGATCCCGCGACGGGAAAGGAGGTCGCCGTCGGCCAGCGCGGCCTGGTCCGCTGGATCGACCTGGCCAACGTCGACGGTGTCCTCGCCCTCGACACCCACGACCTCGCGATGCGCACCCGGACCGGCTTCCGCCTGCTTGGCCGTCTCGCCCAATTGCCGAAGCGCGGCTGCTCACTCGACGCCGAGGACCTTCGTCCGGGAGGAAAGCGATGACCCTGACCACCCGCCGCCGGATCGCCCTCCTCGCGCCGGTGCTGAAGCAGTTCCCCGAGCTCGGCGCGGGGAGCGCAAAGGACCTGGCCGATTGGGTTGCCCTCGAGCTCGGCTCGGCCGACGCCCTCGACCAATGGATTCCCCATGGGCGGCACTGGACCCGTGCCCGCGCGCCCCGCTCGATCTACCACCTCGCCCCCGGCAACGTCGCCGTCGCCGCCTGGCAGTCGCTCCTGGTCGGCCTCCTGCTCGGCGCCGAGAACCGGGTAAAAGTGTCGAGCCGTCCCGGCGCCGACGCCGCCCTCCGCCGCTTCGTCGCCGCCCTGCCGCCGCCGTTGCGCAAGACCGTCCGCCTCGTCCCCACCTTCCGCCCTGCCGAGCTGCGCCAGGCCGAGGCGGTGATCGCCACCGGCAGCGACGAGACCCTGGCCGAAGTCCGCCGCCACCTCGGCCCGCGCCAGCTCTTCCTCGGCTACGGCCACCGCGTTTCCCTCCTCTGGCTGGGCCGGGTGACTGGAAAAGAATCTGCTTTAGCGCAGGCCGCCGCGCGGGACATCGCGCTCTACGACCAGCTCGGCTGCCTTTCGCCGCAGGCGATCTACCTGGAAAAGAGATCGGATGTCGCCGCTTTTGGCGACGCCCTGGCCGAAGCTTTGGCGCAAGAGACGAAAAACGCCGCGCCGTTCCCTCTTGCCGCCGCGGCCCAAGTGCGGGAGGCGCGCCAGCTCGCCCGCGCCGCGGGGGACCGTCTCTGGGAAAGCGCCGGAGCGCGCTGGACCGTGGTCGCCGAGCGGCAGGCCGCCTTCCGTCCCGGCTGCGGCTACCGCGTCATCCCGTTGCGCGTCGCCACGCGAAAGGAGTTGTCCCGCGTGCTGATCCCCCTGCGCGGATCGCTCTCCACCGTCGGCCTGCGCGCTCCGTTCTCCGCCGCCGACGAGGCCCTTTTCTGGGGCCTGGAGGCCCAGCGGCTCTGCCCCGTCGGGCGGTGCCAATTCCCCCCCCTCTCCTGGCACCACGATGGCCGTCCCCAGCTGGCCGACCTGGTGAAATGGGTTGACCGGGAAGACCCTCCGCTCGAACATCGCCGCTCCCCATGAAGATCACCCTCTGCAAGGACTTCGACTTCGAGGCCGCCCAGGCCCTCCCGAACTTCCCCGAGGGCCACAAGTGCCGCAACGTCCACGGCCACAGCTTCAAGCTCACCGTCTCCGTCACCGGCGAGGTCGACCCGAAGACCGGCCTCTTCTACGACCACTCCCGCATCTCCGAGACGATGCGTCCCCTCCTCGCCCAGCTCGACCACGCCTTCCTCAATGATATCGCGGGCCTCGAGAACCCAACCATCGAGGTCATGGCCAAATGGTTCTGGGACCGCCTCGCCCCCCAGCTCCCCGGCCTTTCGGAACTCGTTCTCCATGAGACGCCTCGGGCACGGTGCGTCTATCGGGGCGATTGACTTTGGGGGACGGAAGGCATAATTCCGTCCCATGCGCCTTCTTCCTCTCGTTGTCGCTTCTTTTCTTTTGATCGTCGCGCTGCCTTTGCGTGCCGATACGATTGATCTCGTCAACGACCAAAACGGCACCTTTGACGATTGGACTACCGCCACCGACTGGAGCAACGATCAGTCGCCCTCTGCAGGAAACAATTATGTGGTCAATTTCATGACGTTGCGAGCCAATGCCATATACGGAGGGGCGCAATATAGTGTGGCCGTTTTTGGAGGAGGCAGTCTGGCCATTAACAACGGCACTCTCAACCTCAACTCCGAGGCGTATTCTCAACTGGAATTCGACATTGCGCAACTTTCCATTTCGAATGCGACGTTCAGCAGCAACATTTACAGCAGTTTGGGCTCTCCCCTCATATACGTAAATAATCTCACGATCAATGGATCAAATACTTTCATGTGCACTGGAGAACTCATCGCCAATTCTATTTCGGGTTCTGGCACCCTGACGTTTGAAGGTAATCCCAGCGTGACTAATAGCTTTTCGGGAGATGCCTCTAATTTCACTGGCACCGTCGCAACGGACAATCTCACAAACTTCCTTTTGGGACTTACCAATGCTGAAAATATGACCCTGGATCTCGGATCCAGTCTCGAAAACGTCTATATCCAACCAGCAGGCGTGACGGTCGCCCATTTAAATCTTTTCGGCACTGAGTTGAATCCTGGCACCTACACGGCGAGCGATCTCAACACGATGCTGGATGAGGGGTCGATCTTTAATGGTGGCGACATCACCGTCGTGCCGGAACCGGCCCCCATCGCCCTCCTTTCCTTAGCGCTCGGCGCCCTTCTGCTCCCTGCCACCCGCCGCCTGCGCCTTGCCTGAGCGGCGTTTTCTCTTAGAGATTGCCGCCCCGGCGGCGTTCCCTTAGGTTGGCCGCTTCCATGGATGAACTGAGCGAGCTATTGCAGGTCCGGCGCACGAAGCTGGAGGCCTGGCGCAACGAGGGCGTGGCCCCCTTCGGCGTTTCCTTTCCCGGCACCGAATCGACGGCGGCGATCGTCGCCGACTTCGCGGAGGAGAAGGCGGTCCGCCTGGCGGGCCGGATCATCGGCTTCCGCGACATGGGGAAGAGCATCTTCGGCCACCTCTCCGACCAGCACGGGAAGCTCCAGTTCTACGCGAACAAGCAGTCGGTCGGCGAAACGGAGATCGAGTCCTTCCGCCGCCTCGACCTGGGCGACTTCATCGGCATCGAGGGGACCCTCTTCACCACCCGCACCGGGGAGAAGACGGTCAAGATCACCAAGTTCACCCTTCTCAGCAAGTCGCTGCGCCCCCTCCCCTCCCAGTGGCACGGCCTGAGCGACGCGGAGACCCGCTACCGCCAGCGCTACCTCGACCTCATCACGAACGACGAGGTCCGCCGCGTCTTCGTCCTGCGCAGCAAGATCGTCAGCGAGATGCGCCGCTACCTGGAGGAGCGCGCCTTCACCGAGGTCGAGACCCCGATGATGCAGTCGGTGGCCGGGGGCGCGGCGGCGCGGCCCTTCGTGACCCACCACACCGCCCTCGATCTCCAGCTCTTCCTCCGCATCGCGCCGGAATTGTACCTGAAACGCCTCCTGGTGGGCGGCTTCGAGAAGGTCTTCGAGATCAACCGCAATTTCCGCAACGAGGGGATCTCCCGCAAGCACAACCCCGAGTTCACCATGCTGGAGGCCTATTGGGCCTATGCCGACTACGAGGTGATGGCCGACCTGGTCGAGGGGATGATCGTCCACCTGGCCGACAAGCTGATCGGCACCCGCCAGATCGCGACCGGCCCGGCCGATGCCGAGCCGCGCCCGGTCATCGACCTCACCCCGCCCTGGCCGCGCAAGAAGTACCGCGACTGCGTCCGCGAGGCCGCCGGTGCCGACTGGTTCGAGCTTTCCCCCGAGGCGCGCCGCGAGCGGGCGACCTCGCTGGGCGTCGAGCTCTCGCCCGAGATGCTCGACCACGAGGTGACCAACCAGGTCTTCGAGAAGAAGGTCGAGGCGAAGGCGATCAATCCCCTCTTCGTCACCCACCTGCCGATGGAGCTGGTCCCCCTGGCCAAGCAGAACGCCGAGGACCCGACCGTAGTCGACGTCTTCGAGCTCCTCATCAACGGCCAGGAGATCGCCCCCGGCTACAGCGA
>Ga0302314_10014414_pt1 | contig 13536 bp, 10 predicted proteins | sample III_Palsa_N2_3_FD_200533 | JGI IMG/M metagenome (GOLD analysis project Ga0302314, IMG submission 200533) | Peat permafrost microbial communities from Stordalen Mire near Abisko, Sweden - III_Palsa_N2_3 | ecosystem: Environmental > Terrestrial > Soil > Palsa > Peat permafrost | place: Sweden...
GACCGCGACGACAAGCGCGGCTTCGTGCGCTATTTCTGGAAAGCGGTTCCGGTCTGATCGTGGCGCGCCACGACGCCATCGTGTTGGGCCTCGGCGCGATGGGCAGCGCGGCCGCTTTTCAATTGGCCAAGCGCGGCGCACGCGTGCTGGGCATCGACCGTTACGCGCCGCCGCACGATCGCGGCTCGACCCATGGCGACACGCGCATCACCCGGCTCGCCATCGGCGAGGGCGCGCATTACACGCCGCTGGTGCAACGCTCCCACGCGATCTGGCGCGAGATCGAGCGCGAAACCGGCGCGTCGCTGCTGACGCGGACCGGCGGGCTGATCGTTTCGAGCGCCAACAAGACGGCGCTCACCCATGTCGATGCGTTCTTCGCCAACACCGTCGCGGCGGCCGAGCAACATGGCATCGCGCATGAGCGGCTGGACGCGACACAAATCCGCCGCCGCTTTCCCATGTTCGCGATCCAGGACGACGAGTTCGGCTATTACGAGCCCGAAGCCGGTTTCGTGCGGCCGGAAGCTTGCGTCGCCGCACAGCTGGACCTGGCGCGCAAGCATGGCGCGGAAATCCATACGAATGAAACAGTGCTCGGTTTCGATTGGACGGCCGATGGCGTGAGCGTCACGACAGACAAGGCGCGCTATGCAGCCGACAAATTGATCGTCGCTGCGGGCGCCTGGTTGCCTCAGCTTCTGGGCGAGAAATATGCACGGTTCTTCAAAGTCTATCGGCAGGTGCAATTCTGGTTCGAGTTCGAAGGCGACATCGCGCCATTCCGCCCCGACCGTTTTCCGGTCTTCATCTGGGAATTGCAGCGCACCCGCCAGGGCATCTACGGCTTTCCGGCCATCGACGGCGCGCACAGCATCAAGATCGCGACCGAGCAATACGCGCAGACGGTCGCGCCGGATGCCGTCGCCGACGTCACGCCGGAAGAGATCGCCCGTATGCACCGTGACCTCGTCGCGCCCTGGCTTGCTGGCGTGAGCAGCCGTTGCGTCCGCGCCGCGACCTGCCTCTACACCGTGACACCGGATTTCGGCTTCGTGATCGATTTCCACCCGCAATCGGAGCGCGTGATCTTGGCCTCACCCTGCTCGGGCCACGGCTTCAAGCACTCCGCCGCCACCGGCGAAGTGCTGGCCGACATGGCGCTGGGGTACGAAAGCCCATTCGATCTGGAGCCGTTTCGTCTCGGGCGCTTTGGCTGACTTCGAATTTGGGGTATGCTTTCCAAAAATACCGGGAGGCCGCCATGCCCTATGTCGAGAATCGCATCGTACACGATGCCGATTCGCATCTGATGGAGATGTCGGATTGCCTGGACGCGTTCCTCGATCCGAAATATCGCGCGGCCTATGACGAACTCCCCAAGCTCAAGGCCTGGCCGCGCGACGGCAAGCTGGTCAAGCATGCCAACCGGCTGCACAACGACGCGGAATTCCGCGGCGGCGCCGACGCCAATATCCTTTTGCGCAAGAATTACGAAGCGCTGGGTTCGTTCCGCAAGGCGGATCGTCCGCATGCGCTCGATCTTCTCGGCTTCACCAGCCAACTCATCTTCACCACTTGGTGCCTGGGCAATTTCGGGCTCGACGATGCCAATCCCGAACTCGCTTACGCGACGGCGCAGGCGCACAACCGGATGATGGTCGATTTCTGCTCGGTGGACCGCCGCTTCCTCGGCACGGGCTATGTGCCGCTGTCCGATTTCGAACGCGCCGTAAAAACCGCGCGCGAAGCCATCGATCTGGGCTGCAAGGCTCTGCTCATTCCGTCAAAGCCGCCAAAAAAACATTCGCCCAGCCACATCGCTTTCGATCCGATTTGGGCGATGGCCGAGGAGGCGGGATTGCCGATCGTCTTCCATGTCGGCGGCGAGGAGAAGCTGAGCCAGGCCTATTTCGACAATGGGTTGCCGCGGGTGAAGGATTTCCACGGTGGCGAGGAGAATTTCACCTCGGTCAGCTACATGCCCATCGCCCATTCCGTGATGAATACGCTGGCGGCGCTGATCTTCGATCGCGTGCTCGACCGTTTTCCGAAATTGAAATTCGGCGCCATCGAGCTCGGCGCCTCCTGGTTGCCCGGCTGGATGCGCAATCTGGATTCCGCCGCGCATGCCTTCATCAAGAACGAGGAGCGGCTGCAGAAGCTCTCCGCGCGGCCGAGCGAGATCGTGCGCCGCCAGGTTCGCGTCACGCCCTATCCGCACGAGGACGCCGGCTGGATCATCGCCAATTCGGGCGAGGAGACCTGCCTGTTCTCCAGCGACTTCCCGCATGTCGAAGGCGGCCGCAATCCGCTCAAGCGCTTCGGCGACAGCCTGGCGAACACCAATGCCCGCGCCGTCGAGCGTTTTTATTGCGACAATTTCATCGACCTGATGGGCGAGGGGCTGGCGTCCGAGTTGCGCAGGCCGGCGCGAGCCGCGGCGGCATAGCGCTGCGGCGCGAAAAACAGCGTTGACGGCGACGGCCGCTGTTTCCCGTTCCTTAACCGGTTCATCTCCTTGAACCGCGGATGAACCGCGCTCTCAGAGCCCATTCAGCGGCGCGCCGTCACTCTCACGGGCGATCGGGCGGCCAATTCCGGTTCGCCCAATTTCGAATGGGAGCGTCAGATGAATTTCAAACGCAGTTTGCTTGCTGCCGCCGCTGGAGCGGCGCTTGTCCTTTGCGGCGCAGCCTCGGCGTCCGCCGGAACTTGGCAGAACAATCACCCGCGCCGGGTCGAGGTCAATCACCGCCTCGGCAATCAGTTCCACCGGATCAATCGCGACTATCGCGACGGCAAGATCACGGGCGCGCAGGCCGCGCGGCTTCACACGGAAGACCGCGCCATCCGCGGCCAGGAGCGTTTCGCCTCGCGCTTCGACGGCGGCCACATCACCCGGTCGGAGCAGCGCTCGCTGAACCAGGAAGAGAATGGCGTCAGCCGGCAGATCTACAACCAGGCCCATTGACCGCTTGTCCGCCGAAAAGCAGAAAAGCCCGCCGGTTTCCCGGCGGGCTTTTCGCTTGTCGCGCGCCTGAAAGGCTTATGGCGCGTATTTCAGGCTCAGCGCGCCGATGCCGGCGGCGACGTTCAAGCCCGTGTTGCCTTCGACCGAGAGCGGCTGCAGCGTGACCGAGCGGTCGAAACCGCCGACCAGCACATGCGCGCCGACGCCAACGCCAGCAGTCACGCTCGCGGTCGCGCCCGCATAGTCGCCCTGCAAGGCGCCGCGGCGGATGCCGGAAGTCGGCGCAAGCACGGCCCAGACGATCACGGCGCTCGAGGTGTAGCCGATGTCGACGCCGAACTTGGAGATCGAGCCGACATAGTGCTCACCCATTCCATTGGCCGACGCGAAATTGCAGCGCAGGTCCTTGGAGGAGCCGAACACGAAGCCCCAGCCGCTCGCCACATGGCAGGTGAGGGTGCCGACTTTTACGCTGTCTGCGGCAGCCGGGCCCGCGAAGGCCATGCTGATCGCGATCGCGGCGGCGCTCGCCGCAAGAGAGATTTTCTTGGACATTCGTACAAACTCCTTGGTTGATTAGCCTTCGCCCAGCACGAGGATCTGCCGAGAAACCGAATGCACGCCGGCCGTCCCTCGCGGGGCGGCAGCGGCTCTTGAAGGGAAATGTTTTGCGACGGCGGAAGTTCCCGCGCAAGCCCACGCATCATTTATTAGTTATCAGCTATTAGTCCTACGCCCGGGCCCGTCACAAGCTTATGATCCCATATCGCTTGGTCGATTCGGTTGGTTTCGGCCAAATTCTCGGATTTGCGGGCTGCCAAAGGGGAGCTGTGCATCGAACTCTAAAACAAATGCGCGCTGTAGAATTCAGAAGCGCGTTTGCTTTACACCCTTGCGGGCCGGCGGTTAGATGACAGGCAGTCAGTTTCGAAGGAGATTCGAACGATGGCCACCGGCATCAAGGACAAGGTCGCAATCCTCGGCATGGGCTGCTCGAAATTCGGCGAGCGCTGGGAGAGCGGCGCGGAGGAATTGATGGTCGAGGCCTATCTGGAGGGCATCCAGGACGCCGGCATCGACGTCAACCAGATCCAGGCCGCGTGGTTCTCCACCGCGCTGGAGGAACAGCATGTCGGCAAGGGCGGCACGCCGCTTTCGGTCGCGCTGCGCCTGCCCAACATCGCGGTGACGCGGGTGGAGAATTTCTGCGCCAGCGGTTCGGAAGCGTTTCGCGGCGCGGTCTATGCCGTGGCCGCCGGCGCCTGCGACATCGCGCTGGCTTTGGGCGTGGAGAAATTGAAGGACGCCGGCTATGGCGGGTTGCCGCAGCGCGAGGGCGCGACGCTGGCGCCGCTGTGGAGCGCCAACGGCTCGGCGCCCGGCAATTTCGCGCAGCTCGCATCGGCCTATCGCAGCAAGCATGGCGTGTCGAAGGAAGACCTCAAGCGCGCCATCGCGCACGTCTCGGTCAAGAGCCACGCCAACGGAACCAAGAATCCGAAAGCCCATCTGCAAAAGGCGATCACCGAGGAGATGTGCCTCAACGCGCCGATGATCGCGGAGCCGCTCGGCCTGTTCGATTGCTGCGGCGTGTCGGATGGTGCGGCCTGCGCTATCGTGACGACGCCGGAAATCGCCAAGGCGATGGGCAAGAAGGATATCATCACGGTCAAGGCGCTGCAGCTTTCGCTGTCGAACGGGCTGGAGAGCCAGCACAACAGCTGGGACGGAAGCTATTTCCACACCGCGCGCATCGCCTCGAAACGCGCCTATGACGAAGCCGGCATCAAGGATCCGCGCAATGAAGTCTCGATGATGGAGGTGCATGACTGCTTCTCCGTCACCGAGCTGGTGACGATGGAAGACCTGCATATCTCCCGCGAAGGCGAGGGCTGGAAGGACGTGATGAACGGCTTCTACGACGCCGACGGCCAGGTGCCGTGCCAGATCGACGGCGGGTTGAAATGCTTCGGCCATCCGATCGGCGCCAGCGGCTTGCGCATGCTCTACGAGATGTACCTGCAACTCCAGGGCCGCGCCGGCGCGCGCCAGCTCAAGAACCCCAAGATCGGCATGACGCATAATCTCGGCGGCGCGCCGGCGATGAATGTCTGCTCGGTGGCGATCGTGGGCGCGCAGGGGGCGTAGTTCAGCGCGGCGTATTCAGGAACCGGTCGGCGATGGCGGCATGGAGCGCTACGCCGTCGGCCAGCGCGTCCTCGTTCAGCGTCATGCGGTTGGAATGGCAGGCGTGGGCGTGGCCGGGCGTCACGCCGTGCGGCGCCACGCCCAGGAAGACCATGCAGCCGGGCATTCTCTCCAGGACATAGGAGAAATCCTCCGCGCCCATGATCGGCGCCGGCATGTCGTGATAGCGCTCGGCGCCGAACAGATCGGTTGCCACGCCGCGCGCGAATGCCACGAAATCGGAATCGTTGCGCGTCACCCCATAGCCCGGCTCTATCTGCACATCGGCCTGTAGCTCGTGCGTCCTGGCGATCCCTTCCGCGATCCGCGTAATGCCTTCGCGGCCGCGCAGCCGGTTCGCATCGGAGAAGCTGCGCAGCGTGCCGCGCATGCGCACTTCCTCCGGCACGACATTGATGGCCGAGCCGGCGGCGATCTGCGAGATCGACAGAATGATCGGGTCGAAGGCGTCGATCCGCCGCGTCACGAAGGTCTGGAACGCCTGCACGATCTCGCAGGCCGCCGGCACCGGATCGAGCGTCAGATGCGGCTGCGAGGCATGACCGCCCTTGCCGGTGATCGTGATCTCGATCTTGTCCGATGCGGCCAGCAGCGGCCCGGGCCGCGACGCGATCACGCCAACCGGAATATTGGGCGAGATATGGATAGCGAAGGCCGCCTGCGGCTTGGGCGCCGCGTCGAGCATGCCGTCCTCGATCATGAAACGGGCGCCGTGATGGCCTTCCTCGCCGGGCTGGAACATGAACTTCACCGTGCCGTTCAGCCGCTCGCGGTGGCGGTGCAAAAGATGCACCGCGCCCACCAGCATGGCGGTATGCGCGTCGTGGCCGCAGGCATGCATGCTGCCTTCGACCGCCGATTTGAACGGCACATCGGTGTCTTCCGGCATCGGTAGCGCGTCCATGTCGCCGCGCAGCAGGATGGTCGGGCCCTGTTGGGCGCCGCGCAGTGTGACGATCAGGCCGGAGGTGCTTTTGCCTTGCGCGATCTCGACATCGAGCCCGGCTAGCGCCGCGCGGACTTTGCGCGTCGTCTCGGGCAGATGCAGACCCTGCTCGGGAAAGCTGTGGATGTCGCGCCTCAGCGCCACAACCGTGGGAACGAGATCGGCCGCACCGTCGCGCCACAGCGCCAAATCTTCGCCGGTTTTCATATTCGCGTCCATGATGCGGCGGCCTCTGTTGGATTGGAACTTCAGTACACTACCACGCTTCGTATGCTCTTGCCTTCGTGCATCAGATCGAACGCGTCGTTGATCTTCTCCAGCGGCATGGTGTGTGTGATCAGTTCGTCGATGGCGATCTTGCGGTCCATGTACCAGTCGACGATGCGTGGCACGTCGGTGCGGCCTCTGGCGCCACCGAAGGCTGAGCCTTTCCAGACGCGACCGGTCACCAGTTGGAACGGACGTGTCGAAATCTCCTGGCCGGCGCCCGCGACGCCGATGATCACGCTCGTGCCCCAGCCCTTGTGACAGCATTCCAGCGCCTGGCGCATGGTCTTCACATTGCCGATGCATTCGAAGCTGTAATCCGCGCCGCCTTTGGTCAGCTCGACGAGATGCCCGACCAGATCGCCGCTCACCTCTTTCGGATTGACGAAATGCGTCATCCCGAACTGCCGCGCCAACGTTTCCCGCTCGGGATTGATGTCGACGCCCACGATCATGCCCGCGCCCGCGAGCCGCGCGCCCTGGATCACGTTGAGCCCGATGCCGCCGAGACCGAACACGACCACGTTCGCGCCGGGCTCGACCTTGGCGGTGAAGATCACCGCGCCGATGCCGGTCGTCACGCCGCAGCCGATATAGCAGACCTTGTCGAACGGCGCGTCCTTGCGGATTTTCGCCAGTGCGATCTCCGGCAGCACGGTGTGATTGGAGAATGTCGAGCAGCCCATGTAATGCAACACCGGCTTGCCCTTGTAGGAGAAACGCGAGGTACCATCCGGCATCAGCCCGCGGCCCTGCGTGGTGCGGATCGCCTGGCAAAGATTCGTTTTGTGACTGGTGCAGTAATCGCATTCGCGACATTCCGGCGTATAGAGCGGGATCACATGATCGCCCGGCGCCAGCGATGTCACGCCCGCGCCCACTTCCAGCACCACGCCGGCGCCTTCATGTCCCAGGATCGCCGGAAATAACCCTTCGGGGTCGTCGCCGGAGAGCGTGAAGGCGTCGGTGTGGCAGATGCCGGTTGCCTTGATTTCCACCAGCACCTCGCCGGCCTTGGGGCCGTCCAGCTCGACGGTTTCGATCTGAAGCGGCTTTCCCGCCGCGAAGGCCACGGCCGCGCGCGTTTTCATCAAGGAATCTCCCACGATTTGGTCATATTCTCGCGCGATGATGGCGGCGTTGAACAGCCCATCCGTGTCGTGTCTGCGTTCGGGGCGTTATGATCGAAGTTCGCGATCTGGTGTACGAGTACCCGTCCAAGCGCGCGCTTGAGGGCGTGTCCCTGGCAGTGCCCGACGAGACGATCACCGCTCTGGTCGGCCCCAATGGCGCGGGCAAGACGACCTTGCTTCGTTGTCTCGCCGCGCTGGAAGCACCCTATTCCGGCACGGTGACGATCGACGGGCTCGACACAAGCCAAGCGCCGCGCCAGATTCACGCGCAGCTGGGCTATTTGCCGGATTTCTTCGGGCTTTACGACGAACTCACGGTGCGCCGCTGCCTGGCCTATGCGGCGCGTTCGCACGGCATCGCGCCGGCGCTGACCGCGGCTGCGGTGGAGAAGGCCGCTCGCCAGGTCGGCATCGCCGATCGGCTGGAGACGCGCGCGGGGGAGCTTTCGCGCGGGCTTCGCCAGCGCCTCGCCATCGCTCAGGCCATCGTTCACGCGCCGCGCGTGCTGCTGCTCGACGAACCGGCCGCCGGTCTCGACCCGCAGGCGCGCCGCGATCTCTCGGCGCTGCTGTTGTCGTTGCGCGATTCCGGCATGACGCTGGTGGTGTCATCCCACATCCTGGCCGAGCTCGAGGATTACTGCTCGGAGATGATCATTATCGAGAACGGCCGCGTCGTCGGCGGCAAGCCGATCAAGGTGCGCGACGACGAACGGCCGCACTACCTGATCGAACTCGCCACCGCGCGCAGCGATCTGAAATCCTTTCTCGCCGGCGCGGGCGTCGACCTGGTCGAGGCCGACGACCGCCGCGCCCTCATCGTCTTCACCCACAATGCCGGCGCGCGTGCCAAGCTGGTGCGCGACCTGGTCCATGCCGGCTTCGACCTCGCGAGCTTCGGGCTTTCGAGCAAGGCGCTGGAAGAGACCTATTTCGCGCAAGTCTCCGGCGCGAAGGCCGCGCCATGAATCCGGAATTCCGCCGCAATCTCTGGCTCGAGATGACGCCGCGCCGCATCGCGCTGATGACCGGCGTCCTCACGCTCGCCTTCTTCGCCGCGGCGCTTTCCGGCGGCGACACCACCGCGCCGGCGCGCGTCGCGGTGTTCCTCTATTATTTCATCGTCGTGCTCTGGGGCGCGCGCAATGCGGGATTGAGCGTGGTCGGCGAGATCCGCGACCGCACCTGGGATTCGCAGCGCCTCTCCGCACTCGGCGCCGCAGAGATGAGTTGGGGCAAGCTGTTCGGCTCGACGATCTTCAACTGGTATGGCGGCGCGATCTGCCTGGCCGTGATCCTGGTCGCGCATTTCGCCCATCAGGGCCCGGTCGCGGCGCTGATCGATCTCGTCTATTTCGTCTCCATTGGCGTGATCGCGCAATCGGTCGCGCTGCTGGCCAGCCTCATCGCCATCCGCCGCCGCCAGTCGCACACCCGCTTCGAGATTTTCCTCTATCAGCTGGCAGGAATCCTCGCCGCGATCGTCGTGCTTTACATCTGGTCCGCCGCCGATCCGGCCGCCTCGTTCCTGACGGCGAAGAAGACGACCGAGACGGTCGTCTGGTGGGGCCGCGCGTTCGATGTGCGGCCGTTCCTGCTTGTCTCGCTCGCCGCCTTCGCCGGCTGGACGCTGCTGGCCTGCTACCGCGAGATGCGGCTCGAGCTCAAGATGCGAAACCGCCCCTTCGTTTGGCTCGGCTTCCTCGCCTTCATGGGCCTTTACGTCGCCGGCTTCGACGCCTGGCTCGCGCAGAGCGCGAACCCGCCGTCGTCGGACAGCGTCGCCCTGCGTCTGGCACTCGCCGCCACGACCTTCGCGGTGCTGAGCTATATCATGGTGCTGCTCGAGCCGAAGGACCGCGTGCTCTATCGCTGGATCGGCGGTCGCGTCGCCTCGGGCCGCTTTCTCCAGGCCGCTTCGGCGCTGCAAGGCTGGATGATGAGCTATTTCGCCGCTGCTCTTGCCATCGCCGCGCTGATCTGGCGGCTCGCCACGCACACCCCGCCCGATATTGCCGGCATCGCGCAAGTGGGCGCGGCTTTGGGCTTCCTCACCCGCGACTGCGCGATCTTCGTGCTGTTCCACACGCTGCCCGGCCGCCGGCGCAGCGATTTCGGCGCCGTCGTGGTGCTGGTGGCGCTCTATGCGTTGATCCCCGCGATCCTGGACGGACTCGGCCTCAAGCAGGCTCTGGGATTCTTCTATCCGGTTGCGACCGATCCTGTGTGGCTGGGCGCCGCTGTCGCGTGGGGACAGGGCGTGCTCGTTGCGGCGCTTGCGCTCGGTCGTCTTGCGATCGGCGAAGGGCCGGAAGTGAAAGAGGCGGTGCAGGCTTAGGCGTCGCGTTCCTTCGCGATCTTCAATCCGGAATAATTCGGCTGGTCGATGGCGATTTTATCCCGAACAGTCTTTTCCAGATGATCCAGCAATTCCGGCTTCGCCAGATCGATCTTGCCGTCGCGGATGATGCGGCAGAGTTCGCGGTTCAAATCCTCGAGCGGACCGTCATGGCCGAGCAACGCCGCCAGCCGCTTCTTCTCCTCATCCGCCGCGCCGCCGCCCAGCTCCAATTCCCGCGCCACGATGGAGAGTGCGTTGGACGCGACGCGGGCGTGGAACGCGGTGTGGCCTTTCAATTCCGGCATAGCGCGCTTTTCGAGGAACTCGCGCACGGCGTCCACAAGCTCGCGGATCGAGGGCTGGTCCATCATCAGAGTTTTCCGTCTTTCTTTTCATCCCCGGCGAGCGCGTAGCGCGAGGAAAGGGGATCCAGGTATTGATGCACCGACGGCGCTTGACCACCTGGATCCCCTTTCCCTCGCTTCGCTCGGCCGGGAATGACATTTTTTTTAAACGTCATTACAGGCGCCCGTGGATAATGAGATTCACGAGATCGATCTCGGTTTCCGACGAGCGCCTTCCGATCGTGGCGCGTTCGACCGAGCCGTCAACGCGGAAGCCCTGATACATGCTCATGCACATCACGCCCCATTTGAGCGAGCCATAGACGATCCAGGTGCGAACTTCGTCGATATCGACAGGCGCGCCGCCGGCCGCTTCGTAGCCGACGATCAGGTCTTCCAGGTCGCCGAAGCCGCCGACGACTTTCTCGGCCACGCCGAAGCGCCAGGAATTGGTGCACACCCAGCCGATGTCCTCCAGCGGATCGCCGATATGGGTCAGCTCCCAATCGAGCGCGGCTTCGACGCCATAGGGCGAAATCATGAGATTGCCGTGGCGGAAATCGCCATGCACCAGCGTCTGGCGCTTGGCCTTCGCCATGCGCGGTTCCAGCCATTTGAAGGCGAATTCGAACATCGGATGGGGATAATTGTAAGCATCGTAGAGATCGCGATAGCGGCGCAATTGCGCCGGCCCGTCGACGACGGGAAGCACGCTCTTCAGCGGCGTCATGTCCACCGCATGGATGCGCGCGAGGATTTCGCCGCATTGCCGCGCCAGCTTCGGCCGCGCATCGGCGAATTCCGCATCGCGCAAAATCTTGCGCGCGATGGTTTCGCCGGCGAGCCGGTCCATCACATAACCATGGCCCGCGCCGTCTTCGGGCTTGAGCACAGTGCGCACGCGCGGCGCCTTCACGCCCGCGGCACGCGCGGCCTCGATCACGATGGCTTCGGTCTCCAGCGGCACGGCGCTCGACCCCTCCGTCACACGCGCGCCACCGCCAGGGCTGCGGCGCAGGATCAGCTTCTCGGCTCCGGCATCGAAAGACCACGTCTCCTGGCTCGCGCCGCCGGAGAGACGTGTCATCCCTTCGATGGGCCCAAGGCCGATGCGGTCGAGCGCTGCCTGGAGTGCGGGCTGGAAATCGGGCGTCATCTGTCCTCATCCCGTGCGCAGATAGCGCACGGCCTCGTCGCGTTCGAACAGATAGAGCAGAACGCGCAACGCTTCGCCACGGGGCGATTTGAGGTCGGGGTCGCGGCCGAGGACGAGCTTGGCGTCGTCGCGCGCCGCCGCCAGCAATTCGCCGTGGGCGGCGAGGTCGGCGACGCGGAATTCCGGCAACCCGCTCTGGCGCACGCCCAGAAGCTCGCCCGCGCCGCGCAGCCGCAAATCCTCCTCGGCGATGACGAAGCCGTCATCCGTCTCGCGCAGGATTTTCAGCCGCGCCTTGGCGGTCTCGCCGAGCGGGCCATAATAAAGAAGAAGACAACTCGATTTCGCTTCGCCGCGCCCCACCCGCCCGCGCAATTGATGAAGCTGCGCCAGGCCGAAGCGTTCGGCATGTTCCACCACCATGATGGTCGCCTCGGGCACATCGACGCCGACTTCGATCACCGTGGTGGCGACCAGCACCTTGGTCTCGCCGGATTTGAACTTGGCCATCGCGGCGTCGCGCTCCGGGCCTTTTATGCGGCCATGCAACAGCCCGACATTCTCGCCCAATGTCTGGCGCAAGGTTCCGGCGCGTTCCTCTGCCGCGGTGAGATCGATGTCTTCGGATTCCTCGACCAGCGGACACACCCAATAGGCCCTTGCCCCTTTTGAAATTGCGCGGCGCAGATGTTCGACCACTTCGTCGAGCCGGTCGGCGGAGAGCACGCGCGTCTCCACCGGCTTGCGGCCCGGCGGATGGCCGGTGAGCTTGGAGACGTCCATGTCGCCATAGGCGGTGAGCGCCAGCGTGCGCGGAATGGGCGTTGCCGTCATCACCAGCACGTCGACCGGCATGTGGCCCTTGCCCTGCAAGGTCATGCGCTGATGCACGCCGAAGCGGTGTTGCTCGTCCACCACCGCCAGCGCCAGATCGCGGAACGCGACGTCTTCGGAGAACAGCGCATGCGTGCCGACCAGGATGTCGATCTTGCCTTCGGCCAGCGCGGTGAGCGTTTCGCCGCGGGCGACGCCGCGCTCGCGTCCGGTGAGGATCGCCATGCGGATGCCTGCCGCCTTGGCCATCGGCTCCAGCGCGCCCATGTGCTGGCGCGCGAGGATCTCCGTCGGCGCCATCAGCGCACCCTGGCTACCCGCTTCCACCGCATTGAGCAGCGCCAGCATCGCCACCACCGTTTTGCCCGAGCCGACATCGCCCTGCAGCAGCCGCAACATCCGCGTCGGCCCGGCCATATCGGCTTCGATTTCTTTCACGGCCTGGACCTGCGCGGATGTCAGATCGAAGGGCAGGGCAGCGATGGCTTTGCGCGCGAGATGCCCGTCGCCCTTGATGCTGCGACCCCTCCGTCCGCGCATCTGTGCGCGGATCATGACGAGAGCGAGTTGATTGGCGAGCAATTCATCGTAAGCCAGCCGCATGCGCGCCGGCGCTTCGGGCAGCAAATCCGCTTCGCTATGCGGCGCGTGCGCGGCCAGCAGCGCCTTGGTGAACGGATCCCAGGCGTGGCCGCGGCGGAATGCCGGGTCCTGCCATTCCGGCATCTGCGGCACTTTCTCCAGCGCCGCGCGGATCGCCTTGGCGAGCGGCTTGGCGGGCAAATCCTCGGTCAGGCGATAGACCGGCTCCTGCAGCGTCAGCGTGTCGGCTTCCTCGGGCGCCACGATGTGGTCGGGATGCGGCATCTGCAGGCGGTTGGCGAAGCGTTCGATCTTGCCGCTGATCAGCCGCTTGCTCCCCACCGGCAGCATTTTGTTCAGATATTCGGCATTGGCGTGGAAGAACACGAGCTCGATGGCGGCGCTGTCGTCGGAGCAGCGCACTTTATAAGGCTGGCGCTTGTCGCGCGGCGGCAGATGGTCGAGCACGTTGACCAGCACGGTGGCGATGCGGCCCTCCTCGGCGTCGATCAGGCGCGGGCGATAGGAGCGGTCGATCAGCCCGCTCGGCAGGTCGAAGATCAGATCGAGCAGCTTGGTCCCCGCCGCGTGCGCGATCAGCTTCTGCAGCCGCGGGCCGATGCCCGGCAGCGTGCGCGTCTCGGCGAACAGGGGAAACAGAATCGCGGGCCGCATGGTGGGAGAGAATATCTCAAAAAACACGTCATGGCCGGGCTTGACCCGGCCACCCAGCAAGACCGCGTCGGCGGTC
>Ga0302314_10014415_pt1 | contig 13535 bp, 14 predicted proteins | sample III_Palsa_N2_3_FD_200533 | JGI IMG/M metagenome (GOLD analysis project Ga0302314, IMG submission 200533) | Peat permafrost microbial communities from Stordalen Mire near Abisko, Sweden - III_Palsa_N2_3 | ecosystem: Environmental > Terrestrial > Soil > Palsa > Peat permafrost | place: Sweden...
GGGCCTGGGTCAGCTGGCTGCGGAAGCCGTCCTGGCCGTCATGGTCGGGGCGGACCAGATGCGCCGTCAGCGCCACCTCGGTGGTGCTCATGGCCCAGATATGCAGGTCGTGCACCTCGGTGACGCCGTCGCAGTCGGACAGGAAGGCCTGGATGGTCGGCACGTCGGCGCTCGGCGGGGCGGCGTCCATCGCCAGGTCCATGGCCTCGCGCAGCAGACCCCAGGTGCCGGCGACGATAATGGCGACGATGGCGACGCTGACGACAGGGTCGATCCAGGACCAGCCGGTCAGGGCGACGGCCGCCGCCGCTGCGATCACCCCCACCGAAACCAGGGCGTCGCTGGCCATGTGCAGGAAGGCGCCGCGGATGTTCACATCGCCATGGCCGCGCAGGAACAACAGCGCCGTGCCGGTGTTGGCCAGCACGCCAAAGCCGGCGGCGATCATGACGATGCCGGTGGCCATGGGCGCGGGACTGAACAGTCGGTTGATCGCCTCGATGACGATGCCGCCGGAGACGAACATCAGCACCACGCCATTGGTCAGGGCCGCCAGCACGGTGGCCTTGCCGAAGCCGTAGGTGCGCCGTCCCCGCGCCGGCCGCCGCGCCAGCCACGCCGCGCCGCCGGCCAGGATCAGGCCCAGCACGTCGGACAGGTTGTGACCGGCGTCGGCGATCAGGGCGGTGGAGGCGCCGAACAGGCCGGCCCCCGCTTCGATGACGACGATGGACAGGTTCAGCGCGATGGCGACCCCGAAACGCCAGTCGCCGGGCTGGGCGTGGATATGATGGTGGTGGCCGTGGCCGCCATGACCGTGATGATCATGACCGCCGTGATCATGGCTGGCGTGGTCGTGGCCAGAATGATCGTGGCCAGAATGATCGTGGCCAGAATGATCGTGCCCTGTGTGGTCATGAGCGGAATGATCATGATCGCCGTGGGCGTGGCCGTGATGATCGTGTTCATGCGCTGGGTCGGCCATATGAGAATGCATAGCGCTCGCAAGCCGGGGCGGGAAGCGGCTTTACCGGCCAAGGTTGTTCGCTGCTCGATTGCTCCAAAGACCTATCCGCGTTAATCGGCGAGCATGAGCCTCGATCCCGTCGCCCTCGCCCAGGACCTTATTCGCCGCCCGTCGGTGACCCCCGCCGACGCGGGCGCCATGGACGTGCTGCGGGCCGCGCTCGAGGGCATCGGCTTCACCTGCCGCCGGATGAAGTTCGGCGAGATCGAGAACCTTTATGCCCGGCGGGGGACCACGGGTCCCAACTTCTGCTTCGCCGGCCACACCGACGTGGTGCCGGTGGGCGACGTGGCGGCCTGGAGCCGGGGCGCGTTCGACGCCGGCGTGGTCGACGGGGTGCTGTTCGGCCGCGGCGCCGTCGACATGAAGGGCGCCGTCGCCGCCTTCGTCGCCGCCTGCGCGGCGATCGACCCGAAGGACCAGCGCGGGTCCATCTCGCTACTGATCACCGGCGATGAGGAGGGCGAGGCCGACGACGGCACCGTGCGCGTGGTCCAGGCCCTGCGCGACGAGGGCGAGGTGATCGACCACTGCGTCGTCGGCGAACCGAGTTCGCTGGCCAAGCTGGGCGACCAGATGAAGATCGGCCGGCGCGGCAGCGTCAGCGCCTCCATCGTGGTGGAGGGAATTCAGGGCCACGTCGCCTATCCCGAGCGCGCCGCCAATCCCGTGCCGGTGCTGATCCGCCTGCTGGATCGGTTGCAGTCGAGGGTGCTGGACGACGGCTATCCGGAATTCCCGCCCTCCAATCTGGAAGTCACCACCATCGACGTGGGCAATCCGGCCGGCAACGTCATCCCCGCCCGCGCGACGGCCCGGCTGAACATCCGCTTCAACCCCACCCACACCGGCAAGGCCCTGGCCGACTGGTTCCAGGCCGAGTGCGATAAGGCCGGCGAAGGGTTCAAGGGCGCGGTGTCGCTGAAGACCAAGATCAGCGGCGAGGCCTTCCTCACCGAGCCGGGGGATTTCGTCGAGGTCTGCTCTTCGGCGGTAAAGGCGGTCACGGGGCTCGACCCCGCCCTCTCCACCAGCGGCGGCACCTCTGACGCCCGGTTTATCCGCAGCCTCTGCCCCGTGGTCGAGTTGGGTTTGGTGGGCGCCACCATGCATATGGTCGACGAATGCGTGCCGGTGGAACAGCTGCGCGACCTGACCAAGGTCTATGGCCGCCTGATCGAAGGGTATTTCGATACCTTCGGGTGATCTTTCGTCAGTGTTTCTAGCTATCTTGCGGGCCAGGAAGCAAAACGGATCCCAAACGAGTCATGCCTGCCGCGTTCAAAGCAATGATCTGGGCGATTTTGCTGGCCTCGGCGATAGTCTTGTCCGCCTGCAACGAACATCACAGCCTGCGCTATCGGATTACGTTGACTGTTGACGATAACGGCAAATCAATCTCAGGCACGGAAGTCCGGGAACAGGAATTCATTCAGCAACAATTCAACATAGACGGCGATAAGTCGTACAGTCAGACCAGCGGAGACGCGATCGTTCTGCCGATCAACGGCCGGTTTCTAGCCGTCACGCTGAACGGGTGGCGGCCCAGCAGCACAGATGGGTTCGTCTGCACAGGCGCAAAATATTCGCCCGACAGTTTTCGAGCCGACCATCTTGCGTGGACGCTCAAATATCACCCGGACGGAGTTCCTTGCTTCCTGACAGATGATTGGTCACCGGTGCCTATCTTGTGGGCGAATAGCGGGCTCCGACGGCCGAGCGATACCTTCGGCGCGCTTGCATTGCTCAAGAAAATCGATCCTCAGCCAGATGTCGCGATACCCGACGACCAACTGCCGGCTCTGGTAACGTTTGACGGTCCGCCGAGCCTCGCGAGCGTTCAGCCTTTGGACGTCAGACACCTCGACCAGGTCTTCGGGCCTAGCGTCAAATTCCAATCGGCAAGCGTCCAGATAACCAACGACCCCGTAACGCGAGATGTCGGCAATGTCCTGCCGTTCGCCATGAATAGACCTGGCAAGTTCGTATGCGTCTTCGCAGGCGACGGGTCGAATCGCGGCTCGACCACCATCCAGCTGGGATCAGGAACTGAGACCGAACACGTCAATCAGGCGCTTGGGACCTGTCCAACCGAAGATATGTTCCACAGATAGGGCCACTCCAAGGTTGGAGGGATCGGCTTTAGAATCGCTTGACGGGGTTCAATCTGGACCATATTAAACCATCAGGTTATTTAACCGATCGGTTCCGTTCATGCCTGACGCCCTGTCCGCCACCTTCGCCGCCCTGGCCGATCCGACGCGCCGGGCGATCCTGGCGCGGCTCAGCCTGGGCGAAGCGTCGGTGGGCGATTTGGCCGAGCCGTTCGCCATGAGCCTGCCGGCGGTGTCCAAGCATCTGAAGGTGCTGGAACGCGCCGGCCTGATCACCCGGGGCCGCGAGGCGCAGTGGCGGCCTTGCAAGCTGAAGGCCGATCCGATGAAGGACGCGGCCCTTTGGCTCGAACAATACCAGCGGTTCTGGGACGAGCGCCTGGACCGCCTGGATGGCTATCTGCAAAAGCTTCAGAAGGGGGGCCCCGATGGCGAGCGGCACTGAACCCGACGTCCATGGCCGCGCGTCGGTCACCATCAACCGGCTGATGGATGCGCCGATAGACTTGATGTGGCGCGTCTGGACCGAGGCGGAACACCTGAAGGCCTGGTGGGGGCCGAACGTTTTTACGGCGCCCGTCGTCGAGGTGGACCTCCGGGTCGGCGGCCGCCTGCACATCATCATGCGCGCGCCCGACGGCTTGGAGCATGCGGCGGACGCGGTGTTTCAGGAAATCGACCCGCCGACCCGGCTGGTCTGGACCATGGACGCCGTCAGCCTTGCCGGCCAGACCCTGCTCAAGACCCGCACCACGATCACGATGCGGGACGAAGGCGGCAAGACGCGGCTGATCATCGTCTCGGAAGGCCATGGCCTGGTTCCCGAGGCGGTGCAGATGCTGGCCGGCATGGACGCGGGCTGGAACCAGAGCATCGACAAGCTGGCGAACTACATCGACGCCCTTTGATCTCGCTGATCGCGCCCTACAGTTGACGATAGACCGCCTCCTGTCGTCAACTCGCCGCCGAAGCCGTCGTGAGGAGCCATGTCTATCTTCAGTGAATTTCGCGAGTTTATCGCCCGGGGCAATGTGGTGGACCTGGCGGTCGGCGTGATCATCGGCGGCGCCTTTGGCAAGATCGTCACCAGCCTGGTGAGCGATGTCGTCATGCCGCCGATCGGCCTGATCACCGGCGGGGTCGACTTCTCGCAGATGAAGATTGTGCTGAAGGCGGCCGATGTGGCCGCCAAGAAGCCGGAAGTGGCCATCGCCTATGGCAGCTTTGCCAACGCGGCGCTGCAGTTCCTGATTGTGGCCGTGGTGATCTTCCTGATGGTCAAGGGCGTCAACAGCCTCCGCCGCGCGCCGCCGCCGGCCGAGCCGGGCCCGCCGCCGGCGCCGACGACCAGCGAAGCCCTGCTGATCGAGATCCGCGACCTTCTCGCCAAGCGCGCCGCCTGAGCTAGGCAAACCTCTGTCAGATCAAGGGTTTGGTTAATTTTCGCGCGGCCGATGTAGCGGGTCGCGCGAACTTCCCGCCCAGGCAGAAAGCCTCTCTTGCGGGGTGAATCTCGGAAACCAACCGGGCTTTGGCCCGTAGATTGCGAGGTCGGAGCCTCGCATGATCCATCGTTCTATCCTTCTCGCCGCGGCCAGCCTGGCCGCTTTCGCATTGGCGCCCATGGCGTGGGCGCAAGACCAGGACGGTCCCGCGATGGAGCCGGTCGCCCTGTCGGGCGCGCCGCTGCCGGCGGACTCGATCCACTGTCCTGTCCCGCAGGACATCACGGTTGATGTGCCGCCCGCGGCCCACCCCGGCCAGTGTTTCGCGCGGGTCCGCGTCGCGCCCACCTATGAAACCTATTCGGAGCGGGTGCTGGTCAGCCCCGGCCGGCGCGAGCAACGCACGGTTCCGGCCGTCTACGACTGGGCCGAACGCCAGGTGGTGGTCGAGGCTGCGCGGGTGGAGCATCGCGTCATCCCCGCCATCTATCGCACCGTCACTGAAACGGTCGTGATCTCATCGGCGACCACCCGCGTGGAGCATACCGAGGCGGTGTACGAGACCGTCACCGAACAGGTGATCCGCCGCCCGGCCCACTCCGAATGGCGCCGCACCTTTGTCGGCCCAGACGGCGTCATCCCCGAGGGCGCCGAGGTGCAGCCCACCGGCGAGATGATCTGCCTGATCCAGATTCCGGCTGAATACGCCACGGTCGAGCGCCGGGTCCTGCGCGAGCCGGGCCATGACGTCGAAATCACCGTGCCCGCGGTCACCCGCGAAGTCACCCGCCAGGTTATCGAGCGGCCCGAGCGGGTTGAGGATATTACGCTCCCGGCGGTTTATCGTACTGAACGCTATCGCCGCGTCGTGACGGAAGAACGGACCGAATGGATCGACATCGCGCCGGTCTATTCAACCCGCGAAGCCCGCCGCCAGACCTCGGCTGGCCGCCTGGAATGGCGCGAGGTCAAATGCGATCCGCGCCGCCTGGGCATGCAGGCTCAGAACTGAGTCACCGGCCTTCTTGAGGCTTAGAGGGGCGATCAGCCCCGCTGTCATCATGCTGTGTACAATCCAGCCTAGCCTTGGCTGACACTCGCGGATCACGCCAGCGGCGATCCCGATAGCTTGCTGAGGCGGACCTGGTCGGCATCATGGCGCGGACGCTATCGCCTCTGACGAGATTGAGCATCGACCTCGTCGCCTTCCTCGTCGTGGCGCTGATCGCACATTTTCGAAAAAGCGAAAGTGGCTCAGACTCTTGCGCGACCGAGCCGCCGCCCTCCGACGCTTCCACGGCGGACTGACGTCCGAGCGCTACTTCCGGCCGTGACCGTGCGAGACGCTGTGGCCGCCGCTGGCGTGGCCCATGCCGTGGCCAACGCCGCCCGAGCTCCAAGAGCCCATCTCGCCGCCGCCGCTCGGCCAGGAACCGTGCTGGCTGTTCGACGCCATGCCGCCGCCGGACCAGGATCCGCCGCCGCCCGACATCGAGCCCTGACCCCAGCTTCCGCCGCCGGAGCCGCCGCCGGAATGGCCGCCGCCCATCGAGCCGCCGCCCCAGGAGCCGCCGCCTTCGGAACCGCCGCCCATGGAGCCCTGGCCCCACGATCCGCCGCCGCCGGAGCCGCCGCCTTCAGAGCCGCCGCCCATGGAGCCCTGGCCCCACGATCCGCCGCCGCCGGAGCCGCCGCCGGAATGGCCGCCGCTCATCGAGCCGCTACCCCAGGAGCCGCCGCCTTCAGAGCCGCCGCCCATGGAGCCCTGGCCCCACGATCCGCCGCCGCCGGAGCCGCCGCCGGAATGGCCGCCGCCCATCGAGCCGCTACCCCAGGAGCCGCCGCCGGAATAGCCGCCACCGCCGCCCTTCTGGTGCTCATGCTCATGATCGTGCTGATGTTCGTCGATCGTGATCGAGGTGCTGATGTTGGCGCTGGCCGACGCCGAGGCGAAGGCGCTGGAGGACGAATTGCTCGAACCGCCTTCGATGATGGTCGTGCCGCCACCACCGCCGCCGCCTTCGGGAATGTAGTCAGGGCCAACGCCGCCCTCGGCATAGAGGACGCTCGAGACTGGCGCTTCTTCCGCTTGCGGCTGGCGCTGGGCGAAGGGGACGAATTTGCAGCTGAGCACGCGCTCCCCCGGCCGCACGGGCGGGCAGGGCGGCTGGGCCCTGTCGAAGGGGCCGGGGCCATCTTGCGGGCCAGGGCCGCCAGCGTCCTTGCCGGCCCAGGTCAGGTATCCGCCGTCGTAGGAGACGCGGGTGACGCTTTCCTCGCGGACCACCTCGGTGCGGCGCTCATAGTGGACCGGGGCATAGGGCGCGGGCTCGGCGGAGACGGCGGGCGGCCAAGCTGGCGCGGTGCAGCCTTCGCAATCGCCGTCGTGGGCCAGAGCCGGCGCGGCATAGACAGCCATGGCCGCGGCGAACAACATCGCCCTTGAATCAACCATAGCCGCGGCTCCTAAGAAGACTGGGAATGTCCTCTCTAGGAAGGTCGCGCGTGGTCTGCGAGCGCTCGCATCCCACAGGGGAGCGGCATGCGCTTCGTACGCGAAAGTTATTGATTTATAAGGATAGTTAACCGGGACCCGCCGTCGTGCGACGGGCCCCGGTCAAGGCTTTTATCAGCTACCGACGCTGGGCGGCGTGATGCCGAGCGCGATGGCGGTTTCCGGCGTGAACACGCCGCGCGCCAGGTGATTGTCACGCTGGAAGCGGATCATCGAGATTTGCACGGCGCCGGTGAAGCGGCCGCTCAGCGGGCCGTCATAATAGCCCCGCTTTTGCAGAGCGGTCTCGAGCGCGAGCGTCTCGGAGTCGCCGCCGCGAGCCAGGTGGGACGTATAGGTGGTCCGGGTGTAGGACTTTTCCTCGGTCACCGTCGTATGGCTTTCCGGCCTGGGGCCGGCATCGGAATAGACGCGAGGCGGCGGGGCGTCGGGGCCTTCAGCCTTACAGTCGATCACACGCCATTCGAAGTGGCTGGAGGAGACGACGCGGGTCTTCACCACCGAGCGATAGGTCGCCGGAATGGTGAAGGTCTCGGTGCGTTCCGGCTGGACGATGGTCGTCAGGGTCACGGTCTTATAGGTGGCCGGGATCTGATGCTCGACGACGCGCGCCTGGATGTCCACCACCTTGCGGGTGATGGTTTCCGTCACCGCCGGCTCTTCGACTTCGCGAACCTGTTCGGGGATCTTCACCACGGTGTGGGTGACGGTCTTATATTCGGCCGGCACCGCGATCAGGCAGATCACTTCGCCGGTGGGCAGGAGCTTGTCCGAACCCGGAACAACCACATCGCCCGGACGGCGAGTGCCGCGGCGCCACTCGGTGTGGGCCTCACGCACCAGAAGCTGTTCGGTTTCTTCGCCATAGACGGCGGGGACGGTGATCTTCTTGACGATCGCCGGCTTCACCGTGACCACTTCGGTGATCACCTTGTAGGTGGCCGGGATGGTTTCGTATTCAACGTGGGCTTCGCTGGCCACCACCTGCTGGGTGGTCGTGCCATAGACCGCCGGGATGATCCGGATTTCGGTCCGCGCGGCCTGATCGACGACCTGGTCGCTATAGGTTTCGGTCTGCTCGGGAATGAGCAGCTTGCCGTAGCAGTGCCCCGGCGTGGCGTTGGGCGGCAGATCGCCACCGGCGTCCTGGGCCACAGCCAGTCCGCCAAAACCCAGTACGAACGCGGACGCCGCGGCGCCCATCAACAGATGTTTCATGGATATCCCGCCCCAGCTGGCCTCCGCGCCCCCCGGCCGCATCGGCAAATTAATCGAGAAAGTTCGCCCTAACTTACCGGCAACCTAAGGCTACGCTCCGGGTTTCCGCAAGCCACAATCCTTAAAGAAACACTAATATCGTGTCCAACTGGGACAATTTGGCGTCACTTTTACGCCCAAGCTGCACATAGGGTGGCCTATATTCGGTGGGGTCCGTGCAACGGGATTCTCTCCCGAGGAGAATTCGAGACTAGCTACACCGCCGAATAGGTCTCAACTGGTGTGTTCGCTCAAATTCACTGCCGGTCTACTGGCGCCATTGTCGCATCTTTCGCGGGTGGGGCGATCTTCAATGACCATGAAACATCCATCGCGCTGACGGGTTATCCACGTCAGCACAGGAGCTCCCCCACCATGTTCAAGCTGCCCGATCTTCCCTACGCCTACGACGCCCTGAAGCCGGTGATGTCAGACAAGACCTTGCACCTGCATCATGACAAACATCATGCGACCTATGTGAAGACGCTCAACGAACTGCTGGAAAAGGACGGGCGCACGGCGCGCAGCCTTGAGGAAGTGATTTTGGACGCCACCAAGGCGGGCGAGCGCAAACTGTTCAATAACGCCGCCCAGGCCTGGAACCACGCCTTCTTCTGGGTGGCGATGACGCCGAAGTTCGAAAAGCCGCAAGGCGACCTCGCCTCGGCCATCGACAAGACCTTCGGCGGCCTGGACGCGCTGAAAAAGGCGTTCGTCACCGAAGGCGCGGGGCATTTCGGCTCCGGCTGGGTCTGGCTGACCGCCAACCACAATGGCGAGCTGAAAGTGATCTCCACCCACGACGCCGATGACACCCTGACCCACGGCGACCTGACCCCGCTGATGGTCTGCGACGTCTGGGAGCACGCCTACTATGTCGACTACCAGAACGACCGGAAGACGTTCCTGGAAGCCTGGTTCGACGCCCTGCCGCACTGGGAATTCGCCGGCTTCCAGCTGAAGGCGGCCACTGGCCATGGTGATCCGTGGCGCTTTCCGGCGCCCGAGGCTGCAAATACCCTCAAGACGGCCTAAGGTTGGCGACAGCTTGAGACGAACCGGCCGCAATTTGGCCGCCGGCCACCTTCAAGCTAGCGCCGGGCGCAGTGTCCGGAAGGGAAGATCGCCATGACGCGCTTATTTGCGTTGGCCGCCGCGGCGGCGCTCCTGGTCGGGACTTCGGCTTCGGCGGATGAGACGGTTGCGACCGCGACCTCCGCCGACGCCCACCCGCCCGCGGCCGAGGCGCCGCCGGTCCCGCTGAATGCGGCGACAGATCGATACCGCGGCGGTGACGTGCTGATGACGCCCTGCGGCCCCGAGCGAGTCGACGACCAGGGCGTCGTCGAGAACAAGCCGCATGGCGAGGTCAGCGTCGGTGCGGGCACCCATGGCTATAACGAAGTCGGCGGCTCGGTCTGCCAGCCGCTTCCGGGCGGTGGCTTTGTCGCCATCACCGCCGGCCAGAGCCGCTACGGCCGCTAACCTGCTTTTGGCGGCGTCAGCCGCCAGGTCTGCGACAGCACATGATAAAGCGGCTCGGGCATAACCAGGCTCGAGCTCCAGCGCGCCACCAGGGCCGCCAGCATCAGCGGCCCGACCAGGCCCGGATCGCGGGTCATCTCCATCAGAATCACGGCGCTGGTGAGCGGCGCCTGCACCACCCCCGACAAATAGCTGGCCATCCCCAGCACCACGGCGTCGCGGCCCATCATGGCGGCGAGTCCGGTGTGGGCGAAGGCGGCGCCGAGCCCCGCGCCGATCGCCAGCGAGGGCGCGAAGATGCCGCCTGGCGCCCCGGACGCGGACGCCGCCAGGCTGGCGACGAACTTCCAGCCCGCCAAGGACAGGCCTTGGCCCGGATGGTCCTGCAACAGCGCCTTGGCTTCATTATAGCCGGCGCCGAAGGTCAGTCCGCCAGAGGCGACCGCCGCGCTGGCCGCGATGAGACCACAGAGTAGGGCGAAAACGACCGGGTGAGCTTTGCGCCACCGGTTGACCGGATTGTTTCCAGGTCCGATCAGCGTCGCGAGGATGCGGGCGAAGACGCCGCCGAACAGGCCTCCCACAAGGCCGATGATGGGTGAGGCGACCCAGGCCGATCCCAACGAGGCGCCGCCATGGAGCGCGCCGAAATAGGCGTAGTCGCCCTGCAGAGCATAGGAGGCGATCCCCGCCAGCACCACGACCAGGATCACGGTGGTGTGGGTGCGTTTCTCGAAGCTCTTGGCCAGCTCCTCCACCGCGAACACCACCCCGGCGATGGGGGTGTTGAACGCCGCGGCGACGCCGGCGGCGCCGCCGGCGATGATGATGGCCCGTCGCCCGGCTCCGCCCTTCAGGCCGCGGGTCAGGGTGCGCATCACCCCGGCCACGACCTGCACCGTCGGCCCCTCGCGGCCGATGGAGGCGCCGCAGACCAGCAGGGCGGCCGACAGCAAGACCTTCCAGACCGCCGTCCTCAGGGTCACGCGCTGGCCTCCCCAGCGGCCGGTCCACCGCTCCTCGGCGGCGGCGATCACCTGTGGGATGCCGCTGCCGGCCGCCTCAGGCGCAAACCGCCGCGTCAGCCAGGTTGCGCCCGCGAACCCCAGCGGCAGAAGAAGCAGGCTAGCCCAGGGGGCCAGGGCGTGCAGATGTGTGTGCAGAGCCATGGCCCCGTCGCACAGCTTGGCGAACAGGGCCGCGATCACCCCGCCCAGGATCGCCACCGCGACGATCACCGCGGTTCTCCGCGTTCTGCGCAGGTTCAGCCGCGCGGCGGCCCTGGCGCGAAGCGGCGTCACTCGATCTTTGCGTGGAATAAGCAGCAGGGACATGGGCGCGGTATGAGACGGCGGCTCCGCCAATTCAATCCCGCTGGCCGTCTTTCGCGCCGCCCGGTCTCGTGCGTAATTGCCCGTGGGGCGCGACGCGCCCTGAAGGAGCGAGCGATGGCGCAATTTTCGGTTTCGGATACGGCCTTCACCGGCTTTGGCGTGGTGCGCCATAAGCCGGTCGCCGTGCTGATCTGGGCGGGCGTCCAGCTGGTGATCGCGTTCGGGTTCGCGGTGCTGCTCGTGACCCGATTTGGTCCGTTGTTCGACCAGCTGACCGCCATGACCCCGGCTCAGCAGCAGGATCCGGCGCAGGCCATGGTCATGCTCCGCCAACTCGCCCCGCTCTATGGGTTCGTCCTGCTGTTCGCGCTGATCTTCTATCCGATCCTGCTCGGGACCATGAACAGGGCGGTGCTGCGGCCGGGCGACGACGCCTTCGGCTATATCCGGGTCGGCGCGGACGAGTTTCGCCAGCTGGGTCTGATCCTGATCTACATGGTGCTCGGCTTTCTCGTTGAGATCGCCTTCATCATCGTCGCCGCAATCGTGATCGGCGTGTTCGATGTTGCCTCTCATCAAACCCTGCTCCCGTCCCTTGTGAGCCTGCCGATCGCCCTTTGCCTGATCGTCTTCCTCATGGTGAAGCTCTCCCTGGCCTCGGCCCAGACCTTCGCCACCGGAAAGCTCAATCTGTTCGGCTCCTGGGCCCTCACCAAGGGCCGCTTCTGGTCCATTTTCGGGACGTATGCCCTGGCCTTCTGCCTGCTGATCGTGGTCAGCCTGCTGGGTTATGTGGTGATCTTCGCCGTCATGGCCGCGGCTGGCGGTGGCGGCGATGTGTTCGGCCGGCTGATGCATCCTAAATTCGGATCACCCGCTGAGTATTTCACCGCGCCTCGGCTGGTTCAGCTCATTCTGACCGCGATGCTTGGGGCCATAAGCTGGCCGATCATGATGACCCCCGCGCCCGCCATCTATCGGGCGATCATGGCCGATCGGCCCCTGGTGATCGACGCGCCCTAGAGCCGCCGACGGACTTCACGCCTACACCTGCGGCGATCATCGCGATGGACTAAACGCGCGTGTCAGGAGAATTCGCTGGCTTTCGCATGCCCGCTTCCCGTGTCTAACTGTCGCTAAAGGACGTGTTCGGTTACAAACGCGTTCGGGTGGGGGAGACACAATGGCCAAGATTTCCGTTGCGGATGCGGCGTTTACGGGATTGCGCGTGGTGCGCAGGAATCCCGGCGCGGTCATCGTTTGGGCTCTGCTGCACCTGGCGAGCATGGCCGCGATCCTCTGGCTGGTGCTGACCAAGTTCGGTCCCGTCTTCGTCCAGATGCAGGCCTTTTCTCAACCTGGCGCGCTGAACGCCGCCGACCCGCACGCCCGCCTGCAGCAGCTGATGCCGCTGTTCCATCAGATCCTGCCGCTTTACGGCTACATGATCCTGATCGCCGTGGTCGTCTATTCCATCATCATCGCGGCCATGAACCGCGCCGTGCTTCGGCCCCGCGAGTCCGGCATGGGCTTCGTGCGGATCGGCCCCGACGAGTTCCGGCAGATGATCCTGATGATCGCCTATATCGTCATGGGCGTCGTTTTCGAGATCCTCCTGGCGATCGTCGCCGTCGCGGCGGCCTTCGCGGTCCGCACCGCGCTCCGCGGCGCCGCGCCAAACGCCCCGAACTTCATTCCTTTCGCGGTCGGCGCCCTGATCTTTGTGGGGGTTCTGCTGGTCGTAGAGGTGAAGCTATCCCTGGCTTCGGCCCAGACCTTCGCCACCAAGAGCATCCACCTGTTCGGCTCTTGGGGGCTGACCAAGGGCCAGTTCTGGCCCATGCTCGGGACCTATCTGCTCGCCATCGTCCTCTACATCATCGTCGCCATCGTCCTGGGGATTCTCATGGTGATCGGGTTGATGGTCGCCGGCGCGGTCAGCCACGGTGGCGCGGCTCATCTGTGGCCGCCGCGCATGGGTCCGATGCACATGGGACTGCACATGGATCTGAACAGCGCGGCGATGTCGGCCAAGGCCGCGCAGCCGCCCTTCACCCCGGGCCAGGCCCCAGACTGGCACGCCCTGGCGGCCTATCTGACCCCGATGGTGGTGGTCCAGCAGCTGCTGAACGCCCTCTTCGTCGCCATCATCCTGCCAATCCTGCTGACCCCGCCGGCCGCCATCTACCGGGCGCTGACGTCGGAAGCCGCCCGGCCGCAGACGCTGAACATGCTCTAGGGCTTGTTGAGATTTAGGATTCACGGGTTGAGCGGATCGTGATTCAAGCTCCAAAACGGAGTTTGTCATGGATCGCTTGAGTTTGACGGACGCCCAGTGGGCGAAGATGGAACCGCATT
>Ga0302314_10014419_pt1 | contig 13531 bp, 11 predicted proteins | sample III_Palsa_N2_3_FD_200533 | JGI IMG/M metagenome (GOLD analysis project Ga0302314, IMG submission 200533) | Peat permafrost microbial communities from Stordalen Mire near Abisko, Sweden - III_Palsa_N2_3 | ecosystem: Environmental > Terrestrial > Soil > Palsa > Peat permafrost | place: Sweden...
GCGCGGGCTGCGGCAGCCTGTCGGCGGCGCGGTAGCCTGATCGGCATGCCAGTGGTGAAGATCAACGCAATCGAGGTGCCCGCGTCCGCGGGCCCCGAGCTAGAGAAGCGGTTCGCTCATCGCGCGCACGCCGTCGAGAACTCGCCGGGTTTCCTCGGCTTTCAGCTGCTCCGGCCCATCAAAGGCGAGGACAGGTACTTCGTGGTGACGCAGTGGGAGTCCGAAGAGGCATTTCAGGCGTGGGCGAGCGGGCCCGCCGTCGAGGCACACGCCGGACAGCGAGCCAACCCGGTGGCGACCGGTGCGTCGCTGCTGGAATTCGAGGTTGTGTTGGACGTTGCCGGATCTGGCTCGCAGGCGTAACCCGCGCCGGGGCAGACGTCGCGTCGCAGCATTGACTGCTGCCTGCGCGCTGGTCGTCGCCCTGGCCCCGGGTTGCGCGCCACAACCGACGCCGTCCGCCAACGCGGCGGGCGCCGGGCGGCAGATCGACGTCAGGACTCCCCAAGGTCTGCGCGCTCAGCAGACCTTGGACATGCTGAACTCTGACTGGCCTATCGGTCCCATCGGAGTTCAAACGCTGGCCACGCAGCGAATGGCCAAGCAGGTCGAGACCACCATGGAAAAACTCTGGTGGGACCGTCCGTTCAAGCTGACCGGCGTTGACATCACGGCTGGGGCGGCCACCTTACAGCTGACCACGTCTTATGGTGCGCGCCAAGACATTCGGATCCACACCGCCGACGATACTTTGGTGGATGGGTTCGAGGTCAGCACGCAAACCCCGAAGATCTCCTCCTGGCAGGACGTCGACGGCGTTTTGGGCAAGACCGGTGCCCGCTACGCCTGGCAGGTGGCCAAAATCGACAACGGCCAGTGCGATCGGGTCGCCGGGACCAACACCAACGAGTCGCTGCCGCTGGCGTCGATCTTCAAGCTGTACGTGCTCTACGCCGTAGCCGACGCCATCAAGGCCGGAACGGTCTCCTGGGACGACGAGCTGACCGTGACTGAGCAGGGTAAGGCCGTCGGCTCCGGGATGGAATTGGCTGTCGGAGATCGCATTTCGGTGCGCACCGCCGCCGAGAAGATGATTGCCACCAGCGACAACATGGCCACTGACATGCTGATCGGCAAGCTCGGCCCCCAAGCCATCGATGATGCGCTGGCCAACGCGGGGCACCACGACCCGGCGGCTATGACGCCGTTTCCGACCATGTACGAATTGTTTTCGGTCGCGTGGGGCCAGCCGGATGTGCGCGAGCAGTGGAAGGACGGCACGCCACAAACCCGCGCCCAAATGCTGCACGACGCCGATTCCCATGTCTACAAACCGGATCCGTTCCGCGCCCACGTGCCGGCCTCGGAATACGGAGCGGAATGGTTTGGCAGCGCTGAGGATATCTGCCGGGTGCACGTGGCGCTGCAAGCCGGCGCCGTCGGCAACGCCGCGCCCGTCAAGCACATCCTGGCGGCCAGTCCGAATGTCAACCTCGATTCACACGAATGGCCCTACATCGGCGCGAAGGCCGGCGGCCTGCCCGGTGATCTGACATTCAGCTGGTATGCGGTCGATCGGACCGGACAGGCGTGGGTGGTGAGTTTCCAACTCAATTGGCGTCGCGACCACGGACCGAGCGTCGGCAGTTGGATGTTGCAGGTCGCCAAGCAGGCCTTCGCGTTGATCGCGCCCAAGTAGCGCTCACCTCGGCGCAGGAGATCCGGCGGTATAGTTTCCTTCGCGATGTTCACGTGAACGACGAAGAAACCGGTGCACAAACCGGTGCGGTCGCGCCACTGTAACCAGCGTTTCGGGGCTGGAAGCCAGACCTTCGGTTCACGTCACAGATGGGGACGCGAAATCCCCGGAAGGCGGTTCGTTGTTCCTCCGCATTCGTCGTCTGCTGTCGACCTGGAATCGACGCGACCTCATCGAAATCGGCGTTCTGCTGGGCATCATCGCGCTGATGCACGTCGTCGGATTCGCGACCTTGATATTCATCATCGCTCCGCACCACTATCGGGCCGGCACCCAGATTTTCGGCGTCGGACTGGGAGCCACCGCATACCTGTTCGGCCTCCGGCACGCGTTCGACGCCGACCACATCGCCGCGATCGACAACACCACTCGCAAGCTGATGGCCGACGGCCAACGGCCCAAGGCGGTCGGATTCTGGTTCGCGATGGGTCATTCCAGTCTGGTGCTGGCGATGGCTGTGCTCGTCATGGTCGGCGCGCACGCGGCCGGCCCATTGGCAGATGACCAATCGCCAACCCGGCATCTGCTCGGCTTCGCCGGAACTCTGGCCTCGGGATTATTTCTGTATCTGATCGCGATCATGAACATCATCGCGATGATCGGGATTTATCGCGCGTTCGTGAAGCTTCGGCAAGGTTCGTACTGCGACGGCGAAATCGAAGCAGCACTCAACGGGCGCGGATTTCTGGCCCGACTGCTGCGTCCGATCATGAATCGCATCACACATTCGGCGCAGCTGTTTCCGGTGGGTGCGCTGTTCGGTCTTGGATTCGACACCGCCACCGAGGTCGCTCTGCTGGCGCTGGCCGGCAGCAGCGCGGCCGCAGGTCTGCCCTGGTACGCGGTTCTCGCGGTGCCGCTGCTCTTCGCAGCCGGAATGAGTTTGATGGACACCCTGGACGGCCTGCTGATGACGGTGGCCTACGACTGGGCGTTCATGCAGCCGGTACGGAAGATCTACTACAACCTCGCGGTCACCGGGCTTTCGATCGCCGTGGCAGTGCTGGTCGGCTCGATCGAATTGGTGTCGATATTGCACGACGACCTGAACTGGTCCGACCCGATCACCAGTTGGGTCAGCGGCATCGATCTCAACAACGCCGGTCTGGCGGTCGTGGCACTGTTTGCCGTCACCTGGATCGCGGCGATCGCCTACTGGAAGTTGGCCAATGTCGAAGCCAGACATCAGGTGGTCGAACCGGCCGAATAACGCGAGAAGCCGGCTACGAAACGTAGCCGGCTTCTCGTCGTCAATCGGTTAGGGCGTGGGTCCCGCTGCGTGAGCACCACTGGATGCCAGGTCGTCTTCGACAGGCTTGCGGGCACCCTTGAAGGTGAACACCGCGTCTTCTCCGCTGCCTTCGCCGTCCCAGTTGTCCACGTCGACAGTGACGAGCTGGCCCGGGCCGATCTCGTCGAACAGGATCTTCTCGGACAGCTGGTCCTCGATTTCCCGCTGGATCGTGCGACGAAGGGGGCGAGCACCAAGCACCGGGTCGAAGCCCCGCTTGGCCAGCAGCGCCTTGGCCTTATCGCTGAGCTCCATGGCCATGTCCTTGGTCTTGAGCTGGTTTCCGACTCGGCCGATCATCAGATCGACCATCTCGATGATCTCTTCCTTGGTCAGCTGGTGGAAGACGATGATGTCGTCGATGCGGTTCAGGAACTCCGGGCGGAAGTGTTTCTTCAGCTCATCGTTGACCTTCTGCTTCATCCGCTCGTAGTTGTTCTCGCCACCACCCTGGGTGAAGCCCAGACCAACCGCCTTGCTGATGTCGGAGGTACCGAGGTTGGAGGTGAAGATCAGCACGGTGTTCTTGAAGTCCACCGTGCGACCCTGACCGTCGGTGAGACGGCCATCCTCGAGGACCTGCAACAGGCTGTTGTAGATCTCCTGGTGCGCCTTCTCGATCTCGTCGAACAGCACCACCGAGAACGGCTTGCGGCGCACCTTCTCGGTGAGCTGGCCGCCTTCCTCGTAGCCGACATATCCCGGCGGAGCGCCGAACAGGCGTGACGCGGTGAATCGGTCGTGGAACTCACCCATGTCGATCTGGATGAGGGCGTCGTCGTCGCCGAACAAGAAGTTCGCCAGCGCCTTGGACAGCTCGGTCTTACCGACGCCGGACGGACCGGCGAAGATGAACGAACCGGACGGGCGCTTGGGGTCCTTCAACCCGGCACGGGTACGACGGATGGCCTTCGACACGGCACGCACCGCATCCTCTTGCCCAATGATCCGCTTGTGCAGCTCATCTTCCATCCGCAGCAACCGCGTGGTCTCAGCCTCGGTGAGCTTGAACACCGGGATACCGGTCCAGTTGCCCAACACCTCGGCGATCTGCTCTTCGTCGACTTCAGCCACGACATCGAGATCACCTGAGCGCCATTGCTTTTCACGTTCAGCACGTTGTGCAACCAGCTGCTTCTCCCGATCACGCAGGCTGGCCGCCTTCTCGAAGTCCTGCGCGTCGATCGCGGACTCCTTCTCCCGTCGAGCGTCGGCGATCTTCTCGTCGAACTCGCGCAGGTCTGGCGGAGCCGTCATCCGGCGAATACGCATCCGTGCGCCGGCCTCGTCGATCAGGTCGATCGCCTTGTCCGGCAGGAACCGGTCGTTGATATACCGGTCGGCCAGAGTGGCGGCAGCGGTCACCGCGCCATCGGTGATCGACACCCGGTGGTGCGCCTCGTAGCGGTCGCGCAGACCCTTGAGGATCTCGATGGTGTGCTCCACCGTGGGCTCACCGACCTGCACCGGCTGGAACCGGCGTTCCAGTGCGGCATCCTTCTCGATGTACTTGCGGTACTCGTCGAGCGTGGTGGCACCGATGGTCTGCAGTTCGCCGCGGGCCAGCTTGGGCTTCAGGATCGACGCCGCGTCGATCGCACCCTCGGCCGCACCCGCACCGACCAGCGTGTGCAACTCGTCGATGAACAGGATGATGTCGCCGCGGGTGTTGATCTCCTTGAGCACCTTCTTCAGGCGCTCCTCGAAGTCACCGCGGTAGCGGCTGCCGGCCACCAGCGAACCCAGGTCCAGCGTGTAGAGCTGCTTGTCCTTCAGCGTCTCGGGGACCTCGCCGTGGACGATGGCCTGCGCGAGGCCTTCCACGACAGCGGTTTTCCCGACACCGGGCTCACCGATCAGCACCGGGTTGTTCTTGGTGCGACGGGACAGCACCTGCATGACCCGCTCGATTTCCTTCTCGCGGCCGATGACCGGGTCGAGCTTGCCCTCCATCGCCGCCGCGGTCAGGTTGCGGCCGAACTGGTCGAGCACCAACGAGGTGGAAGGTGAGCCGGACTCCCCTCCGCGGCCGCCGGTACCGGCTTCTGCGGTCTCCTTGCCCTGGTAACCGCTCAGCAGTTGGATCACCTGCTGGCGCACCCGGGTCAACTCGGCGCCCAGCTTGACCAGGACCTGGGCGGCAACGCCCTCGCCCTCACGGATCAGGCCGAGAAGAATGTGCTCTGTGCCGATGTAGTTGTGGCCGAGCTGCAGCGCCTCGCGCAAGCTCAACTCCAAGACCTTCTTCGCGCGCGGCGTGAAGGGGATGTGCCCGGACGGGGCCTGCTGGCCCTGGCCGATGATCTCCTCCACCTGGCTGCGGACGCCCTCCAGCGAAATGCCCAGCGACTCGAGCGACTTGGCTGCTACGCCTTCGCCTTCGTGGATAAGACCCAACAGAATGTGCTCGGTGCCGATGTAGTTGTGGTTGAGCATCCGGGCCTCTTCTTGCGCCAGGACGACGACCCTGCGGGCACGGTCGGTAAAACGTTCAAACATTGGCGGTTACCTGCTCTCCCTCACCATCGGTACTTCGTCATCACCGGCACAGGGGCCGACACCGCGTACCTGCCGTCCACTGTAGTGGGCGCCGCGCTGGGCTTCCCACCTTGCGGCTTGCGGGACCCGATAACTGGACGCGGCCGATACCCGGCTACGACGCAGTTACAACAATGCAACGCGGGGAAACTGGAAATCGTTTCCCGTTTCAATGGGCGATCAGTTCGCCACCAGCGAAAGTCAGGTGGCAGCGTGGAATGCGTCGATCACGTCGGCGGGGATGCGACCCCGGGTCGACACGTTGTGCCCGTTTCGACGGGCCCATTCCCGGATTGCCGCACTCTGCTCACGATCAATGGCGCCACGGCCCCGGCCCGTGCTGGTACGTCCGCGCCGGCGACCACCCACCCGACGGCCGGCTTCAACCCACTGCTTCAGGTCGTGGCGCAGTTTCGTGGCATTTTTGCTCGAAAGGTCAATCTCGTACGTCACGCCGTCGAGACCGAATTCGACGGTTTCATCGGCGGCCCCTTCACCGTCGAAATCGTCGACCAAGGTGACGGTCACTTTCTTAGCCATTGGCTGAGCCTCATGCTTTCTTCTTAGACACTTGCCATACAAGTGATCACGGATCGCCCCCGTGCTATCAATCTGTCATACGCTAGCGCGTTATTCAATACAGCGCGACGGAGCCCTCAGTTGGTATGTGGACGCACAATAGGAAACAAAACGGTGTCTCTAATTGACAAGCCGGTCAAAGCCATCAGCAACCGATCGATGCCCATTCCGGTTCCTGTACAGGGCGGCATAGCGTGCTCCAAGGCAACGAGGAAATCCTCGTCAAGCACCATTGCCTCGTCGTCGCCGGCCGCCGCTGCCCTGGCCTGCTCAGCGAATCTTTCCCGCTGCACGATCGGGTCAATCAATTCCGAGTATCCGGTGGCCAGTTCGAAACCACGAATATACAGGTCCCACTTCTCCGTGACGCCTGCAATACTGCGGTGCTGGCGTGTCAAAGGTGTTGTCTCGACCGGAAAATCCTTCACGAAAGTCGGAGCCGTCAAACCTGCGCCGACGGTGTGTTCCCACAGCTCCTCGACGAGCTTGCCGTGCCCGTAACCCCGGTCAGCGGGCACCTCGACACCGAGCCCCTTGGTGATCGCCAGCAAGCGCTCAACGGTAGTGTTCGGCGTAATCTCCTCGCCGAGTGCTTGGGATAATGATGGGTACATTTCTATCGACGCCCATTCCCCGTCGATGTCGTACACACTGCCGTCGGGTAGCAAGAGTTGTCGAGTTCCGATCGCCTCGTCAGCCACCTGTTGAATCAGCTCACGCGTGACAACTGCAGAATCGTCATACGTTCCGTACGCCTGGTAGGTCTCCAACATAGAAAATTCAGGCGAATGGGTGGAATCAGCGCCTTCGTTTCGGAACACGCGATTAAGTTCGAAAACCTTATCGAACCCACCGACGACGCAACGCTTCAGGAACAGTTCCGGCGCGATACGGAGGTAGAGGTCGATGTCGAGAGTATTGGAGTGCGTGACGAACGGCCGGGCTGCCGCGCCGCCCGCCAAAGTCTGCAGCATCGGCGTTTCGACTTCGAGAAAGCCACGTTGCTCCAGCGCGGTCCGCACTGCGCGGATGACGGCGATTCGTTGGCGGGCCACTTCACGCGCCTCAGGGCGGATGATCAGGTCGACGTAACGCTGCCGCACCCGCGACTCTTCGCTCATCTCCTTGTGCGCGACGGGCAGCGGCCGCAGCGCCTTGGACGCCATCGCCCAGCTGTCGCCGAGTACGGACAGCTCGCCGCGGCGTGAGCTGATCACCTCGCCGTGCACGCTGACGATGTCGCCGATATCGACATCGGCTTTCCACTGATCGAGTGCTTCTTGTCCGACGCCGGCCAGGCTGAGCATGATCTGCAGCTGGGTGCCGTCGCCTTCTTGGAGCGTGGCGAAGCAAAGTTTGCCCGAATTGCGGGCGAACACCACCCGCCCCGCGACACCGACGATGTCGCCGGTGGTCGAATCGGCCGGCAGGTCGGGGTATGCCGCACGGATCTGCGCGAGCGTGTGCGTGCGTCCGACGTCGACCGGATACGGGTCGCGGCCCTCGGCCGCAAGGCGGGCGCGCTTGTCCCGACGGATCCGGAACTGCTCGGGGATGTCCTGGGGGTCCTGAGCGCCGGCGTTCACGACCTGCCAGCCTAAAGGAACGTCCGGTCGCGGCGCGCGGCAGTCAGCGCGCCGTCTTGAGCCGTCCGCGCTGGCTGTCGCGGTTGCGCTCGAACACCAGCCGCAGCCCGTCCAGGGTCAGGTGCTGGTCGTAGTGGTGGACGGAGTGGAGTTCGGCCAGCAGCAACGGGGCTGTGTGGCCCGTTGCCACAACCGTGACGTTGTCGCCGGCGAACCCGTCGACGTCATCGCGGATCCGGCCGACGAGTCCGTCCACCAGACCTGCGAAACCGAAAACCGCACCCGCCTGCATGCATTCGACGGTGTTCTTGCCGACCACGGACCGCGGGCGGGACAGCTCGACCCGACGCAATGCGGCCGAGCGCGCCGCGGCGGCATCCGAGGACACCTGCACACCCGGCGCGATCGCACCGCCTAGGAACTCACCCTTGGCCGAAACCACGTCCACGCAGATCGACGAGCCGAAGTCGATCACGATGGCGGGCGTGCCGTACTTCTGAAAAGCTGCCAGGCAGTTGACAATTCGATCTGCACCGACCTCTTTGGGGTTGTCGACCAGCAACGGGATACCGGTGCGAACACCGGGCTCGATCAATACGTGCGGCACCGACGGCCAGTACTGCTCCAGCATGAGCCGCACCTCGTGCAGCACCGAGGGAACCGTGGACAACGCTGCCGCGCCGGTGAGCCGATCGGAGTCGTCACCGATCAGGCCGTCGAGGGTCAACGCCAACTCGTCGGCGGTGATTTCCGGTTCGGTGCGAACCCGCCACTGCTGCGCGACCTTCGCGTTCTCCTTGGAACCCGAGAGCAGCCCGATAACGGTGTGCGTATTGCGGACGTCGATGGCCAGCAACACGACTAGCAGACCTTCATCGCGGCGAAACCAGCTCACCTGCGTCGGCGGGCACGAACGCCGGGTCGCTACCCAAGTCGATCGCCTGATTGTCGGCGTCGACGAACACGATCCTCGGCTTGTAGCTGCGCGCCTCGGCGTCGTCCATGGTCGCGTAGGCGATCAGGATCACCAGGTCACCGGGATGCACGAGATGCGCTGCAGCGCCGTTGATGCCGATCACGCCGCTGCCGCGCTGGCCGGTGATCGCGTAGGTGACCAACCGTGCGCCGTTGTTGATGTCGACGATGGTCACCTGTTCGCCCTCGAGCAGATCGGCCGCATCCATCAGGTCGGCGTCGATCGTCACCGAGCCGACGTAGTGCAGGTCCGCCTGCGTGACGGTCGCGCGGTGGATCTTGGACTTGAGCATCGTTCGTAACATCAATTCCTCCAAGACGATTCGGGAACTTGGTTGGCAGGCACCGCGGGCACTCGCCCGTCGGCATTGACGGTGATTCCGATGTCGATTGCGACGTTGTCGAGCAGTCTGGTCTTGCCGAGCCGGGCGGCGACCAGTAGTCGTCCGGCGCCGGTGGCGGGGGCCGGACCCAACAGGCTGTCACGTACTTCCAGGTAGTCCACATCGATCGCGGGCACCGCCGACAGCACCGCACGCGCCGCCTGCAGCGCGGCATCAGCACCGGCGGCCGCGGCCTGCGTTCCGGCCAGCAGCGCAGCGGACAGGACGCCGGCCAGTTCGCGTTCCGCGGCATTGAGGTAGCGGTTGCGTGACGACATCGCCAGGCCGTCGTTCTCGCGCACGATCGGCACACCGACGACCCGCACGTCGACGTTGAGATCGGCGACCATCTGGCGCACCAGCACCAGCTGCTGATAGTCCTTCTCGCCGAAGAAGACTCGGTCTGGCGCGACAATCTGCAACAGCTTGCAGACCACGGTGAGCATGCCCGCGAAATGCGTAGGCCTCGCGGCACCCTCCAGCTCGGATCCCAACGACCCGGGATAGACGGTGGTGCGTGGGCCGTACGGATACATCGCCGAAGCGCTTGGCGTGAAGGCTATTTCGACACCTTCACCACGCAACAACGCCAAGTCCTCTTCGAGGATGCGCGGGTAGGCGTCGAGGTCCTCGTCGGCGCCGAATTGCAGCGGGTTGACGAAGATCGAGACCACCACGACCGAGCCGGGCACCAGTTTGGCGGCGCGAACCAGGGCGAGGTGGCCGTCGTGCAGCGCGCCCATCGTCGGCACCAGCATCACCCGTCGACCGGTGTGCCGCAGCGCGCGGCTGACCTCACGGACATCGCCTGGGCTCGAGTAGATGTTCAGTTCGCGGGGACTGAACTTCGGCGCTCGCAGGTTGTTCATCGCGCCAGCACCTCGAAGACGTCCGCGGGGGCGTGCACCCGCTGGGCGGTCCGCATGGCGTTCACCCGATAGGCCTGTGCCAGTCGAGAATCGACGGCCTCCAGTGCCCTCAAGTGACCGGCCACCGCGCCGGCGTCACCGCGCGCGACCGGACCGGTCAGAGCCGCCTGCCCGCGTCGCAGCGTGTTCTCGAGCGCCGCGCGGGCAAGTGGTCCCACGATCCGCTCGGCGATGCCGCCGGGTGCGTCGTCGACGAGCTGTTGACCCAGAAGTTCGGTGCCGGACAACGCGGCACGCAACGCATCCAGCGCGTCGGCGACCACGGTGACGATGTGGTTGCCGGCATGGGCCAGGGCGGCGTGATAGAGCGTTCGCGCATCCTCCGGCACCCGGAACGGCTCGCCGCCGATCTCAAGCACCAGGGACTGCGCGATCGCGTAGCCGACCTCGTCGGCCGCGGTGATCCCGAAGCAGGTGTCCGGCAGCCGGGCGATGTCCTCGTCGGAGCCGGTGAACGTCATGGCCGGGTGGATGGCCAGCGGGATGCAGTCCTGCACGCTCAACGGCGCCAGCACGCCGATCCCGTTCACCCCCGAGGTGTGCAGGACGATCGTGCCGGGCCGCACCGCTGAGGTGGCGGCCAAGCCGGACACCAGTCCTGCCAGTTCGGTATCAGGGACGGCCAGCACCAGCAGCTCGGCGTTTCCGGCAACGTCGGGAACCGGGGCCACCGGCGTATCCGTCAACCAGCGCTCGGCTCGTTGCAGGGATGCGCGAGACACCGCGCTGCAGGCCACCACGACATGATCGACGCGTTCCAGAGCGACGCCCAGCGCAGTGCCCACGCGGCCCGCGGAGATGATCCCCACCTTGAGCCTGGCTGGGCGCAATCCGTCGAACTGCACCATCGCAGACGACCCTCACAAGTCTCTTGTTCGTTCCAGTCCCGCGTAGCGGGTACCGGACGGTCGTAAAGACTCTACCTCGCGACGATGCGGGCCGCGAAGCGGTCGGAGGTGGGGGTACCCCCAGCCGCGTAGCGGCGAGGGGGCGAGCGCGGTCATTCAACCCGACCTCGCGGCGGCGCACCAATCAGCTGTGGTGTTCGCTTAGTCTTCGCGGCGCCGGCGACGGCCGCCGCCTTCACCGGGAGTGGTCTGCAGGCGGGCCAGCAGTTCGGCGACCGACTGGCCACCGGACTGCGGGTCGTCGGCTTCCGGAAGCTCATCGGTGCTGCGATGACGGGCGTTGGGCGGCGGCGGTGGAGACATCACCGGGTCTTTGTCCGTCGGCGGCGCCGGCGGTGGCGGAGGCGGTGGTGGCGGAGGCGGTGGTGGCGACATGGCCGGCGCCGGAGTGGTGGATACGCCCACCCCGGAGTCGGAGATCTCCACGGAATGACGGGATCGGGCGCGTCGGCCCGACTCGCTCCAGTCGGCGACCGGATCGCCGGTCTGGCCGGGCTTCTGCTCGGCGGCGGTGGAATGCCGTCCCCGGCGCTCGGCGGAATCCTCGGGTTCCGCGGCGCTCGGTGGGCGCTCGGAAGGCGTGTCGCGGGACGGCGCGTTGTCGTATGCCCACGGCGCCGGCCCAGCGCTCTCGCGTTGTCCGGAGTTCCAGGGGCTGCCCGGTGCAGCCGCGGGCGACCGCTGAGTCTCGGGGCTGACGGGTTGCCAGGGCTGCTGCTCTTGCTGTCGGGGCGCCTCCGCGGGCAGCGGCCAGCCTGGTCGCTGCAGTTGCGGCGACGGCTCGGGGGGCGGCTGCGGAGGTACGAACTGCGGCTCGGGCTGCGGAGGTGGTTCAGGTCGCCGGTGTGACCGTCGCGGCGGTTGCGGCTCGAGACGTTCGGGCTCGCTTGCGGGCGATGCCACCGGCCCGGGCCAGCCACCGGCCTGCGGTGGTCGATCCGGCGGATTCCAGCCGCGACTTTCCGGCTGACGCTCGGCTGCGGGCGGGGGCGGCGGCTCAGGCGCCGGCGCTGCCGGCGGCGGCCATCCCTCGGCTGGCGTCGCCTCGTTGCGGGTGGCCCGAGCCTCCGGGGCGTTTCGACGCCAATGCGAACCGCGCTCTGCCTCCTGCGCCTCGGCGGCCTGGCGTCGACGGGGAGGTGCATACGCGTCCGCGGGCTGGTAGGCGGCGTATGCCGGGTGATACGGCTGTTCGGCCTGTCGCGGCGGAATCGGGACCAGCGGCTCCTCGTGTACGTCGATGATCGAATTGTCGTCCTGTCGCCGGGCCGGCTCTTCGGCGCGCACCGAGGCGACCCGGTTGATACGTTCGCGGGCGCTCTCGTCGCGCTCCCAGTCGCTTTGCACGGTCTTGCGTTCGGTTTCCAGCGCCGGTCGATCGCTGAGCTCCGCGTCGAACAGGATCTCGAGATTGGTGCGCAGCGCGGCCAGCTCGGCCCGCAACGCGGACACCTCGTCGGATGAGTGCGCGCGGAGTTCGATGGCCAACTCGCGACGCAGCTGTGATTCGACGGTGAGCTCGTACTCGCGGCGCGCGGAGATCTCCCGGTCTAGTTGCAGGTCGTACACGAGCTTCAGATCCCGCGCCCGAGCTTGATCCGCGTCGCTCTGTCGGCGGTAGATCACCGACACGAACGCGGCGACGACGGCGGCCCACAACGCGAGGATCACCGCAAGCTTGAGGAGCTCGGCCCGATCGGTGAAAACCAGCGCGGAACTGGCGCCGATGGCCAAGACCAGCAACGCCGTAAGCAGCACCCAACCTGGTCTGCGGCCGCCGCGCCGCACGCGGCCGCCGCGGGACAGATCGGTCATGGCCCGACTGTACCGGCCCGAGGTCGCTGCGCGTGTCGCGCGCTCCGGCGATTCTCACCTGGTCTAATCGTGAATCTGCCGCTCGGTTAGCTTTCGGCGCCCTCGCCGTGGTCGGTCGGATCGCCCGGCGATTTGCAGCAGTGTTGCAACCACAGCGCAGCAACCACCAGAGCCAGCGCGCTGATGGTCGCGACGGCCGTTCCGGCGGTGTCTTCGCCGGCCACCCGCAGCCACGATCGCCGCGGCAGCAGGTACACCAGGACGCTGAGCCACCAGCCCAATGCCAACGCACCGACCCAGGCCGACGCCTTGGCGATCACCAGGCTGCGGGCCACGGCCAGCGGATGCAGCCAACCGGGTCCGTCACCGATCTCGCCGTCGCTGATCTTGGCCCGCACGTGGCGTCCCCAGACCGCCTCGGCCACGCCGACCGCGAACAGCGACGAGCCGGTCCAGAAGGTGATCGGCGGAAACCATCGGTAGAGCACCAGCACCAGGAGGTACCCCAGGACCGCCGTGCCGAGCACTGCTGCGGTCAGATCGCGTTTTCGGGTAGGTCCCATCAGCTTTGCGGCGCGGAGTCGGTTTCCGTGCCGTCGGTGCGGCGCTCGAGCACCCACCCGGTGAGCTGCACACCGGCACGGTCGGCGGGATCGAGCTCGGCGAGCAGCTTCGCGACTGGCTGTTTTCCGCCCGCGATCGACAGCTCCGCGTTCGGGTCCATGGCCAGCCACGGAATCAGCACGAACGCCCGCAGATGCGCCAGTG
>Ga0302314_10014420_pt1 | contig 13531 bp, 15 predicted proteins | sample III_Palsa_N2_3_FD_200533 | JGI IMG/M metagenome (GOLD analysis project Ga0302314, IMG submission 200533) | Peat permafrost microbial communities from Stordalen Mire near Abisko, Sweden - III_Palsa_N2_3 | ecosystem: Environmental > Terrestrial > Soil > Palsa > Peat permafrost | place: Sweden...
GCGCTGGGTATCGCGACAGAGGGTCTATGAGCGCTCGCGCCCGCATCTTGCTGATCGACAACTATGACTCCTTCACGTACAACCTCGTGCAGGCGTTTCTGGTGCTCGGCGCCGAAGTCGACGTTCACCGCAACGATGCCATCACGGTCGATGCCGCGCTCGCCGGCACGCACTCGCACTTGGTGATTTCACCGGGACCCGGAACGCCGCGCGACGCCGGCGTGTCCATGGCCATGATTCGTGCTTTGGCGGGACGCATCCCCATCTTTGGTGTGTGCCTCGGCCACCAGTCGCTCGTGGAAGTATTCGGCGGTAACGTCGTGCGCGCGGCGCGCCTCATGCACGGCAAGGTGTCGCCCGTGAGCCACGACGGCAAGGGCCTGTTCAGCGGTCTGCCGCCGCAATTCAGCGCCGGCCGTTATCACTCGCTCATCGCCGAGCCGGAGAGTATCCCCGCAGTGCTCGAAGTGACGGCGCGCACGGCGGAAGGCGAGATCATGGGTGTGCGCCATCGCACCTTGGCCATTGAGGGCGTGCAATTTCACCCGGAAAGCGTGCTGACGCCCGAGGGACCGAATCTCATGGCCAATTTTCTCAAGTTCTGAGCACCCCACCATGCAGAGTCCGCAGCAGACGCTCGAGCATCTCCTGAACGGCGAGGCATTGAGCGAGGCCGAGGCAGGCCGGTTGCTCGAGCAGCTCACCGCGGGCGATCTCGCGCCCGCGCTCGCCGGCGCGCTGCTCGCGGCGGTGCGCGCCAAGGGTGTGGTCGCGGCAGAGCTCCGCGGTTTCGCGGACGCGATGCGTTCGCTCGCACGCAAGCCGGCGCTGCCGGCGGATCTCGATGCCATCGACATCGTGGGCACGGGCGGTGATTTTTCAGGCAGCTTGAATCTGTCCACCGGGGCGGCGCTGCTGGCCGCGTCTTGCGGCCTGCCGGTCGTCAAGCACGGCAACCGCTCAGTCACCAGCAAGAGCGGCAGCGCCGATCTCATCGAGCAGCTCGGCCTCGCGCTGCCGCTCGATGAGCAGCGCTCGGCGCAGTGCTTCGCGAGCACCGGGTTCACGTTCCTGTTCGCCCCTTATTTTCATCCGGCGATGAAGGCGCTGGCGCCGGTGCGGGCGGCTCTCGGCGTGCGCACGGTGCTGAACTTGCTCGGGCCGCTTACGAATCCGGCGGCGCCGCGCTACCGGCTGATCGGTGCCTACGACGAGGACAGCGCCCGTCTGATTGCCGATGCGTTGGCCGGTATGCCGATCGCGCGCGCTTGGGTCGTGCATGGCGCGAACGGCTGGGACGAGGCGACGCCGGTCGGCACGTTCGTCGCGTTCGACGTGACGCCGGGGGCGGTGTCGCGCCAAATCCTGGATCCGGCCGAGCTCGGCTTGCAACCCTGCCTGTCCGAGGATCTCAGAGGCGGCGACGCTGCCGCGAATTGCCGGGCGATGCGCGCCGTGTTCGCAGGGCACGACGTTGGACCGCACCGCAGTGCTCTCGTGCTCCAGTGCGGGCTTGCGCTGCATATCGCCGGCCGCAGCGCCTCGGTGGCTGCCGGCATCCGCACGGCAGCGGACGCGCTCGACAGCGGCCGGGCGCGCGCCTGGCTTGGGCGGCTCGAGCAGTTCTCCGCACAAGCTGCCGGCGTGGCGCTCGCAACCGGGGTTGCGCCGGCGAGCGATGCGAGATGAGCGATTTCCTCGCCGTCATGGCGCGCTCGAGCGCCGCCCGCGCCGCCGATGCGGCGCGTCGTGTGCCGATTGACGATCTGCGGCGCCGCGCTCACGAAGCACCGTCCGCCCCGCCGCTGCGCCTTTCGGCGCTCGGGTTCGATATCGTGGCCGAGATCAAGCTACGCTCGCCGGCGGTGGGCGTGCTGCAGGATCCGGCGCAGGACCGTCTCGGCCGCATCGAGGCATACGCACGGGGCGGCGCCGCCGCGGTGTCCGTGCTCACGGAGCCCTCGCGATTCGACGGTAGTCTCGAGCATTTGCGGGAGGCAGCCGCGGTGCTCGCGCCGCTGGGCGTGCCGGTCATGCGCAAGGATTTCCTGGTCGATCCTTACCAGGTGCTCGAGGCTCGTGCCGCCGGCGCGGGCGGTGTGCTCCTGATCCTGCGGATGCTCTCCCGCGAACGACTCGCCGAGATGCTCGAGACCGCATCGGAGCAGGGGTTGTTCGTATTGCTGGAGGCTTTCGATGAGCGAGATCTCGGCGTCGCCCGCGAATTGCTTGCCGGAGCGCCGCAGCGCGAGGGGGTGATGCTCGGCATCAATTGCCGCGATCTCACGAGCCTCGCCGTCGTGCCGGAACGCTTTGCGGAACTCGCAACACGCCTGCCGGCGAACATCCCCGCGGTGGCCGAGAGCGGTGTCGCGACGCCGGCGGATGCGCAGAAGGTGCGCCGCCTCGGCTATCGTCTGGCCTTGGTCGGCACGGCGCTCATGGCCCGCGAGGATGCGGGTGGCCTGGTCGCCGAAATGCTCGCTGCGGCACGGACAGTGCCGCGCTAAATGGCTACACTCGCGGCCATGTTCATCAAGATCTGCGGCATCACCAGTGCCGATGCCGTGAGTGCCGCGGCGGCGGCCCAGGTCGACGCCATTGGCTTCGTGTTCGCGCCGAGCCCGCGGCAAGTGACGCCGGGGCAGGCCGCGCAGCTGGCGGCGCTCGCGCCGCCGGGCATTCTGCGCATCGCCGTCGCGCAGCACCCGCTGCAGATGAAGGTCGACGAGATTTGCCGCGTGCTGAAGCCCGACTACTTTCAAACCGACGTAGAGGACTTGCGCGAGCTGCGCATACCGGCGCACATCAAGGTGCTGCCGGTGCTGCGCTTCGGCCGCAAGACTCCCAGCCCCTTGCCGCGTCGAGTGGTCTTCGAGGGTCCGACGAGCGGCATCGGAGAGCTGGCGGACTGGGGACGGGCGGCGGAGCTCGCCCGCCAGACCGAGCTGATCCTGGCGGGCGGACTCAATGCCCAGAACGTCACCGAAGCCGTGCAGGTGGTACGCCCGTATGGAGTCGACGTGAGCAGCGGCGTCGAGCACGATTACGGTGTAAAAGATCCCGACAAGATCTACGAGTTCGTGCGCGCCGCCCGCGCGGCTGCGGCCAACCTGGAGCGCGACCCGTGAGCGCCGCGAGCCGCGCTGCGGCACGCGTCGCGGGCCCGGACGCCAAGGGCCGCTACGGCGCGTTCGGCGGCCGCTACGTACCGGAGACCTTGGTGCCGGCGCTCGACCGGTTGCAGGCCGGAGTCGACCGGTATCTGCAGAGCGCCGATTTTCAGGCGGAGCTGCATCGCGAGCTGATCACCTGGGTGGGCCGTCCCACGGCGCTCACGCATGCGCCGACCTTGAGTAAGCGCTGGGGCGCGGATGTGTGGCTGAAGCGCGAGGACCTCGCGCATACGGGTGCCCACAAGATCAACAACGCGCTTGGGCAGTCCCTGCTCGCGAAGCGTCTGGGTGCGCGCCGCATCATCGCCGAGACGGGTGCAGGTCAGCATGGTGTCGCGAGCGCCGCGGCGGCGGCGCGTCTGGGTTTGCCGTGCGTCGTCTATATGGGTGCCGTGGACGTCGAGCGGCAAGCGCCCAATGTCGGCCGTATGCAGTTACTCGGTGCGACGGTCGTGCCGGTCACGACCGGCGATCGCACACTGCGCGCCGCCATCGACGAGGCGTTGCGCGATTGGGTTTCCGATCCGGACGGCACTTTCTATTGTCTGGGCTCCGCCGTCGGGCCGCATCCTTACCCGTATCTCGTGCGCGAGCTGCAAGCAGTGATCGGGCGCGAGGCACGCGCACAGATGCTGGAACTCGCCGGCACATTGCCGGACGTCGCCGTCGCTTGCGTGGGCGGCGGCTCGAATGCCATCGGCTTGTTCCATCCTTTTATCGACGACGCGGAGGTCGAGCTGTTGGGTGTCGAGGCGGGTGGCCGCGGCCCCGGACTCGGCGACAACGCGGCGTCGCTCACGTTCGGGACGCCGGGCGTATTGCAAGGCAGCTACACGTTGATCCTGCAGGATGCCTTCGGCCAGGTACGCGAGACCCATTCGGTATCCGCCGGGCTCGATTACTCGGGCGTGGGTCCCGAGCATGCCTACCTCAAGGAATGCGGCCGCGTGAGCTACGAGAGCGCAACCGATGAGGAGGCGCTCGATGCGCTCGCCGAGTGCGCGCGCTACGAGGGCATCCTGCCCGCGATCGAGACCGCGCACGCGATTTTCGGCGCACGCAAATACGCGCGCGCTCGACCGGGCTCGCGAATCTTGATCGGCTGTTCAGGCCGCGGCGACAAGGACATGAGCATCCTGGAGCGAACGTTGCTCAATCGCCCACCCCATGTCCGCGCGTGACCGCATCTCCGCCGCGATCGAGGCCGCGGTGGCGCAGGGCCGACCGGCACTCGTCGGGTTCCTGACGGCTGGATTCCCCACGCGTGCGGACTTCAAGCGAAACCTGACCGAGGTCGCCTCCGTCTGCGACGTGGTGGAGATTGGTGTGCCGTTCTCCGACCCAATGGCCGACGGCTCGACCATTCAGCGTGCGAGTTTCGCGGCGCTCGGCAATGGCGTGACCTTGCCGTGGATCCTCGACGAGCTCAACGCCTGGAACGAGCGCTCGGTTCCGCTCTTGCTCATGAGCTACCTGAATCCCTTGCTTGCCTTCGGGGCAAAGCAGTTGCCGAGCGCCGCCGCCGCCGCGGGGGTGTCGGGCTTCATCGTGCCCGATCTGCCCTTCGAGGAAAGCGGCGACCTCAAAGCGGCTCTCGACCGGGAAGGTCTCGCGCTGGTGCAAATGGTCACGCCGGTGACGCCGCCCGCCCGGCTGGCAATGCTCTGCGGGTCGGCGCAGGGCTTCGTGTATGCCGTCACGATGACCGGTACCACGGGCAAGTCAGCGGAGGTTCCCGACTCGGTGCTCGAGTACATGGACCGCGTGAAGCGCTGCTCCCCGGTGCCGGTGTGCGCGGGATTCGGCATTCGATCGCGCGCGCAGGTGGAGCGCTTCGCCTCTCATGTCGACGGGGTGGTGGTCGGCTCGGCCCTGGTGGAGGCGCTCGAGCGCGGCAGCGACGTGCGCGCTCTTCTCAGATCGCTCCGCTGACGGAGAGCGCCGTGAAGCGCGTGTATCGGGCCGCATCGCTTCTACAGGTCGCGCACGCGCGCAATATCCTCATCAGCGCCGGCATCGAATGCGAGCTGCGCAATATCCATCTGGCCGGGGCGCTGGGCGATCTACCCATGATGGAGACCTGGCCGCAACTCTACGTGCACGACGGCGACGAGCGCTACGCCCTCGGCATGCTCGCGCGGGCTGCCGCGGTGCAACCCGGAGCTCCTTGGGCCTGCGAGGACTGCGGCGAGCAGCTCGAGCCGCAGTTCACGTCTTGCTGGCGCTGCGGACGCGACAAACCTCCCTGAACCCGCTCCCGCCCGCGGTGCATCGCCTGTGCCATGTCGCGATTGGCTGCCTTGGGAGCGCCGTCCGGCCTCCCTGTCGCACGCATACGACTTTGAACTACAAAGATTTTTCTTTTGTCTGTCAGACAAACACCTACACGAATTAGCGCAAAGTCTGAGACGAGGTTCAGCGGTGCACCATGGCGACGCCACCCTGCACAGGTTACAAATTACCCCATGCCGCATGTAACGATTACACGGTGGCGCCAGTGGAGGATCTCGCGGTCATGAATGCAGCCATCAGCAGTGGTACACCCCAATCGACGCCGAGCGCGGCCGCAACCCCGCTGGCCGGTGTCTCGCCCGCCATGCGCGAGGTCTTCCGGCTGATCGAACGGGTGGGTCCGACGGAGGCGAGCGTCCTGCTCACGGGCGAGAGTGGCTCGGGGAAAGAGCTGGCAGCCAAGTCGATTCACGATGCCAGCCCGCGACGCAGCGGACCGTTCATCGCCATCAATTGCGGGGCCATTCCGGCGGGGCTGATCGAGGCAGAGCTCTTTGGGTTCGAGAAGGGGAGCTTTACCGGCGCTGTCCGGGGCCATGCGGGAGTGTTCGAGCGGGCCGAGGGCGGCACGCTGCTGCTCGACGAGATCACCGAAATGCCGCTCGACATGCAGACGCGTCTGCTGCGGGTGCTCGAGACGAAAAAATTCTATCGGGTGGGGGCCAACACCGAGCTGTCGACGGATGTCCGCGTCATTGCGGCGACCAACCGTTGTCCCTTGCAGGCTGTCCAGAGTGGCCAGTTGCGCGAGGATCTCCTGTATCGGCTCGCCGTGTTCCCCGTCCATATGCCTCCCCTGCGCGAGCGGGGGAACGATGTGGATCTGCTCGCCGACCGTTTCCTCGACGAGCTGAATGCACAGGCCGCAACACAAAAGCGCTTCACCGCACTCTCTCGGATGACGCTGCGGCAGCACGGCTGGCCTGGCAACGTGCGCGAGCTCAAGAACTGTATCGAGCGCGCGTTTATCCTGGGCGATCAGTGGGTCGAGCTCGCACCCCTGATCCAGAAGGCGACGGCGGACCGCGGCGCGTCGGCGGATGATCGCGACCGGCTCGATATTAGAGTAGGCTCACGCATCTACGACATGGAGCGGTCGCTCATCGAGGCCACGCTCGAGTATTTCCAAGGCAATAAGCGGCGCGCCGCAGACGCCCTAGGGTGCAGTCTGAAAACTTTGTACAACAAGCTCAACGGATACGCGCAACGTCGCGCCAACGGCTTTGCGCCGAGCCGCGTCAACGCATATCCGCAAGGCCAAGAATGCGCCAGCAGTTAACACCGGCGAAAGGGAGAGGGTAGAGAAGTGTCACGAGTACTGATCGCTGATGATCATGCGGTCGTCCGCGCGGGGTTCAAGCAATTCCTCGAGGCTGACCCGACCATCAACGCCGTGGGCGAGGCGGCGAGCGGCAATGAGACGCTCGATTTACTGAGAAAGCAGGATTGGGACCTGGTGCTGCTCGACATCCACATGCCGGACCGCAGCGGTCTCGACATATTGCGGCACATCCAGACCGGTCACCCGGGCGTGCGTGTGCTCGTCATGAGCGGCTTGCCCGAGCAACAGTACGCGGTGAACGTGCTGCGCGCCGGCGCGAGCGGCTATCTGTCGAAAGACAGTCCGCCGGAGGAGCTCATGAAAGCCGTGCGCACCGTGCTGTCGGGCAGGCGCTACGTGAGCGCCGCGCTGGCGGAGATCCTGGTGGCGGACCTCGACGGTGATCCCGACAAGCCGCTGCACGCGCGGCTGTCGACGCGTGAATTCCAGATATTCTGCAAGCTCGCCGCGGGGCGCGGTGTGTCCGACATTGCGAACGAGCTGAGTCTCAGCGTCAAGACGGTGAGCACTTACCGCAGCAGAATCCTGGAGAAAATGAGTTTCAACGCCAACGCGGACATCACTTCGTACGCGCTGCGAAACGGCCTCATCCAGTAGTGGGAAATAGCCTACATCACGATGGGCCCACTGGCCTACTTTGGCGCGCCTCGCAGCGCTAGCATGCCATGGACATGTCTTCGAACCCGCAAAGGACGACGAGTGCGAAAGGGCTGAGAGTCTTGCTGGTGGAAGACTCGAAAGTACTGACGGAACGTTTGACGGAGGCAATCCGCCAGATACCGGAGGTCGAGCTCATCGGCACTGCTGATACCGAGGCAGCCGCGCTCGCGGCCGTCAAGAGCGATGCGATCGATGTGATCATTCTCGATCTGCACCTGAAACAAGGCACGGGCTTCGGAGTGATGCGCGCGCTCGCGACGACGCAACCGAAGCCGCGCATCATCGTCCTCACCAACTACGACCTGCCCGAGTACAAAAACGCCGCGATCGCGCTCGGCGCGACGCACTTTCTCGACAAGGCTCGAGACTACGGGCGGCTGCCCGAAGTGTTGCACGAGATCTGCGAAGCGCACGGCGCGAAGCATTGACGAAGCGCGCGTCAGTGCGCGCCGACATCCCTGCGAGACTCCCGCGAAGACCCGCGTAATGTCTACCCGCGCGCGCGGAAATTTCTACATGCGCGCATCTCTCGGGCCGCTCGATTTAGGCTGTTTTCCGCGGTAATTCCTTGTTTCGCGCGGTTTCGCTCGTTGGCACGCGCCTTGCTCTTCTACTTGCATCGGCCGGCTCCGTGCGGCCTGCGGCAGCGAGCCGCGGGCGCCAAGGACGGCATCTTTAGGAGGATTCCACAATGATGACTCAACGAATAATTTGCAGCAGCGCCTGCGCCGCGGTCATCACCGCACTCGCGGCGTGTGCCTCGGGTCCGGTGCCGCTCGAGCAGCTCGCGGTGGCGAAGGAATCGGTGCAGCGCGCAGAGCAGGCGGGGGCGACCGAGCTTGCACCGGTCGAGCTGTCAACGGCACGCGACAAGCTGCAGCGCGCCGAGCAGGCAGCGCAAAACCATCAGGGCCAGGTCGCCACCCGGCTCGCGGATCAAGCCAATGTGGATGCCCAGCTGGCGGAAGCAACCGCCCGCGAGCACAAGTCTCACCAGGCTGAAATGGAGCTCCAGGCGAGCCTGCAGGCGCTGCGCCAAGAGTCCGCGCATGATCCGGCGCCGCCGCCGGTGGTCGTGCCCGTGCCCGTCACTCCGCAGCCTCCAACCCAATAAGCAAAAGGTGCCATCATGAGTCAGAAATATTTGTTGCTTACCGCGGTTGCTCTGGCGCTGGGCGCATGCGCCTCGGCGCCTCAACCGAACGCGGCGCTCGAGACTGCACGCGCGCAGGTATCGGCCGCCGCCGCCGACCCCAATGTTGCGCAGTACGACGCTCTCGACCTGCAGGCTGCAAGACAGGATCTCGCCGCCGCCGAAGCGGCAAATAGCAACCGCGACGAGCCGCAGACCGACCAGATGGCGTACATCGCGGCGCAGACCGCGCGCGTCGCCCAACAGCGCGCCGCTGCAAAGGCAGACGATGCGCGTATCGCGCAAGGAACGGCCGAGCGCGACCGTATCCAGGCCCAGGCGCGTTCGCACGAGGCCAATGTGGCGGTCGCGCAGCGTAATGCGGCGCTCGAGCAGTCGGCGCAGCTGCAGGCCGAGGTAGAGGCGCTCAAGGCGAAGCAGACGGATCGTGGACTGGTGCTGACGCTGGGAGACGTGCTCTTCGATACCGGGCGAGCGACCCTGAGCCCCGGCGCCGCAGCGAAGCTGGACCGCCTTGCCTCATTCTTGAACGAGCATCCGGACCGGCGTGTGCAGATCGAAGGGTTCACCGACAGTGTGGGCGGCGACGCGTATAATTTGGACCTCTCGGAGAGACGTGCCGAGGCCGTCAAGGCGGCTCTCACGGTGCGGGGCATCGATCCTTCGCGGATCGCGACGGAAGGTTATGGTAAGGCGTACCCTGTGGCGAGCAATACCGATTCCGGTGGGCGTCAGCTGAACCGTCGCGTGGAAGTCGTCATCGGGAACGCCAACACCCCGATTGCGCCGCGCAGCGCAGGTGCTTACTCGGGGAGCTAGGGGGGCGTAGCTGCGGCCTCTAGCCGCGGTTACGAGCCCAGGGGTTTCATGCAAGAATACCTCGGCCGGGGATCCCGGCCGAGTTTCCAATAGACGAACGAGACTTTGTTCCAGGAGACCGACATGGCAACGACATTCGATCCGTATGGTGGTGGCGAGGAGCTTGGCGCCGCGGGTCAACGGCTGCGCGAGGACTCCGGCCACGCCGCGAGCCACATCACGAACGTCGCGGGGGAGGAGGTCAAGAATCTGATCGCCGATGTGGAGGACCTCGTCGCGCGGCTCGCCGACCTCAACGACGCCGACATCGCAAGCTTGCGCAACAAGGTGATGTCTACCGTAGGAGCCGCCAAGGAGCGGTTGGCGGAAGGGGCCGATACCGTCAAGCAAGGGGCGTCTCGAGCTTTCACCAGCGCGGACGGCTACGTGCGCGAAAGCCCATGGATTGCGATCGGACTCGCGGCCGTCGTGGGTGCCGTCGCGGGTATCCTGGTCGCGCGGCGCTCTTAGGCATCACGATGCGGGTGCTGTGGTTACTGCCCAAGGCGGCACCTGCGCTCCTGCGCCACATCGGCGCTTACGTTGAGCTCGTGGCGCTCGAGCTGGAGCAGTCCCGGCGCGACCTGACCGCCAACATCCTGGCGGCGGTGGTGGCAGGCGTATGCGTATTTTTCGCGGTGCTCATGGGATGCGTCATCATCGTCGCCCTCACCTGGGACACGCCTTACCGGGTCCCCGCCGTGGCGTGGACGGGCGGCGGATTCCTGGCGGTGGCCCTGCTCGCTCTGATCTACCGATCGAAAGTCATGAAAGACCAACAACCGTTTCTCGCTGCGGTGAAGCGCGAGTGGCAGGAAGACGTCGTGGTTCTGGAAAGTATTCTTGCGGAGCCCGAGCAACCACGGGCGCAATCATGAGCGCGGCGCCATGAATCCCGGCGAGGAGGCGCAGCGCAAGGCCATCCTGGCGAGGCTCGCGGAATCGCGGACCGAGATCAAGCGGCTCCTCGAGCCCCGTGCGGACGAGGCGGGCGAAGCGCGGGCCGAGAACGATACGGGGTTTCCACGCAGCCGCACCATGCGTGCCCTCATGAGCGGCCGCGGGCTCGGCGCCGTGGGCGCAACCGCGGCGGGATTGATCATGGCGCGCCCTGCCCTCGCCTGGCGGCTGATTCGCATGCTGCCCACCGGCGCATTGCTGCGCATGGGACTCGCCCGCGTACTCAGCGGGCTGGGCCGGCCGTCCTCCAAGCCTTGAGGCTGCGCCGGGCGTGTGAGCCGCCTCAGCCGAGCGTGATCCGCGCGTAGTGGTACGAGCCGTCATCGGCGAGCGCGATGTCGCACGGTGAGACCGGGATGTCTCGTCCGTCGAGCGATGCGCGGATGATGCCGCGGCACACCGCATGCGGGTTCTCCACGGCGATGCGGTAACGCGACGAGCCGTGTTTGTACGTCACCTCGAAAGACGGCCAGTTGCGCGGAATACATGGATTGACGCGCAGCACGGCGCCCCGCAAGGTGATGCCGAGAATTCCTTCGATGGCGGTGCGGTACATCCAGCCGGCCGATCCCGTATACCAAGTCCAGCCGCCGCGCCCAATGTGCGCCGGTGCCGAGTAGACGTCCGCGCACACCACGTAGGGCTCGACCTTGTAGCGGTGCACCGCCGCGCGCGTGCTGGCGTGATTCACCGGGTTGATCAGCGAAAACAGTTCGCCGGCCCGATCGCCGTCGCCGAGCAGCGCGAACGCGAGCGTGCACCAGGTGGAGGCGTGCGTGTACTGCCCGCCGTTCTCGCGCAGCCCGGGCGGATAAGCCTTGATGTAGCCCGGATCATGAGGACTGCGGTCGAACGGCGGCGTGAACAGCTGCACGAGGCCCTCGCTGCGGCTCACGAGTTGTGCATTGACGGCCGACATGGCACGGGCCGCCCGTGCGGGGGGTGCGCCGCCCGAGATCACGGCCCAGGATTGCGCCACCGAGTCGATGCGGCATTCCTCGCTCGACACCGAGCCGAGCGGCGTACCGTCGTCGAAATACCCGCGCCGGTACCAGTCTCCGTCCCACGCCTCGCGCTCGATGGCCTGCTGCAAGGCGAACGCGTGCTTGCGCCAGAGCGCGGCCTTGTCGGCGTCGCCGCGCCGTTCCGCGACCGGCGCGAATCGCATCAGCGTCGCATGCAGAAACCACGCGAGCCAGACACTCTCGCCGCGGCCGCCTGCGCCGACGCGATTCATGCCATCGTTCCAATCGCCGGTACCGAACAGCGGCAGACCGTGTGAGCCGATGGCGAGGCTCGAGTCGAGCGCGAGCGCGCAGTGCGCATAGAGCGGTTCGGCGGCGGTCGGCTTCGGCGCGCCGAACAACTCCTGCTGGCCCGCCGCGAGCGGTCCGCCCTCGAGAAAGGCGACCGGCTCGTCGAGCACGGCAAAGTCCTCCGTCACCTCGAGGTAATGAGCGACCACGTACGGCAACCACACCCGATCGTCGGACACGCGCGTCTTGATGCCCTGGTTCGTGACCGGGAGCCACCAATGCTGCACGTCGCCCGCGCGGAACTGGCGCGCCGCGGCCCGCAAGATGTGCTCGCGCGCGATCATCGGTCGCGCTACACACAGGGCCATCACGTCTTGCAGTTGATCGCGATAGCCCCATGCCCCGCTCGACTGATAGAACCCCGTGCGCGCCCACACGCGGCAAGCGAGCACTTGATAAAGCAGCCAGCCGTTCAAGAGCAGGTCCATCGACCGGTCGGGGGTCTTCACTTGGACGGCCCCGAGCGTCTGCTCCCAGAACTCCGCAACCTCCTTGAACGATGCATCGAGGTCCACGGTTCGGTAGCGCGCGATCAATCGGAGCGCCTCGCTTCTCGAGGCCTCCTGGCCGAGCAGCAGGACGATCTCGGTTTCTTCGCCCGGCTCGAGGCGCACACGGGTCTGCAGAGCGCCGCACGGGTCGTAGCCCGCGCCCGCGCGATTCGACAAAAGATCGGGCCTGAGCAGCGCCGCGGGCTCGGCGAGCGAGCCGTTCTGGCCGAGGAATTCCGCGCGGTCGCCACACGCGGCCTGCTGCCGCCCACCCATGTCCATGAAAGCGACCCGCCCGGGAAAATCGATACTCCAGGGATTGCGCGCGAGGAGCGCGGAACTCTCGCTGTCGATCTCGGTGATGATGAACGGCGCCGTGCGCACACGCTGATTGCCGAGCACCCATTCGAGGTAATGGGTGATCGAGAGGTTGCGCACGGTGTTCCCGCGGTTGGCAATTTTCAGGCGCGCCACCTTGATCGGATCCGCGAGAGGCACGAACTGCGAAAGCTCGAGCGCGATGTCGCGCGAGGTGTACTGGAAGCGCGTGTAGCCGAAGCCATGACTTACGACGAACGCGGATCCTGCCTCGCGGATGGGTAAAGGCGTCGCGCACCACAGATCGCCGCTGTCCTGATCGCGGATATACACGACCTCCGCGGGCGCATTGCTCACCGGATCGTTGGACCAAGGGGTGAGCTGATTCTGCTGCGCATTGATCGAGTAGCTGCTGCCCACGCCGTCGGCGGAGACGAGAAATCCGAACTCCGGATTCGCGATGACATTGCTCCAGGGCGCGGGCGTCCACTCGCGTTCCTTGATCACCGTGACGTACTCGCGCCCCTCGGCCGCGAAGCCGCCGAGGCCGTTGAAGAGCTCGAGCGGCGGGACCTGGCGCATCGCGTCGAAGGATGGATCTGCCTTGTTGGCGAGTCGCGGGCGAGGACTAACGCCCCGGGCTCGCAGGCTCGCGAGCTGCGCGCCCAGTGCACTCCCAGAGCGGTCGTGAAAGACGGCCCGTGCGGCGGTCTGCAGCAGCTCGCGTGCGCCCGCCGGCAGCGTCTCGCCGCTCAAGGAGAACACACCGCCCCGCTGCTCCCCTGCGGCGGCGCGGCCGAGCGTGGTCTTGGCGGACTCCTCGAGCGCGCGGGCCAGCTCGGCCGCGGCGGCGGGAGTCTCATTGAGGATCACGAGATCGACCGCGAGGTGCTTGCGCCGCCAGTAGTCGCGCGCGCGTAATAGCTGCTTGGCCAGCTCGACGCCGCCCTCGGTCTGGAGCTGTA
>Ga0302314_10014421_pt1 | contig 13530 bp, 17 predicted proteins | sample III_Palsa_N2_3_FD_200533 | JGI IMG/M metagenome (GOLD analysis project Ga0302314, IMG submission 200533) | Peat permafrost microbial communities from Stordalen Mire near Abisko, Sweden - III_Palsa_N2_3 | ecosystem: Environmental > Terrestrial > Soil > Palsa > Peat permafrost | place: Sweden...
AAGAAAAGAATCTTCTTTTTGTGAACCAAAAGAAGCACCAACGCTTTATTAATTTAATCAATCGCCAATCTTCGCGGTACAGGCACGGAACCAATTGAATAAAAGTTTTTTGCCTCTTTCTTTCAAAAAAGAAGGCTCTTCAACTTCACTTACCCAATTCATTGACCCTCTTGATTTTCGCTGCCAGTTTCCGCCCTAAGAATTGGTGTCGTCGAGCTTGCCGTTGATGATCTCGAACTTGCTATAGCGCTCCTCGCAAACGCTCTCCAAGACCTGCAAGTCCGGCCGCCAGTCGGAGATGAAGGTCTGATCCGTGGTGACGCCGTTGGTGGTGATGGTAGCGTTGTCGACCATCTGAGTGCCCGGGTTTGCGACGACAGCGAGCACCGTGATAGCCACGATCGGATAGCGCACGGTTGTTCCTCCTCGGAGAGTGGCCTGTGCGGATACGCCATCAGTTAACCCTAAGCGCCTGCGGCTGGTGAAAAGCTTTTCAGGCAAATCGGCTAATACGTGAAGGTAAGATTAGCCGCACAGGTCGGGGTGGCGCTGATCGCCGCGCGCATTCTTTCCCGTTAACGATCAAGTCCGACAAAGACCTCCGAGTCGGGCTTGAGTGGCACATGGATGTCCCAATGATCGGTAATCTTGCCGCCCTTGAGCTTCTCGATTTCGATCATTTCGCTACCTACACGACTGCGGCGGCTCGTGACGAAAATGTGGGAAATGACCAGGTCCCCCTGCGCGACCATTTGCTCGAAAGTAAACTTGGTGCCAGGCGAGGTAATCCGAGACTCGGCGGCTTTTTCTTCCTCGAAACTCTGCGGCTTCTTGGTGCTGGCACTGTAGACCGCATGATCCATGTAGTCGTTGCGCGATACATAAGTGTCAAAGGCCTTCCCGGGCTGGTCCTGATTGAACCAGAGCGTGATAAAATCATAGACAATCCTGCCGTTGGGGGTTTGCAGCCCCGGCAAATTTGGATCGTTCAACTGGTCGGCAGTCACGGCGTCCTGCGCCCACGCGGGCAATGCCGACAAAAGCGCGAACATTGCGAATAGAGCGATCGAAGATTTCATCTGCTGCTTCCTCACTGGAGTAATCTTAACGGAGCAAATATTCAGCCCGGCGGCGGCCCGGGTGGATTGACCTGGCCGGAATATAGCCCGCCCGCAGCCTCGGTCTGGTCATTCACGGTGGCAAGCATGACGCGGGCAAAGGCCACAACATTGGGGCTGCCATGCCCACCATCGATCTCCCGCAGATCGTGCCGGATCATTCGCTGGTGGGTCAGCACCACGCGCAACAGATACTCCTTATCGAATTGATCACCGCTGAGCTTGCTGAGCAGGTCGGTGTCATCAACCACCTTGCGATTGCTGGTGTCGTGGCGTTGTCCATCCGCGAGCGTAAGCAGCAAGCCGGGCGCCTTGCCGTCCAGCGCCTGAATCTGATCGGCGAGCGACCGGTACATGTCGAGTTCGCTCTCGGCGAAGGTACGGATCGCCGGCGTGCTGCCCTGGGTCAGCGCCAGTTTGTCGTATTTGACCCCGACCCATTGCTGATCGAGCAATCCGCTCAGGAAATTCTGGTCACCTGGACTGACCGCGGCAAAACTGCAAACCGGAAGAGCCAATAGGGCGGCCGCGAGGAATATCTGTTTTGCTCTCATGATCTGCCTCGGTGTCGGTCCGGAATGATAATTGGTGCCATACTAAAGCGAAGAAGGAAGACTGCTTTTTTTGAAAAAAAGAAGCAAAAAACCTTTATTCAATAGGTTCGGAATACACAATCCCCCGAACTAGCACGAGCTGAAAAATCAAATTGCCAAAGTTTTTTCCTTCTTTTTGTTCACAAAAAGAAGATTCTGCTTTACTATTAACCAGATGATCTCGCTCGCTATTTCTTACCGGCTGGTCATCAATTCGCCGGTGGCGTCGTGCCGGCGTTCGGCCCCCATCTTAGCCACGTCCCGGCGCGATCTTTTGCCCAGGTCAGCTCGCCGCCGGGCGACCCATCGTGACGCGGCGAATAATAGACCTTCACCTTATCGCCCGGCTTCCAGCTATCCTTGCGGTAGCCGTTACGAAATAGCGTATTGGGCGAACCCAGCTCGAACCCATATTCCTGCATCGCTCCATTCGCACCCGGCACCAGCACTTGCAACCAGGCGTGCGGATTGCGCCATTGCCACGATTTTACCGTGCCCACGGTCGACACCCGCTTAGTCAGATCGAATTCGCTGCCCGAGTGATGCGCGGTCGCGGCAGACGGTACGGCGATCAACAGCCCTGCCAGAATCCTGCGGAGGACACGCTTGATGTTGGTCATTCCTCAACTTCTTCCCAAACAATAATCTTCATTGATCAGCACTCCGGGCTTTCTTTGGAAGGTCAGCACGGCATCCCAAGACCTCCGGTAGGTCTCCGGATCGTCGATGGTAATCCGATCCTGCAACGCGTTGCCGCCTTCGGTCAGACGAATATGTTCGACCGTATGCAACTGGTCGCTGTGCGGCAGACCAGTGTCATCCAGCCAGGTGATGTCGTTGAAGCTGTCGGTATCCACCACCAGAACATCTCCCTCCCAATGGCCGACCGATTGGCCGAGATAGAGCGGCCCGATGGTATCGAAATGATCGCGATCCATGTAGATGACGCGTGTCAGGTGATTCCACTCGAACACCATCGCAATGGTGCGAATTCCCTGCACCAGATTGAATGGATAGGCCTGCATCATCAATCGCGGCACGCCGGGCGGCAGACATCGCTTGGCCGGATCGCTCTTCGGGTTAAGGCGGAGATCGGCCCTCACCGACCGATATTTTGCCGCCGCCGCCGGCAGCAACGGCGGTGTCTCTCCGTTCGCCGTATGCAATGCCCCACCCGGCAACGCGATCTGCCACGGACCGCTAAGATCAGGCGCCGCGGAAGCTCGCGCGCCCAACAATATCCCGGCGAGCAATAGCCCGCATAGCCGCATCTTATGCCCCAGACTTTCGGTCATTTATCTTCGTCCGGAGAAGTGTTTGAAATTACCACCTTGCCGTTAACCACCGAATAGCGATCGTAGCCCTCCTCGCAGACGTTTTCCCAAACATGTAGGTCAGGGCGCCAGTTCTCCGTCAGGGTGCGCCGATCAGCGACATTTCCCTCAAATATCTCGGCCTGATCGACCAAGCGATCGCCCTGCTTGGCGATCCGCTCGATCACGTGCCGGTCGATCGGATCACCCTTGGCGTCGCCGAACCCGATCGTATCGACCACCAGAGTATTGCCCTCCCAATGGCCGATCGAATTGCCGTTGGGCTGCGGCAGCAGATGCCGCGGATGCGCCGCGGTCAGATAGATCTTGCGCGCCACGTCCTGGTCTTCTTCCGACAGCAGCAGAATTTCGTGCCGGCCGATAATCCACAGATTGGACATCCCGCCGCCGGCGCCGGTAAGCCGCCAAACCGGCGTGCATTGCAGCGTGGAGCCCGATGCGGCGACGGTCGCGGCACCGCCTAGCGTCGGACCGCCCAGGCTTTGCGGCGCGCCGGCCGGTGGCGGGGTTCCGAGTCCCTTGTCGATCACCGGCCCCCCAGGCGCAGCGGCGCTGGGTCGCCGCCCCGAGGCCGGCACCCAGACCCCTTCGAAATCACGCGGATCGTCGCGGTGACCTGCCAATTCTGCTTTTGACGCCGCCGCCGCCAGGGTTGCCGCATCCGGCAGCGGCTCTTGCGCGTCGGCCGGCGCAATGACCGCCCGCGCGCACAGCACCGCCAATCCGGCCAGATATATCAATCTCATCACCAATACATCCTATGCGCAGGATCCACGATCAGAGCTTTGCCGAAACCACCAATCCGTAAACCCGCGGAAAGCTCGGTGTCACCGCGACGTCGGGAGAGGCCGCTGCTGCCCAATGACAAATGTTGGTTGTAGATATCATTGGTGACGTTGCGAACATAGACCGTGGCGCCGTATTTTTCGCTCGCTGCGGTCCAGCTGGCGCCGAGATTTAGATCCGGATGAGCGCGTACATGGCCGTAGGCGGCAACGCTGGCCAGCGAAGGGCCATGCGCCGAACGCCCAACAGCCGGCTCTCGGTCGTTTCCACACCATATCCGGCCCCGGTAAACAGCACTTCGCCCCGCGGCATCAGCGAGGAGCCACCGGTGGCCCGGCAAGATTGTATACACATACGACTTCCCTCCCAGGAAGAACGTCTATTCTGCAGAATCGGAAGTACGCGGAGACCACACCGCCGTCAATCTGAAATCCTGTTCAAGCCGCCTAAATTCTTTAGTGCGCGAATTGTAACTTGGTGCCGTCCGAGCGTTGACCTTGCCTAAACGTAGTCTTAGCGTCCGGCGCAAAAGCGTGGCGCGAGCCAAAGTTGCGCCGGACAACGGAGGGGCAGGGAATAGATGTTGATGATCCGCAACCTGCTGGGCCTTTGCGCCCTGATCTCGTTCGCCATCGTGGGCACGGACATAACGCGCGCCTACGCCCAGCCCAGCAGTTGCGACCGCAATTGCCTACTGGCTGCGTTGAACAGCTACGAGACCCACCTGCTTCAACATAATCCGCGGGGCATCGTCCTCACCGCCGATTTTCGCGCCACCGAAAATTATCAGCCGACGCCGCTGGGCGAGGGCTACTTCAGCCGCGTACGCCAGATTTTCCATCAGGAGCAATTCGCCGATCCGGTCAGCGGCCAGACCGCCGCCATCGGCCTGCTCGACGATGGCGGCAAGGACGCCTATTTCGTGCTGCGGCTTAAGATCGAGCCCAATCATGCGCTGTCGCAATCCGAGATGTTGCTGATCCGCGACGGCGAGACCAGCTTCCTGCAGAAGGATCGCAGTGTGAAGCTCAGTCCGATCTATTACCAGATCGTGCCGCCGGCGCTGCGTTCGACCCGCGATCAGATGATCACCGATGTCAATAATTTCACCGACGCCTGGCAATACAAGGATGCCAGCCTGGCACAGTTCAGCCCCGACTGCACCTTCTCCGAAAATAACCTGATGTTGAGCCAACCCGGCTACACCACTTGCGGCGACATGCTGGAATATATGGGCAGGCGGGGCATACCCGGCGCCGGCACCTCGCCTGAGCACGGCGACCCGCACGCCCCGATCCGGCCGATGACACCGGCCGACCCCTCGATCGGGCGCCCGCCGCTGCAAGGCCCTTGGATCCGCGACCGCCGCGTGCTGATTGTCGATCCCGAACATGGCGTGGTGGTCGCCTGGCACATCCAGGGCGGTTCGCCGGCCCGGCCGGGCGAAACCATCCAATATCGCCGCAAGACGCCTTTCCTGGCACATAGCGAGCACCATCACCGCACCGCGGCCGAGAACGCGCAGATGGAAGCAGCGCAAGCGCGGGGTGGCCAGTCCGGTGGGCCGCCGCGTGAAATGGGCGCCGCCTACATGGCGGGCATTTTCAAGATCGTCGGCGGCAAGCTGGTGCGCATCGATCATTTCGAGTGGGAGGGCGGCCCGAACGCGAGCGGCGGATTCTCGGACGGGCCGAGATTCTGACGATGCTCTGCAGCCTATCCGAACGATGAGAAGTGAAATCAATAGGTTGGGAAAAGGGAAGGAAGCATCTTTTTTGAAAAAAAGAAGCAAAAAACTTTTGATCAAATGGATTGGAACTCACATTCGTCAGACCGGTACATGCCAATTCTAAATTGACAAAGTTTTTTTGCTTCTTTTTGTTCACAAAAAGAAGACTTCTGCTCTGTCTTAACCTACCGATTTCACGCACGTTCATTCGGGAGAGACGTTACGAGAACCGCGTCGGGAGATCTGATATGAAGATGACTGGCTTCTTCGCGCTGCTCCTTGGTTGTGCGCTATGCGTGCAAACGGCGGATGCTACCAAGATATTAATTCCCTCCGGCATGAAGAATCCCGCTACCGAGGAGGCGAATCGCGCGCTCGTGCTGGATTTCTGGGCCAATTTCTTCAGTGGCCACACCGACGAATGGGCTAAGTGGCTCTCTCCGGATTTCGTCAACCACGACCCGTTCGAGCCAAGTGGCGGCAAGGCATTCGCGGACTTCGTAGCGGCCAACGCGCGCCAGCGTCCCGCCCCGCCAACGGCGGTGCAGCGGGCGCCGCCGCCGCGTTCGCCCGACCGTCTATTCGTGATGGCCGACGGCGACCTGGTGCTGGTAGTCTATCCCGGCGACAATCCTTTGGACATTACTGAAAACGTTCACGGCAACATCGTACGAGTGAAGAATGGCAAGATCACCGACTGGTGGCTGATCGGCCAATTCCCAGGCCGCACCGGCCCGAAGAAGCCGTACGCCGACCGCAAGAGCGGGGTGCAACCTTTACCCGTCACGCCAGCGGGCGGTTGAAAATCTTATGTACTAGTTTTTTTGCTTCTTGGTCGGACCGCAGAGATAATTCAGCCGAGTCTGTCCAGAACGATAAAAAGTGAAATCAATGGGCTGTAGAAAAGGAAGGAAGCCTCTTTTTTGAAAAAAAGAAGCAAAAAACTTTTGATAAAATGGATTGGAACTCACATTCGCCAGACCGGTAGATACCAATTCTTAAATTGACAAAGTTTTTTTGCTTCTTTTTGTTCACAAAAAGAAGATTCTTGCTGCGTCTTAACCTGCTGATTTATCTTGTTATCATTCGCGGCAGACACTAATGGATGCGCCGAAGCGGGTAATGCCAAGGTCGACGGCGCGCAAAAAAGAAGAGGGACGGAAACATGATTGGGCTGATGCAAAAATCGATACGTCTGGCAGCCGCGGCGGCTCTCGCGGTTCTGCCAGGTTTGGCATGGGGACAGTCAGATGGCGCCCAGTGCGGCCGCACTTGTCTGGAAAAATTCGTTGCCAGCTACGTGAATGCGATGGCCCGTCACGATCCTGCGGCGGTGCCGCTCGCGCCCGGAGCGGTGGTCACCCAGAATGGCGTGCCCTTTTCGCTCGGCAACGGCATCTGGCAAACCATCACCGGGGTGCTGTCGCAGCCGCAATATATCTCCGACGTCGAGGCCCAACAGGCGGGTTATCTCGGCGTGATCTCCGATGCCGGCACGCCGGCGTTCTTCGGCCTGCGGATCAAGGTCGAGCGCAACCGGATCAGCGAGGTCGAAACCCTGCTGACACACGACGGCGAGGGCGGCCCGGCATTCGAACCGCAGGGCTTCATTTACCGCGAGGCGCCCTACATCCGCGACGTACCGCTGCCTCTGCGTTCCTCGCGTGACGGCTTGCTCGCGGTCGCCAACCAATATTGGGATGTCTCCACCAGCAGCCACGACGGCGCGCTGATCCCCTATTCGGTAGATTGCTGGCACTTCGAAAACGGCATGAACACCGACTGGGAGCGCTTTTTTTTCGCCAACGAGAAGGGTCAGCTCAACCGGCCCGAGTACCAGCCGCAAGCCTTCGACGGCCGGATCTGGACCTGTGCGCGCGAGGCGTATCTCAGCACCCGATCCTGGAAGGATGCGCGAGATCGCCACTTCCTGGTCGATCCGGAACGCGGGTTGGTATTGAACATCGTGACTGTCGACGTTGCGGCGGGCGGCGGACCGCGGGCGCCGCGCAGCGGCCCAGGGGGCGCGCCGGCCGCCCCCGATCCGATCGAAGGACCCGGTGCCGCGCCGCTGGGCTTGTCGGCCGCCGGCATGCGCGCGGTGAGTGGGCGCGATTATGCCGACCTGCACTTCGAATTGATGCGCATCGTCGGAGGCAAGATTACACGCGAGCAGGATGTGCAACATGTGCTGCCGGCCGGCGGGCCGTAGAACCGAGTTCTTGATCGCGGCGCACTGACTACCGGTCCGCACCCGGAGGAATGAAGCGGTCGGTCGGAGGGTTGTTAATGTTGAGTTCGTCGGCTTTGCTGGGGTCGTCGCAATAGCTGAATTGGTTGGTGAGCGGCGCGCGGCCGTAGATCATAGTGAAATGCCAGGGACGGTAGAATGCTTTTGGGTCAGTCGCCCAGGCGTCCACTTGCAATTCGTTAAGGTTGTTAAGCTTCCAGTGCTCCACCACATGCATGTTCGGATCCTGGGCCGATAGCGCATAGGTGATCTCGTCGTCTTCGTTGATGCCGACGGTGTCGATCACCAGTATGTTGCCCTCCAAATGGCCGATCGACTCGCCTTGATAGGTCGGAAACAGCAGATTGTCGGGCGTGTGGCTCTTTTTCTTCAGCCACACCGGCCGGAGGGTCGGACCTTCGCCGCCGATCACCAGCATGTATTCGGAATTTGCCTCGACGCGAAAGCCGAAGGTGAACTGATCGAAGATCCCGCCCGGCAGGCAACTCGCGTTGCGGCCGGGCAGCACGACGTTAGCCTTGTCCATTGCCCATAATCTGGCACGCTTGGCTTCCATCATCGGCGTCAACGGCAACTCGCCTTTGTCCGGCACTGGACCTTTTTTCCATGACTTTATCACCGTCCACATGCCGACGAATCCTTGGACGGCGGCGGGCGCCGGACCCGGGGCGACAATCTGGCCCGCATCTTGAGCCGGGGCGGCGAGCACGGGGGCGGAGATTGCGAGCGTGATTAGGCCGAGCAGGGAATATTTGATTGAACACTTCATCGCGCCACCTATTTGCCAGCGGGGTTGGCGGAGGTGCCGAATCCGCCCCTGCCGCCGTTGCCGGACCCGCCCGGCGAGGCCCCGGTGTCGAACTGGCGGCCATCGGGAAGGATGATCTCGACAAGCGACCCGCCGTGGCTGCCGTTGCGTAGCGGGTGAAAGGAGATTTTCATCTTTTCCCCAGGTTTAACCGTGTACTTGTCCCAGCCGTGCTGCAAAAGTTGCGCGGGGCCGGGTGCCTCAAGCGCCCACAGTTGGGGTTTGCCGCTAGCATCATAGATGTAGATCCACAATTTGCCGTGAGGATTGGTGAACTGCCAAGTACTAACCACGGCGTCGACGTTGGTCGTAACATTTTGGTTGAACATCACGTAGCTATGGTGCGCGGCGGCCGGAGCCAGCGCCACAACGCCCAACGCGGCCAAATGCCTCGGACCAAGTTTGAACATATCCCTCCCCCTTTCCCATGCGGCGGGTTATCGGGATGGTAAGGTTTTCATAGGGAGAAATCCAGCCCTCTCGTGCCTTGCGGCCCTTGGCGATAATAAGTTGAGGGATGTATGAAATATGCAATCGCAAGAAGCGGAACGGGCTGGTTGGTGCATACGTGTGATTTACCGGTGCAATTAGCTCTGCGCCGGTGTTTTTGATGCCTTCTTGATAAAAAACCTGTTCTTCGTCTCTTTTTTAGACCGCGCCGCACCCCTTCGCTACGGTCTCACGCCGGTAAGCTTTACCGGTCCGACTTGGTCTGCGGCGGATCACTAACCTTGCTCCTTCGCATTCCAACAACGCGCACCATCCGGGTCACCCGACAATCCTAGGATTACCACTAGGCCAAGACTTGCAGACCAAGACTTGCCACTCCGGTGGCGCGGACTTACGCTCGCTCCGAATGGAGGAAACACGGTGCATTTGCGAATGGCTGCGCTCGTCGGTTCGGCCCTGATAACCTTTTCACTGCCGCTGCCGCTCGGCGCCGCGTCTGCGCAGTCCTCACCACAGGGGCGAAACTGGGCTGAGATCGCCAAACTGCCCGATTGGTCGGGCTATTGGATGATCACCCGCGAAGGCGGCGATGCCGCAGGCGCCGAAACCTCGGGCAAAGGAGTCCCGCTCACGCCGGCCTACGCCAAGAGAGAGCACGACGCCATCGCTTCGAACGCTCAGGAACCGCTCACCTATTGCCTCCCAGCCGGCCCGATCGGCGCAATGGAGCACGGGCTGGTGCATCAGTATCTATTCACCCCCGGCCTGATCACCGTCATCATGGAAGACGGCGAAATCCGCCGCATCTTCACCGACGGCCGCGCGCATTTGCCGCTTTCTCAATTGCAAGGCCGCTACATGGGCGATTCGATCGGCCATTGGGAAGGTAACGTGCTGATTGTCGATACCATTGGCTTTCCCAACGGCTCGCTATTTCAGGGCGGCGGTTTGACCGCGACGATCAACACCCACCTGGTGGAACATATTTTCAAGAACAACCATGGCCTGATGGAAATCGACAATGTCGTTACCGATCCGGCCATCTTCACCAAGCCCTGGAAATTCATCCGCACGTTTCAACGCGCCTCGATCGAGCTAGGCGAGCCTGGCTGCAGAACCAATCTGCGCGACACCGGCGACAGCATCGATCTGACCCCGCCGGAGGGAAGCTGATGAATTCGAAAAAGCTACTTGCCGCCGTTCTGCTGTACGCTGGCGCCGCCCGAGCCCATCATTCCGCAGTGATGTTCGATCATTCCAAATGTGTGGTGATCAGCGGCACCGTGCGCGCGTTCCGGTTCGAATATCCGCATTCCTGGCTGTGGCTCACAGTGCCCGACAAGCAGGGCGGCAGCTCGACTTGGGCATTCGAGTTTCCCGCCCCGGCCGGGCTGGTGATGAGCGACCCCACCCATTGGAGATCCGATGCGCTGCCGAAGGGGATGAAAGTCACCGCCTATGCCGCCCCGATGCGCGACGGCCGTCAAGGCGGGCTGATGAACTCAGTGGTGCTGCCAAACGGCTATCGGATGCACGCCGCACCGGATTCGGTCACTTGCGAGGAAAAATACTACGGCGCGCATCCGGGAGACGAGGTGCTAAAGAAAGTCGGGGCGCCCTGATGGCGCAAAGCGCGGAAAAGATCTTCTTCCAGTTTTCTTTTTTGTGAAGCAAAGTTACTCAAAAAAACTTTTTCAATTTAAATTACGAAGCGTTCCAGGACAGGTAGGGAACCAATTGAATAGAAGTTTTTTGCTTCTTTTTTTCAAAAAAGAAGACTTTTCGACTACATTGCGAACTTCCCAGTCCTATAAACGGACACCATTACCAAGCAGATCACCGTAACTACAGCGATCGGGACGTGTCGGCCCTGATGCCGAGTCAGTCCTTATCGGCCGAGGGCAACATCGACGCTGTAAGAATCCTCAGCGCGATATATGGCGTGCGCTGCCGAAGCAGAGCTCTGATCCCGGTCAGCGGATGGTTTTCGAACGGCTACCGCCGCTCGGCATATCGGCAGGGTCGGACGCTATTTTGCCGCTTGCAAAGCTCCGTTTATCGGATGTACATGTGCGCGCCCTGGGCGAACAATACCTTTGACTGGGGTATCAAATCGGCCGCTCATAAGCTGGGCAACGACACGAAATGGGACATGGCGGGGAGACCGGATGACTGACACACGGCTGCGGGAAATCAGCACGGCGCGATCGACGATCGTTATCGCCAGGAGGCGTTGGCGATTGCACGCTGATCCGCGGCAAACCGGCAACGAAGGTTGTTGAAATCGTGGAACCTGCAGATATTCTCCGCCTCGCCTGCGGCCTCTTCTTTCTGCCTCATCTGGTACTTAAGTTCGTTTTTCTAAGCGACACGGTGGCGTTCTTCCGCAGAGCCGGATTTAGATATCCCAAGCCTACAATCTATCTCGATGCAACGGTGGAAATCGTCGTCGCGGCGATGCTGATCGGAAAAATCTACGTGGCTTATGCGGCCTGCGTCGCCGCCACGCACCTGTTGGTCGCCGCGGGCGCGGCATGGCGGGCGAACGGGCACACTTGGCGCTGGAACCGCGGCGGCCCGGACTATCCGATTTTTTGGGCGATCATGTGCCTGCTGGTCGCAAAAAGCTCGTGGCCATGACAATCGCGGGCAGGGCGATAATGACCGCGCCGCAAAGTTCGAAGCCACTAGTCAAGTGAAGTCAAAGCGTCTTCTTTTTTGAAAAAAAGAAGCAAAAAACTTTTATTCATTTAGTTCCTTACTAATCCTCAGAATCTTCACAATTGACTAAGTAGATAAAGTTTTTTTGCTTCTTTTTGTTCACAAAAAGAAGATTCTTAACTTTGTCGAATGCCATTCCGCGTTGACTATGACACACTGAACCTTCCCCTTCGTTGCGAGCTGTTTGGCGTGGCAATACTTGGCGTCAGGCAGGCCGCTTGGAATGAGGCGCGGCGCGAGCGCGGGCGGGCGCTTTTTTCTTCGATTTACTCTGATTGTAAGCGACCGCGGCGCGAACAAGATTTTTCAAAGCCGATCGATTGATTTTATCGCCCGCGAAAAAATCGATCGCTCGTCTCGCGTTGCCATCAAACCCCGCGTTGAAGAGCTTGTCCGGATCGGCGAGGCTCGCCCCGTAGGCGAAGGTGAGCTTCACCTTCCCCTTATGGGCGTTGGCGACCGCAATTATTCCGTTGCGCGACCACACCGGGCTCCCCATCCACTTCCATTCCTCGACTATCTCCGGGTCGGCCTCGAGGATGCAGCTGCGCACCTCAGCGAATGTTTTGCTGCGCCAGTCTTTGATTCCAGCGATCAGCTGGTCGATGTTTACCGATGGATCCATGGGATTCGACCGAGCTTGGCTTTGAATGATGCTGGCGCTCGGCGCCGGCCAAATTCGGTCCCCCTAAACCGTGATCTGCTTGACCCAGAAATCATGCAGATTGCACGTGCTGGTGATGACGACCGCGCCGGTGTAACCCGCCGGCAGGGTGTGCACGGACGTCGGCTTATCGGTGGGCACGAAGGTGTGACGGTCGAGGAACTTGCCGCCTGCGAGCACCACCGTGTGGCTCACGATATAGTGCGCCGCCGACATCGGGTGCGGGGTGGTCACCGTGAGCGTGCTGCCTGCAACGCTCACATTGGGCACGTGCAGGGCCACCACATCGGCCCAATGGCCGGGGTCGTCGGCGGTGAAGATGACATTTTCCTCGCCATCCGCCGCCGCGGCTTTGGCAGCGAACGGCAGCGTGGCGGCGAGAGCGGCACCGGCGAAGGCGTGGGTCGCAAGCTGACGGCGTTGCATTTTGTATCCTTTCGGGTCGACAGGTTGAAATTTGGATCGCTTGGAGTGTCCGCGCGGACGGCGGCCGTAGGGCTCGATCTGGTAGCGCGAATTATTAACCGTTCCGCCGCGTCTTTGCGAGTGAAACGATGTCAGCCCTCGCCCGCGGCCAAGCCGGCTTGGGCGAGAACCTCGTGGACCGGGAGATTTTTCAGATCCGGCACCGCTATGATGGTGACGTCGCCGCGCGGCGCGGTCCGCGCCGGGTCACTCGCGCCGCCGAACAGCACCACGCATTTCGCGCCCAAAGCGGCCGCTAGGTGAAGCGGCCCGGTGTCGTTGCCGATCACCAGCGCCGCGCCACGCGCGAGGCCGGCGACCTCCTCGATCGAGGTCTGACCGGTAAGGTCGCGCGCCTGCGGGCAGATTTCGCGGATGGTCGCGGCAAATGCGGCTTCGTGTCCGGTACCGATCACCACCGGTGGCAGCTCGGCGCGGTTGAGCGCGGTCGCGACCAGGCCGAATTGCTCCGCCGGCCAGCGCTTTTGCGGCCGGTGCGGCGCGGCGCCGGGGACCAGCAGGGAGAACTGCGGCGGCAGCGCGAAGCGCGCGATGTCCCCACCCAGCCAAGCCAAGTCGGGGGACGGAAATTCGCTGATTCCCGCCGCAAG
>Ga0302314_10014424_pt1 | contig 13527 bp, 14 predicted proteins | sample III_Palsa_N2_3_FD_200533 | JGI IMG/M metagenome (GOLD analysis project Ga0302314, IMG submission 200533) | Peat permafrost microbial communities from Stordalen Mire near Abisko, Sweden - III_Palsa_N2_3 | ecosystem: Environmental > Terrestrial > Soil > Palsa > Peat permafrost | place: Sweden...
CGCCGATGGAGAAGCGGCGCGAGGCCGAGGCGGCCCATGCCCAGGCGGTCGCGGCGGCGCAGCAGCAGTCGGGTCTGGCGCCCAACGGCCAGCCGGAAGCGCCCAAGCTCAGCCGCACTCAGGCGCTTTCCGCCGGACCGCGCGTGACCATCGACACCCCGCAGCTCGCCGGTTCGGTCAGCCTCGCCGGCGCCCGCCTCGACGACCTCTTCCTGAAACAGTATCGCCAGACCACGGCCGCCAACTCCCCGCCGGTGGAGCTGTTGCGGCCGCTGGGCGCCGAGAACGCCTACTTCGCCGTGGATGGCTGGATCGGCCAGAACGTCGCCGGCCTGCCCGGCGAGGACACGGTCTGGACCCAGACCTCGCAAGGCCCGCTCACCGACACCCGCCCGCTGGAACTGACCTATACGGCGCCTGACGGTCTCGTCTTCAACCGCGAGATCAAGGTCGACCCGCAATACCTGTTCACGGTCACCGACACGGTGCGGAACACCGGAACCCAGGCCGTGAGCCTTGAGCCCTATGGTTCGGTGCAGCGCCGCGGCGTCGCGCCCGAACTGGGCAAGGTGAGCATGGAAGGCGCGATCGGCATGCTCGACCGCAAACTCCAGGAATTTAAATACCCGGCCTGGAAGAAGAACGGCGAGAAGGATTATCCGTCCACCGGCGGCTGGGTCGGCGTCACCGACAAGTACTGGATGACGGTGTTCGCGCCGCCACAGTCGGAGCAGCTTCAGACCAAGTTCCTGGTCACGCCGGTGAACGGCGTCGACGTCTATGAAGCCAACTACACCGGCGCCCTCCGCACGCTGGCGCCTGGGGCGACCACCACCGAAACCACGCACGTCTTCGCGGGCGCCAAGGTGGTGACGACGCTGCGCGCTTACGGAACCCGACTCGGCCTGCCCGACTTCGACAAGGCGGTCGATTGGGGCTGGTTCGAGGTGCTCTCCAAGCCGGTCTTCCTGGTGCTCGACTTCTACGCCGGCTACCTCGCCAAGATCGGCCTCGGCTTCGGCTGGGCGATCCTGGCGCTGACGATCTCCATCCGCGTGGTGATGTTCCCGGCCTTCAATGCGTCCTACTCGATGTCGACGAAGATGAAGAAGGTGCAGCCGCAGATGAAGGCGCTGCAAGAGCGCCTGAAGGCCGACCCGCCGGCGCTGCAGAAGGAAATGATGGCGCTCTATGCGCGGGAGAAGATCAATCCGGTCACCGGCTGCATCCCCATGCTGCTGCCGCTGCCGGTGTTCTACGCGCTGAACAACGTTTTCAACGTCACCATCGAGATGCGGCAGGCCTCGTTCGGCTGGGTGAAGGATCTCTCGGCGCCCGACCCGACCACGATCTGGAACCTGTTCGGCCTCTTGCCCTGGGACCCGCTAACCAACACCTGGGTGCTGGCGCTCGAACACATCCCGTTCGCCGGCGGCGTCTTCACCCTACTGTTCCACCTGGGCGCCTGGCCGATCATCTACGCGGCGACCATGTTCTTCTCGCTGCTCACCGGCCCGACCATGACCGGCATCGACCCGACTCAGCAGAAGCTGATGCGCTGGATGCCGTGGCTGTTCATGATCGTGCTGGCCCAGAGCGCGGTGGGCCTGGTGATCTACTGGTCGTTCTCGTCGATCTTCACCATGGTCCAACAGTATGTGCTGATGCGCCGCTTCAAGGTCGAGAACCCGATCGACGGCTTCTTCGCCCGCCTCATGCATCCGAAGGACGGGCCGAAGGACACGAAGGCGGCTGGGTGAGCGAGGCCTTTACGCCTGAGGAGATCGAGACTGCGCGGGTGATGTTCGCCAGGCCGGCCGAGTTCCTGATGGGGGCTGCAAAGATCGAGCAGCTACCGCCGCCCGACCTGCCAGAGATCGCCTTCGCCGGCCGCTCCAACGTCGGCAAGTCGAGCCTGATCAACGGCCTGGTGGGCCGCTCGGGCCTGGCCCGCAGCTCCTCGGAGCCGGGGCGAACGCGCGAGGTCAACTTCTTCGTGCTCGACGGGCGCGTACGGCTGGTTGACCTGCCCGGCTATGGCTTCGCCAAGGCCTCGCGCGGCGAGACCAAGCGCTTCCAGAACCTGGCGCGTGACTATCTGCGCGGCCGGCCCAATCTGCGCCGGGTGTTCCTGCTGATCGACGCGCGCCACGGGTTGAAGCCGCCGGACGCCGAAGCCATGGACGCCTTCGACCTTGCCGCGGTCTCCTACGAGATCGTTCTGACCAAGGCCGACAAGCTGAAACCCGCCGAGGCCGAGGCGACGCGGCTGCGTACCGAGGCCGCCGTCGCCAAGCGCCCGGCCGCCTTTCCGCGCGTTCTGGCCGCCTCGGCGGTCAGCGGCGCGGGACTCGAACTGGTCCGCGCCGAGGCCGCCCGCGCGGCGTTCGCCTGAGCCCGCCCTGACCTTCGGCGCGCCCGGCGGGGTGACATCGTCGCCCGCCTTCGCTATCGAGGCGCCCCGAAGGCCAGGACCGCCCATGTCCCAATCCCCGCTCCCGTCCGACGCCGATGGCTGACACCGCCGAGATGCGCGAGGCCCAGAGCTGGGCCACGGCCAAGACCCTCGCCGAGGCGCTGCCCTATATCCAGCGCTACGACCGCGAGATCGTGGTGATCAAATACGGCGGCCACGCCATGGGCGAGGAGGCGATGGCGAAGCTGTTCGCCGCCGACGCCGTGCTGTTGAAGCTGCTGGGCCTGCACCCGGTGATCGTCCACGGCGGCGGCCCACAGATCTCCGCCATGCTCGGCCGCGCCGGCGTCGCATCGACCTTCGTCGACGGCCTTAGGGTCACCGACATGGCCACCATGGAAGTGGCCGAGATGGTCCTCTCCGGCGCGATCAACAAGGAGATCGCCAACTGGATCACCCTCGCCGGCGCCGAGGCCGACGTGCGCGGCGTCGGACTTTCCGGCAAGGACGGCCGCCTGATCACCGTCGAGAAGGCGGTGCGCACCCGCAGGGCCGCCGGCGCCGACGTGGAGGAGATCGTCGATCTCGGCTTCGTCGGCGATCCGAGTCATGTCGATCCGAAGCTGATCCTCGCCCTGATCAACTCCGAGGACGACTACATCCCGGTGATCGCCCCGATCGGCGTCTCGGCCGAGGGCGACACCTACAACATCAACGCCGACACCGTGGCCGGCGCACTGGCCGCGGCGTTGAAGGCCAAACGCCTGCTGCTGCTCACCGACGTGCAGGGGGTCATCGGCCGCGGCGGCGAGCTGATCCGCCAGATGACACTCCAGGAGGCGGGCAAGGCCGTCGCCACCGGCGTGGTCACCGGCGGCATGATCCCCAAGCTCGAGACCGCTGTTGCGGCGGTGGAGGGCGGCGTCGAGTCGGCCGTCATCCTCGATGGCCGACGCCCTCATGCCATGCTGGTCGAACTTTTCACCGAACACGGCGCCGGCACCCTGGTGAAGGCGTGAACGGCGTCGACCTCAGCCACATCGACACCTGGCTGTTCGATCTCGACAACACCCTCTACCCACTTGAGACCGGCCTCGGCGCCGACATCTCCGACCGCATCACCGACTACATGGAACGCGTCACCGGCCTGCCGCGCGCCGAGGCCCGCGAGCTGCAGAAGTGCTATCTCGCCGAGCACGGACTGACGCTGCGCGGCCTGATGCTCAACCATCAGGTCGATCCGGACGAATTCCATGCGGTGTTCGCCGACCTCTCGCTGGAGGCGCTCTCACGCGAGCCGGCGCTGGTCGCGGCGATCGAGCGGCTGCCCGGCCGGCGATTCGTTTTCACCAACGCCGACGCCGGCCACGCCGCGCGAGTGCTAGAGCGCCTGGGACTCGAGGGCGTGTTCCACGCCGTTTTCCACATAGAGAGCGCCGGCTTCACACCGAAGCCCGATCGGGTGGCGTTCGAGCGGCTGATTGCCGCCCATCTGGTCGCGCCGCCGACGTCGGCATTTTTCGAAGACAGCGTCTCGAACCTGAAAACCGCCGCCGAGTTGGGCATGACCACGGTGCTGGTCGGGCTGGGCGCCGAGGCCAATACCGACGCCTTCGTTCATTTCCGTGCGCCGCGCCTGGCGGCGTTCCTCGCCGAGGCGCGGGTCAAGGAGCCCGTATGACCGAAATCACCTTCGCCGACCTTGAGACCGAGATCACGGCCGCCTGGGAGCGACGGGAGTCGCTGGGACCGTACACCCAAGGTCCCGTGCGCACCGCCGTCGACGAGACCATCCTGCTGCTCGACTCAGGCAAGCTGCGCGCGGCCGAACGGCTGGAGGACGGCCGCTGGGCCAGCCGCCAATGGGCCAAGCAGGCGATCCTGCTGTCGTTCCGGCTGAACCCCAACCAGGTCATGCGCGCCGGCGCGCTCGGCGACGGCATCGGGCCCTGGTGGGACAAGGTCCCCTCCAAGTTCGACGGCTGGGACGCACCGCAGTTCGAGGCCGCCGGGTTCCGCGCCGTGCCCGGCTCGATCGCGCGCCGCGGCGCCTACATCGCGCCCGGCGTGGTGCTGATGCCGTCCTTCGTCAACATCGGCGCCTATGTGGACTCCGGGACGATGGTCGACACCTGGACCACGGTCGGCTCCTGCGCCCAGATCGGCAGGAACGTGCACCTCTCCGGCGGAGTCGGCATCGGCGGGGTGCTGGAGCCGCTGCAGGCTCATCCGACCATCATCGAGGACGACTGCTTCGTCGGCGCCCGCTCGGAAGTGGCCGAGGGCGTGGTCGTGCGACAGGGCGCGGTGATCTCCATGGGCGTCTATCTCAACGCCTCGACGCCGATCATCGACCGCAAGACCGGCGAGGTGCACCGCGGCGAGGTGCCGGCCTATTCGGTGGTGGTCTCCGGCAGCCGGCCGGATCCGCACGGATTCGGCCCGTCGCCCTATTGCGCGGTGATCATGAAGACCGTCGACGCCCAGACCCGCGCCAAGACCTCGATCAACGAGCTGCTGCGGGACTGAGTCGTTCGGTCTCGTTGGCCGGCTCCGGCGGCGGTTCGATGTGCTCGGCCATGCTCTCCGGCACCGGGAAGGTCAGCCGCGCGCAAAGGCCGCCACCGGGATTGGGCTTGAACGTCGGCTCGCCGCGCAGCTGGCGCGCGTAGGCCACCATCAGCGTCCGCCCCACGCCGGCGCCGAGGCGCGCGACGTGGCCGGCGAAACCGGTGTCGCAGATGCTGAGTTCGGCCTCGGCGCCCCTCACCCGGAAGGTGACGCTGAGCTTGCCGCCCTCCTCCAGCCCATGCTTGCAGGCGTTGCTGATCGCCTCGACGGAGAAGAGCGCGATGGGCGCCAGCCGATCGGGGTCGATCACCACCGGATCGCAATCCAGCTCGGTGCGCGCCGCCAGCCGCTGACCGGAATCGCCGATGATCATCTGGCCGACCAGTTCCTCGAGAAACTCGCGCAGGTCGACGCGGCGCATGTCCGGGCTCTGGTAGAGCGCCCGGTAGATCAGCGCCAAGGCGCTGATGCGCTGGCGGGTGTCGGAGATCGCCGCCTTGGCCGCCGGATCGGTGAGGGCGCGCTGCTGCATGTTGAGCAGCGAGGAGATGATCTGCAGGTTGTTCTTCACCCGGTGGTGAATCTCCAGCAGCATCGCGTCCTTCTGGGCCAGGTGGTCGCGCAGCGCCGCGTCGCGGGCGACGATGGTGGCGGCCATCGCGTCCAGGGTGTCGGCGAGGTCGCGGATCTCGGGCGGCGCGCGCTCGGCCTGCAGCGGCCGCACGCTGAAGCGGCCTCGGGCATAGATGGCGGCGATGCGCTGCAGATAGGCGATCCAACGCACCACGCCCCTTTCAGCGATCGACCAGACCGCGATCAGCGCCAGGGTGAAGGCCAGCAGCGGCAGGGCGACCGCGCTCACCGGATTGAGCCACGCCCAGGTGAACAGCCCCTGATCCGGGGCGGAGATCACCGCGTAGACGTCCTGGCCCACCAGCGGCGCGGCGGCGAAGAGGCGGGCGCGGCCGCCGCGGTCGGTCTGCGACCAGAGCCGCGAGCCAGGCCCGAACGTCACCGAGGGCCGCGCCGGAAACCGCGAGGGGTCGGTGGCGGAGAACCATTGGCCGCTGGCGTCGGCCAGCGCCACTTCCGAGCCCCTCGGCAGCGAGCCGTCGCTCAGGTCCGGCCGCAGGCTAGCAAGGCTCATCACGGCCACCAGTGCGCCGTCGAACTGGCCGGACGCATCCTGCGCCGGCACGGCCGCCAACAGCGAGGGCTGGCCGGCGTAGGTCGTGGCGGGATCGGCAGCGATGGCCAGCGGCGCGCCCCGCGCCAGCGCCTGGAACCAGGGCCGGTCGGCGCGCTGGGCGTCGGTGGGCACATTGGCCGCCGCGCAGGCCAGCCGGCCCGACGCCTGGAAGCGGATCAGGTTCTCATAGCCCTTGATGTGGGCGGCGACCTCGGCCAGCCGGTTGGCGCACTGGAAGCCGACCGAGCCTGGCGCCAGGGTCTGCAGCAGCACCTGCGCCGACTCGATCCGCGCCTGGGCAGTCGACGCGCTGCGCTGCGCCGCGGCGGTCAGGCTGAGCCGGTCGGCCTGTTCCTGATGCTGGAAGGCGAGGCCGGCCTGCAATCCGCTGAGGAACAGCACCGGCAGCAGGGCGACAGCCAACGCCAAGCCCAGCCGCACCCGAATGGTGGCGGTCCAGCCCGGCCGGGCAAGGCCCGACAGCCTCACTTGGCCTGGCTCAGGCGCTCCGCGGCGGCGAGGATGGAGGCCATCGCCTCGCCGGCGGCGGAGCCGTCACGACGATAGGCGCCGCTTTCGAGGATGCCTTGCAAGGCCCGCCGCGCGCGGCTGACCCGGCTCTTCACCGTGCCCACCGCGCACTCGCAGATCGCGGCGGCCTCCTCGTAGGCGAAGCCGCCCGCGCCGACCAGGATCAGGGCCTCGCGCTGTTCCACCGGCAGCATGCCGAGGCCCTGGCGCAGCTCGTCCAGCGCCACCGGCGCCTCCGGGTCATCCACGGCCACCAGCGTCCGCTCGGCGGCCTCCTGGTCGAGCTGGCTTTGCCGCCACGACCGCCGCTTCTCGGAATAGAACTGGTTGCGCAGGATCATGAAGGTCCAGGCCTTCATGTTGGTGCCCATCTCGAAACTCTTGCGGGCGTCCCAGGCCTTCAACATCGCATCTTGCGCGAGGTCGTCGGCGGCGGTGGGATCGCCGCAGAGCGTGCGGGCGAAGGCGCGCAGATGGGGGATAAGGCCCACCAGTTCGCGGCGGAACGCCTCGTCACGTTTGTGATCCGCATCATCGGATCGTGCGGCGAGCGCCATCAGGCGTCCCCCGAACGTTTTTCGTCCGCCTTGCGCAGGATCTGCAGGAACTCGTCCGGCACCGGCTCGCTGACGACCTCGTCGAACATCTGCCTTAGCCTGACGCCAATGGCCTGCTGCCTCAGACGAGCCTCGTCCAGGCTGGTCGATTTCGAACGCGAGCGCCTCATGGGATGCTGTTCAATCATATTCCGGCGCGACCGTCTTGCGGCCGCGCCCCCCGGTTCCGCCAATTCCGACCCGAAACGCCCTGCTTGGCAAGTGGTTCCCGGATGGAACCCTTTTCGGGTAAAGGGAAATTCGAAGTCTCGCCGTCGGCGCGGGAACCCGACTCGTTCGTGTGCGTTAGGCAGGCTTGAGAGGGGTGGCGTCGTTGTTGGCGTGCGCCTCGGCTTGCGCGCCACGTGACGGCGCAAACATTATCGGAGGGGTCGATTTGAGCCTACTCGCCCGCCTGGCGCCACATCTTCCCTATGTCCGGCGCTACGCCCGCGCCCTCACCGGCGACCAGACCACCGGCGACAACTATGTTCGCGCGACGCTTGAGGCGCTTGCGGCGGGCGAGCGCGAGCTGGACCAGACCGCGACGCCGCGCGTCGCGCTCTATCACGTCTTCCACACCATCTGGCAGAGCGCCGGCGCCAAGCTGGAGCCACGCGACGTCGACGCCGAGGCGCCGTCGTCCGGGGACGATGCGGTTCGCCGCCTGATGCGCATCGCCCCGCGTTCGCGCCAGGCGTTCCTGCTCACCGCGCTCGAGGGCTTCACCCCCGCCGAAGCGGGGCTGATCCTCGACGTCGACTTCCCCGAGGTGGAGAAGCTGATCGCCCAAGCTCAGTCGGAGATCGACGCGGAGCTGGCCACCAACGTCCTGATCATCGAGGACGAACCGGTGATCGCCGCCGATATCGAGGCGCTGGTGCGCGAGCTGGGCCACAATGTGAGCGATGTGGTCGCCACACGTCAGGAAGCGGTCGAGGCCGCCCGCCGCTCGCCGCCCGGCCTGGTGCTGGCCGACATCCAGCTCGCCGACGGCTCGTCCGGCGTCGATGCGGTGAAGGACATCCTGCAGGACCACGATACGCCGGTGATCTTCATCACGGCGTTCCCCGAGCGCCTGCTGACCGGGGAACGGCCGGAGCCGACCTTCCTGATCACCAAGCCGTTCCAGCCGGAGACGGTGAAGGCGGCGATCGGCCAGGCGCTGTTCTTCCACCCGCGCCACCGGGCGGAAGCGGCTTAGAAAAAAGGCCTGCGGCGCGGCAACGAAATCGGCCCTAGGCGAGTTGATCGCACATGCGCCAGTCCAGAGCCGTCGCCCGAGCCATTCCCGCGCAAACGAGCGCTGATCTCGCCCGCCCTTTCGTCTGGCTGGCGACGATCGCCTGCGCGATCGGGATCTGGGGCTATCTGGTGGTAACGCCGCTGGTCGGCCGCTAAAGCCCGCGCGCCACGAACCAGCCGTTCCTGAAGCCTTCGCGAGCCTTGCCGTACAGGAAGGGTTCGCCCTCGGGCGTGGTCACCCTCCCGCCGGCTGCGACCAGAACCGCATGACCGGCCGCCGTATCCCACTCCATGGTTGGTCCATGGCGCGGATAGATGTCCGCCGCGCCCTCGGCGATGCGGCAGAACTTGATCGAGGAGTCCATCGGCTCGCGCCGGTGGAAGCCATACTGGGCCGCCAGGGCGTCGGCGGTCTCGGTCTTCATGGTGTGGCTGATCAGCGCCAGCGCCTCGCCGTCCGGCCAGGCGCGCGTCCGCACCAGCTCGGCGGGACCGTCGCCATGGCGCTTCAACACGCCCTCCGCGCAGGTGCGCCACAGCTCGCCGCTCGCCGGGGCCACCACCACGCCCGCCACCGGTCGCCCGTGGTCGATCAGGCCGATGTTGACGGTGAAGTGCGGATCGCCGCGCACGAACGCCTTGGTGCCGTCCAGCGGGTCGACCAGGAAGAACCGCGCCGCGATCGTATCTGGCGTACCGCCCTCGCTGGCGTCCTCTTCCGAGATCACCGGAATATCGGGAAAACGCCGCGCCAGGCCTTCCAGGATCAGCGCCTCGCCGCGCCGATCGGCCTCGGTCACCGGGCTGTTGTCGGCCTTGGAGATCACCTCCAGCCCGGAGCGCCAGAGCGGCAGGATCAGGCGCGCCGCCTCGGCAGCGATGTCGGCCAGATCCGCGGCGATGTCGGCGTCGATTCCCAGTGCCATGGGGCGCGTCTATGGCGCACGGGTCAGGTTTCCCAAAGCGGCAAATCAGTCGATCTTCCGCGCCGATGAGTCAGATTCACCCCGCGTTCGACGATCCCCACGGTTCAGGCGTCTCTCCCGCCGATCTCGCCGCGCGGCTGGCCTCGAAGCTCTGTCACGACTTCATCAGCCCGGCGAGCGCCATCATTTCCGGCCTCGACCTGCTCGACGACCCGAACGCCAAGGACATGCGCGACGACGCCATGGACCTGATCGCCACCAGCGCCCGCAAGCTGATCGACCACCTGACCTTTGCGCGCCTCGCGTTCGGCTCGGCTTCGGGGATGACGATATTCGACGTCGCCGAACTCGAACGGCTGACCCGGTCGGTCTACGCCCACGTCCGCGCCGAGCTCGACTGGGCGGTGACGCAGCCGACCTTGCCGAAGGCGCCGGCCCAGACCCTGGTCAACTTCGCCCAGCTCGCCGCCGGCGCCCTGCCGCTTGGCGGGGTGGCGCGGCTGGAGGTCACCCAGGATGGCGAGGGCTATCTGGTCAGCGCCCTGGCCAAGGGCCCGAAATCGCGGCTGCACGCCGAGGTGCGCGGCGGCCTGATGGGCGAGCCGCTGGGCGACGGCCTCGCGGGCCGCTGGGTGCAGGCCTGCTATGTGCACGCGATCGCGAGCGCCGCCGGCGGCCGGCTGGAGGCCGAGGTGGTGGACGAGGTCGTCGTCCTGCGGGCGCGCATCCCCGCCTGATATTTTGTCGCACCCGGCCGCGCCACACCGCTCCTTAACCAAGTCGGCGCGACAACTGGCGGCTATCGACCGCCGCAGGGAGCGACGTCAAACCCGATGAGGACCTGTCTGGTCGTCGACGACAGTCGGGTGATCCGCAAGGTGGCGCGGCGGATCCTCGAGGATATCGGCTATGAGATCGCCGAGGCCGCCGACGGCATGGAGGCGCTCGCCTGGTGCCGCGCGGCCATGCCCGACGCCGTCCTGCTGGACTGGAACATGCCGCTGATGACCGGGATCGAGTTCCTGCGCCGCCTGCGCGCCGAGCCGGGCGGCGAGGCGCCGGTCGTGGTGTTCTGCACCGTCGAGAACGACCTGGCGCACATCCGCGAGGCGCTGGACGCGGGCGCCAACGAATACATCATGAAGCCCTTCGACGGCGACATCATCGCCGCCAAGCTCGCGGACGCCGGCCTATGAGACCCGAGGAAATCGCCCAGGTCGTCTCGCTTTGCCGGGCCCGCGCGGGCCTGAAACTGGCGCCGGACAAGACCTATCTGATGGAAAGCCGCCTGGCGCCGGTGGCGCGCCGCGAAGGCTTCGACTCGATCTCGGCGCTGCTGGAAGCGATCAGAGCCCGCCGCGAGGATCCGCTGGTCTGGGCCGCGGTCGAAGCGCTCGCGGGCGGCGAGACCTCGTTCTTCCGCGATCGCGAGCCCTTCACCCAGTTCCGCGACGAGATCGTCCCGCAGCTGGCGCGCCTGCGCGGCGGCGCCCCGATCAAGGTCTGGAGCGCGGCCTGCGCCACCGGCCAGGAGGTCTATTCGCTCTCGATGATGCTGGGCGAACTGCTGGAAGGCGAGCCGGCCCTGCGCGTCGAGCTGGCCGCCTCCGACCTGTCGCGCCTCGCCCTCGAGAGGGCCCAGAGCGGGCTCTACAACCAGTTCGAGGTGCAGCGCGGCCTGCCCATCCGCCTGCTCGCCCGCCACTTCGAGAAGGAAGGCGAGCAGTGGCGGCTTTCGCTCGAGGTGCGCCAGCGGGTGCGCTGGCGGCGCATCAACCTGATCGCCGGCCTGCGCCAGATCGGCCGCTTCGACGTGATCTTCTGCCGATACGTGCTCTGCCACATGACCGAGGACGCCCAGCGCAAGATCGCCGACGACCTCGCCGCCATCGTCGCCGACGACGGCTACCTGGTCACCGGCGCCACCGAGCCGATGGGCGGCCTGGCCGAAGCCTTCCAAACCATCTCCGGCCGCCCGGGCTTCTATCGCCGCAATCCAACCTACAGGGCCGCCGCGGCCTAGGTTGCGTGCCGTCAGGTCGATCGAGGTCGACTTCCGCGCAAGACGCTGGTGCGGATTTTTGACCCCGTTTTGGCCCCGGGCGTCAGGCTCAATTCCAGCCGTTCCCACCGTTAATTGCCGTTATTAACGGTGGTCCCCGCCGGCCGGCGCGTGCGCCAAATCATCCGTAGGCGGACAATTTTATCTGATTCACATTTTCAAAGAGCGCCCGACAGCGATGCCGGGAGGGCACGTAGCCCAGCGGTTGTGACCGCCGTCAAGAGCGAAGGCGCGTCGTGCGGGATCGCCGCGGCGGAGGCTATCTTCGGCCTATCTCCGCCGTTGTGAATGTCCGGTGTTGGCCGGCGAGCCCGCCGCGAGGTTCGACCCGCCTGAGACATCTGAAGAGTCTGCTTCGGGCTCGGGGCCTCGGCGGATCGTAGCCGCGCTGTTCACTGAGAGCGCAGCGCTTCAGGGGCTGGGGTCGGCCTTCTCGCCGCCGGACGATGTGGCGTTCGCCGAGGCATGACGGCCGCCAAACAGGTGGCCGAGGAAGCGGCTGATGACGTTGCCTTTCTTGGCGGCCGGCGGCGGTTCGGGTGGAGTCGCGTCGGGGCTCGCGGCAGCGGCTTCGTGCACCCCCGCCGCGCCGTCCCGGTCCATCGGGGCGACGGCCGCCCTGTGATGTGGCCGTGCGGCCGGGACCACGGACGACGCCCGGGGTTGCGGCGGCGAGAGCGGGATCGCCGCGGCTGTCGGCACGGGCGCGATCGGCGTCGGCGCGACCGGCGCGGCCACGATGGGCGCCGGCGCGGGCCTCGGCGTCGGCGCGCTCTGACGCTGCGCGAGCGTCACCCACCAGACGAGCGCCCCCGCCCCGGCCAGCACCGCGCCGGCGCCGACGACGATCAGCGGCAGCGCAGAGCCCCGGCGCGGCGCCGGCGTCGGCTCGTCCCCCGACGCCGCGGCGGCGTCGGGGAAGATGCGCGTCCAACGGGCGTCGCTGATGACGTAGGTCTCATCCCCGGCCTGGACATGACGAGGGGCCGCGCCAGGAGGTTGGGCCGCTCCGGATTCTTCAGCCTGCACCCAAGCGGCTCCGGTTTCCAAGGGCGCGGCCGCGATGGGGCGGCCGCGCGTAAGCGGACGATGTCACCCGCTGGCGTATCATCGCACGATCCGGGCGCATCGGGCCATGGAGCGCCGGATGGATGCCGCAAGGTGCGTCGGGCGGGTCTGCGCACCGTTCACTTTCCCCCGGCGCGGCCCTCGTGAGCGTCTGCTTTCGGGCGAGGGGCCAACTTCGCAAATCGACCCTAACCCGAGCCTGGCGAAATCTCCGCGCGGGGCTAATGTGTAGCCAGAGTTGTGCGACGTTATCTTGAGGCAAATTGAATGCGAACGGCGTTTGTCGGGCCGCCGCGCCGATCCTAATTGCGATAGCCGCGCTCTCCGCGCTCTCGGCGTCAGGGGCGGCGCTCCAAGACGAAAATCTCCTCGCCGCCGTGCCGACCGGGTTTCAAATCGGAAAAACGGCTCAACAGGGTCCGATGATCACCGCCGAATACATCCCTCAGGGTGAGACAGTTTCTGGCTGGTCGCGCATGCTCACGGTCCAAGTATTCGGCAACTTGAAAAAGTTTGATGCGGATCAGTTCGCAGATGGAATTCGGCGAAAGTGGCTGTCCGCATGCACCAGCTCAGAAGTTTCAAAAATACATGATGGCGTCGAAAATGGATATTCATTTTCACTTTGGCGTTTTGCCTGTCCAATGAACCAGACTACCGGAAAACCAGAGAACATGTTTGCCAAATTCATCAGTGGAAATGACGCATTTTACTCGGTGCAGTATGCTTACAGGGCCGCGCTCACGAAGGACAACATCCCTCCTGCAACGACGTACCTCCGAAGCGTGGGGGTTTGCGATACTCGCCTAACGGACCGGCCCTGCCCCTCGCTGGCGCCTTAGCCCAGGGCGACGAGTTTGCCGAATGAGCCGCCCCGCGTCGTGGACGAGGACGCGGCCTACCCCAAAAGCTGGCCAAGCCAC
>Ga0302314_10014426_pt1 | contig 13527 bp, 13 predicted proteins | sample III_Palsa_N2_3_FD_200533 | JGI IMG/M metagenome (GOLD analysis project Ga0302314, IMG submission 200533) | Peat permafrost microbial communities from Stordalen Mire near Abisko, Sweden - III_Palsa_N2_3 | ecosystem: Environmental > Terrestrial > Soil > Palsa > Peat permafrost | place: Sweden...
CCAACGGGAGGACCCTGAAACATCATCGCTGCAAGACCGGCATACCCACCACGAAGTGGTCACCCCACGCGCAGTGGGCCCGTCCGGCAGGACCGGTCTCTCAACAGTTTCTTACTGATTAAACCCACTCGCCCCTGCGCATCAGAAGCTCCGCCGTTCCATCCGAGGCAACGCCATCCACATCCATCTCGCCGGACCCGATCATCCAGTCCACATGGATCAGGCTCGCATTCGCACCCAACGCTGCGAGAGCCTCGGCGTCCATCTTCTCGCCGCCAATCAGGCACGTCGAATAAGCCTGCCCCAGCGCGATATGGCTGGCCGCATTCTCATCGAACAGCGTATTCCAGAACAGCACGCCAGTCTGCGCAATCGGAGAAGAATGAGGCACCAGCGCCACCTCGCCCAGCCGCCGAGCTCCATCGTCGGTACTGATCAGCCGATTGAGCACATCCTCTCCAGCCGTCGCCGTGGCTTCAACAATCTTCCCGCCCTCAAACCGCACCGCAATGTTCTCAATCAGCGTTCCCTGGTGCGACAGCGGCTTCGAAGCCCGCACCGTGCCATCCACGCGATCCTTATGCGGAGTCGTAAAGCATTCTTCGGTCGGAATATTCGGCTGGCAGTAAACCCCATTCCCCGCCGTTGTTCCTCCACCTGCCCAAAGATGGTCGTCCGCCAATCCGACGGTCAGATCCGTTCCCGGCCCCTTGAAGTGCAGCGCCGAAAACCGCTTCGCATTCAGCGTATCCACGCGCTTCTTCAGCCGCGCTCCATGCTCCTGCCATTCGACCACTGGATCGTCCACCGCCACGCGCGAGGCCACAAAGATCGCCTCCCACAGCTTCGCGACGGCCACATCCTCCGGCTCGCCCGGAAACACCAGCTTCGCCCACTCCGGCGTCGCACAGGCCACAATCGTCCAGTTGATCTCGTGCCGCGTGATCAACTCCATCGCCGGCTTACCTGCCTTCGAAGCAGCCACGTTCGCCCGCGCCACTTTTGCAGGGTCCTGTTTCGCCAGCAGCGCCGGGTTCGCGCCTGCAATCGCCAGCCGAGCCGCCCCACTCCTGAACCCCGCTGCAATCCCATCCTGCAGCCACGTCGGCGCATAGTCGAAGCTCGCGTCCTGCGCATACGCAAACCGCGCCAGCACACTCGGATCATCCGCATAAAACGTTGTCACCAGCAGAGCCCCGGCCTTATACGCATGTTCCGTAATCCTGCGCACCAGCGGCAGCGCCTCCATGGGAGCGGACATAATCAGCTCCTGCCCCTCACGCAGCCCCAGCCCAACCTTCACCGCTACTTCAGCCAGTCGGTCGAGCTTCTCATCAAACGTAAGGTCCGTGAACTTCGTCTTCACCGCTGCTTCCATCACACTCATTGCTGATCCTTCTACCATTTACATCTCGGTATAGACATCCTGAAAGTTATAGCAACCCGTCCGCGTCGACAGCCACTCCGCAGCTCGCACCGCACCCTCGGCGAATCCGCGCCGCGAGAACGACTCATGCGTCAGCACCAGTCTGTCCGCATCACTTCGAGCCTCCAGCGTATGCAGCCCCATCACGTCGCCCTCGCGCTTCGCATCCACCGGCACATCGGCAAGGCCAGCCCCGGCCTTCACCACGCCCTTCAACGTCAGCGCCGTTCCCGAAGGCGAATCAAGCTTGCTCACATGGTGCGTCTCTTCAATCGAGAACTGATAGCCCGCACTCTTCAGCGCCTCGGCCATCTTCGCCGCCAGCTGCAGCATCACCTGCACGCCCACCGAATAATTTGAGCCATACAGCAACCCTGCGTGCTTCCGCTGCGCGAGTTCCCGCATATCCGACAGCTTGTCCTGCCAGCCCGTCGTGCCGATCACCATCTTCGCGCCGGTCGCCAGACACGCCCGCATGTTCTGTATCGCGGCCTCAGGCGTCGTGAAGTCGATCACCACATCGAACCCCGCAACAAACGGTGGTGTCAGCGCAGCCGCATTCGCATTCTCTTTGGCATCGAGCACATTCACGCTATGGCCGCGCTCTGCCGCTACCGCAGCCACCAGCTTCCCCGTCTTGCCAAGTCCCAATACCAATATCCGCATCGTGTTCCTTCCTAAGCCTTGCCAGCGACCTGAACCCGCGCCGCCACATCGAACACTGTCTCATCGGGATCGGCAAAGAAGTGTCTGTGCAGACTCCGCACTGCCTCTTCCACATCTTCCTCGTCAATCATGAAGCTCATGTTGATCTCGCTCGCGCCCTGCGAAATCATCCGCACATTCACATGGCTGATCGCCGAGAACACCTGCCCCGCGATGCCGTTGTGGCCGCGAATATCCTCACCCACAAGACACACCAGAGCCTTGCTGCCCTCCATCTTTACATCCGCGATCTTACTCAGCTCCGCACAGATCTCCGGCAACTGCTGATTGCTGTCCACGCTCAGCGAAATGCTCACCTCGCTGGTCGAAACCATATCGATCGCGCACTTGTACTTATCGAAGACATCAAACACAGCCTTCAGATATCCGTGCGACATCAGCATCCGGCTCGCCACCACGTCGATGATCGTCAACTTCTTCTTCGCCGCAATGCTCTTGAACGGACTTGCGCATTTCGCCGCCATCGCCGTAATCTTCGTGCCTTCGTTCTCCGGGTTGTGCGAGTTCAGCACCCACACCGGAATGCTCTTCTGCACCGCCGGCAGAATCGTCGCCGGGTGCAGCACCTTCGCGCCAAAGTAAGCAAGCTCCGCGGCCTCTTCAAAGCTGATCGTCTTCACCCGCAGCGCATCCGGGCAGATCCGCGGATCGGTCGTCATAATACCGTTCACGTCCGTCCAGATCTCGATCGCGCCCGCGTGCATTCCACCGCCCACCAGCGCAGCCGTATAGTCGCTGCCGCCGCGCCCCAGCGTCGTCGTAATCCCCTCCGCATTCGATCCGATGAACCCACCCATCACCGGCGTCTTTCCGGCCTTTACCAGCGGCAGCACAACCTCCGCCAGCTTCACTTCAATCGCAGCCTCCAGCGGCGCCGCCTTGCCATAGTGCGAGTCCGTCACGATGCAGCTCCGTGCGTCCACATGCACGCCCTGCAGCCCACGCTGGTCAAACGCCTCCGCGACCATCCTGCTTGAAAGCCTCTCGCCGAAGCTCACCACCAGATCGTTGGTGCGCGGCGTCAGCTCGCCCACCGCAGAGATGCCCCGCAGCAGATCGTCCAGCGCATCGAACTCGTGGTGCAGCACCTGCTGCAGCCGCGCAAAACGCTGCTCCTCCAGCAATGTCGCAGAGGTATCGAGATGCCGATGCCGCAGCCGTGCGCCAATCGCCAGCGCCCCTGCCTTATCGCCGCGCCCTGCAGCAGCCGCAGCAGCCAGCAACAGGTCGGTCACCTTCGCCATCGCCGAAACGACAACCACAGCCTTGAGCCCGCGCTCCCGCCGTCCGCGAACGATCTTCGCCGTCCGCTCCATCGCCTCGGCATCCTGCACCGAGGTGCCGCCAAACTTCATCACGACCAGGTCTTCACGCATCACGCTCAAGCGGTCACCGCCACAGGCACGCCCAGCTTATCCAGTTTTCCCAGCAACGCCAGAACCTCCGCATTCAACACCGCCGCGCCAGCCGCGCCGCGAATCGTATTGTGCGAGAGCACCACAAACTTCCAGTCCAGCAGACTGCACTCGCGCAGCCGCCCCACCGTCGCTGCCATGCCGTTGCCGCGCATCCTGTCCAGTCGTGGCTGCGGCCGGTCCACGCCCGCGTCATACTCCACCGGCTGCTCGGGAGCCGTAGGCAGATGCTTGTCCTGAACAAAGTGCCGCAGCGGAGCGAACTCACTCCACGCCGCAAGAATCTCCTCCCGCGTCGCCTTCTTTTTGAACTTGATGCTCACGCACTCGGTATGCCCATCCTCCACCGCCACGCGGTTGCAGTGCGCACTCACCTTCGCGTCGAGCATCTCAATCCGATTGCCCGCAAGACGGCCCAGCAGCTTGCCGACCTCCTCCTGCATCTTCTCTTCTTCGTTCTTGATGAACGGCACCACATTGCCCATGATGTCCAGCGAAGCCACGCCCGGATACCCCGCGCCGCTCACTGCCTGCATCGTCGAAACAAACAGGCTCTCAATCCCGAACCGTTCCTCCAGCGGCTTCAGCGCCAGCACCAGCCCAATCGCGCTGCAGTTCGGGTTTGTGACGATATACCCGCCGTTGCCGCCATTCTCTTTACGCCAGCTCTGTGCGCCGATCAGCGCCAGATGGTCGGCGTTCACCTCCGGCACCACCAGGGGCACATCGGCCACCATGCGAAACGCGCTCGAGTTCGAGATCACCGCGCATCCCGCAGCGGCAAACTTCGGCTCCAGCTCGCGCGCAATGTCCGCGTCCAGCGCCGCAAAGATAATCTTCGGCAGCTCGCCCGTGAAGCCCTCCGGAACATTCGGCTGCATCGTCATTGCCGCAATCTTCGGCGGCAGCGGCGTGTCCAGCTTCCAGCGGCATGCTTCGCCGTACGTTTTGCCGGCGCTGCGATCGCTCGCCGCCAGCCACGCAATCTCGAACCACGGATGATTGCTCAATAACTGAATAAATCGCTGCCCGACCATGCCGGTCGCGCCAAGAATTCCAACCCTGCGCCGTTCCATATCTTTCAGAATAACGCGGTGCGGTCCTGCCCGTCACTGCAACTGTGTTTTGGGATCACGCCAGAGGTACCTCGGGAAAACTTTGCCGGTAATGTAAACTTCGCGAATGTCTGCTCTGGCTGCCTTACTTTTCCTCATCGCAGTGGTCCTGGCGGCCATTTGGGCTCGCATCCGCTGGCCTCGCCTGCCAAAGAGTGCTCAACTCGCTCTTTGCATCCTCAGCGGCCTGCTTATAGCGATCTACGTCCTTGAAATACAAAGCGGATGGCATCCAGGCTCCCTTGTGTTTAACCAGATTCTGCAGTGGCTAGCCGTAGGCGGATATGCACTGCTCGTCCTCCTGATCTCCCTGTTCAAACCCAAATGGCTGGCCACCACGGCTATGGCCATACTTCTCCTGCCTGTACTCGCGGCGCTTGTCTACTTTCCCATTACGCTCGTCGGCGATAACTCCGTGGAAACCCACAGACTCAGCGACACGCTGTTCGTCGACAGAACCCACTGGGATGCGGGCACCGCAGGCAGCTCCGGCAGCGACTTCTTAATTTATTACCGTCCGCGGCACGCGCCGTTTCTCTCTCGCAATCTGCAAAAACTAAGATTCGACGATGCAAAATGCAATACGGCCCAGGCTTTTATGCTGCTCAATCCCGACGGGAAAAGTATCCTCGCGCGCTGCCCATGGTGGCCTGATCAACATCAGGCCGGCTATCACGATTTCGTCGTCCCTCTCAACTAAGAGGCGGACATCGCCTGACGTATCCGCTCGCTAGTTGTCGCGTCTGCGCCGTGCGTGGTATTGCCCTGATCCGCCCCACACCAGCACCGCCACCACCAGATGGATCAAAAACCACAGGTGGATTCCCTGATCCACATAGATCAGGTACAGTACCAGCACCCGCGGCAAAAACAGCCAGAACAGCGGCGGAATGATCCCCTGCAGGTGAAACGGCACCAGGATACCCTGCAGCCATGCCACCGCCATCGCCAGCCGGGGCAGAAACAGCGAAAACACCAGAAACCACAACGGCAGCCGGTGCACCACCAGAGCCAGGTCGAAGCTGAACTGCGTTCCATGCTGTATCGCCGCTGCCAACACCGTTAGTCCTGCACTCATCGCGTCTCTGCCGTCCTCTCGTACCTTATTTTGCGCTGAAGCTGAAGTCTGCCTTGCCGTTCTTCTGCGCTGCGACTGTTACCGTCATCGTCTGCTCGCCCATCTTCTCGTGAACAGCTGCCAGAGTATACGTTCCCGCCGGCAGTCCCCTGATCTCGAAGTGGCCAGCCGCATCGCTCACCGCAAAAAACGGTGTAGCCGAAACATTGATAAACGCATTCATCCACGGATGGTTATTGCATCGCACCGGCATCATGATCTCCGGCTTCTGAAACTGCTTCACCTGCGGTGCACCCTTCGCCGCCTGCGAAATATCGATCGGCTCATTGCCCTCCATCGGCATGGTGTGGATGTTATGCATCGTCCCATCCGAGTTCCGGAACTCCACCGAACCACCGCGCATCACCGCAATCACATGCGGCACATACTTACAGCCCACCTGGTCCAGCACCACCGGAGCCGCTGCAGGCGGTACCGCCGACATCGCCGCCGCCGGTCCGCTCTTCACATACACATACACATTCGCCAGCCCGCCGTCATGCACCACATACTGCTCGGTGTAGTTATCACCGCCCGTCATCGAGCACACCGGGTCCTGGCTCATGTCGATCTTCACCCGCTCCGGAGCTTTCCCGGCAAAGCGAATCGTCCCACCCACCGTTCCGAGCGTCGCCGGATCGAGCGGCGCACTTGCCGCCGGCGCTGCAGGTTGCTCCGGCGTTCTGGTCCCGTTGCCGACCGCCCCGCTCTGCTTCACGGCATCACTCGGCCTGCAACCTGCCAGACCGGCCATCACGCCACCTGCCACCACCGCCGTCACACACCAACCGAACATCCGCCTCATGCCATCTCGCTCTCTAAAAACAAGAATCGTCGTCTCCACCAGAGTCGCACAGTCTCATCGCGCGACTCCGGTGGAGAGACCTCCGTATTTCGCCCGTCTTGTTGCCGTTGCCTGTTCTTAAATCCGTGTTATCCGTGCCGATCCGTGTTTAGCCTTCTAAGCCTGTACCGCGACCGGCGCTTCCATGGCCTCCAGCACCGCCTCGGCAAAAGCCTTCGTTCCGCTTGTGCCGCCAACGTCCTTGGTCAGCGTCTTTCCTGCGCGATAGACCTGTTCCAGCCCGGCCTGTACGCGCTCCGCAGTCTCCGCCTCATCGATATGATGCAGCATCAGCACCGCGCTTTGCAGCAGGGCAGTGGGATTCGCCATATCCTTGCCTGCGATATCCGGAGCCGACCCATGCACCGCCTCGAAGATCGCGCACTCAGTTCCCAGGTTCGCGCCCGGAACCAGACCCAGCCCACCCACAAACGCGCTGCAAAGATCGCTCAGAATATCCCCGTACAGATTCTCCGTCAGCAGAATGTCGTACTGATAAGGATTCATCACCAGCTGCATGCACGTGTTGTCCACGATGTGTTCGTGATACGCCACCTCGGGAAAGCCCTCGGCCACCGTCCTGCAGCAGCGCAGAAACAGCCCATCCGACAGCTTCATGATGTTCGCTTTGTGAATTGCATGAATCTTCTTTCGCCCATGCTTGCGTGCATAGTCGAATGCAAACTTTGCGATCCGCGTCGAACCCTTCTCCGTAATGATCTTCAGCGCCTGCACCACGCCCGGCACCACTTCATGCTCGAGGCCAGCATACAAATCCTCCATGTTCTCGCGCACAATCACAATGTCGAGGTTCGGATAGTTCGTCTTCAACCCCGGCAGGCTCTTCACCGGCCTGAAGTTCGCAAACAGCTCAAACTTCCTTCGCAGCGTCACGTTGATCGAAGCGAACCCACCGCCAATCGGCGTCGTCACCGGCCCCTTCAGCGCCACCCGGTTCTTCTCGATGGAGTCGTACAACACCTTCGGGATGTACTCGCCCGTCTTCTCGAACGCATCCGCGCCCGCATCATGCCGATGCCAGTCGAACGCCACACCCGTGGCCTTGCCCGCTGCCTCCACAATGCTCACGACCGCGCTCGAAACCTCTGGCCCAATCCCGTCGCCGGGAATCAAAGTAATCCTGTGTGTCTTCTTTGCCGCCGTCATCCACTACCGCCTTTTCTTAGGGTCTCTTCCGCTCAACAACTCTTCCAGTTCTGCCTTGAACTCCCGCACATCCTTGAAGTCCCGATACACACTCGCAAACCGGATATACGCCACCGTATCGATGTCCTTCAGCCGGTTCATAATCAACTCGCCAACCTCGTTCGTCGTCCGTTCGCGCTCCGGCGAATCGACCACATAGGCCTCGGTCTCATCCACAATCTGTTCCAGTTTCACCGCCGCCACCGGCCGTTTTTCGCACGCATGCAGCAGGCCGCTCAGCACTTTTTGCCGATCGAACTTCTCCCGCCGCCCGTCCTTCTTCACCACCATGTACGGAATCTCGTCGATCCGCTCATACGTCGTAAATCGCTTATGGCAACCTTCGCACTCCCGCCGCCTGCGGATGGAATCCGCCTCTTTACTCTCGCGCGAATCAACAACTCGATCCTGGGTAAATCCACAATAAGGACACTTCATCGGAATACATCGATTCTAGCAGCGCCAACGCATGCTTACCGTCCACGCTTTTGCCTCTGCGTTTCCGCATCTGCTTCTGTACTTTTTGTGTTCTCCCAAAATGTCATCCTGAGCGAAGCAATTCGCGCACACTGCAAACCGCGCAGTCGAAGACTCTGCGGTTGTTTTTTGTTCTTGCTCTTGTCGTCGCTATATGCCGCGGGCCGTCCAGCTACCCCGCATCCCCCGCCTCAACTGCCGCCCCCGCTGCGGCCTCGCTCTCTTCCGCAACCTTCTTTAGACTCACATGCTCCACCTGCGAATAGATCAGCCCTGCAGGAATAATGCACAATGTCGTCACCACCAGCAGCATCGCCCCACAGGCTGTCGCAGCCTCTACCGGCGCTCCATAGAACGTATGCATCGCCGTCGCGGTCACGGCGATCTGCGTAAACCAGCCAACAATCGGCAACTGCAGCAGCGACCCGCCGATGCTCACCGCCATCAGCAGCATCGTCCGCGAAAACGACAGCCCCGCCAGCTCCGGCGTATGCACAAACGCATGCGCCGTCTGCACATAGGCAAACCCAATCATCACCCACATCGTCAGCGAGATCAGCGCCACCACTCCAAAGTCGCGCTTCGACGACAGCGCATTCAACCCATCGCGAAACCCCAGAATCTTCGTCGCAATACTCTCGCCTGCCGACTTTGAAAGCAGACCAACCGTGCCTCGTGCAAACCCTGACACCGCACCACCCGCCATCCGCACCGTCGCTGCAAAAAAAGCGATCGCCAGCGTAGCTCCCATGCTCAACACGCCTGCCCGCACAAACACCTCATGGTGCGGCAGATTCTTCGGCGTAAACGCCAGCGCGCAGGAAAACACCACCGCCGCCGCTCCCAGGTCGAACATCCGTTCAATCGTATACACCGCCACCTGCGTACTCAGCGGCAACACCACCCGCCGTGCCACCAGATAAGGCCGCGTCAAATCCGCCAGCCGCCCAAACAGCGCCACCGCGGTAAACCCGATAAACTGCGACCCCAGCAGCGACCCTGCCGAAACCTTCTTCGTCGGCGACAGAAACACCGACCACCGCACCGCCCGCAGCCAGTATGTAGCGTAGATCAGCACAATTCCGGCTGCTATATGTCCCAGGCTGACATACCGGAGCTGCTGCCAGAAGACTGCCCAGTCAAAGTGCACTCTGTCCCGAAACAACGCCACAACCGCCACAAGCGCGACAACGCCGACGCACCACAAAATTACATTCTGTCTCTTCATCGCTCTCTTTTCATCGCGCAGGCCGCTCGCGTCGATCCCTACTGCGTCCGCGCCATCAGAGCCGTCTGTTTCCGCCGGTTGAACTCACGAATCACCCGAGCCACATACTCCCGCGTCTCGCGATACGGCGGCACGCCATGATACTTATCCACCGCTCCCGGCCCTGCGTTATACGCTGCCAGCGCCAGCGCCACATTGTCATGGTAGCGAGTCAGCAGCGCATCCAGATACGCCGTTCCGCCCGCGATATTCTGCTCCGGCTGAAACGCATCCGCTACGCCCATCGCACTTGCCGTCCCCGGCATCAGCTGCATCAGCCCCTGAGCACCCGTGCGCGACACCGCCCGTACCTGCCCCGCGCTCTCGGCCCGCACCACAGACGCCAGCAGATCCTCATCGATATGGTGCGCCGCTCCGGCATGGGCCAGCATCTCATGCATCTCCTGCTGCGTCGGCGCCATCGCAATCGTCTTCCCCGGTAAAACCTTCTCGTTCACGACTGCAGCATCCGCCAACGGCTCTGGCACATCTGCAACCGTCTCCACCCGAACCACCGAATCTGCCGCAACCTCCAGGTAGTTCGAGTCCTCCGCAGATGCCGCACCCCTGGCAAAGTAAAGCCGAACTTTATCTCCAACCGACTCGCGCCGCACACAGTCCAGCTCGAACCCATTCTTCAGCGTTACATGCTCCGCCCCGCGCGCCAGCGGACACACTGCCGCCATCACCGCCAGGCCAAACCCAAACGCACTAAGCCGCATTGCCACCCTCAAAGCCTACCACCGCCACCTCCCAATCCCTTAAAATGTCCTGCCGGACGACCCTCCCGTTGGTCGGAATCATGCACGCGCCGAGCAACGCGAGGCCCCATGCAGCTCACCCCCGCAAGACAAGACATACCCACCACGAAGTGGTCGCCCCACGCGAAGTGGGCCCGTCCGGCAGGACAAAGCCTCTAAACAGCACTATCGGGCACCGATAGCCTCCCATCCAGCACCGCCTCAATCGCCTCTGCCACGCCATCCTCATCATGCCTCCGCCCCACTATCCATCCCCGTTCCGCCGCCATCGCCTTCAGGGCCTCCGGAGCGTTTCCCATCAACACCGCCCGTCCCGCAACCTCAAGCATCGAAACGTCGTTCCAGTTATCCCCCACCGCCAGAATCTCCTCTGCCTTCACCCCGCGATCCTTCGCCCGCCGCAGCAGCGCCGACACCTTGCTGCACCCCGCCGGCAGAATATCCACAATGCTCAGATCCCGCTCCGGATACTCCGTCCTGTGCAGCGCCGCCTCCGCCCCCGGCGCCCGCTCCTGCGGCGTAATCCCTGATACCGTTACCCCGTCCCGCTCCAGCTGCCGCACCTCCGACTTCCTGAGCGGCGTTACCCCCACTGCCGACACCCCCGGATGCTCCAGCAGCCTCGCCTCCGCCCTGCGCATCCGCTCGATCGACCCGCACAGCATCATCTGAATCGGAGCCTCCCACTCCAACGCCCTCTCAATAGGAATGACATGCGCGATATAAGGCTCATTCGCCACCATCCACTTTCCGATGCTGGCATGAAGCTCATCCAGATGCTCCACCACCAGCGACCCGCGCGCATCCTCCCCATCCGGTCCCACTTTGTCGAAGGTCATCACCAGCGCATTGCGAAACTCCTCCACATGCCCGCACAGCCACCGCGCCGTCTCCACCGGCAGCAAAGTCCTCTCCAGCAGCCTCGCCCCAATCGTCCTCGTCACCGTCCCATTCGAGCTGATCAGCGCATCTTCCTCCCTTAGCCCCAGCTCTCGCAGCACCCGCATCGCGTAGCAGTGCCGCCGCCCCGTAGCCACCACCACCTCCACGCCCGCCCGTTCCGCGGCCTTCATCGCGGCAAGATTCCGTGCGCTCACCCGTCCATCCGGCCCCACCAGCGTCCCGTCCATATCGACCGCAATCATGCGCATCGCCACTCTCCTGATCCTGCATATTCTCTCATTTGCGCTGCATAAATATCCATAAATTGCCTAAAATCAATTATTTACGAGAAATTCACTGGACTTTCACCCATCCCCGGGCGAAACTTGAAATAGGCACCACAAAGGCTTGTTTATGTTTCACAAAAATGTTCTACCCGCAGCAAACTCCACACGAAACACCCACTCCGAACCCAGCCAGACTCCAGCACGTCTCACCCTGGTTCCTACAGGCGGCGGAATCACCCCGCAAAAGAGCTCATCTGCTCTCTTCGATCTGATCTCCATCTCCGCCCACCGTTGCGCCTCCTTCTTTGCTGAAGCAGCGGTTCTGGTCCTTGTTCTGGCTCTGCTCGACCGCTTCCTGATCCGCGGCAACCTCACCTCCGGCTGGGTGATCGGAGCCTTCGCCCTCAGCCTCATGCTGCTGGCCGCCAGCATCGCCACCGACCTCTCGGCGCGCCGCTGGCTCCAGCGCCACTAGAAAGACATGTCCTGCGGGACGGGCCCACTGCGCGTGGGGCGGGCGTTCACACGCCTTTTTAAGTTGTCTTGGTAAATAGAAAGCATCGGCCCTTCCGTTGGTCGGGATCATCATTTGCCGACCAACGGGAGGACCCTGAAACATCATCGCTGCAAGACCGGCATACCCACCACGAAGTGGTCACCCCACGCGCAGTGGGCCCGTCCGGCAGGACCGGTCTCCATAATTCTCAGCAGGGTCCGCCTCCACACGCCTCTTTCCGGTAGCATCTGATATATGCCCGCGATTGCCTCCCTGGAATGTTCCCGCTGCAGCCACCACATCTCTGCCGACACCCCTCAAACCCTCTGCCCCCTCTGCGCCGGCTCCCTCTATGTCCGCTACGACATGGACCAGCTCAAAAAGACCGCGCGCCGCGAAGACATCACCGCCAAAGCCGCAGCCAGCTCCTCCAGTCTCGGCATGTGGCGCTACGCCGCTGTCCTGCCTGACGTAGAGCCCGTCACCCTCGGCGAAGGTTGGACGCCCATGCTCCACAGCAAGCGTTATCCTGGCCTCTACATCAAAGAAGAGGGCGCGAACCCCACCGGCACCTTCAAGGCCCGCGGCCTCGGCCTCGCCGTCACCATGGCGAAGCACTACGGCCTCCAGCACCTCGCCGTTCCCTCCGCGGGCAACGCCGCCGGAGCCCTCGCCGCCTACGCCGCTGCAGCCGACATCGCCGCCCACATCTTCATGCCCCAGGACGTCCCCTTCGCCAACTACCTCGAAGGCATCGTCTATGGAGCCGACGTCACCATGGTCGACGGCCTCATCTCCGACTGCGCCCGCATGGTCGGCGAAAACATCAAAGCGCAAAAGGAAGCCAACACCCCAGCCAACAAAGTCTGGTTCGACATCTCCACCCTCAAGGAACCCTTCCGTGTCGAAGGCAAAAAGACCATGGGCTACGAGCTCGTCGAGCAGCTCGGCTGGACCTACCCCGACGCCGTCTTCTACCCCACCGGCGGCGGCGTTGGCCTCATCGGCATGTGGAAGGCCTTCGACGAAATGGAAGCTCTCGGCTGGGTCAGCGGCAAGCGCCCGAAGATGTACGCCCTCCAGGCCGCAGGCTGCGCTCCCATCGTCAAAGCCTTCGACGAGCACAAGCCCTCCAGCGAGTTCTTCCAGAACGCCGCCACCTTTGCCGCCGGCCTCCGCGTTCCCAAGCCTTACGGCGACACCATCATCCTCGACATCCTCGAAAAATCCGGCGGCAAAGCCATTGCCTCCTCCGACGAGACCATCCTCGCCAGCATCCTCGACTGGGCAAAGCACGAAGGCATCTTCCTCTCACCCGAAGGCGCTGCCGCCACTGCCGCCTACGACTCTCTCATCGCCTCAGGCGAGCTCAAACCCACCGACAAAGTCGTCCTCTTCAACACCGGCGCCGGCCTCAAATACACCGACATGACCGCCGAAGCCATGCACCTCAAACGCCCCGGCACCCTCCCCACCAGCATGCCCGTCGGCGGCATCATCACCCCGCA
>Ga0302314_10014427_pt1 | contig 13527 bp, 12 predicted proteins | sample III_Palsa_N2_3_FD_200533 | JGI IMG/M metagenome (GOLD analysis project Ga0302314, IMG submission 200533) | Peat permafrost microbial communities from Stordalen Mire near Abisko, Sweden - III_Palsa_N2_3 | ecosystem: Environmental > Terrestrial > Soil > Palsa > Peat permafrost | place: Sweden...
GCGGAGCACATGGGGCTCGGCATCTTCATCGCCGAAACGCTGCTCCGGCGCACCGGCGCAAAGCTGCATTTCGCCAATGGCGCCGAGGGCGGTGCCGTGGTGCGGGTGCGCTGGCCGCGTCGGGCGTTGGTCACTGTCGCAGGTCTGGCCGTACCGGTCGCCTGAACCGATCTTTGCCCCGGGGACGTCCTTGGCGTCTCCCAATAATCCGAGGAACCCGTTCGATCATGATCGACGCTCACGTCCAGACTCCCGAAGCGCCGCCCCCGTCCGAGGTCGACTTCGTCTCGCTCGACGGACTGCCCGATGCCGAGCGCAGCCTGCTGATCGTCGATGACGACACGCCGCTGTGTCATCGCCTCGCCCGAGCCATGGAGCGTCGGGGTTTTCTGGTCACGACGGCCGAAAGCGTCAAGGAAGGCATGGCGAAGGCCGACGAGAACCCGCCGGCCTTCGCCGTGGTCGATCTGCGTCTGGGCGATGGCAACGGCCTCGACGTGGTCGGCGCCATCCGCAAGGTCCGGCCGGCCGCGCGCATCGTCATGCTGACCGGCTACGGCAATATCGCGACCGCCGTCGCGGCCGTGAAGGCCGGTGCCATCGACTACCTGTCGAAGCCGGCCGATGCCGATGCGGTCGAGCGCGCGCTCTTGACCCGTGGCGCCTCGCTGCCGCCGCCGCCGGAAAATCCCATGTCGGCCGATCGGGTCCGCTGGGAACATATTCAACGCGTATTCGAGCAGTGCGACCGCAACGTGTCGGAGACCGCCCGGCGGCTGAAGATGCATCGGCGAACTCTGCAGCGCATCCTGTCCAAACACGCGCCGCGCGCCTGAGCCATCCCCAGACAAGGGTGCGCTCTTTCGCCGCATCCCTGCCTGGGGAATCATCGCATCTTCGTTTGGACTGAGACCCTTTACGGTCCGCGGCTTTGATGACGCCATTTCGCACGGCAATGACCGCGCCGATACCATTCGTTACAAAGTAGTTACCTTTCGGCTGGGGATGAAACGGTCGGTCGAGCATTAAACTTCTTAGGCCCCTTGTCGGTGCGGCTCGTCGCGAGGCCGCTCCGAACCGGGCATGAGGGGAAGCCATGCTGGAAATTTCGTCATCGCAGGCCGTCGCCAACGACGTGCCCATGTTGATCGGTCTGGGACCCATCCGGTCCGGAACGAGTTGGGTACACGAGCTGCTGTTCGGCCATAGCCAGGTGGCGACGACGAGCATGAAGGAAGTGAATTTCTTCAATACCCACTTCGACCAGGGTCTCCCCTGGTATGAAGAGCAGTTTCGGCCGACGACGCGCGCGACGCGCCTGCGCGCGGACATCTCGCCCTTCTACATGATGGACCCGACGGTATGCGACCGGATCGCCCGGACGGTCCGCAACCCGATCCTGATGATCAACATGCGCAGCCCGTACGAGCGCGTGCTGTCCTGGTATGAGAAATATCGGCAGCAGGATCATGCGATCGGCTCGCTGGCGAGCGATCCGAAGGTCCATGCCGAGGCGCTTGAAATCGGCCTGACCGCGTCGATGCTGCAGCAATATGCCGACCGGTTCGGCCGTGATCGACTGATCCTGGTCGATTACGCCGATCTGAAGCACGATCCGGTCGGTCTGGCCGAACGGCTTCAACGCCGCCTGAACCTGGATATCGAGACGCCGCCGAGCGTCACGCGCGCGGTCAACGCGTCGGTCAAGTACCGCAGTGCCGCGCTGCGTCGCCTGGCCCACCTGGGCGGCCCGGTCGTGCGCCGGATGTCGCCCGAGCTGTTTTACACCATGAAGTTCGGCCCGCTGCACGATCTGATCTTCGCGAAGCAGCGCATCGTCGGTCCGTCGCCCGAGCAGAAGCTCGGCGCCATCGGCAGCCTGCGCGACGCGTTCGAGGCGGATATCAGCCGGCTGGAGGATACGCTCGATCGCGATCTGACGTCATGGCGCTATCAGGCCCAGGCCGCGGCATTGGAGCCGGTACGCGCGGCGAGCGCCGTCCCCGTCAAGATCGCGACGGCCACGATCTCGACCGCGGCGACGCCACAGGCCGAGCCGCTCGGCTGGGCGACCCTTCCGGGCCGCCTCGCGTTCGAGGCGCGGGCGCTCTGGTCGCTCGCCTGGGACCCCAAGGTGCCGATGCGCGCGCGCATCGCCTCGCTCGCCGTCGCCAGCTATCTCGTCACGCCGCTCGACATCATTCCCAACAGCATCCCCGTGATCGGGCATCTGGATGAGGCGGTCACGATCCCGCTCGCCATCGCGGCGTTCCTGTGGCTATCGCCGGCGGCGCTGGTCCGCTGGCATCGCGAGAACGTGCGCCGGTCGAAGCAGGGCATGGCGGTTTAACTCTCGCCTCACAACCAGGGCTTCAACCAGCCGAGCCCGTCCGCCGTCTCGCCTTTCGGGCGATATTCGCAGCCGATCCAGCCCGCATAGCCCGTCTGGTCGATCACGTCGAACAGATAGGGATAGTTGATCTCGCCCAGATCGGGCTCGTGCCGGTCGGGCACGCCGGCGATCTGGATATGGCCGGTGATGTCGGCATGGCTGCGGATCTGGGTCGCGAGGTCGCCGACCATGATCTGGCAATGATAGATATCGAACTGCAGCGCCAGATTGGGCGCTCCGACCTCCTCGATGATGCGGCGCGCCTCGCTCGGGCGATTGAGGAAATAGCCCGGAATGTCGCGGGTGTTGATGGGTTCGATCAAGAGGGTGATGTCCGCCTCGGCCGCCCGCGCCGCAGCCTGGCGCAGATTGGCGATATAAGTCCGACGTGCCAGTGCCGGGTCGGCGTCGGGCGCCAGGATGCCGGCCATGGCATGGAGCCTGGGACAGCGTAGCCGCTTGGCATAGGCCAGGGCCTGATCGACCGCCCAGGCGAAATCGGCCTCGCGCCCCGGGATCGCCGCCAATCCCCGCTCGGCCTTGGCCCAGTCGCCCGGCGGCAGGTTGAACAGCACCTGCTCCAGGCCGGTCCGTTCCAGCCGGCGCGCCAGCTCGTCAGCGGGATGATCGTAGGGAAACAGATACTCGACCGCCGCGAAGCCTGCGTCTGCGGCAGCGGCAAAGCGGTCGAGAAAATCATATTCGGTGAACATCATCGAGAGATTTGCGGCGAAGCGCGGCATGGGGCGGTCCTTGAAGCCGGGGTGCGTCACTTGGAGGGCTTTCCCGTTTGGATCCCTTGATCCAAACGGGAAAGCCCTCCGATCAATCACGTCAGAGCAAGATCCGATTCGAAGAAATCGGATCTTGCTCTAGGATCGGCCAGCCCCCGACATTCGGCAACCCTGTCTCGGAGAAGCTCCATGGCGATCCTGCTCGGCGCCATTGCCGACGATTTCACCGGCGCCACGGATCTGGCGAACACGCTGGTGCGCCAGGGCATGCGGACGGTGCAGTTGATCGACGTACCGACCGGAACGACCGCGGCGGCACTGGGCGATATCGACGCCGTCGTCATCGCGCTGAAGAGCCGGACCATCCCCGCCGCCGACGCGGTCGCCCAGTCGCTGGCGGCGCTGACCTGGCTGCAGGCGACTGGCGTCCGACAGGTGCTGTTCAAATATTGCTCGACCTTCGATTCGACGGCGGCGGGCAATATCGGCCCGGTCGCCGAGGCGTTGATGGCGGCGATGGGCATCGACTTCACGATCTATTGCCCGGCCTTCCCGGAAAACGGCCGGACGATCTTCAAGGGCTACCTGTTCGTCGGCGACGGGCTGCTGTCGGAATCCGGTATGCGCGACCATCCGCTGACCCCGATGCGCGATGCCAACCTGGTACGTGTGCTGGCGGCGCAGACGACCCGGCCGGTAGGGCTGGTGCCGCTGTCGGCAGTGCTGGCCGGCCCCGCGGCGATCCGGTCCGACTTCGACCGCCTGAAGCTGTCGGGGACCACCCATGCCGTGGTCGATGCGGTCACGGATGACCACCTGCATCGCCTGGGCGAGGCCGTCGCCGGCCTGAGGCTGATCACCGGCGGGTCCGGCTTGGCGCTGGGGCTGCCGGCGAATTTCCGGCGTCAGGGGTTGCTGCCGGAACGCGGCGAGACTGCGGCAGTGTCGGCCCATCTGGAGGGTACCGCCGCCGTCGTCTCCGGCTCCTGTTCGGTCGCGACCCTGGCCCAGAACGCCTATATGCGCGCGCGCCGACCCTGGTTTCAGCTCGATCCGCTGACCCTGGCCGAGGGCGACCACCAGATCGCGGCGGCGCTCGAATGGGCCTCGGGGCAATTGGGTCGCGTGCCGATCCTGATCAGCGCCAGCGCGCCGCCCGACGCGGTCCGCGCCGCCCAGGAGATGCTGGGCCGCGAGCGGGCCGGCGCCCTGGTCGAGCGCGCGCTGGCCCGGATCGCGCGCGGGTTGGTCGAGCGCGGCGTGCGCCGCCTGGTCGTGGCCGGCGGCGAAAGCTCGGGCGCCGTCGTGCAGGCCCTGGGGATCACGGCACTCAGAATCGGGGGGCAGATCGACCCGGGCGTGCCCTGGACCGTGGCATCGGGCGGTGGGGGACCGGACCTCGCCCTGGCGCTCAAATCCGGAAATTTCGGCGGCGAGGATTTTTTCCTGCGGGCCTTCGCATGAGCGCCGAAGCGGCGGCACGCGACGCGATCTGCCGCCTGGGGCATTCGATCTTCGTCCGCGGCCTGACCTTCGGCAGCTCCGGCAACATCAGCGTCCGCCTCGGCGACTTCTATCTGATGACACCGACCAACGCCTCGCTGGGCGAACTCGATCCGGCGCGACTCTCCAAGCTCTCGCTCGACGGCACGCTGCTGTCGGGCGATGCGCCGACCAAGGAGAGCTTTTTACACCGCGCGATGTATGAGGAACGCGGCTCGGCCGAGGCGGTGGTGCATCTGCATTCGACCCATTCGGTCGCCGTCTCGTGCCTGGCCGATGTCGATCCGGCCAACGTGCTCCCACCGATCACCGCCTATTACGTGATGCGGGTCGGCACGCTGCCGCTGATCCCCTATTTCAAGCCCGGCGATCTGCGGCTGGCCGACGCGGTCCGCTCGCTGGCCGGCAGCCATCATGCCGTGCTGCTGGCCAACCACGGACCGGTCGTCGCCGGCACCAGCCTGTCGGCGGCATCCGCCGCGATCGAAGAGCTGGAGGAGACCGCGCGCCTGCACCTGCTGCTGCACGGGCACCGCACGCGGTTTCTGACCGAGGAGCAGGTTGCGGAATTGCGCGGATGATGTCGGGCCGACAGCGCGGGCATGAGGGCGCACGCTACCGGCCCGACATCCAGTTCCTGCACCACCGATGGCTGTCCCGAGGGAGGGGACCGCTCGGCAACAATCGGCGGGAGTGCCTGGTCCGGCACGCGATGGGGCGCGTGCCTATGGAACGACTATGGTGCAGCGCACACACAGCGGCTTTCGCGCATTTGCGGTACTATCATGCGATTGCGGCGAACCAGTGCGACAAGCTGGCGCGCTCAGCGTCCGTAGTCGGCCGCGCCGAGGAATCGCCCCGGACCGGCGCGTTGCCGGCGCCCCTGGCCGCATATTTATCGAGATTGTCGCGCACCGCGGCACAGCCGTTGCCGCCGGTGGTATCGACGCCGGTCGCAGCCAATTCGGCCAGAACCGCGACCCAACTGGTCAGATGGATGCCCGCCGCCGTCATGCGGGCGAGGCCGACACGCGCCGCATCCCCCGATCCGGCGGAAGCATCGAGCACGGCATGGACCTCGAGCCCGTCCCGTCTCGCGCCGAGAGCGACCTGGGCCAGCCCAAAATCCGCGGTCAATGCGGCGACGATCAGGTGATGCCGCCCCGGCGCCAGCACGGCCTTGCGCGAGGCGGCATCGTCCCAGAACTCGCCACCCGCGCGTCGCACCACCGCCTCCGCACCGAACAGCGTCAGCAGCTCGTCCAGCAGCGGGTCGCGCTTGGGCGCGCCGCAGATGCCCAGCACGGTGGGCACGCCGAAGGCGTGACCGAGCCGCGCCAAGCCCAGCAGATTATTTCGCAAAGCATCGGTCGGCAGCAGACCGGCCTGACCATCGACGATGGCGAGCATCGCGTTATCCGCACGCAGCCGTTCCGCAAAGCGATTGTATGTCAGCGTCGGTGCGACCATCGAGGGTTCCACCAAATAACGAAGTTAACAGAGTCTTACTCGCTCGATTCGAAAAGTCGAGAGACATATTTACTAATCGTCACTCCCGCGGGTTGGGCCGATGCCCGTAGCGGATCCGGGATCGTCATGGCTGACGCATTCGCACCAGTAAACTGACAAGAGCGCGTTTCAATCATTCCCCATGGCGCCCTATGTTCGAGGGGGCCCCCGGGCATCGATCAGGAGAACGACATGGACGATCTGCACACCCAGGGCATCCGCCTGCCGCGCCTCGGGCTCGGCACGTTCCGCATGCAGGGCGACGTTTGCCGCGCCGCCATCGAAGGCGCTCTGTCGCTGGGTTACCGCCATATCGATACGGCGGCGATGTACGGCAACGAGGATGCGGTCGGTGCCGCCCTCGCCACCGCCACCGTCGAGCGCCAGGATATCCATGTCACGACCAAGGTCTGGCACGACAATCTGGCGCCGGACGCGATCCGGCGTTCGCTCGACGCCAGCCTGACGAAGCTGCGGCTCGATTACGTCGATCTGTTCATGGTGCATTGGCCGGCGCAGGCGATGGATCTGCCGGCGATATTCGAGACGTTGGGCCAGTTGAAGGCCGAGGGCCGCATCCGCGCCATGGGCGTGTGCAACTTCACCCTGCCCCTGCTGCGCGCCACGATCGAGCAGGTCGGCGCGCCGATCGCGGTCAATCAGGTCGAATATCACGTGCTGCTCGACCAGACTCCGCTGCGGACCTATCTGGCCGGCCACGGCATTCCGGTCGTGGCCTATTGCCCGCTGGCCCAGGGCGGGCTCGCCGACCAGCCCGAGTTGGCGGCGATCGGCCGCAAGCACGGCGCCGGCCCGGCCCAGGTCGCGCTGAAATGGCTGCTGGACCAGGACAGCGTCGCCGCCATCCCCAAGGCGCAACGGCCGGAAAGCCAGCAGGCCAACCTGGATGCGCTGAAGCTGACGCTCGACGACGAGGACCGGCGCGTCATCGCGGCCTTGCCCAAGGACCGCCGCCTGGTCAACCCGCCCTTCGCGCCGACCTGGGGCTGACCCCTGCAATCGCTGCCGACCGACCTCGACGATTGCCGAGCGGCCCCGGAGCAGGCACCATCCGCGCCATCCTCCACTATCGCTGGAAGCCCCATGTCGCTCGACGATCTGCTGTATCCCGAAATCGAACCCCATGACCACGGCCTGCTCGCGGTCGGGGGCCCGCATCGGATCTATTTCGAGCAGGTCGGCAATCCGGACGGCGTTCCGGTCATCTTCCTGCACGGCGGCCCGGGTGGCGGCGCGAAGGCGATCCATCGGCGGTTCTACGATCCTGATTTCTTCCGCATCGTGCTGATCGACCAGCGCGGCTGCGGCCGCTCGCTGCCGCTGGGCGAGACGCTCGACAATGACAGCCAAGCCCTGGTCGGCGATATCGAGCGGCTGCGCGTCCACCTGGGCATCGAGCGCTGGGCCGTCACCGGCGGCTCCTGGGGCTCTTGCCTGGCGCTGCTTTACGGCGAGGCCCATCCCGACCGCTGCCTGGGCTTTCGCCTGCGCGGCATGTTCACCGGCAGGGCCAGCGAGATCGACTGGTGGTGGCGCTCGATCGGCGTGCTGTTTCCGGAGGCGTACGAGGAATTGCTGGCGGCCCTGCCGGCCGGCGAGCAGGGCGATGTGCTCGCCGCCTACCATACCCGCACCAACAGCCCGGACCCCAAGATCCATGAGCCGGCCGTGCGTGCGCTGAAGCGCTTTTCGGCCAGCACCTCGACGTTCCGGCCCGACCGGGACGCGATCGAGGGCGCGTTCGATCTGGCGACGGCCCTGCCGCTGTCGCGCTTCTTCACCCGCTATTGCGCCCATGGCTTTTTCATCGAGGAGGGTCAGGTGCTGCGCGACCTGCCCCGCATCGCGCATCTGCCGGCCCAGATGGTGGTCGGGCGCTACGATGTCGTGACGCCGCCCACGACGTCCTGGGCGGTGCATCGGGCCTGGCCCGGCTCCGAACTGGAGGTCGTGGTCGAAGGCAATCATTCCGATCTGGAACCGGCGATGGCCGGTGCGGTCAGGCGAGCGACGGATCGACTCAGGGATCGGTTGCGCACCCGCTGACGCGGTATTATCTGACACGCTTGGCGAGCACGTCCCGTTGGTGGAGTCTGTCGCCGACGGGATGGGTCGAGCAGCTCATTGGGGAAACGGACGACAATGCGATCGGCTGATCTTCTGGGTTGGGCGCGGCAGGCGGGCCTGACCTGCCTCATTGCCGTCTTCGCCTGGTCATCGGCAGCCCTGGCGGCATCGGGGCACGACGAGTTGATCATCGGCCTGCGCCAGGCGCCGCCCTCGCTCAATCCGCTCCAGGGCAGCACGGGATCCCGCAGCTATCTGAACGCCATGTCGCTGCGCACGCTCGCCGGTCCGGACAAGGCCGGCCGCCCCGCCTGCTATCTGTGCGAGACGCTGCCGACGCTGGAGAATGGCGGCGCGCGCATCGTCGATCTGGACGGCGGCCGAAAAGGCATGGAGGTAAGTTTCACGCTGAAGCGCGGCCTGTCCTGGGCCGATGGCGTGCCGGTCACCAGCAGCGACATCGTGTTCAGCTGGCATCTGGCGCGCGATCCGATGATCGGGGCCGCCAATGCCGAGACGCTGCGCCATATCGTCGATATCACCATCGTCGATCCCCGGACCTTCGTCCTCCACATCGATCAGATCGACTATGGCTACAATCGCCAGGTCACGTTCTGGGTACTGCCGGAACATATCGAGGGACCGATTCTGGCCGGGCTGGCCGATCGCGGCGACTATTTCAACCGGTCGGCCTATGCGACCGATCCGACCAACCCCGGCCTGTGGCTGGGGCCCTATCGCCTGATCGGCTACGATCCAGGGCAAAGCGCGCGCTACGACCGCAATCCCTATTGGCCGGGCCCCGCCGCCCATATCCCGCGCATCACCGTGCGCATGATCGAGAATACCGCCGCGCTCGAAGCCGACTTCATGACCGGCACGATCGACTATGTCGCCGGCGAACTGGGTCTGACCGTCGATCAGGGGCTGGAGCTGAAGGCGCGGCGCGCCTACAGCTTCGATTTCGCGATCCAGGCCGGCCTCGTCTATACCCATGTCGATGTCAACCTGGACAACCCGCTGCTGGCCGACCTGCGCATCCGGCATGCCCTGCTGCTGGCGATCGACCGCCCGACCATCACGCATCGGCTGTTCGACGGGCTCCTGCCGGTGGCCGACGGCTTCGTCGCCCCGACCGACCAGGGCTTCGATCCCGATCTGCCGAAATATCCCTATGACCCGATCGCGGCCGGCAAGCTGCTGGCCGAGGCGGGCTTCAAGCCCGGCGCCGATGGCATCCGGGTCGATGCCAAGGGGCGTCGCCTGGCCTTCACGCTTGCCACCACGACAGGCAACCGGGCGCGCGAACTGATCGAACAGGAGCTGCAGGCGAAATGGCGGGCGGTCGGCATCCTGGCGACGCCCGCCAACGACACGGCCTCGATCCTGCTGGGCGACCGCCTGCCCCATGGCACCTATGATCTGGCGCTGTATTCCTGGACCAACGTCCCGGAAAACCCGCCGAACTACACCCTGCTGTCGGCCAGCATTCCGACCGCCGCCAATGATTTCGTCGGCGGTAATTTCCCGCGCTATGCCGATCCGGAAACCGACCGTCTGATCGGCGCGCTGATGATGGAGCTCGACCCGGACAGGCGCAAGCCGATCTGGGCCAGGATACAGGAGGCCTATGCCCGCGACCTGCCGGCTCTGCCGCTCTATTTCGAATCGACCGTCTTCGTCATGCCGATCTGGTTGAAGGGCATCGATCCCAGCGGCCATTTCGGCGATACGACCCAGTGGGTCGAGGAATGGCGCGCGGATTGATCGCGGCGCCGTGAACGGGGTCGCGCCATTTCGCGCTTTACCTGGCACGTAGGATTCTGTCTCTTCCCCGGCATGCGAAGTTGTTTTCCGGGAGTTTCCATGACCAAGAAAATCGTCGCCGGCCTGATCGGCATGCTGCTGGTGGGTATTGGCGCCACCGCCCAGGCCGCCAGTTGCCCCACGGCCCCGCCGGCGCAGATCGCGTTCGAGGCGGTGCCGAGTCCCCTGCCGCAGGACACCAGCGCCTCGGCCAAGGATTTGGCCATCAAGCTGGGCTCCGACGCCGATCACCGCGCGCCCGGCTACTACGAGGCCAACTCGGCCGCGACCGCGAAGCGCGACACGGCGATTGCCAAACTGCCGGATGGAACGGTCTGCGCCGTGGCCGCCAAGCTGACGGTCAAGATCTCGCTCGATCGCAAGCTATGGCTGGCCAGCGAGTTGACCGACGACAAGTGCGTGCTGCAGGCCTTTGCGAATGCCTACGGCCGCCGCGCCAAGGCGGATGACGACACGGTCGTCCAGTTCGGCCAGACCGTCATCCCGACCTATCAGGCGCAGTTGGCCGCGATCGGCTGGCAGACGGCCCCGTCCCAGGAAGCGGCGATGAAGGCCGTTGCCGACAAGATCGCGCCGATCATGACCGACATCGAGGCGAAGTTCGTGGCCGAGCGCGCCGCGGCGCAGGGCAAGATCGATCTGTCGCAGCTGCCGCCGGAAGAGTGCGACGGCGAAACCGCGAAGATCGGCCACCAGGTCGGCCTCGGCAACAATGCCACGCCGGCCTCGTCGGCCGCCAAGCCGCACGCCTAACCCGACCGAGATCCAAACGTCGGATTGAAAGGCGCGCCGGCAATCGGCGCGCCTTTTCTACAAGGAATTGCGCCACCCCCCGTATCTGTGGCTATGCTACCCGCAAGCACATAAAAAAAGACGACCGGGGGAGGGGCCGTTCATGGCCGCAGACAAACGCGTTGGCGATCGCGCATCGATCGAGCGTCCGACATCGGACCGGAATTGGGACCGGACCATGCTGCCGGAGGAGACGCTGTCGATCTGCCCGGCCGCGATTTCCAGCGTCGGCCGCAATTGGCCGGATCTGTTCGTCGTCCAGCGCACCGGCCGCGACGGCCTGATCGACTATCCGCCGGTCGATCATCATGTCATCAGCGTCCAGCAATCGGGCGCGCTGCTGCTGTCGCGCCGTCTGGGCGGCGACACCCAGCGTCGTCGCGCCGCGGCCGGCAGCGTCAGCGTGACGCCCGCCGGCGAGGCCGCGGAATGGCAATGGGAGGGGCTCTACGGCCGGATCGAGGTCTATCTGCCCCAGGCCCGCATCGAGCAGGTCGTGGCCGAGGCGCTCGACATCGACGCCGAGCGGCTGGAGATCGCGGCCAGCCTCGCCGTGCGCGACTTCCCGGCCGAACAGATGGCGCGCGGGCTGCTGCAGGAGCTGCAGGTCCCTGCCCTGGCCTCGGCGGTCTATGCCGAGCGGTTCGCCCTGCTGATGGCGGTGCATCTGGTGCGCGCGCATTCGACGCTCCGGCGACCGAGCGGGGCGCGCAAGGGCGGCCTGACGCCGTTCGCGCTGAAGCGGGTCAGGGAATTCATCGAGGCCCATCTGGCCGAGGACGTCTCGCTGGGCGACATGGCGACGACCGCCGGCCTGTCGGTCTTCCATTTCTGCCGCAGCTTCAAGCAATCGACCGGCATGACGCCGCACCAATACCAGCTGTATCGCCGGATCGAACGGGCCAAGGAACTGCTGGCCGATCGATCTCTGTCGCTCGCCAGCCTGTCGGTCGCCGTGGGATTTTCCAGCCAGAGCCATTTCTCGACCGCGTTCCGCAAGATTGCCGGCACCTCGCCGCACCGGTTCCGGAGCGAGCTTTAGGGTTTGTCCTCAGCCCGCGCCTTGTCGATGCGCGTCTGCATATCGCCCAGATCCTTCAGGAACCTGTCCTCACTCTTGATCGGCGCCAGGCGGAAGGTTGGCGGGAACAGCAGGTGGACATAGGTCGGCAGGTCGAACGAGCGCTGCTGGTCGGCGTCGATCACCGCGTGATAGCCGATCATCAGCACCGGGATCGCCGCGGCGCCGGCGAGCTTGAGGCGCAGCCGCGCCGGGCCGATCGCGCGCATATGGGCGAAGGCGGCGGCGCCCATCACGATGAAGCCGATGGCGAAGCGCGCCTCGGCCAGGCCCGGCCAGGACAGCGCGAAGGCGCCCAGATCGATGATTTCGTTGGCGACCGACACGGTCAGCATCGCCACGAGACCGATCAGCAGATGAGTCTCGAACCGCGCGGCACGGGCGGCGATGCGCGACAGCAGCGTCCAGCCCGTAACCCAGATGCCGACGATGACGATGACCGTCAGCACCGGCTGGATGTAGGTCGCGGGCTTGAATTCCCGGAAATCCCCGCGCCAGGCGCCGATCAGCTCGATGCCCAGAATGATCACGATCAGCAGCGCGGCCAGCGGCCAGCGCGGGCGCCGGGTCACCAGCGGCCGTTCCGCCGGCACGGCATGGGATGAGTCTCGGACGCGCAGCAGGGTCTGCCCGATCCGGATCGGCACCTCGCCGTCGAGCCGGATCCGGTCGAGACGCTGGCGGCCGCCATCCAGATACAGCCCGTTGACGCTGCCCAGATCCTGGGCCACCAGCGCGCCATCCGCGTCGCGCCGGATGCACAGGTGATCCGCCGCGACATGGGGATCGTCGATCACCAGGTCGTTGTCATAGCCCCGGCCGATCGACAGCCTGTCGCCGACCATAGGATGGCGCGCCAGCACATCGCGCTGGCGCGACAGGATTTCGACCCAGATCATGGCTTCCACCCGATACCGTCGAGGAAGCGTTGGGTCAGGCCCAGCGCATTGTCGTAGGAGATCGCCTGCAGGTTCAGGCGCGAGACCAGCGCCTCATCGGCGCGGTCCTGGGTCATGGCCTGGACCAGCACGTCGTAGAGCCCATCGAACTTGCGATAGGGCCTGGCGCACCAGACGACCCGGACGGCAGGGTGCCCGGTCGCCGGCTCGGCCTGGACGAAATCCTCATGGCATTCCTGCGCCGCCTGCCATTTGCGGTGATAGGCGCCGATCCCGGCGGCCGGATGGGTCGTGGAGGCGAAGGTGGCGAACTGGAACGGGTTGAGATCGACGCTCTTCAGATACGCATGGGACACCAGCATCAGCCCGGTGGTCAGGTCATTCGCGACGAACAGCGCGGTGCTGGTGTTGCAGCCGGTCCGGCTGTCGATGGCACGCGGCTTCGGCACGTCGTTCTCGTTGGTCCCGGCCCAGCAGGTGAACCAGGGCGCATTCGATTCCGGCGCCTGGTACGGGCCGCTATCGACCTCCCGGAACCCGGCCTCGGCGATGGCGTGATACATGCCGTCCTGCCAGGCGTAGAGCTGCCGGCCGATCTCGGCCTGGAAGCTTTCCGGGGGCGGGACCGGGCCGTCCGCCGCCTTTTTCAGCAGGGCGGCGGCGAATTGTCCCGGCACCAGGAAGCTGACCAGATCGTTGCCG
>Ga0302314_10014429_pt1 | contig 13522 bp, 14 predicted proteins | sample III_Palsa_N2_3_FD_200533 | JGI IMG/M metagenome (GOLD analysis project Ga0302314, IMG submission 200533) | Peat permafrost microbial communities from Stordalen Mire near Abisko, Sweden - III_Palsa_N2_3 | ecosystem: Environmental > Terrestrial > Soil > Palsa > Peat permafrost | place: Sweden...
GGCATCGGACCCGAGGTCACCGCCGAGGCGGTGCGCGTGCTCGAGCGGATCGGCGCGCGCTGCAATCATTCCTTCCGGTTCGAATCGGCGCTGCTCGGCGGAGCGGCCATCGATGCCACGGGCGATCCGCTCCCGGAGGCGACGCTCGCGCTCTGCCGGCGCGCCGACGCGGTGCTCTTGGGAGCGGTCGGCGGCCCGCGCTGGTCGGACCCGAATGCCAACGTGCGTCCCGAACAAGGGCTGTTGCAGCTGCGCAAGGCCCTCGGTCTATTTGCGAACTTGCGGCCCGTCGCGCCCCACCCTGCCTTCCTCGATGCCTCGCCCATCAAGCCGGAGCTGCTGCGGGACGTCGACATCATGGTGGTGCGCGAGCTCACGGGAGGGATTTATTTCGGCGAGAAGCATCGCTCCGCGACCGAGGCGTTCGACGTTTGCCGTTACAGCGTCGCCGAGGTCGAGCGCGTGGTGCGGGTGGCGGCGGAGCTTGCACGCGGCCGAAGAGGCAAGCTCACTTCGGTTGACAAAGCCAACGTGCTCGAGACCTCGCGCCTGTGGCGCTCGGTGGTCGAGCGCATCCTGCCGGGCGAGTTTCCCGATGTGAGCTTCGAGCACATGCTGGTGGACTCCGCCGCCATGCACCTGCTCAAGCGGCCGCGCGACTTCGACGTGATCGTCACCGAGAACATGTTCGGTGACATCCTCACCGACGAGGCTTCGATGCTCGCCGGATCGATGGGGCTCTTGCCCTCGGCCTCGCTCGGCGCTTCGCGCGGCGCGGGGGGGCCCGCCGCGGGGGCGCCCGGCGCGGGGTCGCCCGCCGGACTGTTCGAGCCCATCCACGGATCGGCGCCCGACATCGCAGGGCGCGGCATCGCCAACCCTTACGCGGCCATCCTGAGCGCAGCGATGCTGTTGCGCTATGCGCTCGCGCTCGATGCCGAGGCGCGCTTGGTCGAGGCGGCCGTGGCAAAGGCAATCGACGCAGGCGCCCTGACCGCGGACCTCGCTCCTCCCGGAGCGGCCCCCGTCACGACCCGTGACGCCGGAGCTGCAGTTCTGGCTGCGCTTTAGCGGGGCGCGTCTCAGCGGGGCGCGCCTTGGCGGCGCGCTCGAGACCGGCGGTGATATCCGCCACCAGATCTGCCGCATCCTCTATTCCGACCGACACCCGCAGCAAGCCGGGGCCGATGCCGGCCTTCAGACGTGCAGATTCCTCCATGCCGGCATGGGTCATGCTGGCCGGATGCGAGATCAGGCTCTCGACGCCGCCGAGCGATTCGGCGAGGGTGAAGCACTCGAGCCCCTCGAGGAACGCGGCGACCGCCTCCTCCCCGCCTTCGAGCTCGAAGCTCAGCATGGCCCCGAAGCTCGATTGCTGACGTCGTGCGATGTCGTGGCCGGGATGATCGGCGAGGCCGGGAAAGAACACTTGCCGCACCGCCGGATGGCCGCGCAGGCAATCGACCACTTCGACTGCGTTCGCGGCATGAACGCCTAAGCGCGCGTGCAAGGTGCGCAGGCCGCGCAAGCTCAGAAAACTATCGAACGGAGCGCCGGTGACGCCGATGACATTCGCCCACCAGGCGAGGCTCTCTCCGAGTTCGGGTGTCCCCGCGATGACGGCACCGCCCACGACATCGCTGTGGCCGTTCACGTACTTGGTGGTCGAATGTACGACGAGGTCCGCTCCGAGTGCGAGCGGTTGCTGCCAGAGCGGCGAGAGAAACGTGTTGTCCGCGGCCACGAGCGCGCCCACGGCGTGGGCCGCGCGCGCAACGGCGCCAATGTCGACCACCCGCAGCAGCGGGTTGCTCGGGGTCTCGATCCACACGAGCTTCGGCTTGGAGGCGAGTCCGGCGGCGAGCGCAGCCGCATCGGTCTGGTCGACGAAGTCGGCCACCAACTTGCCCTGCGCATGGAGCGCGGCGAGCAGCCGGTAGGTACCGCCGTAGCAGTCGTGCGGCGCGAGGACGCGCGCGCCCTGCGGCAAGGTCGCGAGCACCAGCGTGATCGCCGCAAGACCCGTGCAGGTGATCACGCCCGAGGCACCGCCCTCCAGTTCGGTGAGCGCGACTGCGAGCTGGTCGCGCGTCGGGTTGCCCGAACGCGAATAGTCGTACTTGCGCGGCTTGCGGTAAGCCTCGAAGGCGAAGTTCGTCGACAGGTAGATGGGCGGCACGACCGAGCCGTGCTGGGCGTCGGATTCGAGGCCCGCGCGCACCGAGCGCGTGGACAGTGCTTTGGGGCGTTTTGCTTTACTCATAACAGAGGCTCCGAAATTGCGCGTTTGACGATCGGCGTGAGCGCCGCGCCCTCTTTCAGGAACGCGTCGTGGCCGAAGATGGAATTGATCTCGATGAGCTGGCGCGGGCCGTTGAGGCGCGCTGCCAGGCCCTGCATGTCGTGGAACGGGACCAGCTGGTCCTCGCGGACGGCGATCAGCGTCGCCGGCGTGCGCACGCGCGTCGCGTCCATCCGATGCAAGTCGATCGACTCGGAGAGCGCGAGAAAAGTCTCGGCACGGTACTTTTGCACGTAGTCGTCGCCGCGGGCGAACAGATAATCCTCGATGGGGAATCTGAAACCGTGCGCCTCACGCACCGGTGCCGCGCCGAAGCGCAGCTCGAACTCGACGGAACTTCGGTAGGTCGCCATGGCGAGCGCACGCGCGAGCTTCAGACCCGAGGGCCCATCACCGCGGGCAATCGCCTCGCGCACGATTTGCCGCTGCACGCTGCGCCATGCCGTCGATAGCACTTGAGACTTGTCGGCCGCGCTCAGCACCACGATGCGGCCCACGCGCTCCGGATACGCTTCGGCGAAACACAGCGCCACCATCCCGCCATAGGATGCTCCGACGATGGCATGCAGCGGCCCCGCTCGGAGATGCTCCACGATGTGACTCAGGGCGCGCGCCTGATCGTAAGAGCTCAACGGCGGAAATTTCTTTCCGGTTTCCGGGGCGGAACTGCCGCCGCGGCCGCCGAGGTAGTCGATACCGAGCACACGATATTGGGTTGTATCGATGCCGTGTCCGGGACCCACGAGCTCGGGCCACCACCCCTCCTCGCCGCTCACGATGCGATGCGCCGAGATGCCGCCCAGCACCGCGACGAGCGGGGCCTGCGCGGGACCGAGCAGGCGGAACGCGACATGGGCATCCGGCAGCTCATCGCCGTAGTACAGGCCCCACGGAGCCGGCAGCGCGAGGATCTCCTCCTGGAGGTGCGTCTCGCCGCCGCCGCGAATGGACGCGACCTTGGCCGTGCTCTTCGGCTGCGCTGATGCGGCTGCGGGGTTTTCGGGTATTCGACTCGGCACCGACGGTTCCTCCGGAGGTTGACATAAACCCCTGAGGAGCGGCACCGCCCGCCCGGCCGTTGGGACGCCCAGCGCCCTGCAACCCGCCGCCCATCTATCGAAGTCCGCCATTCGGGCCGGCCGCTTCGCAGGAGTTGGCACCGTTCCTCGAGGATCTTTGGGATCTTCGGGTGGTTGCCCCGGCTTCTAAGGGCCTTTCCCTCAGCCGGTCTAGATAGGCCCGCAAATGGTATCAGGCGGCGCGCGCCCGTCAAGCCTCTTCGCCTCTTGCGCGATGCCCCGCCGTGCACTAATGTATTAGCGCGTTAATACATTGGAGCAGCTCGGAACCACCCCATGAAGACCAACCGTCCGGTGACACTGCGCCAGGAGCAGCAGCACGAGCGAGCGCTCTGCACGGCGATCCTCGCGCTGCGCAGCGTCGAGGAATGCCGCAGCTTCTTCCGCGACCTGTGCACGCCGAACGAGCTGCAGGCGATGGCGGATCGCTGGGCGGTGGTGGAGCTGCTCGAGCGCGGCCTGCCTTATCGCGACATCCACAAACAGACCGGGGTGAGCGTCACCACCATCGGCCGCGTGGCGCGCTACTTGATGTCCGGCAACGGCGGATATCGCGCGGTCACGGATCGGCTGAAGGTGCACGCATGAGCGCCTCGCCCCCGTCGTCGGGCTCGGCCCCCATGCGCTTGAAAGTCGCCGTGCAGAAGAGCGGCCGGCTCACCGACGCCTCGCTCGAGCTCCTGTCGCGCTGCGGACTCAAGTACGCGCGCGGCAAGGACCAGCTCATGTGCTACGGGGAAAACATGCCGCTCGACGTGCTGTTCGTGCGCGACGACGACATTCCCGATCTGGTGCAGGAGGACGTGTGCGATCTCGGCATCGTCGGTCTGAACGTGGTCGAGGAAAAGCGTCTCGCCTTCCGGGCGCGCAATCTCGCGCCGCTGTTCGAGACCGTACAAACGCTCGATTTCGGCCGCTGCAAGCTGTGCGTCGCGGTCCCTGACGGGTTCGTGTACCGCGGTGCGGACTCGCTCGCGGGCAAGCGCATCGCGACCACCTATCCCTACATTCTCGGGCGCTTCCTCGCCGAGCGCGGCATCCGGGCCGAGGTGGTGGTGCTGTCGGGCTCCGTCGAGATTGCGCCGCGGCTCGGCCGTGCGGACGTGATCTGCGACCTGGTGTCGACCGGCTCCACCCTCGCGGCCAACCATCTGCGCGAGGCCGAGATCGTGCTCGAGAGCCACGCGGTCCTGATTCGCACGCCCGTGCCCATCGCCGCCGAGAAACGCGATTGGACGCGCCGCTTGCTGATGCGCATCGACGGCGTCGAGCAGGTGAAGGGCAGCAAGTACATCATGCTGCACGCTCCGCGGCAGGCGTTGCCGGCGATCGCGAAGCTCCTGCCCGGAAGCGAAGCGCCGACGGTGATCCCTCTGGAAGGTTTGGGCGATCGTGTGGCGGTCCACGCCGTGTGCCGCGAGAATGTGTTCTGGGAAACTCTCGAGCAGCTGAAGAACGCCGGCGCGAGCTCGGTGCTGGTGCTGCCCGTCGAGAAGATGCTCGCGTAGGACCCTAAGTTGCGCGTGCTCGACTGGACGACGCTCTCGACCGACGAACGCCATGCCGCCCTCGAGCGGCCGGCGCAGCGCCATGCCGCGCGTGTCGCGCGCGAGGCCGCCGAGATCGTCGAGGCCGTGCGCCGCGGCGGCGATGCGGCACTGCTCGACCTCACCGAGCGGTTCGAGGGGGTGCGCCTCGGCGCTCTCGAGGTCTCCGAGGCCGAGTTCGAGGCGGCCGAGCGTTCCTTGAGCCCCGCACAGCATCGAGCGCTCGAGGTCGCGATCGGCACGGTGCACGCCTTTCACGCGGCTCAATCACCCGCCCCGCTGTCGATCGAGACGGCCCCGGGCGTGCGCTGCGAGCGCTTCAGCGTGCCCGTGCGCGCCGTGGGCTTGTACGTGCCCGCGGGTTCCGCCCCGCTGCCGTCGACCGCGGTCATGCTGGCGGTGCCCGCCGCCATCGCGGGCTGCCGCCGGCGCATCATGTGCACCGCACCCAAGCGCAGCGGCACGGCCGATGCGGCGGTGCTGGTGGCGGCGCGCAAGGCCGGGGTGCAGCGGGTCTTCAAGGTGGGCGGTGCGCAGGCCATCGCTGCCATGGCCTATGGCACAACCTCCATCCCCAAGTGCGACAAGCTCTACGGGCCCGGTAATGCCTGGGTGACGGCGGCGAAGCTGTATGCCGCGAGCGATCCCGCCGGCGCCGCCATGGACCTCCCGGCGGGCGTCACCGAAGTGATGGTCATCGCCGACGAGAATGCGCGCGCCGACTTCGTGGCCGCGGATCTGCTCGCCCAGGCCGAGCACGGCGCCGACGCGCAGGCGCTGCTCGTCACACCGTCACGAGCCCTCGCGGCGAGCGTCGAGCGCGAGATTCGAAAGCAGGCAGAGACGTTGTCCCGGCGCGACATCCTCGCGAGCTCCATGCGCGAGATGCGGCTCCTCACGGTCGATTCACTCGATACGGCGCTCGACATCGCGAACGAATACGCACCCGAGCACCTGATTTTGCAGGTGCGTGAACCGCGGCGCTGGCTCGCGCGCGTCGAGGCGGCGGGCGCGGTGTTCCTCGGCCCCTGGTCGCCCGAGCCGATCGGGGACTATTGCGGCGGACCCAACCACACGCTCCCGACCTACGGCTATGCGCGCGCGTACAGCGGCTTGTCGCTCGAGGATTTTCAAAAGCGCATCAGCGTGCAAGAGCTCACCCCCGCGGGTCTCGAGGCTCTCGGCGAAGTCGCGTGCACCCTTGCCGGCCTCGAGGGACTCGATGCGCATGCCGCAGCGGTGAATATCCGCTTGGCGGCGCTCGCGGAGCACGCCTCGTGAATCCCGTGCTTGCGCTTGCGCGCCCCGAAATCCTGCACTTGCAGCCGTACTCGCACGCCGCGTGGCTGCCCTCGCTCACGCGCCTGCACGCGAACGAAGCGCCCTGGCGCCCGCCGGGCGATGCCACCGCTGCCGGTCTCAATCGCTATCCCGAGCCGCAGCCCAAGGCACTCGTCGCCCGCTTGGCCGCGCTCTACGGCGTGGCGCCCGACATGTTGCTGGTCGGGCGAGGGAGCGATGAGGCCATCGATCTCTTGTCGCGCATTTACCTGCGCGCCGGAACGGATGCGATCCTGCAGTGCCCGCCGACTTTCGGCATGTATCGGGTGGCCGCTCACATCCAGGGCGCCGGCGTCGTGGAGGTGCCCTTGGAGCGGGACCTGGGCTGGAGCCTCGATCCCGGCCGCCTGCTCGCAGCCTGGCGCCCGGCGATGAAAATCGTGTACCTCTGTTCGCCCAACAATCCCACGGCCAACGCATTCGATCTCCAGGCGATCGAGGCCGTGTGCACCGCGCTCGACGGCAAGGCCATCGTCGCCGTCGATGAGGCCTACATCGAATGGTCCGGCCGTCGGAGCCTCTCGGCCTGGCTCGAGCGTTTCCCGACCCTCGCCGTGTTGCGCACGCTCTCCAAGGCGCATGCGCTCGCGGGCGCGCGCATCGGCGCGCTCCTCGCCCATCCCGATCTCATCGAGCTCGCACGACGGGTCATCCCGCCCTATTCGCTCGCTCAGCCCACCATCGAAGCGGCGCTGCGCGCCCTCGAGCCCGACGCGCTCGCCGCCGCCCGCGCACGCATCGAGACGCTGCTCGCGGAGCGCGATTATTTGCGCGCACGCTTGGAGCGCACCGCGCTGGTCGCCAAAGTGTGGCCGAGCGATACGAACTTTCTCATGGTCGACAGCGAGGATGCGAATCGCTTCCTGCGCCTGAGCATGGCGGGCGGGACGCTGGTGCGCGATCTGCGGGCGAACCCGGCGCTGCCGAGCGCGCTCAGAATCTCGGTGGGCACGCGTGAGGAGAACGACGCGCTGATCGACAGTTTGGAGGCGGCATGAGCGAGCGTCGAGTCCTGTTCGTCGATCGCGACGGCACGCTCATCGAGGAGCCGCCGGATGAGCGCGTCGATCGCCTGGAGAAAATCCGCTTGCTGCCGGACGTCATCCCGGCGCTGCTCGCGCTGAAGCGGGCGGGCTTCCGCCTGGTGATGGTGACGAACCAAGACGGCCTGGGTACGCCGGCCCTGCCGCAGGATGCTTTCGATCGCGCGCACCGCTTCACGCTCGACCTGTTCGCCTCGCAGGGAATCAGCTTCGATGCGGTGTTCATCTGTCCGCATTTCCTGCACGAGGCCTGCGGGTGCCGCAAGCCGAAGATCGGCCTGGTGGAGGAATACCTGAAGAACAATCCGATCGAGGCCCCACGCAGTTTCATGGTGGGCGATCGCGACACGGATCTCGAGTTTGCGCGCAACATCGGTGTCGAGGGACTGCGGGTGCGGGTGGACGGCGCCGCCGCGGAGAGTTGGCCCGCCATCGCGGATCGCATTCTAAGCGCGCCGCGCCGCGCCCGGACCGAGCGCACCACCCGCGAGACGCGCGTGGTGGTCGAGGTGGACCTGTCGCGCGAGGGTCCGAGCCGCATCGCCACGGGACTCGGTTTCTTCGATCACATGCTCGAGCAAATCGCCAAGCACGGGGGTTTCGCGCTGGCCCTCGAATGCCAGGGCGATTTGCAGGTCGACGAGCATCACACGGTCGAGGACAGCGCGCTCGCGCTGGGTGCGGCGCTGCGCGAGGCCCTGGGCGACAAGAGCGGTCTGGGGCGGTATGGTTTCGTGCTCGCCATGGACGAGGCCGAAGCGCACGTGGCGCTCGATCTATCGGGCCGGCCGTACTTTGTCTGGGACGGACGCTTCAATCGCGAGCGGATCGGCGACCTGCCGACCGAGTTGGTGCCGCATTTCTTTCGGTCCCTGTGCGATGCCCTCGGAGCCACCCTGCACCTGCGGGTGAGCGGCGAGAACACGCATCACATGGTCGAGTCTTGTTTCAAGGGCGTGGGCCGAGCGTTGCGGCAAGCGATCCGCCGCGAGGGCAGCGAGTTGCCATCCACCAAGGGCACGCTGTGAGCCGCGACATCGTCATCGTCGCCTGCGGGGGCGCGAACATTGCCTCGCTCAAGTTCGCCCTCGAGCGGCTCGACGCTGCGGCCGAGGTCTCCTCGGATGCGCAACGCATCCGGCGCGCGAGCCATGTCATCCTCCCTGGGGTGGGCGCCGCACCGGACGCCATGGCGCGCCTGCGCTCGAGCGGCCTCGATGGCCTCATTCCCTCGCTCACGCAGCCGGTGCTCGGCATCTGTCTCGGCATGCAGCTGCTGCACGAGTCTTCCGCGGAGGGGCCCGTTCTGTGTCTGGGCGTGATTCCCGGGGAAACCGTCCGGCTCGCCGGCGCCCCCGGCCGTCCCGTACCGCACATGGGCTGGAACACTCTCGACCTGGAGCGCCCGTCACCTTTGCTGGAGGGTCTCGGCGCAGGCGACTACGCTTACTTCGTGCACAGCTACGCGGTGCCGGAAGGCCCTGCGACCATCGCGCGCTGCCGCTACGGCGCGGCATTCAGCGCCTGCGTCGCCTGGCGCAATTTCTACGGTGTGCAATTTCACCCGGAGCGCTCCGCCGCCGCCGGTGCGCGGCTGCTGCGCAATTTCATCGGCCTGCATTGAGCAGAGACCAAGGATTCGCTCGCTCTCGTATGCGCCTCATTCCCGCCATCGACTTGAAGGACGGCCGCTGTGTGCGGTTGCTGCAAGGGGACTTCGAGCGCGCGACGGCGTACCCCGCGGCGACGCTCGCGCTCGCCCACAAGTACCGCGCGCTGGGCGCGGACTGGCTGCATGTCGTCGATCTGGACGGCGCTCGGGAGGGCCGCACGGACCCGGAAAACCGCGCCCTCATCGCCGAGCTCGCCCGCGAATCGGGCCTCGAGTTGCAAGTGGGTGGGGGGCTGCGCACCCGGTGCGATATCGAGCACGTACTCGAAGCGGGCGTCGCGCGGGCGGTGATTGGCAGCACGGCGCTCTCGGACGCCGCCGCGGTGCGCGAATGGATTGCGGACTTCGGCCAGGAACGCATCGCCCTCGCCTTGGACGTGCGCCTAGATGCCGACGGCACTCCCCGCCTCCTCACCCATGGGTGGCAACGGCAAACGAGCCGGCTGCTGTGGGAAGTTCTCGCGGAATTTGCGGCGTCCTCGCTTACGCACGTGCTCTGCACCGACGTCGCGCGGGACGGTGCACTGTCTGGCCCGAATGTCGCGCTCTACGCGGACGCCGCGCGGCGCTTTCCCGACATTGCCTGGCAGGCCTCCGGCGGGATACGCGATGCAAAGGATCTGCGGGCACTCGCAGACTGCGGTGTAACCGCAGCCATCAGCGGCAAGGCGCTGCTCGAAGACCTCATTCCCGCCGAGGAGCTGCGGCCATTCTTGCCAAACGCATAATCCCCTGCCTCGACGTGCGCGAAGGTCGCGTGGTCAAAGGCGTGCGCTTTCGCGAGCACCGCATCGTCGGGGAGATCATGGACCTTGCGCTGCGATATCGCGATGCGGGCGCCGATGAGCTCGTGTTCTACGACATCACGGCGAGTCCGGAGGCACGCACGGTGGATCGCGGCTGGATAGAGCGCGTCGCGCGGATTCTCGACATTCCCTTCTGCGTCGCCGGGGGCATCCGCAGCGTCACCGATGCCGAGGAGGTGCTCGGGTCGGGTGCGGAAAAGATCTCCGTGAACTCACCGGCGATTGCCGATCCCGAGCTCATCGATGCGCTCAGCGAGCGCTTCGGCAGCCAATGTGTCGTGGTCGGCATCGATAGTCAAACGGTCGACGGCGAGTATCGAGTCCAGCAGTACACCGGCGATGCCAAGCGCACTCGCGATGCCGGACGTGCCACTTTGGATTGGGTGGCCGAGGTGCAACGGCGCGGGGCCGGCGAGATCGTTCTGAATTGCATGGCGAGCGATGGCGTGCGCCAGGGCTACGACATACCCCAGTTGAGTGCGGTGCGCCGCGTTTGCCGCGTGCCGCTGGTGGCGTCCGGGGGTGCCGGCCGCATCGAGCATTTCGCCCGCGTGTTCCGCGAGTCGGCCGCCGACGCGGCGCTGGCCGCCGGCGTCTTTCACTCAGGGGACATTGCCATTCCCGATCTCAAGCGCGCGCTGTGCGCCGACGGCATCGAGGTGAGAGCTTGAGCGGCCTGGACGCACTCGACTGGGAGAAGGAGCAGGGACTGTTGCCCGCCATCGTGCAGGATCATCTGAGCGGCGCGGTGCTCATGCTCGGCTACATGAACCGCGAGGCGCTCGCGGCGACGCAGGCCAGCGGCCGAGTGACCTTTTTCAGCCGCAGCAAGCAGCGGTTGTGGACCAAGGGCGAGACCTCGGGGCACTTCCTCGAAGTGCGCGCCATCGCCGCCGACTGCGACGGCGACGCTCTATTGATTCTCGCGCATCCCCTGGGTCCGGCCTGTCACCGCGGCACGCTCACTTGCTTCGGCGAAGGCGCCCCGCAGATCGCCGCTCAACCGTACGGCTATCTCGGCGTGTTGACCCAAACCATCCGGCAGCGCATCGCCGCACGGCCGCCGGGCAGCTACACGGCCAAGCTCCTCGACGAGGGGCCCCGGCGCATCGCGCAGAAGGTGGGCGAGGAAGGACTCGAGCTCGCGCTCGCGAGCGTGGCGCAGGGCGATGAGGAGGTAATCGCCGAAGCCGCGGACCTGCTTTATCACGTCGTGCTGCTGCTCGAAGCGAAGGGATTGTCGCTGGCGCGGGTCGTGTCCGCGCTCGCGGCGCGCGGGAACGACACCGGATGATCCCGCGCGCCGAGAATGCGGGGAGCGAGCAGCGGCTGGTCGTCGAGAAGGCGGCGCGTACATTGCATCTGTATGTCGGCACATGCCTCGATCGGAGCTACCCCGTGGCGCTCGGCAGGAACTGGGCGGCCGACAAAGCGTTGGAAGGCGACGAGGCCACGCCCGTCGGCGAGTTCTACATCTGCAGCAAGAATCCCCGCAGCAAATTCTTCCTATCGATGTGCCTGAGCTACCCGAACGCGGAGGACGCCGAGCGCGGCCTGGCCGCCGGGCTCATCAGTCCCGAGGAGCACGGCAATATTCTTCGGGCGCTGCGCGAGAAGCGCCTGCCCCCGCAACACACGCGGCTCGGCGGAGAGATCTATATCCATGGACAGGATCCCGCCCCTCGCCTCGGCGGGCCCAAGGACTGGACACGCGGCTGTATCGCGCTCGATAACGGCGCGATGCAGCATCTCTACGATCGAATCGCGCTCGGAACCTCCGTCCTGATCCGCGACTGACCCTGGGTCAGGGTGTCGCGAGGCGGCGATTGCGCCTCATCGCCAGAATGGCGATGCCGAGCCATACGATATTGAGGCCGGCCGACGGCCACGCACCGTTCCAGCCGCTGTTGATGGCCAAGCCGACCGCCCCGACGAGGTTCATCCACTGATAGAGCGCCGAGCGCGGCTGCAACTTCCCGGAGGAAATCAGCGCATAGGAGCCCAGGACCAATACGGTACCGCACCAGCCGGCGATCTCGACGAAGGTTTTGAGCTGCAACTCAGCCGGCCTCGAGTGCCGCCGAGGCGTCCGGCATGCGGCGTCGAAGTTGCGAGCGCACCAGCCAGAGACTCACGACGGCCTGGACCGTCATGCTCGCGATGGATATGTACCACAACTCAACCAGTTGAAACTGCGGCTGATGTGCGAGCCACATCGCAGGCACGATGAAGCTCACGATGCGCGTCGCGGCACTCAACACCGCCGGCACGGTATTGCCGAGGCCCTGGAACACGGCCGAGCACGTGAATACCAAACCGGATGCGATGAAATTCAAGGAGATGAGATTCAAGAACTGTGTCGCCACCGCGACCGCGCCGGGCTCGGACGTGAACGCGCGCACCAGCCATTCGGCACGCCACTGGCAGAGCAACGTCAACGCACCCATGATCACCGCGCCGATGAGCGCCGCGCGCACGAATGTTTCGCGCACACGCGCGAATTTTCCGGCCGCATAATTTTGGCCGACGATGGGGGCGGTCGCGAAGGCGACGGCCATCGCAGGCAAAAACAGGCTCTGGTTGAGCCGCATGCCGATGCCGAATCCCGCCTGCGCATCCTGTCCGAAGGGCCGGATGATCCAGTAAATGACCGCCATGTACACGAACATCAACGCGAATTCTCCGCCGGCCGGCAAGCCGATGCGCAACAGACGTCCCCACACGGCGAGATTCCAACGCCAGACGGTCGCGTCGAACGCCACGTAATGCTCCAACCGATGGAAGTAAATGCCGAGGAGCACGACGCCCACCGCGAGAGACAGCGAGGTCGCCAGCCCGGCACCGGCGACGCCGAGCGGATGTCCCGTGCCCCATCCGGCGATCAGCACCGGGGCCAGTATTGCGTTCAAGATGACGGTGAGCACTTGCACGATCATGGTCGGCTTTACGATTCCGGTGCCGCGCAGCGCGGAACCCGTGGCAACTACCGCGAACTGGAGCGCGAGGCCCGGAAGGTACCAGCGCAAATAGTCGATGCCGGCGCTGATCGCGGCCGCGTCCGCCCCCAAAGTGTGCATGTAAGGTGCCGCGACCAGATACCCCACGACCAGCGTCGCGAGCCCGCATACGGCCGACAACGAGAAGCTCTGGTTGAACACCCGCGTCGCATCCGCCTGGTCCTTGCGCCCGACGGCGTGCGAGATGAGCGCGACCGTGCCCACCCCCAGCACTTGAGTCAGCGCAAAAACGATGAACATCACATTGCCGGCGGCGCTCACGCCGGCGAGTGCCGCATCGCCCAGGTGCGCGACGAAGTACAAATCGATCAGGAAATAAAGCGTTTGAAACAGCATCCCTGCCGCAATGGGCAGCGCCATTTGCAGGATATGCTTACCGATGGAGTGGGCCGTCAGATCCTTCACGGGAAGGCCCTTATAGCACATCGACCGGCTTACTTGAGAACGCGCCCATGCTACGCTTTCCCCCATGACGAGCACCCCTGTCGAGATCAAACGCTACCCCGATGCGGCCGCGCTGGCGGACCGGTTGGCCGCGGATATCGCCGCGACTCTCTCCCAGGCAATCGCGCAACGCGGCCTCGCGAGTCTGGTGGTATCCGGCGGCAATTCACCGGTCAAGCTGTTCCAGGCGCTCTCCACCCGGCCGCTCGACTGGGGCCGTGTCTGCGTGGCGCTTGCCGATGAGCGCTGGGTGGATCCCAGCGCTGCCGGC